>Ga0310906_10000002_pt1 | contig 67011 bp, 61 predicted proteins | sample C48D3metaG_FD_203749 | JGI IMG/M metagenome (GOLD analysis project Ga0310906, IMG submission 203749) | Lab incubated soil microbial communities from West Virginia University Organic Research Farm, Morgantown, WV, United States - C48D3 | ecosystem: Environmental > Terrestrial > Soil >...
CTGTCCATCGGGATCAGCGTGGCCGCGTTGAAGAGGCCGTAGCGGCGCCGCTGCTGGGGCAGGGGCGGTACGAGCTGCCGGTTGGACTGAATGACTGCCATGGTCCCTCCTTTCTGGTCCTGGGTGGCGCCCCCGCCACAGGGACGACGAGCGGGGGCGCCGGATCAGGTGGAGGATCAGGCGGCGCAGTTGATCTGCGCCGCACCGGTGATGCCGCCGACGCACAGGTCGGCCATCGTGTACAGGCGCTGCCCCGGGCACGGGTAGATCGGCGCGAAGCCCTCCTCCGCGAACAGCGACGTGAACTCGTTCTGCGCGAGCGAGGCAGCGTCGTACACGTTGGTCAGCGTGACGACGTCCTGACGGGCCACAGCGACGGAACCGGCCGGCCACGTGACGAACGACAGGTCGTTCGGCAGGGCCGTCAGGGAGTACGGCGCCGTGATGTCGCCACCGGGGAACGCCGGGTCCAGCGCGCCGCCCGTGATCAGACCGTCCTGCCAGCCGCGGACCCAGTGCACACGCAGGTTCCGCTGCGTGAACAGCGACGCGATGTAGCTGTCCGAGACGGAGAGCAGTCCGCCGGTGTCGCCGGTACGGCGGGAGAGGTCGGCACGGATCTGCGCCGGAACCCACATCGGCAGCATGACTTCCACCGTGGAGGTCGGGTTCAGGTGGTACAGGTACCTGGTGTCGGTGGCAGCGACCTCCAGGCCGGCGAGCAGCGCGCTGGTGAAGCTGTCGCCGTTCGCGCCGTCGAGCGGGGCGAGCACGGTGGCGGTACCGGCGCGGGCGATGATGTCGGCGATGATGATCCGGTTCATCTCCTGCTGGTGCGCCTCGCGCAGGCCGTCGTCCCACGCGTCGACGACCTCCGGGTAGCCGGCCGCCTGGAGGAAGCTGACGCGGATGCAGAGCGCCATGACGTCGAGACGTCGGTTCTCGAAGGTGGGGCAGGGCATCTCGGAGCAGGTCTTCGCGGTGTCCGCGATGACCTGGGCCTCCGTGAGGAAGTTGGAGCCGCCACCGGCGGCCACGGCGTTCGCGTAGATGGACTGGAACGTGGGGTCATCCGTGTAGTTGATGCCGCCTCGGGTGACCGTGACCGTCGGGAGGTCGAGCATTCCGACACCCGCGTCCCACGTGGTGCAGAGGCTGTAGTCGTTCTGCGACGGGGCACACCAACCGGCGGCGGCGGTGAGGGAGCCCATCTTGTCGACCTGCTTCTGCCACGCCTTCGCGAGGTTGCCTCCGTCGCCGGAGAACTGGGACTCGCGGCGCGCCTCACGCAGGACAGCCATCGTCGCTTGCCCGTCGAGGGTGTCGACGACGTGCTTGCGGCCCTCGGTGCGGAACTGGGCGATGGTCTGCGTGGTTCCGGGCGCGCCCTTGACGCCGAACTGGCCGGCGTTCTTGATCAGGGCGAGGCTGATGTCGCCGTTGTTCGCGTAGACCGAGTCCACGGGGACGTTGAGGAGGCCGGCCGCCATCGGGGAGACGTAGGCGGTGGTCTTGAGCGTGGAGGGCGCGGGGGTCGTCGGCTCGGGACGGCTCTGTACGGCCATCTGGGAGACGGACGGGACCGGCGCGGGGGTTTCCACGGCGGACTCCTGGGTGGCCGGGGTCTCGACGGCGGGGGCCGGGATGACCTGGGTGGGGATGGTCAGCTCGGGCGCGGCCGCGAACGCGTCGCGGGAGGCCTGCGTGGTCTCGGCGCGGGTCTTGCGCTCGGCGACGGCGGCCGAGAGTTCCTGGAGCTGGGTGGAGAGGCCGGTGAGTTCGGCGGGGTCGGCGTCGGCCTTGGCGGAGAGTTCCTGCCCGGCCTGACGGACGCGCCCGTACTCGGCGAGCAGCTGCTCGTCGGTGGCTTCGGCGATGTTGAAGACGGCCGGCTCGTTGGGCTCGGTGGTCTCCGGGGTCTGCTCTGCCATGGCGGGTCTCCTTCCGATCGGCAGAACGACAACTACGTGTCTCGTTCGCTCGACCGGCCCACCGCCAGCATCGAAGCAATCTCTGGCAGGGTACCGCGTACCGGGCAGCTTGTAAGGGCCGCCAGGTACGCGGCGTGTTACTTCGGGCAGGCGACGGCCTTGTAGGTGCCGCCCTTGGGGGACTTGGCGAGGAGCTGTCGGACGGCCACGAGGCCGCCCTGCTCGTGGGTGACGGTCTGTGTGGAGCCGTCGTGCCGCAGGGTCACCTGGTAGTCGAGGAGCGTCCTGTTGCCCCCGCAGTTGCAGCCCATGTCACGCCTCCATGTTCGTCGTTGCTGCAGCCCACGCCCACCGGGCACGCGCCTGCTCGGCCTCGTCCACTGCCCTGTCGCCGAACGCGTCCCGCGTCGGGTAGGCCCCCGGCTCAGGCGTGATGCCGAACGAGCCGATCAGGGCCCGCTGCGCACCCGACGCAAAGTGCACCCGGCGAACGGGGAAGCCCGGCGTGTTCACCGAACACACGCCGATCAGCTCCAGGCTGCCGCCCACCCGCCGCCAGTCACCCGACACCGGCGACGACCGGAACACGTCCAACGCCTCCGGCGTGGCGCCGGGGAGCAGCCAGCCGGCCACCCAGATCCCGTGCTCGTCCTCGCCTGCCACCACGCGGGCGACGGCCGCGCTGGGGTCGTCGTAGTGCTCCTGCGCGGCCCGGAAGGCGAGCTGGGCGTCCGCGTGTCGCGGCCCGGCTACGAGCGTTCCTACAGGCAGCGTGACGCCGTCTGCGGTGCGCTGCTCGGCGACGTGAAAGTACGTGTAGCCGGTGGGCGACGACGGCGGGGTAACGCATCCAGGGAGACCGACGTGGCAGGTGTCCCAACCAGCGATGTGCCCGAAGACCCGGCCCGTGTCGGTGACGGTGAGGGGGGTGAGTCGGTCGACGTCCGGCCGCTGGAACCAGTCGGCAGGCGGAAGCGCTTCTGGGCGCGCGGAAGCGTAGAGCCAGTCCTCGACGGGCACGTCCTGGAGCTCGGTCATATCCGGCATGGGCTCGGCCGGTTCCGGGTCGAGGGTGAGGGACACCTCGGCGAACGCAGGGATGCTGACCAGAGTGGCGCCGGACACCCGCCACCGGGTGATGATCAGCCGTTCCTCGGCGTCCATCACGTACTCGATGTCGTCGAGGTCCACCGAAGGGCCGACCACGCCCGCTTCCAGCTGCTCGGTGACCGAGTAGGGGATGTCCTCCAGCATGCTGCCGGTAGCAGTCACCATGCCGTCTGCGATCCGCAGCGTCTCGATCCGGCCCACCACGCGGCTGCCGCCGTGGCCGTCATCGGACAGCTCCTGCCACATCAACGGCAGCGGCAGGTCCCGCGAGGAGCCTCCCGCAGGGTCGATGATGCGGCCGTCACCGGTGGGCACACCCAGCCGGGCCAGCACCGCACTCCAAGTTCTGCTCACGGGTCTTGCCTCTCTGTCCAGTCGATCTCTTCGCCCAGCACCACCGGGAACAGGGAGCACCGGCAGTTGATGACCTCGTTTGCTGGGCCCGTCGGGTCGCCGGGGTAGAGGAGCTGCGCCCCGCCGACCCGGAAGGGTTCCCGGAGCAGGGTGCGTTGCTTGTCCGCCTCCCTGTGCGTCGGCCGCGTCCTGGGGTCGGCCGTGGCGATCCACTGCTTGAACGGCGCCGGATCCCCGCGCTGCTGCGCGTCCAACTCCGCCGACCGGAACACGCCCGCGTTCACTGCCGCAAGCGTCTCCGTCCGCGCCACCGTCACCGCCCGGTTCGGCCACCGCTCCGACCCCGTAGCCGTCAGCACCACCTCGACCCGCTTCGCGATGTCCGGGATGGACTCCTGCTCACGGATCCCGCGCTCCAGCTCGGCGACGATCAGCCCGTACACCTCGTCGGGCAGGCGCACGAGCCGGTTGCCGGTCTCGTTGAGGTACGTCGACACCCACGGGTCACCCTCCGGCACACCCTGCGTGCGGACCCGGCGCGCAGCCCGGCGCAGGATCCCATCCACCACGGGCATGACCTCGACGTTGACCTGCTCCGTCCAGAACTGCTGATGGTCGGAGACGCGCGCCGGATCCATCGTGTCGCCACGCACCACGGCGGGGCGGACGCGGTCGAGCCAGCGGGTCAGCGACCGGAACCACGTCCGCGCCACCCGCTGCTCGCCCTCGCGGATGAACGCCTCCGCCCGCAACCGCTGGGGTAGCCCGTCATCGGGTGGGATGGTCACCGGTGGACCCCGGTCAGTACCAGGGAGAGACGCTCACGCAGCCGCTCACGGTCGTGAAGCGCACCCTCATTCAGGAGCGCACGGGTGTATTCGGTCAGCATCATGTTGAACAGGCCGGGCGAGACGCCGAACGCGTCAGCCACAGGCTTGACGAACTGGAACGAGCCGTCGAGCAGCTCGTCCCGTCCGGCCGCCGCGATGACCGTGTGCAGTTCGTGCTTCGGGGTGGACGTGAACTGGCCCCGGTTCTCCCGTGTGATCAGCCGGCCGCCCGCGCGCGACAGAGCGTCGAAGATGAGCAGCTCGGCCGCCGCCGTCAGACCATCCGGGACGCCCTCCGGCTCCGGCTCCGTGTCCTGCGTCGCCGGAAGCGCCCGCGGCTCCTCGGCCACCGGCTCCGGCGCCTCCTCGGCCGCCGACGCCTGCGCCGCAGCCAACTCCGGCATCCCCAACGTCTCCGCCACACCAGGCTCACTGAGGATCGCAGGCGACGACGTCACCCACTTCTCCAACAGACGCCGCTCCCGCTCCGCCTCGTCCGGCATCGCGTCCAGCGGGATCCCGTTCTCCGTCAGCATGTACTCGTCGGAGATCAGGACCTTGTCGTACAGCGACTCCAGGGTCTCCCGGTCGTCCGGGCGGGCCACGATGTTCGTGGTGTCCCAGCCGATCTCGAACCGGTCCGCCTGCTCCGCCGTCATCCCCATCGCGACGAGCGCGGGCCGGTACCACTGCTCGGTCAGCGCGTCACCGAGGGCGCGGAGCAGCGGCTCGATGAAGATCTTGTACGTGCTTTCCTCGACCTGCCACGCCGACCAGTGGTTCGACTCGCCCTGCGTGCCGGCCGCAACGTCCCGGGGCATGTCGAGGGTGGCGGCGAGACGGCCGAGGGCCTTGTCGCGAAGGTCGTCGAGGCCCTGGATGAAGTTCGTGGACGAGTCGACGAACGCCAGCGCCGAACCCTCCGCAATCGCACTGCTGGGAGCGTTGAAGGCGATAGGAACGACGGCCGCCGGCGTACCGGGCTGCTGGATGCCGATCTCGGCCACGCTGAGCAGCTCGTCCATGAACGCCATGGCGGTCGTCTCGTGATCGCCCTTCGGGAGGTCGAGTTCGTCGGAGACGAGCCACACGCCGGCAGTGGCCAGGCGGGAGTCGAGCTGTCCGGCCAGAGTCTGGGAACACTTCTCGATCTCGCGGCAAATGGGGAGCGCTGGCCGGATCGCGGAGTCGGCCTGGATGAAGTCGGCGGGGTGCGGGTCCCAGATGCGGAAGAGTCGCGAGCGGTCGTCGAGGGGCACGTCGGTGCCGATCTTCGGGTCCCGGTAGTGCCACTGGGAGGTTGCGCCGGTGCCCTTGGACTTGACCTGCGACGGCGGCAGCACGATCCACTCGTCGGGCTTGCCTGCGCCGCGGGGGCGGACGATCGTCCACGCCTCACCGGGAACCTGCCAGCACAGCGCCAGCACCCGCAGAAGCGTCGCACGCTGCGCCGGGCCACCCAGCACCTGCGCCGCAGCCTTGATGGCCCGTGGGTCGCTCGACGGGCCAGTGGGCTTGCCCGTGGCCGGGTCGAGCTCCGTCGCATGCAGATCGGCCTGCGAGACGGCGTTGGCGATCCACACGAGCGGCGCCCGAAGCTCGCCGATCACGTCGTAGAAGTACCAGCCCTGCTTCTGCCAGTCCGAGTTGGCGTTGAACTTGCGGGCCCGGTCAGCGAGCTTCACGCCAGGTCCGGACATCGGCATGGCGGCTGCGGTGACGGTGCGCAGGGGGAGTTCGGTGTCGGGCTGGTCGAGGACGAGGGGACCGCCCTCCTTGTGCCTGCGGAAGATGGCCATCAGTCCTCGCCCTCCCGGGACGTCAGGAAGCCGGTCACGTACGAGAAGGCGAGCGCGACGGCCGGCACCGCGGCCCACGGCCACCAGCCCGCCCACGCCCCGCCCACGGCCGCGAGCGTGCCCGTGTACACCGACACGCACCAGTCGCAGACGATGAGGTAGGCGATCAGGTGGTCGTCGGGCAGGGCGCGCAGGGCGGCTCGCCGCGGCGCGGCAAGGATGCGGTCGCGGGTGATGAGGCGGGTCACGCGGGCGGTGGCCAGCGCCATCACCACCATCAGAAGCGGATACGTTTCCATTTCCATCCCATCATGCCGCCTGTCGGCGTGCTTTGAGTGCCGGATGCTGGCCCGGCGTCCGCCCGGCGCGCTGGGCGGCCTTGTGCGGGTTGACCAGCTGGGTGCGGGAGCGGTCCCGCTTCATGTGGTGCGTCACGGCGTGCACCAGGGCGTCGAGCCTGTCCGGTGACTTCGGATCCTCTTCGGGGATCCACGTCGTCAGCTGGTCCTCCAACTCGGGGAGGGAGCCGACGTGATGGACGCGGCCCTGCTCGTACAGCATGCCGACCGGCTGCGCCCGCAGCTTCTTCCCCTGCGACGCCCACACCGTGCGCACCGGCGGTGGCGTTGTGTCGCCTGTGGGCTGCATGTCGCGCCACACCCGCTTGAGGACTTCGCCGATCCAGTCCTTACCGTTGTTGTCCTCGACGATGACGTGGGCAGCGCTGTACTGCTCGCGAAGCGCGAAGGCTGCCCGGGCGGCCTGGTCTGGGGTCTTCTTCGCGGATGCGTCGGCGAGGACGTAGTGGTGCTGGTCGACACCCCAGCCGGTGACGACGAGGCCGGTCTCGTCGCCGGTACCGGTGCCGGCGGGGTCCATGCCGACGACGATGGAGATCAGTTCGGGCACCTCGTCGGGGGTGACGCGGGTGCGGTCGATGAGGGCGCGCGCCACGAGCGCGCCGGGGAGGTCTTCGAGGACTTCGGCGTCGAGTTCCTGCCGGCCGAGCGTGGTGCCCTCGTACTTGGCGATGACGGCCCGTTTGAAGGTGTCGGCGAGGTTGCCGAGGTTGTCGTACGTGGAGCCGCGGACCACAGCCGTGCGTTCGTCCTTCAACAGCTGCTTGATCAGCGGCAGCGGCCGCGGAGTGGTGGTGATGCAGATGCGGGGATGGGTGCCGAGGCGCATGCCCATCTGCGCCATGTCCCACGCGTACTGCAGGTACCGCCAGGCGGCGAGCTCGTCGAACCAGCCGTAGTGATGCTGCGGGCCACGAAGCCGGTCGGGCTCGTCGGCCGAGTAGCAGACCTGGATCGCCCCGTTGGGGTAGACAAGGCGCCGCTTCGACGGCTGGTAGTCGGGGCGGAACGTGGCCGGGGAGGAGGCGAGGATCCCAGACTCGCCTTCAACGAGGATGTCGCGGGTGTCGGCTGCGGTCGGGCCGATGAGCGCGCCCCGCTCAAGGTGCTTGGCTTGCTCGATGACCCATTCGGCGCCGGTGCGGGTCTTACCCCAGCCGCGGCCGGCGAGTGCCAGCCACACATCCCACTCGTCAGCTTCCGGTGGGCGCTGCGCCGCGCGGGAGTGTCGACCTGGGCGCCCCGGGTGGGGCTGCCCGTTGCAGTCGGGGATGTCGCACAGCCAGGGGACTTTGCCAGCCTCGCGGTCGAGGACAAGCTTCTCCAGCCCCTCCGCAAGCTCCTCGAGCTCGGCGGGGGTGAGGCCAGCTAGCTCGGCCGGGGTGAGGGTCACGTCTGGTTGGCCCTGTCGAGGCGCTGCAGGAGGTCTTGGACACGGTCACGGATGGCGCTGGTCTTGGGGTCGTCCTTCAGCCGGAAGGCGTGCTCTTCGAGGCGGATCATGGCGAGCACGAACTGCGAGTAGTTGGCTGGCGGGATAGCGCGGCCGACGATGAAGCCTTCGAGCATGGTGATGGCGTAGCCGCGCATCTGGCTGGCGAGGTCCAGGTCTTCGTCTCGGGCGGATGCCATCTGGTCGGCGATGCCGTCGGTGGCGGCTGAGGCGATGTGCTGGTCGTAGGCGATGGAGCGGGCTACCCAGTCGTGGCGGGAGGAGAGTTCCTGTGCTGAGTCGCGGCTGATGCCGACTTCCTCGGCGGCCGCGGTGATGGTGCGTCGGGGGCCTTGGCGTAGGTAGGCCTGGAAGGCCTCGTAGGCCGGGCCGCGTTCGCTGGTGCGGCGCACCCACGGGTACGGCTCGTCAGACACTGGGGTGCTCCCTTCTCAGCGGGCGATGAACAGGGCGGCGAGGGCTGCCGCGGCGCCGGTGACGGTGGCGATGGCGACGACGTTGGCGCGTGGCCAGCGGTTGGCTTCGTCGGCGCGTATGCGGATCTCGTGGTCGTCGAATTGGGTGTCGCGTCTGCGGTCGCGTTCGACGCAGTCGGCAACGTGGGTGGTGAGGGTGTTCTCGACGCGGCCGAGCGTCTTGCCGAGGTTGCGGACTTCGGCGTAGATCTCTGGCAGGGAGATGACGATGCCGGTCTCGGGGGTGGTCACCGGCCGCTCTCTCGCCGGAGGGCCGCGACCTCGGTGCGGAGCGCCTTCACCTCGGCGATGAGTGCCGTCACGAGGCCGTGGGTGAGGGTGGTGTAGCCGTAGGCGTCGGGGATGCGGCCGTGGCCGGCATCGATGCTGGCCTGGTTGGTTTGGGCGTTGCGGTAGCCCTGGACGGCGAGGGTGATGCGCTTGATGTCGGCGTCGGAGATGGCCACGTTGTTCTCCACGGGCGGCTTGGGGGCGGGCGGCTTGGAGGTGGTGCCGGGGTTCCAGTTGGCGGGGTGGAGGAGGCGTTCGGCGATCCTCAGGCGCAGGCCCGGCATGCTGACAACGTTGTCAGGTCCGCGGGGATCGTTCTTCCAGTCCGACCATTCCAGGTGTCCGATCGTCGACTTCGCTCCCCAGTCCTGTGCCCGGCACAAGGCTGCCGACACCCGCACCATCGCCTCGACCTGTACTGCGGGCCATGGGTCGTCGCCGTCGCCTTCGTTCTCGCACTCCCACCCCCAGAACACGGCGTTGCCGTCGACCGCGCCCGGGCTGCCCTGGTGCTCGTTCGGGGCCGGGGGTCGGGTGCCGTAGTTCTCGGCGATCACAGCCTGCAGGACGTCAGGGTCTCCGCCGCCAGCGTGGTTGGCGCGCCCGTTGCCGACGAGGTGGACTTCGCCGTTGCGGCGGATGACGCCGTGACAGAGCGGCCCGGGAAGCTCGGAGTGGCCGTTGAAGCAGAGGGGGACGGCGCTCATCGTCTTGGGGGTGACGGTGTGGTGGAGCATGGTGCCGTGGACGGGTCCCCAGAGGCCTTTGTGGTTGCGGTTGTTCTGTCGCCAGCCCGGTACCTCGACGACGGTGACGCCCTCGGCGCGTAGTGCGCGGACGAGTTGGTCGGGGGTAAGTGGCACTGCCATGGTGGGCCCCTTTCGATTGGGTCCAGCATATGCAGGAAGGCCCCAGTCGGGGGGAGGACTGGGGCCTTGCGCGTCGACCAACTCACCAGCGGGGTCGCCTGCACCTGAGTCGAGTATGCACCCAAGTGCGGGCCCTGGTGGGGTTATCGGGCTACTTGCGGCGCGTCAACGGTTCGCAGCCCGAGATGGACAGGACGCCGTCCTCGGCCTTGATGGTGATGATGATCCGCTCGTCCTTGTTGGCCGACTTCAGCTGAGGGAACACGCCGTCGACGGTGGGCTTCGTGGACACCATGCAGAACTCGAAGGCCCCAGCCTGCGCGCCAACTGTCTGGTAGGTGCCGGGCGGGATGTCCTCGCCAACGATGTAGTCGCCGTCCGCATAGCCCGCAGGCTTGGTGGCCGGCGAGTCGGGCGCCTTCGCTGGCTCCGTCGTTTGGGCGGCTGCCGGCATGTGGGTGGTCGGTGTGGCTCGGGGCTTGGCCTTGTCGTCGTCGCCGAATGCTGCGCCGAGGACGCCGATGAGGACGAACACGCCGACGAGGCTGCCGAAGACGATAGCGACGATGGCCCCGGCCCCCATGGGCTTCTTCGGCGGGGGTCCGTAGGGGCCGTAGTAGTGGCCGGGTGGTGGTTGCGGGGGTCCGTAGGGCGGCTGCATCATGGCGGGCTCCGGTGGTTCTGGTGTGGCGATCAGGTGAACCTACCGTGCAGGCCGAGGCGCGGGGAGGGGCATGCGGAAGCCCCGCTCCCGGGGCATCACGCCGGGGGCGGGGCTGGGTCCGAGTCGCAGCCATCGAAGCTCGGATGGAATGGTCCTACGGTACGCGCGGCCACTGACAGTTGGGGCTATGCGCACCAGCGGGCGAAGTCGAGTGTCTCGGTACGCAGCGCAGCCGCGGCAAGGATGGACGCGTCCGGTGCCCCAGAAGCGATTGCGGCGAGCACGTCTCGGTGGAGAGTGTCGGCCAGGCCGTGAGCGACCTCGTCGTCGTGCTGGACAGCGTAAATGGCGGCCAGCCGGTGGGCCACGTCCTCAGTGGTCATGTTGGCGTCCATGTCTCCATCATCCCTTCTGCGGCGTGCCCGCGACAGGCTTGTCGGCGGGTTTGACCCAGCCGCCTCGGCTGCTGCTGTACGTCGTCTCGTGACCCTTCAGGCGGGGGTCGTCGGGGCTGGGCTTGGGCTGCTTCAGGGCCATGGTCAGGCCTCCTCTCGGGTGTGCCAGATGACGTGAGAGCGGTTGGGGTTGTTCGGATCGTCCACGACGCTGAACAGGGGTTTCTCCTCGGCAGCCCCTTCTGAGGGCGGTGGGGGAGCGGGGTTAGCTGCATGGGGCACGCGTCGTACGGCCCACCACAGGGAGGCCGTTCCGACGCCCCACACGGTGAGCGTTCCGGCCTCCTGCGAGATGGCGAACACGACCGCCAGCACACCCCCGCCAAGGGCCACGGCAACGCACCCGCCGGCCGCCCGGGAGGAGCCCTCCTGCTCCTCCTCGGGCGTCTCGTCGTCGTTCACGCGATGGCCCCGTACACGGTCGCGCCCACCGCGTTGGCGGCCTGCGCAAGGGGCACCGCGGCGAACCCGGCGATGCCGGCCGACGTGCCGAGGCAGATGCCGCACCAGGCCCCGGCCTTCAGGTCCTGGCCGCGGCTGGACTTCTTCACCGCCGCGACGAGCGCCACGGTCATCAACAGGACGATGGCGCCGCCGGTCTGGGTGAGCGGCAGGTAGCTGGGCCCGCGGGAGGTGACGCCAGCCTGGCCGCCGACACCCCAGACGAGCGCGGCGTCCCCCAGCCAGTTGGTGATCCAGAGGGTGGTGTCGGCGAACCAGCCGATCAGCCCGCCGACGGTGAGGATGGCGAGGGCGCCGTAGCACCAGGCGGCGAGGAACGGGAGCAGGGCGCCAGCGTGCTGGAGGGGTGACGCCTGGAGGGACTTGAGGCCGGGCCACCAGCGGATGAGGTGGCGGATCAGGAGGGCGAGACCGATGGTGACGCCGCCAAGAGTCGCGTAGATCATGAGTGCACCTCCGTGGACTCCTCGACGAGGCGGGTGCGGATGCGGGTGGCGCGGGTCTGGCCGACAGCGAGTGCGGCTTTGAGGGAACGTGCACTCGGGGGTGCACCTGTCTTGGCCTTGACGTCGTTCCAGTGGCGGCGGGCGGCGGGCATGAACTCGGCGTCGGTGTCGTCTTCGTCGGGTGCGGCTTCGTCCTCCTCCTCTTCCTCCTCCTCTTCCTCCTCCGGCTCGGGTGCGGGGGTGCACTCGGTGCACTCCCAGTCGAGGGGCCAGCCGTGTTCGCACTTGGGCGTCTCGGGTGCAGGCTTCTCGTCGGGTGCGGGCGGCTCCGGGTGCACCTCGGGCGGTTCGGGTGCATCCGTGGGGCGCTCGGGTGCAGGTGCACCTTCCATAAGCTCCTGGGTGCCCGCGGGGACGCCCCAGAGGAGCTCCTTGCGGGTGCGGGTGTGCCACAGGGCGTGCACTCGCCACAGGACAAGGGGTGCGAGCGCACCCACGGCGGAGATCAGTTCCCATCCGACGGTGAGTACGCCGGCGGTGACGAGGTGGCTGGCGACGTTGACGGCGCACATGACGAGTACGGCGAGGAATACGTCGCGGCGGACCTGGAGTGCGCGGATGACGTAGAGGTCGAGTGCGCCGGGTACGCAGGCGGCGACCCACGGGTGCACTCCGGTGGCGACGGCGATCGTGTACTCGGCGTGGGCGGTTCCGACGAGGGTGCAGGCGAGTGCACCCCAGAGGACCCAGTCGCGGCGGGTACGGGTGCGGGTGCTCATCGGGTCCTCTGCTTGTCGAGCTCGGCGCGGATGTCGGACGCGTTGGCGTAGTCGCGGGCGCAGGCGTCGGGGGTGGCGGGCGCGCTGAGGATGGGGTTCGGCCGCGGGGTGTAGTCGGGCTCGGGCGCCTGCTCGTAGGTGGGGGTGTCCATCAGGCGCTCCAGGAGGTCTTGTGGAGCCAGAGGGCGTACTCGCCGCGGGTGACAGCACGGCCGTCGGTCCAGGGCATGCGGAGCAGCAGCTGACGCTCGTACTCGGCGTTGGCGTCCTCGTTGTCCGGGTGGGTGGCCTGGGCGGTGGTGCGGGCGAGGTGGAGCCGGTGGGTGGCGTCCATGAGCCCGTTGGGCTGGTGGTGGGTGAGGGTGTCGGCGATGAGGCGGAGGCCTTCGCGGACGGTGCGGTCGAGGCGGGCCTGACGTAAGGCTTCGTCCGGCTGGGTGAGGTGGGTACGGTGTCCCATGAGCTGTTCCTCCTGGTTGGCAGGCGGATCGGCTGGCCCCGGCCGGGCTCTCACACACCGACCGGGGCCGTTCCGTTGGTGCTGTATGACCGTAGCGAGAAGTGTGGACAATGTCCACACCTCGCGAGAGGATGAGCCATGCCCGAATCCCCCGAGAACCAGAGGGAGATGATGACGATCCCCAAGCTCGCCGACCGCGTCGGCAAGAGCCGCACCCTGATCCACCGGCTCGCCACCAATCCGGCGGAGGGGTGGCCGGCTCCCTCCTTCCGGCCGGGCTCATCGCGCCCCGAGTACCCAGTCGCCTGGTTCGATGCGTACTGGGCTGAGCGGCAGGCGCGGATTACGCAGGGTCGGCGGACGGACCTGCAACCGCCTTCTGCCGAGTAGCGCGTAGCCCCCGCACCGGGATATTCCGGGCGGGGGCTTTGTCGTGTCTGGGGTTACGCGGGGGTCTGGCCGTGCTGGTCGAGGACGGCGCGGATGCGGGCGACGGCGTCGCGGCGTCCGGCGAGGGCGAGCGGGTTGAGGCGGACCTCGGAGTTGAGGGCGTGGAGCTCGTCGCGTACGGCGGTGAGGGTGGCCTCGGCCCGCTTGGCCTGCTCCTCGACCTCCCACGCGTGCTTCACGGCTCCGACGTAGGCCTGCTTGTTGCTTCGGCAGACGGCGCGGAGGGTGCCGATCTCGCGGCGCAGCCGGTCCATCTCGGCGTCGCGGACGCTCAGGACGGCGTCAGCGTGCGCGTACCAGACGCTCCGGGCGTGCTCCCATTCGGTGCCGTCAGCGAGGAGCGCCTTGGATCCGGCGTGCCCGGCGAGGGCTTCGGCGTACTGCTGGCGGATCTGGTCGATGTCGGGCCGGTCCGTGGGCTGGGTCATCGGGCGTCTCCGGTGAGGAGGATGTTGGCGATGTCGCGGGCGCCGTCGTAGCGGGCGGCGTCTCGGACGAGTTGAAGGGCTTGCTGTGCGAGGCGGTCGGCTTGCCCGGAGACGGCGTTCGGGGTGTCGCTGCGGAGGTCGTTGGCGTAGATGGCCCAGTCGGCGGCCAGGCGTTCAGCGTCGCGCTGTAGCTGTTCGCGGGTGTTGGCTAGCTGGTTGGTGATGAGGCGGTGGGCTAGTGGGTCGGCGGGGGTGGTCATGAGCGGGCCTCCTCGGCCATCCGGCGGAGTCGGGCGAGCGCGGCGTCGTCCTCGTCGGTGAAGCCGCTGTCGGACACCATGCGGTCGAAGGCGAGGTCGAGCGCGAACTTGAGGAACTGGCGCTCGGCGGCAGTGAGCGCCTCGTCGGCAGGTTGTGCTTCGGCCGGCTGCCCGACAGCGGGGGCGGGGAGCTCGTCGGTGGGGCAGCCGCAGCCCCAGTTGTGGGTCTCGGGGGTCGGGCAGTGCTCGATGTGCTCGATGCCGGCCTCGCACGCCGGGCAGTCGGTGTCGGTCTGTCCGGTGGTCTGGCGGGCGGCGTCACGGATCCCGGCGGCGAGGACCTTCTCGGCGTCGCCGGGATCGGCCGGGGTCATGGCGTAGGTGGGCAGGTCGTCCTCGACGGGCACGCGGCCGAGGACGAGTCCGTGGGCGGCGAGCCAGAGTTCGAGGTATGGCCAGACGGACGGGTGGACGAGGACTTGGCGGATGTCGGGGGCGGCGGTCATGTGTGGCTCCTTGGTGGGGGCTGTCCCGGAGGACAGCCCGGCGGCGAAGGTCAGGCGGAGGTGTTGGCCAGCCTGAGGAGGACGGCGGCGTGGCAGTGGTCGGGCTGGCCCGGTTCGGGCAGCGGGCACCAGCAGGTGAGGTCTCGGCCGTGCAGCAGGGCGCGGAAGATGCGCAGCGTCTCGGCCCGCTCCGGGTGGGTGATCCACAGTCGGAATGCCTCGGTGGCGTACCGGCGCGCTTCCAGCTCGTTGGGCCAGACGCCAATGCTGCCGCCGGTCTTGCCGTACTGGACGAGGAGGCCGTGGTCGGCACGGATGAGGCGGTAGGGGTTGCCGAAGCGGGTGGGGCGTCCGACGTAGACGGCTTCTGCGGGTGCGCGCCATCCCTTGGTGCGACGGCGCTGGATGCGTTCGGGCACGGTGCTGCTCCTTGGTGGTGGGATGCTGTGGGTGGCCGCGCCCGCTTGCTGTCGACGAGCGGGGGCGGCCGGCTTGTGGGCGGGGTCAGAGGCGGCTGGGGTGGGCCGCGATGTCGGCGTCGGCCTCGGCGGCGAGGCACTCGGCCCTCAGCTCCTCGTAGCTCTTGGCCGGGGTCTCCTGGGCGCCGGTGACGGCCTCCAGCAGGCTGTGGAGCTTGTCCCCGGCCTGGCTGACCTTGTTGGACCAGATGGCGCCGAGGTCGTCGCGGACGGCTTCGGCCTCCTCGGGCGCGAACGTGACCTCGATGGCCCCGGTCTCCGTGATGGCGATACGCATGGCGTGTGTCTCCTTCGTGGTGGGCGGGTCAGGCGGCGGGGGTGCGGAGGGCGGCTTCGAGGGCGTTGCGGTGTGCGGCTTGCTGCTCGGAGGTCCAGCCGGTGATCTGGCGGGTGCCGCCGAAGGTGCCGTCGGGCCATTCCTCGTAGGCGAGGTGGTGGTCGAGGGCGAGTTGGCCGGGCACGGTGGGGGTGGGTTGGTCGAGTTGGGTGCGGGTGGTGGTGAGGTGCCGGGCCGCGGTCATGCGGCGGCCTGCTGCTGGCCAGCCCGCTGCTCGCCCGGGTGGGTCTGGTTGCGGACCGGCTTCCACGGGGGCTTGCCGCTGCCGGGGCACGGCTTGGACCAGTCGCGGCCGTTCCACCGGTGCTGGCCCATCAGACTGTCGGCGGTCATCGCCCGGTCCTTGCCGCAGTGCTTGCACCAGCCGCGCGGCCGGGGCGGCTCGGGTACGGCCGGGTAGACGATGCGCCAGCAAGGGTGGGTGGGGAGGATCCGGCGCTCGCCGTCGACCCTGACGCGGAGGTGGCCGCCGCCCGCGCCGACGATGGTGGCGGGCTTGCCGTCGTACTCGATGCGCATGCGGTGCCTCGCGGGCACGTCGTAGGTGCGGCGGATCCATTCCATGGTGCTGCTCATGCGGCGCTCCTTCGGCGGTCGGGGCCGGTCATGGCGACGACGGTGGTGTCCTGGGAGATGCGGGAAACGATCCGCTCGCCCAGCGCGGACGACAGGTCCGGCGCCCCGTTCGCGCGGGCGGGCAGGTTCGAGGTGTAGATGGTGGGGCGGCAGGCGTTGTACCGCTCGTTGATCAGCCGGTAGGTGACTTCCTCGGTCCACTCGGTGGCCTTGGCCGAGCCGAGGTCGTCGAGGAGGAGGAGGGGGACGCGGCAGAGGCGGCGGAGTTCCTCCTCGGCGCCACGTTCGGAGCCCTTGGGGCGGAGGAGGCCGTACATGTCCGCGGCGGTGATGGCGCGGATCTCGTACGTGGACGGTCCGGCTTCGGCGATGCGGCGGAGAGCGCCGTAGGCCTGGTGGGTTTTGCCGGTGCCGGTGGTGCCGGTGAGGAGGAGGCTTCCGGCGGTGGTGGGGTTGGCGGCGACACGGGTGGCCCACTGCTGGACGGTGGGGTGCATGGCGTCGGCTTCCTTGTAGCGGGGTGGGGTGGCGGCGGCCCACCGGTCGAGGGCCCATTCGGCGCGTTGGCGGCGGTGGTATTCGGGGTGGCCGGGTTCGTCGGGGGTGGGGCCGTCTTCGACGGGGCCGGCGGGGACTTCGGCGAGGCCGCGGGCGGCGAGGCCGGCGTTGAGGCGGGCCATGGCGGCGGCGTTGTCGAGGGTGATCGGGTCGGGCATGGTCAGAATCCGTTCTCGTACACGGACACGTCGGTGGGGTTGGTCCAGGGCTGGTAGGCGCCGGATACGGCCCGCAGCGGGGGCCTGGAGGCTCGCTCGGATGCCCACTTGGCGGAGCGGCGGATCCACTTCTGCCATTCGGCCGGCCAGTTGTTGCGGCGGCTGCCTTCGGCGCGGTGGTGGTCGATGAACTGGTCGGTTTCGTAGTCGACGTTGATGGCGGGGCCGAAGGTGTCGAGGGCCCAGCGGCGCATCGAGTCGGTGAGGGTGAATCCGTCGTCGTCGATGGGGGCGTTTTGCGGGGGGCCCCAGGGACCTGAGGTTTGCCCCCCTACATCAGCCCTATCGGTTGTTGGTGGTTGTACTGACGGTTCATTGGTGGTTAGGGCGGCGTTGAGTGCGTGACGTCCGGACGCAGAGTGCGTGACGTCACGCATTTCAAATGCGTGACCGCCGGACGCAGAGTGCGTGACACCCCCGTCCGTCACGGACGCAGAATCCGTGACGGTCACGGACGCAGAGTGCGTGACCTGCTTCGAGCGAGACCGCCGCTTCCGCTCCGCAGCAGCCTTCCGCTCGTCCTCCTCCAGCCGCTCCAGATCCGACCAATCCGACTCCGGCCGCTTCAGGTGCAGAGCAAGCTTCCAGATCGTGCGGCCGTTCGTCTCGCCCACGGCGGCGATCAGGCCGCCGACCTCCAGCCGGCGGAGTGCTCGCTGCACGGTCCGCCGGTCGTAGCCGGTGCGGTACTGCAGCCGCAGCACGGACGGGTGAGCTCCGCCGCCGTCCTTGTGGGCGTGCTCGGCGAGCGCCTGGAGTACCCCGCGGGCAGTCGTGTCGGGCTTGCCCTTGTCGGTGAGCAGCATGGGCGCGTCGTCCATGGCCCAGGTGACTGCCTCGATACTCACGGGCTCTTCTTCCTGGAGTGCGGGGAGGGTGGATCGGGCCCGGGGCGTGACGGCCCCGGGCGGGGGTTAGGCGGCGTCGACGGCCTGGCGGCGGAGTCGGGTCCGTTCGCGGTCGGACAGGCCGCCCCACACGCCGTGGCGGACGTCGTTGGCGAGGGCCCAGTCGAGGCACTGCACCTTGACCGGACAGCCGGAGCAAACGAGCTTCGGGTCCTTCGTCGAGCCGCCCTTCTCCGGGAAGAAGAGGTCGGGGTCGACCTGGCCGCATACGGCCTGCTCGGCGATGGCCAGGGGGATAGCGAGGGTGATCACGCGGCGGCCCCCCTGTTCCGGCGTCGGCCGGTGCGGAGCTCGGCGACGATCGCGCGGACCGTGCCCACGTGCAGGTCGTCCACCCGGTCGGCAATCTCCTCGATGCTGCAGTTGAAGCTGAGGAGATGCTCGACCTCACTGCGGCGGAGCGCGGCCAACTCGTTCCGGTTCAGCTCCTTTTCGACGCCAGCCGGGTCGAAGTCCGGATCGTCGATGTGACCCATGTCCTCCCACCACACCGGGTCCTGCCACTGCTTGCGGGCTGCCATCCGCGTCAGCTTCAGGACCGTCGCCGGGGCGACGCCGTGCTCGAGCGGGTTCAGGTGGTGCAGGTCCCGGTAGCAGTCGGCGATGCCTTGCGCGGTGGCGCGGGTAACGAGCTGCTGCCGGCCGGTGATCGCACGGATTCTCGGTGCGACGGTTCCCATGTGCTCGGCGATGACCCGCGTTGGCCAGCCGATCGCGTTCAACGCGCGGATGCGACGTGCTGATCCGGCAGCGGGAAGCATGCCTGGCGTCATCGACCCCGGCTCGAGCGCGAGGATCGCGGCGGCGAACTCGGGTCGGATCCTCTGCTTACGCCCACGTCCCGGAACCAGCTCGTACACGATGCCGGTGACGGCGGACAGGGGCTTACCGAGGTGCTCGGCAATCACCTTGTAGGAGAGGCCCGCGGCGTTCAGGACAGCGAGGTGCTGGCGGGCAGGGTCGGCGTCGACGAGCGGCTGCCAGGTGCCGTATCCCTGCCTGCGGTACCGGCTTCGCTGGTATTTGTTGTAGCCGGTGCGGCAGTCGTCGCACTTGCATCCGTGGTACTTGCGGCGGGAGATGCTGCCGTGTGGGGGCAGCGTGTGGTTGGTGCCCGTGGCGGGGCGGGTGGTCAGCTCGGCCACGGGAGACGAGGTGGTCACGCGTCCTCCTTGTCGAGGTCGAGCACGCGGCGGGCCTCGGGCAGCAGCGGCTCACCCTGGTAGCCGGTCGCGTCGAGGAGCTGGTCGGTGAGCTGCCGGATCTGGCGGCGCTGTTCGGCGAGCTCGGCCCGGTACCGGACGCAGGCGCGGAGGATCCGGCCACGACGGCGGCTCGTCGAGCGCGGCGCCTTAGCGCGGATGCTCATCTCGCGAGTGATCCACTTCTGAAGCACGGCGAGTTCAGCCTCGGCCTCACAACGAGCGGTCTGCTCCTCGACGAGCCGCTTGCGGAGGAGGGAGTGCGCCATGCCCAGCGCTTCGAAGGCGCGGCGGGGAACGAAGGGGAGTCGCATCACGCCACCTCCTCGCCGGCCGTCAGCTGCGGGAGGTTCAGGTGGGCGAGCTGCCCCGTCCGCCACGCGGCGAGGATCGCCTCGAGGGCGCCGTCGACCGGCCGCGCGGAGTGCGTCCTCGAGCGGGTCGCCCGGATCTGCACCCCCGGGACCTCCTCCACCACACCCGTGTCGCGGTCGGCGATCTCGGTGACACCGGCGGCAGTCATCTCGGCGAGGAGCGCGGTCGTGTACGCGGGCCGCACCTCGGTGACGATGCGGGAGACGACGTTGTTGCTCGAGTTCTTCTGGACCCACTGGAGGAACAAGTCGGGATCGGTGACGGTGGCGGTGGGCTTGGGGTTGGTGAGGGAGACGGTGCCCACCTTGGTGCTGTCGGGGAGGGTGGCGTCGATGCGGGAAACGCCGGTGGTGTCGAGGGCGGTCTGCATGTCGGCGCGGACTTCCTTCAGCCGGTTGGTGAAGGCGTCGATGACGGTCTTGAGGGCGGTTTCCTCGAGGGCGAGGTTCGCCATGTCGGGCTGGTCCATGTGTTCTCCTTGAGGGGTGGGGCGCCGCAGGTTCGGGCCGCGGCGCCCCGAAGTGCGTGGCTAGGCGGCGGTGAGCTGGGAGAGCAGGTCCCAGATGGCCTTGGCGGACACGTCCGCGAGGGGCGCGCCGAGGGCGGTGTACGCCTGCTGGTCGGCGTCGAACTCGTTGATGCCGTGCTCGGCGGTGAACGTCCGGTACGCGGCGACGGCGGCGGCGTGCTCGTCGGCGGGGAGCTCGACGTCCTCGACGACGACGCCCTCCACCACCTCCGGCTCGGTCTCAGCGGCGCGCAGCCGCTGGCCGACCGCCTTGATGGCCTCCAGCACGTCAGCCGCGGATCCGGCCTGCTGAGCCTCCCGGTACACCCCGACCGCACAGTCCGCCGACGTGCACTGCTCGGCCTCCGCCACGAAGTCCCGCGCTGGGGCAGCCGTGGCCCACGGGTCCGGCTCGCCCTGCTGCACCGACTTCAGGTGACGCTCCACCTGCGGGTTGTCCGCCTGCGCCATCTCCTCAGCCGTGTACACCCCAGCCAAGTCATGCGGGAACGCCATCCGCAGCGCCAACGCCTCCGCACACTTCGCCGTCATCGTCGCGGGCATCTTCGACCACATGCCCGTCGTCGACCCGTCCTTCTTCGTCTGGACGTACTCCGAGTACCGAGCCACGGCCGGGAACCGCTGACCGTTCCGGACGACAACCACCTTCGCGGCGGCCGGCGGCTCGTCGGACAGCCACACGTCGTGCCACTGGCCGGACTTGTCACACCACAAGGTGTCCTCGTAACCGAGGCTTGCACTGTGCTCGGCGATGACGCGGTGGGCGATGACCCGGTAGCCGTCGATGCTGGTCTGGGGGGTGAACACTTTGCGGCGCTGCTGCCCGTTCCAGCGGCCGATCAGGTAGATCTGGCGGGAGAACGGGTCGAGCTGGGTGCGCTGGCAGAGGTGCAGGAACGCGGAGAGCTCGGCGCTGGTGACGTCGCTGTCAATGCCGGACTGCTGGAGTACGGCCGACTGGTCGGGGGTCCAGGCGGTCTGGTCGGGGCGGATGGCGAGGCTTCCGCCCGTGGTGGTGGCGAGGTCGGTCACTGGGCGCTCCGGTCCTGCTGGTGGGGGATGGTGGGCAGGTCGTGGGAGACCGCGTAGTCGTGGTGCAGCGGCGAGTCGTGCGGGTCCTCAGGGGAGTCCGGGCGGCAGGCCACGAGGTTCGAGTGGGCGTCCTTGCCACAGCCACAGGGGACGCCGTTCGGGCCGTAGGCGATCGGGTCACCGTTGGGGTGCGCCATCTTCCGCAGTAGGGCCGCAGCCTTGCGGACGGCCTCGCCCTGCAGCACCGTCTCGTGGTCGAGGAACGAGAACCGCTTCAGCTCCTCGGCCTCCGCCTCGGCCTGCTCCTGCTCGATCGCGGCAGCCGCCTCCAACAGCACCTCGATGCGGTGGTCGCCGATGTGGTCGTGGTCGTCGCGGGTGCAGCCGAAGTCCAGCGCCTCCTGCAGGTGCTCAGCAGCGCTCATGCGGCACGCCCCAGCAGCTTGGCCAGCGGCACCGTCGCCGACACCGACACCCGCACGTCACGCCACGTCGTCGACAGGCGGTACGGGTACACCGTCCGCTCCTCGAACGGGTACGGCAGGCCCTGCGTAACTTCTCCACCCAGCACCTCGGCGTACGCCTCCAGTGCCTGCGACGACTCCTCGTACAGGAATCCGCTCAGCGAGCCGGACAGGGGGTCGACCGTCCAGCCAGCCGCGCTCAGCTCCGGGTGCTCCTGCAGCAACTGCGTCAGCGCCAGCGCGGCGCCCAACTGCGGGCTACGGGTAGGGTTGTGGTTCACGTCCACTCCTTCGCAGTGGTCGAGGGGCTGCGGGACCCGGCACGGTCTCGTCGGCCCCGATCTGTTTTGAGGAGTCAGGCAGCCTTGGCCTGGCGCTTCGCGGCCCGAGCGGCCACCGCCTTCAGCGAGATCGAGCGCATGTGCGCCTTCCGCAGGTGCTCCGCAACCCGTGCGAGCTGCTCGGGCGTTGCGTTCGGGTGCATCTCCCGCGCCCGCTCCACGAACCTGCGGTCCGCCGCCGCCCGCGCCGGCGCCGTACGCCCGACGGGGTCGAGCGTGTTCGCCCAGCTCGTCTCGGCCGCGATCTGCGCTCGCAGGCGCAGGACCTGCGGATCCTTCGAACTCATGGAGTCCCCTCCTTTGTCTGCATCCGCAGACGCGGATGAGAGTGGCTGAAAAAGGGCGCCCAGGGGGGCGCCGACGGCAGTGCTGATGATCTCTGCCTGCCTCCGGGTCACCGTGGGGCGCGTTCCTCGCAAGAGTTTGCGGATCTTGCTTGCCGACAGTCCGCAAGTTTTGGCCAAGGTATGCACGCTGTGTGCTTGTTGTCCCGGTTCCGGTGACCCCATCAGCCGCCCTAAGACACCTTCGTCGCGTAGGCGGTAGCGGTCTTCCGGCATAGATCTGACCTCCGTGTCATCCGCGTTTGCGGATACGGATAGCTAAGCACAGTGGTCACCACGTGTCCAGTACCGCAGTGCTAGATGCGCGAGCGTCCCTACCCGTCTCAGTTTTCGGCCTCTTTACGCAGGCCGCGTAGCCATCCGCATCCGCAGTTGTGGACAATGGCAGGCGCTGGGGATGGCCTCACTGCGAGCGAGCCGACACGCCTGCACCACCCCCTACGGAGACACAATGCCGACGGACGCACCCGAGACCCTCACGGACCTCGTCATGGCCACCCTCGCCCCCCACGGCCGGGACACCATCGACACCCTCTATGAGAGGTGCACCGATCCGGCCACCGGCTACCAGCCGTCCCGGACCACGGTATGGAAGCTCTCCTCTTACGAGCGAGCCGAAACCGTCAAGATCAACCCCAAGGTGGTCGGCGCCGTAGCCGCCGGCCTCGGCATCCCATCGGTCCGCGTCCAAGCTGCCGCCGCCTACCAGTTCACCGGCTACCACGTCGCCTCAACCGTGGCCGGAGCCACCGTCATTCACGAACCCGGTTCCAATCCTGAGGGCTCCAAGACGCGTGAGGTGTTGGATAGTTGGGAACGGGAAGACCAGCGATGATGCCTCGCGTGTGCGCAGAGTAACCGTCCGTCAGTTGATCCGTGCAGGTCAATCCCTCGGATTCACTCCCCGGAAGCGCCGTGAAGGCGTAGAGTAACGGTGCTCGCAGCGCTCGAACACGCGTGCGATCAATCGTGCCCCGGAAGGCGCGCGGGGGAAGGGGACAACCTCATGGTCGAGGTGCGCATCCAGCAGGCCGCCCTTGATGTCGGCGTGAAGATGGTCTTCAAGGAGTTCGCCAGCTGCGTCCGCGTAGCCCACGACCCCAGAGCCCTCACCGAACCCGAAGCGCTCGAGCTCCTGCGCCACCACCTTCCCCGCGCCCGGGGCGAGCTTCAGATCGTCCGCTGTCCCGGCTGACCTGTCCCCTATATAGGGGCAGCGATCCGCTACCGTGGGGCGTACCCCGCCGGGTGATCCTTCCGGACAATCTCAGTCAAGGATATTGCACCCCACAGCAGTAGCTCGGGACCTCGTCTTTCCAGCGTGAGTACAGCGGTGAGCCCTGCATAGTGCGCGACTATCTTGACTGATCGGCGCTCCTGAAACCGCCCCTGACCATTGCGTTCATCGGTCAGGGGCGGTTTGCTGTTTAAGCACAGCGGTGCGAAGTCAGATATCGATCCCCGGGGGGAACCGTGGACGTCGAAGACATCACAGCCCTTCTCGCCTCCTGGAAAGTCAGCCTCCAGGCCGAACGCAAAAGCGCGCAGACCGTCAAGACCTACACCGACGGCATCCGACGCTTCATCGCCTGGAGCACGGACACCGACACCCCTCCCAACCTGGACCGCAAGACCGTCAACCACTTCGTTGCCGACCTCATCGCTGCCGGCGCCGAAGCAGCCACCGCCCGCTCCCGCCAACTCGCCGTCCGCCGCTTCTCCGCCTGGCTCGCCGAAGAAGGAGAGATCCCTTCGGATGAACTTCTCGGATTGAAGCCCCCCAAACTCGATAGCAAGGTTGTTCCTGAACTATCCGAGGACCAGCTCAGAGCCTTGATCGTGGCTTGCAAGGGCAACGACTTCTGGGAACGCCGCGACGAGGCCATCATCCGACTCATGATCGAGACCGGTGCCCGAGCAGGCGAAGTGATCGGCATGACCACTGACGACGTCGACGTCGTCAACGGATCTGCAGTCATCCGCCGCGGCAAAGGCGGAAAGGGCCGCGGCGTGCCCATCGGCCCCCGAACCTGCCGCGCCATTGACCGCTACATGCGGTCCCGCAGGACCCACCGGCTCGCCTCCACACCCACCCTGTGGCTCGGCGTAGGCGGAAAGAACCTCGGCTACCACGGCCTCTACGACTCCCTCTGCCGCCGAGCCAGCCTGGCGGGCATCGACGGCTTCCACCCCCACGTCCTCCGCCACACAGCCGCAGGCCGCTGGCTCGCCGCAGGCGGATCCGAGGGCGGCCTCATGGCAGTAGCAGGCTGGTCACGCCGGGACATGATCGACCGGTACACCCGAGCCAGCTCCGAACGACGAGCAGCCGACGAGGCGCGGCGCCTGAACCTCGGCGACCTGTAGGAAAGCCCCGCCCAAGCTGGGCGGGGCTCCCTGTCCTTCTGCCTGCTGGCCGACAAGACAGCTGGCAGAAGGAGTCTAGCGGCCTGCTCGCGGACGGCCGGCGTGTCAACGCCCGCGAGCAGGAGATCAGAGGCGGTTGAGTCGACGCTGCAGCGGTGAGGCCACGTGCCGCCGCTGCTCTTTGGCCGTCGTGCACTCGGCAGGAGTCTCGTGCCAGTACAAGGTCGGTCGGGCACCAGATACCGAATCTGGCACGACCTCGCGGGCCTCGCCGTCGATGGGGTACCCGCAGGACTGGCAGCGCTTCACCGCTGTGCCGCCTTCCCGTGGCAGGGGCAGAAGCACCAGCGGGGGACGGCGACGGTGGTGCCGACCATCACCGGCCCGGGGAAGCAGTCCCCGTGCCCCCACACTTCCCCGTCCCCGCGGCAGAGGCCGGAGAGCTTCGGTCCTGTACTGGACGGCGGGCTGTGGGTAGCGTGGCTCATGACGAGACCTCCCAAGGGTGTCGTCCGTACCCCCGGGCCATGCGACTGGTCGCGGGGGTCTGTCGTTCAGATCACACTAGCGCGAGACTGATAGGTGTCATAGGTCTACTAGGTAGACCAGGTCTCCTGATGTCGCCTAGGCGGCATCGTGAACCTAGCGTCCATGCCGTGGACTGGAAGCCGGATATCCCCAGGTGGCGGCAGGTATACGCGCTGCTGGAAGAGCGCATCGACAGCGGCGTGTACCCGCCGGAAACCCGCCTGCCGTCGATTCACGAGATCGTGGAAGAGACCGGGATCAGCCCCGTCACCGCGGCCCGCGTACTGCGGGAGCTGCGGGGCGCCGGCCTGGCTTACATGGAGCCGGGCATCGGCACCTTCGTGTCCCGACTCCCGCAGCCGCCTGCCTAGCGGCCGAAGCGGGCCCGGTTGGGGTCGCCCTGGAAGCGTGCGGCCACGCCGTGCAGGAGGGCCACGAAGGCCACCGACGCCGACGTGGTGAGCGCAGGCCCCCACGCGAAGGTCAGGACGTTGAACACCTTGTCGGCCGTGATGGCGCCGAGCAGGGTCGCGACGAACGCGCCGACGACGGTGTACGCCAGGTCGATCAGGTACTTCTTCACGGTGCCATCCTCAGGAGAGTGATCGAACGGGAGTTGAACGTCACCGGAGCCGCGCCAGCTGACCGGGCGACCGCGCCCCGGAAGCCCACGAGGTCACCGGCGGCGAGCGTCATGCACACGGACGCGTCCAGGAGGTGTGTGGTGTCTCCGCCCGTGGTCACGTTGTGCGTGGAAGACCGGGCCCAGTGCGGTGTCGTCGAGCCGTTCAGCGTGAACTCGACGGCGATGTCGTCGATGTTGGAAGCAGGCACTGTGCGTTCTACCTGCACCGTGCCGAAGATGAACCACAGGCCGGAGTAGTTCACTCGCAGCTGGTTTGTGGCCGCGTCCACCACCGGCTCCACGGCCGGCGGTCCGTCTGCGAACACGCACGGGGACGGCGTGGTGTTGAAGTCGGTCAGCTGCCACGTGAACAGGCCCGTGGTTGCCGTGCCGGGGATGATGTTCGGGACCGTGCCGAGGAACTGCGCCATGGGACGCGGCACGGCGCATGCCTCCTGGTCCTTCAAGACCAGGTCGATCTGTTCGGCCAGGGTCTCCAGCGCCGTCGGCACGTCAGCCGGATCGCCCGGGACCGGGTAGGGCAGGAGGAAGTTCGGGGTGGAGGCAGGCATCAGGCGATCCTTGTCACGGACATCTGGGCGAACGCGGCGTTCAGGCCGGCGCCGTGGTTGTGCCGCACGAACATGGTGAGCGTCTCCGGCGTAGTGATGACCCGGTGAAGCGTTGTGCCGGAGAGAGACGTGTCCCGGGTGGCGTGGAGGTCCCTGGAGGTGCCGATCGGGTTCTGGACCAGGGCGCCGGACGACATCAGGATGAGCGCCGCCGCGCCTGTGGCCGATCCGTCCGCCTGCATCGTGACCGAGCAACCGATCAGGTACACCCCGGCCGTGTTGACGACCACGTTCGTCGTCGAGACGCCGATGTCGAAGAAGCTGTTGTTGTCGAACGTCTCGGCCGTGTACGTCAACGTCACGGACGTGTTGTTGGCGATGGCCTGGTTACCCACAGCGCGCCAGACCCTGGCCGACGGGTACGCGTTAGCAGCCTGCCGAGGCTGTTGCAGGAAGCTCAGAATGTCCGTGTCGACGGCTGTCGCGAACGACTGAATCTGTGCAGGCGCATTGTTGGCGGTCGCGTACTCGGGGTACGGGTAGTTTCGTTCCGGCGTGTTTCCCATCAGGCGTTCCTCACGATCACGAGATCCCAGCGGACGGCCTGTGAGTCCTGCGTGGTCGACCTCAGCGCGATCCGCATGAAGCCGGTCACCGGCGCCGTCACCGGGCCGCCAAGCGTGGTGTAGGGCGGTCCCTGGGCAATGTCGTTCGCCGACGAGATGACCGTGTCCACGGCCGACGTGGTCGGGTACAGGTTGGTGGCGTTGGCGAACCACAGCGCGACCAAGGCTGCATCGGCCGTGATGACGTCCGTCGGCTGGTAGTGGCCGGCTGTGTAGACGCTCACGTTGAAGATCTGGCCGGAGGTGACCGGGATCGGCTGCGAATACAGGTAGGACTGGGAGCCGACGGCTGGCCCGGCGACGTTCGCCACCTGCGTGCCCGACGGCGCGGCCGGATCCACCTGGACCTGAACGACACCCACGCCGCTGATGTTGAACGGGAACCACTGGGCCGGAAAGTTGCCCGGCTCTGAGTCCTCGAACGACGGGTTGAAGTCGGCCAGAAGGTTGGGCCCTACGCCCGCCTGCACGCCGAGAATGAGCCACGACCCCTGTTGCTCCAGAAGAACGACCAAGTCCCCCACAGCGAGCGTCGCGCCCTCCAAGTACGTTGCCGGGAACGTCGTCCCGCCCACAGTGACTCGCACCTGGTTCGTTGTAACGCTGGCCACCAGACCTGTACGCACCTGAGAGAACGGCCCGGGCGCGGCTGCGATGACCTGGTTCGTTGTGTTCGTCGTCATGCGGCGATCAGCCTCGTTCCCCACAGGTGCGGTCGGTAGTCCCATGCGGGCGTGCCGCCGGCGATGTGCTTGATCTGGAGCTTCACCACGTCACCGGTGGCCAGGAGGAGCGGCACTGCACTGAGGGCAGCCAGCCGGGCGTTGGTCACGCCGTAGTTACCAGCCGGGAAGCTCCAGGAACTGGCCGCTGTGCCATTCACGATCAGGCGCACCATCGGGGATACAGCTGCAATCGCCGACTGCACGAGTGCATGGCCTCCCATCAACCACCACCCCGGCTTGGTGATCAGCACGCCGCCGTCGACCGAGATGGAGAACCCGTTGATGGAGAAGACCGTCGTGGTGAAGTCCACAGTGACGATCGGGTCCGTGGTCGCGATCGGCGACACCAGCACGCCGAGCCGGCCCGACGGCGGATGCGCGAGATTGTCGTCCAGCTTGTTGACGACGCGGTCGACCTCAGTGTCGACGGACTCCGCCAGGCGGCGCAGGTGCTCAATCTGGGAGGCGTCCTGGACCAGCGGCGGATCGCACTCCGGGTACGGGAAGCCGTAGTTCGTGGTCTCCTTCACAGCGGGTTCACCCCGGCCCTTCCTTCGATCGTCATCGGCTCCGTGTGGTTCAGCGGGTAGCTGATCCGGTCGATGATCTGCACTCCGCTGCGGCCGCGGTAGGTGAAGCCGATGGTGTCGCCGGGTTCCAGGGTCATGTCAGGGACCAGGCTGGCGGACCACTGCTCGCGCAGGGCCGCCGACGCGGACAGCTGGGTTCTGGCAAGGATCTGCGCCTGCGTCACTGACAGGGGCGTGGTCACATTGATGATCTGCGACACCTTGCCGTACTTGCCGCCGAACAGGAGCGGATCCGTGGCCAGGGTCACGCGCGCAGGCACACGCACAGGATCGGACCCGTCGGTGCGCTCCGAGACGACGACGACCGAGTTGAACACCCCACCGCGCGAACGCGAGACGTGTGCGCTCGTAATGATGCCCCGGGGCCCGTCGGCGTAAGACACGTCCGGAGTCGTGGTGTCGTACGCGAAGTTCCGGACGACGAAGGTGCCGTCCCCAAGCGTGTACCAGCGGCCACCCAGGGATTGGGCCAAGTCGTCGAGCGCCTGGCCCCGGTCCTGGTTCCAGGTAAGGCTGGGGGTCGGCGTGTCGATCACGTCGTCCGTACCGAAGACGGCCTGCGGGAGGGCCTCGGTGATCAGGGCCCGTACCTCCGCCAGCGTGGTGGCCGCCGACGTCATGCGAGGCTGCTCGAACGGGTAGCCAACAACATCGGCAGCCAGGTCGTAGCACTGGAACTCGACAGTCCCAGCGTCACCCAGCGTTGGGGTGTCCACGCGACCGGTGAAGATCGGGAACATCTCCAGCGACCCGTCTCCGTACTGCACGCCAGCCTGAATGTGCACCACGGCGTGCTCGGGCGACAGGGGGTCGTCGGCGACAGCCGGGTACCACTCCGGTCCCAACGTGAACCGGGCCTGCCGGGTCACCCGCTGGGTCAGGGACGCCTGCACCTCCCCGTCGAACGGACGCACATTGGATGCGCGGACGTTGCCGTCGATGTCGGTCACGTCAATGCGGAACGCCCGCTTGTGCGGCGCCGGAAGGACGTTGCGGTACGTGGCAGTGGAGTCGAGCATGCGCGGCCCTCCTACGGGCAGACGGTCGTGCCGGCGGCGATCTCGGCCCAGGTGTCGCCGGTGGCCGTGAGGGCTGCGAAGGTCGGGAACGTGGACTTGATCGCACACCAGTTGGCGCACGCCGTGCCCTGCTGCGGGCCCGCAGGCGTGTCGACGACGACGTACGAATACGTCCACAGCCGGAGCGGCTGACGCTGATCAATGCGATCGGTGAGGAAGGTCTCCTCCAGATCCCCGGGCTGGAACGCGAAGTCGCTGTCTCCGTACACGTCGGGTGCACGCAGGTAGAGCGGGCCGCCTGCCGTGAACAGGGTCTTCACCGCGGTCACGGCGGCCAGGGTTTTGGTGGCGAATGCACCGCTGCCGGCGTGGTCCTTCCGCCGGGCATACACGTCTGCCGGACGTTCGGCATCCAGGATGGGGAACAGGCCTGCGTCGGAGGCGTACGTGCGGCCACCGAAGCGAGTCCAGATCAGCTCGGGTCCCGTCGGCGTGCACGCGGCTGCGATCAACCCGGACGGTGACTCGCAGAGGGAGAACTCGAGATCAGCCCAGGGGCGCGACGGGTCGGAGATGACGATGTTCCCGTTGCCCGCCAGGGAGAACGGCCCGTCGATGTCGAGGACTTCCTCGTTGTCCGGCGGCGGAAGCACCGTCGGCCGCGACATTCGGTACCAGACCATCGTGTCGAACGGCACCGTGTTGTCGTAGAAGAACCCTTTGCCGCCGACCAGACCAGCCTGCCCAATGCGGGTCCACGGACCCGTTGCGGACAGGCCTCGGTCCACGAAGACGTACGGCTCCGTGGTCGTGGACGCGCTGACGTCGATGGACACGATGAGCGAGCTGGCCATCAGATACGCACCCCCTGGGCGAAAGTCCTGTCCCTGCGGTTGAGCACAGACCGGAACTCGTCGTTGATGATCTGCTTCACCAGCTGGTTTCCGATGTAGACCTGGATCACGGACGTACCGCGCCCGGTGAAGGTGGGCAGGTTGGTGCGGTCGAAGGCGGCAGCGGTGCGCTCGGGGATCACCAGGCGCATCTTGTCCGCGACCTCCTTGGCGGTGCGCTCCACCAGGCTGATCTTGTTGCGCATACCGATCGCGAGACCGCGGTCAACGTCCTCGCCAACCCGGATCATCACCTTGGACGGGGACCGGCTTTCCAGTGCGCCCTTGATGGTGGACGTGATGCGGTTCGCGATGTCGTTGGCGATGCCGAGGACCCGAGTGATGCCGGCAGTGAGGCCACCGGCGAGGCCCGACATGATGTCGACGCCGATCTGCCGAGCACGGCCGGGAAGGTCGACAAGCGCGCCAATGAAGCTGCCGACGAAAGTGCGGATGGCCTCGAGGGTGTCGTTGAAGGCGGAGACGAATCCGCCCACTAGGGTCTCGCGTACGTCGCTGCTGAAGTCGCTCAGTGTGTCCTGGAACCCGGATACGAGACGTCCCGCCTCGGCGGTCCAGCTGATGAACGCGGACTGGATCTCGTCACTGTTTTCGACGGCCGCGTCAGAGGCGGCGCCCATGGCCTTGGCGAAGTCGCTTTCGAGGAGGTCCGCGAAGAAGGCCGAGGCTTCCTTGGCCAGGTCCATGCCGACCTTGACAATGTCCAGCGCGACGCCAAGCGCGCCGATAGCGGCGGACGCCAGCTCGATCGCCAGGGGCAGCTGATCCCGCAGGATCAGGGCGATGTCGACGAGGATCGGACCGAGCTGCTGAATGATCGGGATCAGCTCCGGGCCGATGGCCGCCACGAAGTCCCGAACCACCGGGGCGAGTTCCTCGATCACCGGACCGAGCTGGACGAACGCCTCCTGGATCAGCGGCAGGACGTTCTCTACCAGCACCCCCGCGGTGAGGGACAGCTCGTTCAGGATGGTCTGGAACTCGCGGGATGCGGTCAGCCGCTCGAACGCCTCGGAGATCTTCTCCAGGGTGTCGAAGAGGCCGCCACCGTTCTGGGTCAGGCCGGAGAAGATGTTCGAGACACCCGCGCCGAAGTTGCCCAGCACCGTGCCGAACTGTGCCAACGCGGACACGGCCTGATCGATGGAGTCTTCCAGGGCCCCCGACTCGAAGGCACGCTGCAGCTTCTGCGAGATCTTCAGCGACACGTCGTCGACCGCAAGGGCGATGCGGTTCAGCGCAGGGGTGGACGCCGCGGCCAGGAACCCGAAGCTGCGGGCGGCGCGGGCAGGCACTTCCTCCAGGGTTTGGAGCGCCGTGGTGGCGCCCTGGAGCGCCTGCCCGAGGACGCCTTGCTGCCCCAGCTGGCGAGCCGCCGTCGCCGCCTCCCGGCCCATCACATTCAGGGAATCCGCTGTCCGGTTCAGTGCCGGCGTGACGATCGGGCCCAGCGTTTTGGCAAGACTGCGCAGTTCGTCGTCAAAGCCCCGGAAGACCCTGTTCTGGACCTGCTGTTGCACCGCGCGCAGCTCGCGCCGCATGGTGTGCAGCTCGTCAACAAAGAGCCGCGCCTCGGGCGCAAGACCCTTGATCGACTCGTGGAACTCGTCGGCCGTCAGGCTCTCATCGAAGACGCCCTTAATGGCGTCCTCGACACCGACCAGGGCCAGTTTCAGGGTGCCCAACGCAAGCTTCTGCGTGAGGAGCGCGGACGTTCCGACAGCAGCAGCAGGAGCCACCTGCTGAAGAGTGGCAACCAGAGCAGCCACCGTATTCACGGCACCACCCACACCAAGCGAGAGCGCGGCCACCCCACCGACCAGCTGCCCGACACCGCGGCCGGCCACCCGCGAGCCGTCGCCGAGCCGGCGTACCGCGCGTGTGAGGCGGGTGACTCCTTCGTCGTCGACGTCAACCTCGAGGTCGATGTCTGGCGCGGCGCGTTCCGCGTCCGTGACCAGGTCGTTGATTGCTGCAGTGACCTCGGCCAGCGAACGGGGGAAGTCGAGCTGGGCCTCCAGGTCGATGATGTCGGTGCCGCCGGACCGCGCTGCACGAGTCAGCTCGTCCAAGTCGTTGCGCAGGTTCCGCAGAGACTCCTGGGCATCGAGTGCGGCAGACACGTCGATGCTCGGGTCGGTGGCGTCCACAGCGCGCAGAGCCTGGTCCAGCTGTGTGGACATGACGGCGATCGAGTTCTGCACCGCCAGCGACGCCTGTACATCGACCTCAGGCGCACTGTTCTCAGCCTGCCGCACGATCTGCGAGAGCTGACGTTCCAGGTCCGGCAGAGCACCCGCTGCTGAAACTACGAGATCGACCTCGGCCTGGTTGGCTGCCATGTCACCCTCCCATCCATCCGGCCATGGCCTTCTCTACGGCCTCCGGGTCGTCACCGTCTTCGCCCCATGCGTCCTCGTATCCCCGCGGGGGGATTGCGAGTTGGAAGTCGAACCGAAGGCGGCCCTTCTCGTCGGCGTGCTGCGTGTACAGGGCATAGGTGGCGGCGCACCACTCGTAGGCGGACCGCTGCCACGGATCGACGCCGGCAAGGGTGAGGTGGCCGAGTGCTTCAGGCTGGACGGACATGCCGAGGAGGCGGTGGCCCTCCCACCAGCGGCGCCCCGTCACTGCCTCCAGGACCTCGTGAGCAGCGCGGACAACGTTGTCAGTGCCTACAGTGCCATCGACGATCATGCGGCCGATCTGGGTTCGGTCGCCGTCCGACAGGAACCGCAGCACATCCAAATCGCTGTCCACCATCGTCCACTCCGCAGCAGGACGCCACGCCAAAGCGAAGGCTCGGCCACCGATCACCATCGGCACCGGCCCCCGAGACAGAGGCGACAGGTCACGCCGCATCGGCAGCAGCGTCTCCCGCAATCGCCTTGACCAGGTCCTCCATCGCCTTCAGGAGGTCGGACGGGGAAACCTCGCCGTCGATGAACCGCTTCATGATGACCTGCCACCTGTCGCCAGCCGCCGAGGCCAGCCACTTGGTGACCGCGTCCATGGTGAGGAGGCCCCCCACGTTCATGTGGTTGACAAGGATCATCCGGGAAAAGATCTCGGGGTCCGGGTTCCCGAACTCGTACTCCTCGCCTGCGATGGTCAGTCTGTAAGTGGTGGTGCCGATCGTCTTGTCGTCGTCCATAGGTCAAGCCTATCGCTGGGTGATGCTGTAGCCACGTGACCGTGCAACATCTGTGAGCGCGCGGTCGAGGAACGGGCGGGCCCTGGTGCCGGGGTGGTGGACGACCGTGGCAAACACGGTCCTGCCACCGACCTTGAACCGGAGAGCCTTCGCCCGCTTGGGCCGGATGATGTGGGGCTTCGTGCCGTCGTTCACCATTGGCGCGTAGTCGACATCCGAACCGACCGTCCAACGCTGCCGCAGCCCGAAGAACGACCGTCGCTCCACCCGAATCGATGCGCGGAGGCGACCCGTGTCGACGGGTGCCAGCACCTTCGCCCGCGCCACGACTTGCCGGGCAGCGATCTCGCCCTCACGCCGACTCGTCGCCGAGAACGTCCGGTTCAGCGCTGCCCTGTCCAGCCGGATCCTCGCCACCGAAGCTCACCTCCAGCTCCGTCTCGACGGTGTGCACGACCTCGACCAGGCCGAGCGTCAGCCAGCCCTCCACCAGCGCGTCCCGTTCCACGACGTACACCTCACCGGCACGGAAGCCGTCGAAGCTGGTACGGACGTGCAGGCCCACGAACTCCGGGCCCGGGACGGTCGTCTTCTTCGGCATCAGCAGCACGCCTCCATCACGATGTTCACGGTCATGCGGCCCCCTAGGCAGTTCGCGTCGGGGCCGACAGGTTCGTACTGGCCAACGGCTACCGGGCCGATCCGCAGGCTGTCGGGGTCATCGAACGCGCAGCAGACAGCGGCCTCCATGGCGCCATAGTCGGCGTCCAACTTCTGCGCGAGGGTGTCCCACTGGGTTGCGGTCACGATGGCGTCAGCCTTGGGGGTGGGCATGCATCGGTACACGCCAAGCTCCAGCGTCAGCACGCGTTCCTGCTGGAAGCACTTGCTGGCGAACCGGTCGTTGATGTCCCGAAGGGCGCTCAGCCCAGCGTTGCGGACGTAGCCGAGCCCGAGGCAGCACTCGTCCTGCCCGTTCGACGAGAGCAGCGGAATGACCTGCTCGCCCGCCCGCAGCATGACCCGCTCCGACGGCACCGGCCACGGATGCGGCGCCTGCAGCGCGTTCTCCAGGCAGCCGAGAAGGATCTGCTGGAGCTCCATCGCCTTGGTCACGAGAACCTGCCACGGTACGTGTCGACGGACGCCACCCGCGACCGCTGGGCGCGCCGCGCCGGGTTCACCGCCCGGATCCACAGGTCCACGTTCGGCAGCCCGGTCAGACCGTTCTCAGCAACCGTGGTGGGGTCAACCATCTCGATGTCGACGCCGTTACGGGACAACGACGCCAGCTGCTGCGGCAGTGCGCAATCGGCACCGGAGCAGGCCTTAGCGATCTCGCACGCGTACTCGCCCGCCGCGATCTGCCCCGCCACAGGCAGCGGCCGACCCGGCTGGTACGTGATGACGAACGCGCCGACCTCGTCGGGCCCGACGTTCATGTCCTGGCACGTCGGCCAGCAGTCACCATCCGTGCGAACGAGCATCGGCCGGCCCCGCCACGAGTCGAGCCGGTACGCAGACGGGTCGAGCTCCAGGCCGTCGACAGCGACCGAAGTGACCGAAGCGACCGACGTCGGGAACGGCACCTCACACCGGGCAGCGCAGGAGCAGCCGCCCGAGCAACCGCAGTTCCGCCACACGCCCGCATCGACGTACGGCAGCATCCACGGACCGCCGCCAGCCGACACCCCAGGCGTGCCCACAGGCCACGACAGGTAGCCGGCGCCGGACTGGCACTTCGGGCCGCACGGCCGGTAGTTCACCGCGCACTGGGAGAACTGGCGGCCGGTGAGCGCGTCGAGGATAAACGTGGCCAGGGAGGTAGCCCGGTCCTTGACTGCCTGGGGGAAGGTGTTCCAGTCAGAGCAGCACGTCACGTTGATGGGCCAATCACACGGCCCTGGCATTGAGCCGGGCGTGGGTGTCTGTTCAGCCTGGTTGATAACGGGCATTACCGCCCCCTCCTACGGTGTCGAGAACTTCCCGGCCCGGACGAACACAGCCTGGGTCGGGTCGGACAGGTTGGTGGCCGTGCGGATCACGGCGATATAGCCGATCAGCGCTCCCACGGCGGTTACGGGAGCGGGGGTGAAGATCTCGTTCCCGACGTTGTTTACGGCGGCCAGGAGACTGCCGTAGGTGGCCTGCCCGTACTGCACAGCGATCTGTGCCGTCGACACGTTGGTGGCGAAGAGCCAGACGCGCAGGATTGTGGAGGCTGTGGCCGTACCTCCCACCGGCGTGAGCACGCCGCCGACGTCGTACTGCGTGGGATCGATCGTGGCGACCGGCGGCGGCGTCGGAATCGTCGACGTCTGCAGGATGCGGCGCAGCGTCACAGGCAACTGAGCGGGGCTCACAGCCACGTTCGGGTTGTCGGTCAGCGTCCCGGATACGAAGTGGCTGGCCGACCGGGAGAACAGTGTCCCGGCACTCTTGTTCAGCCCGAGAGTCGGCCCGTTCGGGGTGAGGATGTTCCCCGAGAGGCTGAACGGGCCCATCGAGTCGGCCAGGTCCGCGAACTGGTTCGCTGGCTGCCCGAGGAGCACCGGGAGGGTCTGGACCTCCACCAGTTGGCCGAGGCCGGTATCGAAGAGGGAGACGCCGAGGACCAGGTTCATCCGGCGCTGCACCGGGGTGGGCGCGGCGCCCTGCTGGATGACGTTTCCGGCCGAGTCCATCAGCCACCAGGTGATGGAGCGCGCGAGGGAGCCGGCGTCCAGCGCCACGGTTTGCGTCGGCTCGTCGACCTTCATCAGGGTCGGCACGATGGAGGTCAGCGCGTTGACGTCGGCCACGTACCCGACCAGGGCGTTGATCGTGATCGACGTCGGCGTGGCAATGTCCAACTCGCCGCCCGAGGCCGTTCCCGTGGAGAGATCGGCCTGCTCCTCGGAAAGGCCCACGTCCACGAGGAAGGCTTCGGTGTCAATGTGGACCCAGTACATGCCCTCCTCGGCCCAGAACGTGAGCACGCCCGAGCCGTCGGTGGTGGTCGGGTTCGCCAGCGGCGTGCCGATCCCGTCGGAGAAGATCGGGGCAAAGACGTTGGAGTCCTCGGGGAAGACCGCTGCGGGCAGGTTGGCGGCCAGGGTCCCGTTCGGGAACCAGTACTTCTTGCTGTACTGCTGCAGTGCCACGACCTTCCTCCTTCCTAGGTGAGCTGGGCCCAGATGGCCGGGCCCGTGTCGAGACCGGCCGGGGACCCGAAGGATGCTGGGAGAGCCCCGGACACCCCGTCGATGTAGTAGGCGTTCAGGTCCCCGATGCCCGACGGCGTGACCTCGGAGACGATCGGATCCCACGTCAGGCGCGTGGTCAGACCGAGGTTCACCAGGCCGCCCTGACGTCCGATCACGAGGTAGTGGAGGACCGGGCGCACGGCGCGCGAGAGCCCTGTGATCGAGCGCACTCCGGTGACGCCGGCCGCGACCGTACCGAAGTCCTGGACGAGTGTTGTGGGGAGCACCCCGTCCGAGGCGTAGATGCCCATGCGCAGGAGGCCGCCGACCAGGGCCAGCGTGACGTTGCCCGCCATGGCCGTCATCGTGCAGGCGCGCCCGGGCCAGAACGGCAGGGCGAACATCCGGTTGACCGGGACGTTGGCGGTGCCGTTCGTGCCGTAGGCGGGCAGCCCGTGCCACGCCGTGGACCGGATCACCGGCAGGTTGCCCTGTGGCCCGACGACGAGAGGGGTGCCGCTGTTCCCGTCCGAGCCGTGGATCTGGTCCACGTCGGTGCGGTACCAGACTGACCCCTCGCCAGCGTCGGACGGCGTGGCTGTCACCTTGGCGAGGGTCAGTGGCGCCCACTGTTCGTTGGGCATCAGCTGATCACCACCATGAACTCGTTCAGCGCCGGCGCCGGCGTGAACCTGAGGGTGATCGTGTTGTTGTCGGTGTAGCGGATCTCCGGGTTGACCTGCACGAACGGCGCCGTGTTGCGGAAGACGTCGACGTGCAGCCCTTTGGTGCCGAGGTTGTGCGTTACGGCGATCGTCTGCGTCGCGCCGTCGCCAACCAGCTGCTGGAACGCCGCTCCGCCGAGGCGCAGGAAGTTCAGCACGGTGGTGCCGAGGATGATCGGGTTGTTCGTGGACAGGAGCCACAGCGTGTCGGCGGCCGTGCCCTCCTCCACGATCACGACCATGCCCGCCGTGACCTCGGCCGAGGAGTCGGCGTCGGCCGACCGGGTCGCCGGCGTGGCGGCGCCCTGGTAGTCGTAGACGCCGTTCTCCTGCCCGAGCGTCTGCCCACGCGCGAGGAATCGCTCTCCGACCGAAAGCGCCACACCGTCGACGGTCGCGCCGGGCGCGGCCAGGTTCACGTTGGACGGGGACGCGACGCGCACGGACTGCTTCCAGTCCAGGACGCGGACGGCAGCGAGGAGCTGCCCGAGGTTCACGGCGTCCGAGGCAATCAGGCCGTCGGCCAGCTCGTGAACGGCGTTGCTGTTCAGGTCCAGGTCTGCGAAGAACTCGATGGCCATGGGTGGCTACCTCCTCAGGTAGGCAGCGCCGGACTGGGCGCTGGAGAACGTGAGAGTCGTCTGCGTCAGGCTCGGGTGATCGACCTCAGCCTCTACCTGGGAATTCCCCACGTCGATCATGACTTGGGGCTTGATGCCGAACCAGTGGTCGATGGTCCAGGTGGTGGCCGCCACGGTCTGCATGTGCACGAACGTGTTGGGCCATGCCTCGTCGGTCTCCAGCGGATCGACCGTGAGGAGCACGGGCGTGCCAGAGATCCAAGTCGTGTAGTCGCCGGGCGGAGCGTAGAAGACCAGGAGGCCGTCCCCATCGGTGACCGGAGGCTGCGCAAGCGGCACGGTCCCCGCTTTGTCGGCGCGCAGCGGTACAAGCTGATTGCCGCCAGCCAGATAGACGGGGCACGGTGTGCTGGCCGCCGGGTTGCCGCCAGCGAAGTAGATGTAGGTGGCGTAATGGATGAGCGGCATGAGTGATCCCTACACGTGAAGGGGTCCTGGCCGGGAGCCGTCGACCAGGACCCCAGCTCGGCTACGGAACGGGAAGGACCGTTGCGCCACACACAGCCGTCGGTAGCGGCGCCGACGTGGTGATGGACCGCAGAACCTCCGTGTCCCCCATCGGCGTCGTCAGCGCCGTCAGGGTCGCCGGAGTGACGGCGTCACGGAGGACGTCGTCGTACGGGCCGACACCCCAGTTCCCGCCCGTCACGGCGCGGGCCGTCCAGGTAGCGGTGATGCCGTCGTTCTGCGCAGGAAGCCACTCACCCCACTGGGCGTCCTTCACCCACGGCAGCAGCCAGTACTGGTACTTGGCGTTGCCGTTCGGGTCGCACGACTGCCCGGCGATCCCCGACCAGATCTCCAGGCCGAAGTTCGCGGACCCCGTCACGTCGGTGTCGATGCCGAAGCCCACCATGTTCGGGGTGGGGGCTGCGTTGTCGAGAACGAGCGGATCACCGGTGATGAGGTTGATCATCGTCGGGTCCCACGTGCACACGTTCAGCGTGATGTCGATCCAGCGGAGCGAAACGGCCGAACGATCGGAAATGCACTCGTCACCGTTCGCGTTCAGGATGCTGATCTCCTGCGCCTCGGCGTAGTTCGGGGTGAACGTTCCGGTCACCAGCGCCTCGGCGGTCAGCGTTGAGCTCGGGCCGTTCACCACCGTTCCGCACTCGTTGAGCTTCGTCAGCCGCATCCTCTTGCCGCGCGACAGACGGACACATTCGACAGCCATTACTCATCCTCCTTCTTCGCGCGGCGCCGCGGCTTCGGGCGCAGGCTCTCGTTGTAGCGATCAGCCAGGTACGGGGGGACAAGGAACTCGGAGCCGTTCCCGTCGGTCCGTACGTCGGCAGGCGAGTCGGCGAGGGCCAGCAGCGCCCGCGCGGTCTCCTTCACGTCACCAGGGGCCGGCACTACGACCGCCCAGTCCTTGACCCCGCTCATGCCGGGATCGCAGGAGTCGCGGCCGTCGCCGGAGCGGCGATCGGCACCTGGACGGCGAACACTTCGGGACACGACCAGGCGGCGGCGTACACCCGCTCGGCGATCACGTCCCACTGGTTTGCCGCACGGTCCATAGCGCGCTGCCGGTCCACCCGGGCCATGACGTCCTCGGAGCGCCAGATGCCGACGTAGCCCGTGATGAACGCCCAGACGAATCCAGCTGCCGGAGCAGCGCCACCCGGACCTGTGATGGCGTACCCGTCTCCCAGGGAAACGGCGGTCTGCTTGCGGGTACGCAGGACCCCGGCGTCGGGGTTGAGCATCCCGGCGTACTCCAGAGCCCCTTCAGCCTGAGTGTTGACGTGGATCGTGCCGACGTACCCGTTGACCTGGTAGAAGGCGTTCTCCAGTGCGCTGATGGCCGCCCCTGCCCCAGGTGCGAGAGGGGTTACCACGGTCGCCCCAGCGTCGTTCAGGTTCAGGACGCCAGGCTGCGTGGGAGAGCCGAGCCAAAGGGTGTTCTCGACTCGCCACTGTTCGTTGGACTCCAGGCGTGCCGTACCAGCGGCCACAATCTCGTCGACGGAACGCCCGACCGTGCCGCAGCGCAGACGGGTCTCCACCCAGAACGGGTCGGTCCCGACCAGCTCGGTGCCCTCGTTCGGCGTCTTGATCTCTGGTTCGACGCCGCACGCCGGGTCGTACAGCTCCGTGAAGTTGCCGCAGTCATCGGCGAAGAACTGGAGGCCCGACGCCATGATGCGACTGTCCATCGGGATCAGCGTGGCCGCGTTGAACAGGCCGTAGCGGCGCCGCTGCCGAGGCAGGGGCGGTACAAGCTGCCGGTTGGACTGAATGACTGCCATGGTCCCTCCTTTCTGGTCCTGGGTGGCGCCCCCGCCACAGGGACGACGAGCGGGGGCGCCGGATCAGGTGGAGGATCAGGCGGCGCAGTTGATCTGCGCCGCACCGGTGATGCCGCCGACGCACAGGTCGGCCAGCGTGTACAGGCGCTGCCCGGGGCACGGGTAGATCGGCGCGAAGCCCTCCTCCGCGAACAGCGACGTGAACTCGTTCTGCGCGAGGCTGGCAGCGTCGTAGACGTTGGTCAGCGTGACGACGTCCTGACGGGCCACAGCGACGGACCCGGCCGGCCACATGAGGAACGACACGTCGTTCGGCAGAGCCGTCATGGAGTACGGCGCCGTGATGTCACCGCCGGGGAACAGCGGGTCCAGCGCGCCACCGGTGATGAGGCCGTCCTGCCAGCCGCGGACCCAGTGGACGCGGATGTTGCGCTGGGAGAAGAGCGACGCGATGTAACTGTCCGAGACGGAGAGCAGCCCGCCGGTGTCGCCGGTGCGGCGGGACAGGTCGGCACGGATCTGCGCCGGGATCCACATCGGGAGGACGACCTCCACCGTGGAGGTCGGGTTCAGGTGGTACAGGTACCTGGTGTCGGTGGCCGCGACCTCCAGGCCGGCGAGCAGCGCGCTCGTGAACGAGTCGCCGTTCGCGCCGTCGAGCGGGGCGAGCACGGTGGCGGCACCGGCACGGGCGATGATGTCGGCGATGATCAGCCGGTTCATCTCCTGCATGTGCGCCTCACGCAGGCCGTTCTCCCAGGCGTCGACGACCTCCGGGTAGCCGGCCGCCTGGAGGAAGCTGACGCGGATGCACAGCGCCATGACGTCGAGGCGCCGGTTCTCGAACGTGGGGCAGGGGATCTCGGAGCAGGTCTTGGCCGTGTCGGCGATGACCTGCGCTTCCGTGAGGAAGTTGGAGCCACCACCGGCGGCCACGGCGTTCGCGTAGATGGACTGGAACGTGGGGTCGTCCGTGTAGTTGATGCCGCCTCGGGTGACCGTGACCGTCGGGAGGTCGAGGAGACCGACCCCGGCGTCCCACGTGGTGCAGAGGCTGTAGTCGTTCTGGGACGGGGCACACCACCCGGCGGCCGCGGTGAGGGATCCGGTGGCGTCTACCTGCTTCTGCCACGCCTTGGCCAGGTTGCCGCCCTGCGAGGAGAACTGGGACTCCCGGCGCGCCTCACGCAGGGTCTTCATCGTCTCCTGGCCGTCCAGGGTGTTGATGACGTGCTTGCGGCCCTCGGTGCGGAACTGGGCGATGGTCTGCGTGGTGCCGGGCGCGCCCTTGACGCCGAACTGGCCGGCGTTCTTGATCAGGGCGAGGCTGATGTCGCCGTGGTTCGCGTAGACCGAGTCCACGGGGACGTTGAGGAGGCCGGCCGCCATCGGGGAGACGTAGGCGGTGGTCTTGAGCGTGGAGGGCGCGGGGGTCGTCGGCTCGGGACGGCTCTGTACGGCCATCTGGGAGACGGACGGGACCGGCGCGGGGGTTTCCACGGCGGACTCCTGGGTGGCCGGGGTCTCGACGGCGGGGGCCGGGATGACCTGGGTGGGGATGGTCAGCTCGGGCGCGGCCGCGAACGCGTCGCGGGAGGCCTGCGTGGTCTCGGCGCGGGTCTTGCGCTCGGCGACGGCGGCCGAGAGTTCCTGGAGCTGGGTGGAGAGGCCGGTGAGTTCGGCGGGGTCGGCGTCGGCCTTGGCGGAGAGTTCCTGCCCGGCCTGACGGACGCGCCCGTACTCGGCGAGCAGCTGCTCGTCGGTGGCTTCGGCGATGTTGAAGACGGCCGGCTCGTTGGGCTCGGTGGTCTCCGGGGTCTGCTCTGCCATGGCGGGTCTCCTTCCGATCGGCAGAACGACAACTACGTGTCTCGTTCGCTCGACCGGCCCACCGCCAGCATCGAAGCAATCTCTGGCAGGGTACCGCGTACCGGGCAGCTTGTAAGGGCCGCCAGGTACGCGGCGTGTTACTTCGGGCAGGCGACGGCCTTGTAGGTGCCGCCCTTGGGGGACTTGGCGAGGAGCTGTCGGACGGCCACGAGGCCGCCCTGCTCGTGGGTGACGGTCTGTGTGGAGCCGTCGTGCCGCAGGGTCACCTGGTAGTCGAGGAGCGTCCTGTTGCCCCCGCAGTTGCAGCCCATGTCACGCCTCCATGTTCGTCGTTGCTGCAGCCCACGCCCACCGGGCACGCGCCTGCTCGGCCTCGTCCACTGCCCTGTCGCCGAACGCGTCCCGCGTCGGGTAGGCCCCCGGCTCAGGCGTGATGCCGAACGAGCCGATCAGGGCCCGCTGCGCACCCGACGCAAAGTGCACCCGGCGAACGGGGAAGCCCGGCGTGTTCACCGAACACACGCCGATCAGCTCCAGGCTGCCGCCCACCCGCCGCCAGTCACCCGACACCGGCGACGACCGGAACACGTCCAACGCCTCCGGCGTGGCGCCGGGGAGCAGCCAGCCGGCCACCCAGATCCCGTGCTCGTCCTCGCCTGCCACCACGCGGGCGACGGCCGCGCTGGGGTCGTCGTAGTGCTCCTGCGCGGCCCGGAAGGCGAGCTGGGCGTCCGCGTGTCGCGGCCCGGCTACGAGCGTTCCTACAGGCAGCGTGACGCCGTCTGCGGTGCGCTGCTCGGCGACGTGAAAGTACGTGTAGCCGGTGGGCGACGACGGCGGGGTAACGCATCCAGGGAGACCGACGTGGCAGGTGTCCCAACCAGCGATGTGCCCGAAGACCCGGCCCGTGTCGGTGACGGTGAGGGGGGTGAGTCGGTCGACGTCCGGCCGCTGGAACCAGTCGGCAGGCGGAAGCGCTTCTGGGCGCGCGGAAGCGTAGAGCCAGTCCTCGACGGGCACGTCCTGGAGCTCGGTCATATCCGGCATGGGCTCGGCCGGTTCCGGGTCGAGGGTGAGGGACACCTCGGCGAACGCAGGGATGCTGACCAGAGTGGCGCCGGACACCCGCCACCGGGTGATGATCAGCCGTTCCTCGGCGTCCATCACGTACTCGATGTCGTCGAGGTCCACCGAAGGGCCGACCACGCCCGCTTCCAGCTGCTCGGTGACCGAGTAGGGGATGTCCTCCAGCATGCTGCCGGTAGCAGTCACCATGCCGTCTGCGATCCGCAGCGTCTCGATCCGGCCCACCACGCGGCTGCCGCCGTGGCCGTCATCGGACAGCTCCTGCCACATCAACGGCAGCGGCAGGTCCCGCGAGGAGCCTCCCGCAGGGTCGATGATGCGGCCGTCACCGGTGGGCACACCCAGCCGGGCCAGCACCGCACTCCAAGTTCTGCTCACGGGTCTTGCCTCTCTGTCCAGTCGATCTCTTCGCCCAGCACCACCGGGAACAGGGAGCACCGGCAGTTGATGACCTCGTTTGCTGGGCCCGTCGGGTCGCCGGGGTAGAGGAGCTGCGCCCCGCCGACCCGGAAGGGTTCCCGGAGCAGGGTGCGTTGCTTGTCCGCCTCCCTGTGCGTCGGCCGCGTCCTGGGGTCGGCCGTGGCGATCCACTGCTTGAACGGCGCCGGATCCCCGCGCTGCTGCGCGTCCAACTCCGCCGACCGGAACACGCCCGCGTTCACTGCCGCAAGCGTCTCCGTCCGCGCCACCGTCACCGCCCGGTTCGGCCACCGCTCCGACCCCGTAGCCGTCAGCACCACCTCGACCCGCTTCGCGATGTCCGGGATGGACTCCTGCTCACGGATCCCGCGCTCCAGCTCGGCGACGATCAGCCCGTACACCTCGTCGGGCAGGCGCACGAGCCGGTTGCCGGTCTCGTTGAGGTACGTCGACACCCACGGGTCACCCTCCGGCACACCCTGCGTGCGGACCCGGCGCGCAGCCCGGCGCAGGATCCCATCCACCACGGGCATGACCTCGACGTTGACCTGCTCCGTCCAGAACTGCTGATGGTCGGAGACGCGCGCCGGATCCATCGTGTCGCCACGCACCACGGCGGGGCGGACGCGGTCGAGCCAGCGGGTCAGCGACCGGAACCACGTCCGCGCCACCCGCTGCTCGCCCTCGCGGATGAACGCCTCCGCCCGCAACCGCTGGGGTAGCCCGTCATCGGGTGGGATGGTCACCGGTGGACCCCGGTCAGTACCAGGGAGAGACGCTCACGCAGCCGCTCACGGTCGTGAAGCGCACCCTCATTCAGGAGCGCACGGGTGTATTCGGTCAGCATCATGTTGAACAGGCCGGGCGAGACGCCGAACGCGTCAGCCACAGGCTTGACGAACTGGAACGAGCCGTCGAGCAGCTCGTCCCGTCCGGCCGCCGCGATGACCGTGTGCAGTTCGTGCTTCGGGGTGGACGTGAACTGGCCCCGGTTCTCCCGTGTGATCAGCCGGCCGCCCGCGCGCGACAGAGCGTCGAAGATGAGCAGCTCGGCCGCCGCCGTCAGACCATCCGGGACGCCCTCCGGCTCCGGCTCCGTGTCCTGCGTCGCCGGAAGCGCCCGCGGCTCCTCGGCCACCGGCTCCGGCGCCTCCTCGGCCGCCGACGCCTGCGCCGCAGCCAACTCCGGCATCCCCAACGTCTCCGCCACACCAGGCTCACTGAGGATCGCAGGCGACGACGTCACCCACTTCTCCAACAGACGCCGCTCCCGCTCCGCCTCGTCCGGCATCGCGTCCAGCGGGATCCCGTTCTCCGTCAGCATGTACTCGTCGGAGATCAGGACCTTGTCGTACAGCGACTCCAGGGTCTCCCGGTCGTCCGGGCGGGCCACGATGTTCGTGGTGTCCCAGCCGATCTCGAACCGGTCCGCCTGCTCCGCCGTCATCCCCATCGCGACGAGCGCGGGCCGGTACCACTGCTCGGTCAGCGCGTCACCGAGGGCGCGGAGCAGCGGCTCGATGAAGATCTTGTACGTGCTTTCCTCGACCTGCCACGCCGACCAGTGGTTCGACTCGCCCTGCGTGCCGGCCGCAACGTCCCGGGGCATGTCGAGGGTGGCGGCGAGACGGCCGAGGGCCTTGTCGCGAAGGTCGTCGAGGCCCTGGATGAAGTTCGTGGACGAGTCGACGAACGCCAGCGCCGAACCCTCCGCAATCGCACTGCTGGGAGCGTTGAAGGCGATAGGAACGACGGCCGCCGGCGTACCGGGCTGCTGGATGCCGATCTCGGCCACGCTGAGCAGCTCGTCCATGAACGCCATGGCGGTCGTCTCGTGATCGCCCTTCGGGAGGTCGAGTTCGTCGGAGACGAGCCACACGCCGGCAGTGGCCAGGCGGGAGTCGAGCTGTCCGGCCAGAGTCTGGGAACACTTCTCGATCTCGCGGCAAATGGGGAGCGCTGGCCGGATCGCGGAGTCGGCCTGGATGAAGTCGGCGGGGTGCGGGTCCCAGATGCGGAAGAGTCGCGAGCGGTCGTCGAGGGGCACGTCGGTGCCGATCTTCGGGTCCCGGTAGTGCCACTGGGAGGTTGCGCCGGTGCCCTTGGACTTGACCTGCGACGGCGGCAGCACGATCCACTCGTCGGGCTTGCCTGCGCCGCGGGGGCGGACGATCGTCCACGCCTCACCGGGAACCTGCCAGCACAGCGCCAGCACCCGCAGAAGCGTCGCACGCTGCGCCGGGCCACCCAGCACCTGCGCCGCAGCCTTGATGGCCCGTGGGTCGCTCGACGGGCCAGTGGGCTTGCCCGTGGCCGGGTCGAGCTCCGTCGCATGCAGATCGGCCTGCGAGACGGCGTTGGCGATCCACACGAGCGGCGCCCGAAGCTCGCCGATCACGTCGTAGAAGTACCAGCCCTGCTTCTGCCAGTCCGAGTTGGCGTTGAACTTGCGGGCCCGGTCAGCGAGCTTCACGCCAGGTCCGGACATCGGCATGGCGGCTGCGGTGACGGTGCGCAGGGGGAGTTCGGTGTCGGGCTGGTCGAGGACGAGGGGACCGCCCTCCTTGTGCCTGCGGAAGATGGCCATCAGTCCTCGCCCTCCCGGGACGTCAGGAAGCCGGTCACGTACGAGAAGGCGAGCGCGACGGCCGGCACCGCGGCCCACGGCCACCAGCCCGCCCACGCCCCGCCCACGGCCGCGAGCGTGCCCGTGTACACCGACACGCACCAGTCGCAGACGATGAGGTAGGCGATCAGGTGGTCGTCGGGCAGGGCGCGCAGGGCGGCTCGCCGCGGCGCGGCAAGGATGCGGTCGCGGGTGATGAGGCGGGTCACGCGGGCGGTGGCCAGCGCCATCACCACCATCAGAAGCGGATACGTTTCCATTTCCATCCCATCATGCCGCCTGTCGGCGTGCTTTGAGTGCCGGATGCTGGCCCGGCGTCCGCCCGGCGCGCTGGGCGGCCTTGTGCGGGTTGACCAGCTGGGTGCGGGAGCGGTCCCGCTTCATGTGGTGCGTCACGGCGTGCACCAGGGCGTCGAGCCTGTCCGGTGACTTCGGATCCTCTTCGGGGATCCACGTCGTCAGCTGGTCCTCCAACTCGGGGAGGGAGCCGACGTGATGGACGCGGCCCTGCTCGTACAGCATGCCGACCGGCTGCGCCCGCAGCTTCTTCCCCTGCGACGCCCACACCGTGCGCACCGGCGGTGGCGTTGTGTCGCCTGTGGGCTGCATGTCGCGCCACACCCGCTTGAGGACTTCGCCGATCCAGTCCTTACCGTTGTTGTCCTCGACGATGACGTGGGCAGCGCTGTACTGCTCGCGAAGCGCGAAGGCTGCCCGGGCGGCCTGGTCTGGGGTCTTCTTCGCGGATGCGTCGGCGAGGACGTAGTGGTGCTGGTCGACACCCCAGCCGGTGACGACGAGGCCGGTCTCGTCGCCGGTACCGGTGCCGGCGGGGTCCATGCCGACGACGATGGAGATCAGTTCGGGCACCTCGTCGGGGGTGACGCGGGTGCGGTCGATGAGGGCGCGCGCCACGAGCGCGCCGGGGAGGTCTTCGAGGACTTCGGCGTCGAGTTCCTGCCGGCCGAGCGTGGTGCCCTCGTACTTGGCGATGACGGCCCGTTTGAAGGTGTCGGCGAGGTTGCCGAGGTTGTCGTACGTGGAGCCGCGGACCACAGCCGTGCGTTCGTCCTTCAACAGCTGCTTGATCAGCGGCAGCGGCCGCGGAGTGGTGGTGATGCAGATGCGGGGATGGGTGCCGAGGCGCATGCCCATCTGCGCCATGTCCCACGCGTACTGCAGGTACCGCCAGGCGGCGAGCTCGTCGAACCAGCCGTAGTGATGCTGCGGGCCACGAAGCCGGTCGGGCTCGTCGGCCGAGTAGCAGACCTGGATCGCCCCGTTGGGGTAGACAAGGCGCCGCTTCGACGGCTGGTAGTCGGGGCGGAACGTGGCCGGGGAGGAGGCGAGGATCCCAGACTCGCCTTCAACGAGGATGTCGCGGGTGTCGGCTGCGGTCGGGCCGATGAGCGCGCCCCGCTCAAGGTGCTTGGCTTGCTCGATGACCCATTCGGCGCCGGTGCGGGTCTTACCCCAGCCGCGGCCGGCGAGTGCCAGCCACACATCCCACTCGTCAGCTTCCGGTGGGCGCTGCGCCGCGCGGGAGTGTCGACCTGGGCGCCCCGGGTGGGGCTGCCCGTTGCAGTCGGGGATGTCGCACAGCCAGGGGACTTTGCCAGCCTCGCGGTCGAGGACAAGCTTCTCCAGCCCCTCCGCAAGCTCCTCGAGCTCGGCGGGGGTGAGGCCAGCTAGCTCGGCCGGGGTGAGGGTCACGTCTGGTTGGCCCTGTCGAGGCGCTGCAGGAGGTCTTGGACACGGTCACGGATGGCGCTGGTCTTGGGGTCGTCCTTCAGCCGGAAGGCGTGCTCTTCGAGGCGGATCATGGCGAGCACGAACTGCGAGTAGTTGGCTGGCGGGATAGCGCGGCCGACGATGAAGCCTTCGAGCATGGTGATGGCGTAGCCGCGCATCTGGCTGGCGAGGTCCAGGTCTTCGTCTCGGGCGGATGCCATCTGGTCGGCGATGCCGTCGGTGGCGGCTGAGGCGATGTGCTGGTCGTAGGCGATGGAGCGGGCTACCCAGTCGTGGCGGGAGGAGAGTTCCTGTGCTGAGTCGCGGCTGATGCCGACTTCCTCGGCGGCCGCGGTGATGGTGCGTCGGGGGCCTTGGCGTAGGTAGGCCTGGAAGGCCTCGTAGGCCGGGCCGCGTTCGCTGGTGCGGCGCACCCACGGGTACGGCTCGTCAGACACTGGGGTGCTCCCTTCTCAGCGGGCGATGAACAGGGCGGCGAGGGCTGCCGCGGCGCCGGTGACGGTGGCGATGGCGACGACGTTGGCGCGTGGCCAGCGGTTGGCTTCGTCGGCGCGTATGCGGATCTCGTGGTCGTCGAATTGGGTGTCGCGTCTGCGGTCGCGTTCGACGCAGTCGGCAACGTGGGTGGTGAGGGTGTTCTCGACGCGGCCGAGCGTCTTGCCGAGGTTGCGGACTTCGGCGTAGATCTCTGGCAGGGAGATGACGATGCCGGTCTCGGGGGTGGTCACCGGCCGCTCTCTCGCCGGAGGGCCGCGACCTCGGTGCGGAGCGCCTTCACCTCGGCGATGAGTGCCGTCACGAGGCCGTGGGTGAGGGTGGTGTAGCCGTAGGCGTCGGGGATGCGGCCGTGGCCGGCATCGATGCTGGCCTGGTTGGTTTGGGCGTTGCGGTAGCCCTGGACGGCGAGGGTGATGCGCTTGATGTCGGCGTCGGAGATGGCCACGTTGTTCTCCACGGGCGGCTTGGGGGCGGGCGGCTTGGAGGTGGTGCCGGGGTTCCAGTTGGCGGGGTGGAGGAGGCGTTCGGCGATCCTCAGGCGCAGGCCCGGCATGCTGACAACGTTGTCAGGTCCGCGGGGATCGTTCTTCCAGTCCGACCATTCCAGGTGTCCGATCGTCGACTTCGCTCCCCAGTCCTGTGCCCGGCACAAGGCTGCCGACACCCGCACCATCGCCTCGACCTGTACTGCGGGCCATGGGTCGTCGCCGTCGCCTTCGTTCTCGCACTCCCACCCCCAGAACACGGCGTTGCCGTCGACCGCGCCCGGGCTGCCCTGGTGCTCGTTCGGGGCCGGGGGTCGGGTGCCGTAGTTCTCGGCGATCACAGCCTGCAGGACGTCAGGGTCTCCGCCGCCAGCGTGGTTGGCGCGCCCGTTGCCGACGAGGTGGACTTCGCCGTTGCGGCGGATGACGCCGTGACAGAGCGGCCCGGGAAGCTCGGAGTGGCCGTTGAAGCAGAGGGGGACGGCGCTCATCGTCTTGGGGGTGACGGTGTGGTGGAGCATGGTGCCGTGGACGGGTCCCCAGAGGCCTTTGTGGTTGCGGTTGTTCTGTCGCCAGCCCGGTACCTCGACGACGGTGACGCCCTCGGCGCGTAGTGCGCGGACGAGTTGGTCGGGGGTAAGTGGCACTGCCATGGTGGGCCCCTTTCGATTGGGTCCAGCATATGCAGGAAGGCCCCAGTCGGGGGGAGGACTGGGGCCTTGCGCGTCGACCAACTCACCAGCGGGGTCGCCTGCACCTGAGTCGAGTATGCACCCAAGTGCGGGCCCTGGTGGGGTTATCGGGCTACTTGCGGCGCGTCAACGGTTCGCAGCCCGAGATGGACAGGACGCCGTCCTCGGCCTTGATGGTGATGATGATCCGCTCGTCCTTGTTGGCCGACTTCAGCTGAGGGAACACGCCGTCGACGGTGGGCTTCGTGGACACCATGCAGAACTCGAAGGCCCCAGCCTGCGCGCCAACTGTCTGGTAGGTGCCGGGCGGGATGTCCTCGCCAACGATGTAGTCGCCGTCCGCATAGCCCGCAGGCTTGGTGGCCGGCGAGTCGGGCGCCTTCGCTGGCTCCGTCGTTTGGGCGGCTGCCGGCATGTGGGTGGTCGGTGTGGCTCGGGGCTTGGCCTTGTCGTCGTCGCCGAATGCTGCGCCGAGGACGCCGATGAGGACGAACACGCCGACGAGGCTGCCGAAGACGATAGCGACGATGGCCCCGGCCCCCATGGGCTTCTTCGGCGGGGGTCCGTAGGGGCCGTAGTAGTGGCCGGGTGGTGGTTGCGGGGGTCCGTAGGGCGGCTGCATCATGGCGGGCTCCGGTGGTTCTGGTGTGGCGATCAGGTGAACCTACCGTGCAGGCCGAGGCGCGGGGAGGGGCATGCGGAAGCCCCGCTCCCGGGGCATCACGCCGGGGGCGGGGCTGGGTCCGAGTCGCAGCCATCGAAGCTCGGATGGAATGGTCCTACGGTACGCGCGGCCACTGACAGTTGGGGCTATGCGCACCAGCGGGCGAAGTCGAGTGTCTCGGTACGCAGCGCAGCCGCGGCAAGGATGGACGCGTCCGGTGCCCCAGAAGCGATTGCGGCGAGCACGTCTCGGTGGAGAGTGTCGGCCAGGCCGTGAGCGACCTCGTCGTCGTGCTGGACAGCGTAAATGGCGGCCAGCCGGTGGGCCACGTCCTCAGTGGTCATGTTGGCGTCCATGTCTCCATCATCCCTTCTGCGGCGTGCCCGCGACAGGCTTGTCGGCGGGTTTGACCCAGCCGCCTCGGCTGCTGCTGTACGTCGTCTCGTGACCCTTCAGGCGGGGGTCGTCGGGGCTGGGCTTGGGCTGCTTCAGGGCCATGGTCAGGCCTCCTCTCGGGTGTGCCAGATGACGTGAGAGCGGTTGGGGTTGTTCGGATCGTCCACGACGCTGAACAGGGGTTTCTCCTCGGCAGCCCCTTCTGAGGGCGGTGGGGGAGCGGGGTTAGCTGCATGGGGCACGCGTCGTACGGCCCACCACAGGGAGGCCGTTCCGACGCCCCACACGGTGAGCGTTCCGGCCTCCTGCGAGATGGCGAACACGACCGCCAGCACACCCCCGCCAAGGGCCACGGCAACGCACCCGCCGGCCGCCCGGGAGGAGCCCTCCTGCTCCTCCTCGGGCGTCTCGTCGTCGTTCACGCGATGGCCCCGTACACGGTCGCGCCCACCGCGTTGGCGGCCTGCGCAAGGGGCACCGCGGCGAACCCGGCGATGCCGGCCGACGTGCCGAGGCAGATGCCGCACCAGGCCCCGGCCTTCAGGTCCTGGCCGCGGCTGGACTTCTTCACCGCCGCGACGAGCGCCACGGTCATCAACAGGACGATGGCGCCGCCGGTCTGGGTGAGCGGCAGGTAGCTGGGCCCGCGGGAGGTGACGCCAGCCTGGCCGCCGACACCCCAGACGAGCGCGGCGTCCCCCAGCCAGTTGGTGATCCAGAGGGTGGTGTCGGCGAACCAGCCGATCAGCCCGCCGACGGTGAGGATGGCGAGGGCGCCGTAGCACCAGGCGGCGAGGAACGGGAGCAGGGCGCCAGCGTGCTGGAGGGGTGACGCCTGGAGGGACTTGAGGCCGGGCCACCAGCGGATGAGGTGGCGGATCAGGAGGGCGAGACCGATGGTGACGCCGCCAAGAGTCGCGTAGATCATGAGTGCACCTCCGTGGACTCCTCGACGAGGCGGGTGCGGATGCGGGTGGCGCGGGTCTGGCCGACAGCGAGTGCGGCTTTGAGGGAACGTGCACTCGGGGGTGCACCTGTCTTGGCCTTGACGTCGTTCCAGTGGCGGCGGGCGGCGGGCATGAACTCGGCGTCGGTGTCGTCTTCGTCGGGTGCGGCTTCGTCCTCCTCCTCTTCCTCCTCCTCTTCCTCCTCCGGCTCGGGTGCGGGGGTGCACTCGGTGCACTCCCAGTCGAGGGGCCAGCCGTGTTCGCACTTGGGCGTCTCGGGTGCAGGCTTCTCGTCGGGTGCGGGCGGCTCCGGGTGCACCTCGGGCGGTTCGGGTGCATCCGTGGGGCGCTCGGGTGCAGGTGCACCTTCCATAAGCTCCTGGGTGCCCGCGGGGACGCCCCAGAGGAGCTCCTTGCGGGTGCGGGTGTGCCACAGGGCGTGCACTCGCCACAGGACAAGGGGTGCGAGCGCACCCACGGCGGAGATCAGTTCCCATCCGACGGTGAGTACGCCGGCGGTGACGAGGTGGCTGGCGACGTTGACGGCGCACATGACGAGTACGGCGAGGAATACGTCGCGGCGGACCTGGAGTGCGCGGATGACGTAGAGGTCGAGTGCGCCGGGTACGCAGGCGGCGACCCACGGGTGCACTCCGGTGGCGACGGCGATCGTGTACTCGGCGTGGGCGGTTCCGACGAGGGTGCAGGCGAGTGCACCCCAGAGGACCCAGTCGCGGCGGGTACGGGTGCGGGTGCTCATCGGGTCCTCTGCTTGTCGAGCTCGGCGCGGATGTCGGACGCGTTGGCGTAGTCGCGGGCGCAGGCGTCGGGGGTGGCGGGCGCGCTGAGGATGGGGTTCGGCCGCGGGGTGTAGTCGGGCTCGGGCGCCTGCTCGTAGGTGGGGGTGTCCATCAGGCGCTCCAGGAGGTCTTGTGGAGCCAGAGGGCGTACTCGCCGCGGGTGACAGCACGGCCGTCGGTCCAGGGCATGCGGAGCAGCAGCTGACGCTCGTACTCGGCGTTGGCGTCCTCGTTGTCCGGGTGGGTGGCCTGGGCGGTGGTGCGGGCGAGGTGGAGCCGGTGGGTGGCGTCCATGAGCCCGTTGGGCTGGTGGTGGGTGAGGGTGTCGGCGATGAGGCGGAGGCCTTCGCGGACGGTGCGGTCGAGGCGGGCCTGACGTAAGGCTTCGTCCGGCTGGGTGAGGTGGGTACGGTGTCCCATGAGCTGTTCCTCCTGGTTGGCAGGCGGATCGGCTGGCCCCGGCCGGGCTCTCACACACCGACCGGGGCCGTTCCGTTGGTGCTGTATGACCGTAGCGAGAAGTGTGGACAATGTCCACACCTCGCGAGAGGATGAGCCATGCCCGAATCCCCCGAGAACCAGAGGGAGATGATGACGATCCCCAAGCTCGCCGACCGCGTCGGCAAGAGCCGCACCCTGATCCACCGGCTCGCCACCAATCCGGCGGAGGGGTGGCCGGCTCCCTCCTTCCGGCCGGGCTCATCGCGCCCCGAGTACCCAGTCGCCTGGTTCGATGCGTACTGGGCTGAGCGGCAGGCGCGGATTACGCAGGGTCGGCGGACGGACCTGCAACCGCCTTCTGCCGAGTAGCGCGTAGCCCCCGCACCGGGATATTCCGGGCGGGGGCTTTGTCGTGTCTGGGGTTACGCGGGGGTCTGGCCGTGCTGGTCGAGGACGGCGCGGATGCGGGCGACGGCGTCGCGGCGTCCGGCGAGGGCGAGCGGGTTGAGGCGGACCTCGGAGTTGAGGGCGTGGAGCTCGTCGCGTACGGCGGTGAGGGTGGCCTCGGCCCGCTTGGCCTGCTCCTCGACCTCCCACGCGTGCTTCACGGCTCCGACGTAGGCCTGCTTGTTGCTTCGGCAGACGGCGCGGAGGGTGCCGATCTCGCGGCGCAGCCGGTCCATCTCGGCGTCGCGGACGCTCAGGACGGCGTCAGCGTGCGCGTACCAGACGCTCCGGGCGTGCTCCCATTCGGTGCCGTCAGCGAGGAGCGCCTTGGATCCGGCGTGCCCGGCGAGGGCTTCGGCGTACTGCTGGCGGATCTGGTCGATGTCGGGCCGGTCCGTGGGCTGGGTCATCGGGCGTCTCCGGTGAGGAGGATGTTGGCGATGTCGCGGGCGCCGTCGTAGCGGGCGGCGTCTCGGACGAGTTGAAGGGCTTGCTGTGCGAGGCGGTCGGCTTGCCCGGAGACGGCGTTCGGGGTGTCGCTGCGGAGGTCGTTGGCGTAGATGGCCCAGTCGGCGGCCAGGCGTTCAGCGTCGCGCTGTAGCTGTTCGCGGGTGTTGGCTAGCTGGTTGGTGATGAGGCGGTGGGCTAGTGGGTCGGCGGGGGTGGTCATGAGCGGGCCTCCTCGGCCATCCGGCGGAGTCGGGCGAGCGCGGCGTCGTCCTCGTCGGTGAAGCCGCTGTCGGACACCATGCGGTCGAAGGCGAGGTCGAGCGCGAACTTGAGGAACTGGCGCTCGGCGGCAGTGAGCGCCTCGTCGGCAGGTTGTGCTTCGGCCGGCTGCCCGACAGCGGGGGCGGGGAGCTCGTCGGTGGGGCAGCCGCAGCCCCAGTTGTGGGTCTCGGGGGTCGGGCAGTGCTCGATGTGCTCGATGCCGGCCTCGCACGCCGGGCAGTCGGTGTCGGTCTGTCCGGTGGTCTGGCGGGCGGCGTCACGGATCCCGGCGGCGAGGACCTTCTCGGCGTCGCCGGGATCGGCCGGGGTCATGGCGTAGGTGGGCAGGTCGTCCTCGACGGGCACGCGGCCGAGGACGAGTCCGTGGGCGGCGAGCCAGAGTTCGAGGTATGGCCAGACGGACGGGTGGACGAGGACTTGGCGGATGTCGGGGGCGGCGGTCATGTGTGGCTCCTTGGTGGGGGCTGTCCCGGAGGACAGCCCGGCGGCGAAGGTCAGGCGGAGGTGTTGGCCAGCCTGAGGAGGACGGCGGCGTGGCAGTGGTCGGGCTGGCCCGGTTCGGGCAGCGGGCACCAGCAGGTGAGGTCTCGGCCGTGCAGCAGGGCGCGGAAGATGCGCAGCGTCTCGGCCCGCTCCGGGTGGGTGATCCACAGTCGGAATGCCTCGGTGGCGTACCGGCGCGCTTCCAGCTCGTTGGGCCAGACGCCAATGCTGCCGCCGGTCTTGCCGTACTGGACGAGGAGGCCGTGGTCGGCACGGATGAGGCGGTAGGGGTTGCCGAAGCGGGTGGGGCGTCCGACGTAGACGGCTTCTGCGGGTGCGCGCCATCCCTTGGTGCGACGGCGCTGGATGCGTTCGGGCACGGTGCTGCTCCTTGGTGGTGGGATGCTGTGGGTGGCCGCGCCCGCTTGCTGTCGACGAGCGGGGGCGGCCGGCTTGTGGGCGGGGTCAGAGGCGGCTGGGGTGGGCCGCGATGTCGGCGTCGGCCTCGGCGGCGAGGCACTCGGCCCTCAGCTCCTCGTAGCTCTTGGCCGGGGTCTCCTGGGCGCCGGTGACGGCCTCCAGCAGGCTGTGGAGCTTGTCCCCGGCCTGGCTGACCTTGTTGGACCAGATGGCGCCGAGGTCGTCGCGGACGGCTTCGGCCTCCTCGGGCGCGAACGTGACCTCGATGGCCCCGGTCTCCGTGATGGCGATACGCATGGCGTGTGTCTCCTTCGTGGTGGGCGGGTCAGGCGGCGGGGGTGCGGAGGGCGGCTTCGAGGGCGTTGCGGTGTGCGGCTTGCTGCTCGGAGGTCCAGCCGGTGATCTGGCGGGTGCCGCCGAAGGTGCCGTCGGGCCATTCCTCGTAGGCGAGGTGGTGGTCGAGGGCGAGTTGGCCGGGCACGGTGGGGGTGGGTTGGTCGAGTTGGGTGCGGGTGGTGGTGAGGTGCCGGGCCGCGGTCATGCGGCGGCCTGCTGCTGGCCAGCCCGCTGCTCGCCCGGGTGGGTCTGGTTGCGGACCGGCTTCCACGGGGGCTTGCCGCTGCCGGGGCACGGCTTGGACCAGTCGCGGCCGTTCCACCGGTGCTGGCCCATCAGACTGTCGGCGGTCATCGCCCGGTCCTTGCCGCAGTGCTTGCACCAGCCGCGCGGCCGGGGCGGCTCGGGTACGGCCGGGTAGACGATGCGCCAGCAAGGGTGGGTGGGGAGGATCCGGCGCTCGCCGTCGACCCTGACGCGGAGGTGGCCGCCGCCCGCGCCGACGATGGTGGCGGGCTTGCCGTCGTACTCGATGCGCATGCGGTGCCTCGCGGGCACGTCGTAGGTGCGGCGGATCCATTCCATGGTGCTGCTCATGCGGCGCTCCTTCGGCGGTCGGGGCCGGTCATGGCGACGACGGTGGTGTCCTGGGAGATGCGGGAAACGATCCGCTCGCCCAGCGCGGACGACAGGTCCGGCGCCCCGTTCGCGCGGGCGGGCAGGTTCGAGGTGTAGATGGTGGGGCGGCAGGCGTTGTACCGCTCGTTGATCAGCCGGTAGGTGACTTCCTCGGTCCACTCGGTGGCCTTGGCCGAGCCGAGGTCGTCGAGGAGGAGGAGGGGGACGCGGCAGAGGCGGCGGAGTTCCTCCTCGGCGCCACGTTCGGAGCCCTTGGGGCGGAGGAGGCCGTACATGTCCGCGGCGGTGATGGCGCGGATCTCGTACGTGGACGGTCCGGCTTCGGCGATGCGGCGGAGAGCGCCGTAGGCCTGGTGGGTTTTGCCGGTGCCGGTGGTGCCGGTGAGGAGGAGGCTTCCGGCGGTGGTGGGGTTGGCGGCGACACGGGTGGCCCACTGCTGGACGGTGGGGTGCATGGCGTCGGCTTCCTTGTAGCGGGGTGGGGTGGCGGCGGCCCACCGGTCGAGGGCCCATTCGGCGCGTTGGCGGCGGTGGTATTCGGGGTGGCCGGGTTCGTCGGGGGTGGGGCCGTCTTCGACGGGGCCGGCGGGGACTTCGGCGAGGCCGCGGGCGGCGAGGCCGGCGTTGAGGCGGGCCATGGCGGCGGCGTTGTCGAGGGTGATCGGGTCGGGCATGGTCAGAATCCGTTCTCGTACACGGACACGTCGGTGGGGTTGGTCCAGGGCTGGTAGGCGCCGGATACGGCCCGCAGCGGGGGCCTGGAGGCTCGCTCGGATGCCCACTTGGCGGAGCGGCGGATCCACTTCTGCCATTCGGCCGGCCAGTTGTTGCGGCGGCTGCCTTCGGCGCGGTGGTGGTCGATGAACTGGTCGGTTTCGTAGTCGACGTTGATGGCGGGGCCGAAGGTGTCGAGGGCCCAGCGGCGCATCGAGTCGGTGAGGGTGAATCCGTCGTCGTCGATGGGGGCGTTTTGCGGGGGGCCCCAGGGACCTGAGGTTTGCCCCCCTACATCAGCCCTATCGGTTGTTGGTGGTTGTACTGACGGTTCATTGGTGGTTAGGGCGGCGTTGAGTGCGTGACGTCCGGACGCAGAGTGCGTGACGTCACGCATTTCAAATGCGTGACCGCCGGACGCAGAGTGCGTGACACCCCCGTCCGTCACGGACGCAGAATCCGTGACGGTCACGGACGCAGAGTGCGTGACCTGCTTCGAGCGAGACCGCCGCTTCCGCTCCGCAGCAGCCTTCCGCTCGTCCTCCTCCAGCCGCTCCAGATCCGACCAATCCGACTCCGGCCGCTTCAGGTGCAGAGCAAGCTTCCAGATCGTGCGGCCGTTCGTCTCGCCCACGGCGGCGATCAGGCCGCCGACCTCCAGCCGGCGGAGTGCTCGCTGCACGGTCCGCCGGTCGTAGCCGGTGCGGTACTGCAGCCGCAGCACGGACGGGTGAGCTCCGCCGCCGTCCTTGTGGGCGTGCTCGGCGAGCGCCTGGAGTACCCCGCGGGCAGTCGTGTCGGGCTTGCCCTTGTCGGTGAGCAGCATGGGCGCGTCGTCCATGGCCCAGGTGACTGCCTCGATACTCACGGGCTCTTCTTCCTGGAGTGCGGGGAGGGTGGATCGGGCCCGGGGCGTGACGGCCCCGGGCGGGGGTTAGGCGGCGTCGACGGCCTGGCGGCGGAGTCGGGTCCGTTCGCGGTCGGACAGGCCGCCCCACACGCCGTGGCGGACGTCGTTGGCGAGGGCCCAGTCGAGGCACTGCACCTTGACCGGACAGCCGGAGCAAACGAGCTTCGGGTCCTTCGTCGAGCCGCCCTTCTCCGGGAAGAAGAGGTCGGGGTCGACCTGGCCGCATACGGCCTGCTCGGCGATGGCCAGGGGGATAGCGAGGGTGATCACGCGGCGGCCCCCCTGTTCCGGCGTCGGCCGGTGCGGAGCTCGGCGACGATCGCGCGGACCGTGCCCACGTGCAGGTCGTCCACCCGGTCGGCAATCTCCTCGATGCTGCAGTTGAAGCTGAGGAGATGCTCGACCTCACTGCGGCGGAGCGCGGCCAACTCGTTCCGGTTCAGCTCCTTTTCGACGCCAGCCGGGTCGAAGTCCGGATCGTCGATGTGACCCATGTCCTCCCACCACACCGGGTCCTGCCACTGCTTGCGGGCTGCCATCCGCGTCAGCTTCAGGACCGTCGCCGGGGCGACGCCGTGCTCGAGCGGGTTCAGGTGGTGCAGGTCCCGGTAGCAGTCGGCGATGCCTTGCGCGGTGGCGCGGGTAACGAGCTGCTGCCGGCCGGTGATCGCACGGATTCTCGGTGCGACGGTTCCCATGTGCTCGGCGATGACCCGCGTTGGCCAGCCGATCGCGTTCAACGCGCGGATGCGACGTGCTGATCCGGCAGCGGGAAGCATGCCTGGCGTCATCGACCCCGGCTCGAGCGCGAGGATCGCGGCGGCGAACTCGGGTCGGATCCTCTGCTTACGCCCACGTCCCGGAACCAGCTCGTACACGATGCCGGTGACGGCGGACAGGGGCTTACCGAGGTGCTCGGCAATCACCTTGTAGGAGAGGCCCGCGGCGTTCAGGACAGCGAGGTGCTGGCGGGCAGGGTCGGCGTCGACGAGCGGCTGCCAGGTGCCGTATCCCTGCCTGCGGTACCGGCTTCGCTGGTATTTGTTGTAGCCGGTGCGGCAGTCGTCGCACTTGCATCCGTGGTACTTGCGGCGGGAGATGCTGCCGTGTGGGGGCAGCGTGTGGTTGGTGCCCGTGGCGGGGCGGGTGGTCAGCTCGGCCACGGGAGACGAGGTGGTCACGCGTCCTCCTTGTCGAGGTCGAGCACGCGGCGGGCCTCGGGCAGCAGCGGCTCACCCTGGTAGCCGGTCGCGTCGAGGAGCTGGTCGGTGAGCTGCCGGATCTGGCGGCGCTGTTCGGCGAGCTCGGCCCGGTACCGGACGCAGGCGCGGAGGATCCGGCCACGACGGCGGCTCGTCGAGCGCGGCGCCTTAGCGCGGATGCTCATCTCGCGAGTGATCCACTTCTGAAGCACGGCGAGTTCAGCCTCGGCCTCACAACGAGCGGTCTGCTCCTCGACGAGCCGCTTGCGGAGGAGGGAGTGCGCCATGCCCAGCGCTTCGAAGGCGCGGCGGGGAACGAAGGGGAGTCGCATCACGCCACCTCCTCGCCGGCCGTCAGCTGCGGGAGGTTCAGGTGGGCGAGCTGCCCCGTCCGCCACGCGGCGAGGATCGCCTCGAGGGCGCCGTCGACCGGCCGCGCGGAGTGCGTCCTCGAGCGGGTCGCCCGGATCTGCACCCCCGGGACCTCCTCCACCACACCCGTGTCGCGGTCGGCGATCTCGGTGACACCGGCGGCAGTCATCTCGGCGAGGAGCGCGGTCGTGTACGCGGGCCGCACCTCGGTGACGATGCGGGAGACGACGTTGTTGCTCGAGTTCTTCTGGACCCACTGGAGGAACAAGTCGGGATCGGTGACGGTGGCGGTGGGCTTGGGGTTGGTGAGGGAGACGGTGCCCACCTTGGTGCTGTCGGGGAGGGTGGCGTCGATGCGGGAAACGCCGGTGGTGTCGAGGGCGGTCTGCATGTCGGCGCGGACTTCCTTCAGCCGGTTGGTGAAGGCGTCGATGACGGTCTTGAGGGCGGTTTCCTCGAGGGCGAGGTTCGCCATGTCGGGCTGGTCCATGTGTTCTCCTTGAGGGGTGGGGCGCCGCAGGTTCGGGCCGCGGCGCCCCGAAGTGCGTGGCTAGGCGGCGGTGAGCTGGGAGAGCAGGTCCCAGATGGCCTTGGCGGACACGTCCGCGAGGGGCGCGCCGAGGGCGGTGTACGCCTGCTGGTCGGCGTCGAACTCGTTGATGCCGTGCTCGGCGGTGAACGTCCGGTACGCGGCGACGGCGGCGGCGTGCTCGTCGGCGGGGAGCTCGACGTCCTCGACGACGACGCCCTCCACCACCTCCGGCTCGGTCTCAGCGGCGCGCAGCCGCTGGCCGACCGCCTTGATGGCCTCCAGCACGTCAGCCGCGGATCCGGCCTGCTGAGCCTCCCGGTACACCCCGACCGCACAGTCCGCCGACGTGCACTGCTCGGCCTCCGCCACGAAGTCCCGCGCTGGGGCAGCCGTGGCCCACGGGTCCGGCTCGCCCTGCTGCACCGACTTCAGGTGACGCTCCACCTGCGGGTTGTCCGCCTGCGCCATCTCCTCAGCCGTGTACACCCCAGCCAAGTCATGCGGGAACGCCATCCGCAGCGCCAACGCCTCCGCACACTTCGCCGTCATCGTCGCGGGCATCTTCGACCACATGCCCGTCGTCGACCCGTCCTTCTTCGTCTGGACGTACTCCGAGTACCGAGCCACGGCCGGGAACCGCTGACCGTTCCGGACGACAACCACCTTCGCGGCGGCCGGCGGCTCGTCGGACAGCCACACGTCGTGCCACTGGCCGGACTTGTCACACCACAAGGTGTCCTCGTAACCGAGGCTTGCACTGTGCTCGGCGATGACGCGGTGGGCGATGACCCGGTAGCCGTCGATGCTGGTCTGGGGGGTGAACACTTTGCGGCGCTGCTGCCCGTTCCAGCGGCCGATCAGGTAGATCTGGCGGGAGAACGGGTCGAGCTGGGTGCGCTGGCAGAGGTGCAGGAACGCGGAGAGCTCGGCGCTGGTGACGTCGCTGTCAATGCCGGACTGCTGGAGTACGGCCGACTGGTCGGGGGTCCAGGCGGTCTGGTCGGGGCGGATGGCGAGGCTTCCGCCCGTGGTGGTGGCGAGGTCGGTCACTGGGCGCTCCGGTCCTGCTGGTGGGGGATGGTGGGCAGGTCGTGGGAGACCGCGTAGTCGTGGTGCAGCGGCGAGTCGTGCGGGTCCTCAGGGGAGTCCGGGCGGCAGGCCACGAGGTTCGAGTGGGCGTCCTTGCCACAGCCACAGGGGACGCCGTTCGGGCCGTAGGCGATCGGGTCACCGTTGGGGTGCGCCATCTTCCGCAGTAGGGCCGCAGCCTTGCGGACGGCCTCGCCCTGCAGCACCGTCTCGTGGTCGAGGAACGAGAACCGCTTCAGCTCCTCGGCCTCCGCCTCGGCCTGCTCCTGCTCGATCGCGGCAGCCGCCTCCAACAGCACCTCGATGCGGTGGTCGCCGATGTGGTCGTGGTCGTCGCGGGTGCAGCCGAAGTCCAGCGCCTCCTGCAGGTGCTCAGCAGCGCTCATGCGGCACGCCCCAGCAGCTTGGCCAGCGGCACCGTCGCCGACACCGACACCCGCACGTCACGCCACGTCGTCGACAGGCGGTACGGGTACACCGTCCGCTCCTCGAACGGGTACGGCAGGCCCTGCGTAACTTCTCCACCCAGCACCTCGGCGTACGCCTCCAGTGCCTGCGACGACTCCTCGTACAGGAATCCGCTCAGCGAGCCGGACAGGGGGTCGACCGTCCAGCCAGCCGCGCTCAGCTCCGGGTGCTCCTGCAGCAACTGCGTCAGCGCCAGCGCGGCGCCCAACTGCGGGCTACGGGTAGGGTTGTGGTTCACGTCCACTCCTTCGCAGTGGTCGAGGGGCTGCGGGACCCGGCACGGTCTCGTCGGCCCCGATCTGTTTTGAGGAGTCAGGCAGCCTTGGCCTGGCGCTTCGCGGCCCGAGCGGCCACCGCCTTCAGCGAGATCGAGCGCATGTGCGCCTTCCGCAGGTGCTCCGCAACCCGTGCGAGCTGCTCGGGCGTTGCGTTCGGGTGCATCTCCCGCGCCCGCTCCACGAACCTGCGGTCCGCCGCCGCCCGCGCCGGCGCCGTACGCCCGACGGGGTCGAGCGTGTTCGCCCAGCTCGTCTCGGCCGCGATCTGCGCTCGCAGGCGCAGGACCTGCGGATCCTTCGAACTCATGGAGTCCCCTCCTTTGTCTGCATCCGCAGACGCGGATGAGAGTGGCTGAAAAAGGGCGCCCAGGGGGGCGCCGACGGCAGTGCTGATGATCTCTGCCTGCCTCCGGGTCACCGTGGGGCGCGTTCCTCGCAAGAGTTTGCGGATCTTGCTTGCCGACAGTCCGCAAGTTTTGGCCAAGGTATGCACGCTGTGTGCTTGTTGTCCCGGTTCCGGTGACCCCATCAGCCGCCCTAAGACACCTTCGTCGCGTAGGCGGTAGCGGTCTTCCGGCATAGATCTGACCTCCGTGTCATCCGCGTTTGCGGATACGGATAGCTAAGCACAGTGGTCACCACGTGTCCAGTACCGCAGTGCTAGATGCGCGAGCGTCCCTACCCGTCTCAGTTTTCGGCCTCTTTACGCAGGCCGCGTAGCCATCCGCATCCGCAGTTGTGGACAATGGCAGGCGCTGGGGATGGCCTCACTGCGAGCGAGCCGACACGCCTGCACCACCCCCTACGGAGACACAATGCCGACGGACGCACCCGAGACCCTCACGGACCTCGTCATGGCCACCCTCGCCCCCCACGGCCGGGACACCATCGACACCCTCTATGAGAGGTGCACCGATCCGGCCACCGGCTACCAGCCGTCCCGGACCACGGTATGGAAGCTCTCCTCTTACGAGCGAGCCGAAACCGTCAAGATCAACCCCAAGGTGGTCGGCGCCGTAGCCGCCGGCCTCGGCATCCCATCGGTCCGCGTCCAAGCTGCCGCCGCCTACCAGTTCACCGGCTACCACGTCGCCTCAACCGTGGCCGGAGCCACCGTCATTCACGAACCCGGTTCCAATCCTGAGGGCTCCAAGACGCGTGAGGTGTTGGATAGTTGGGAACGGGAAGACCAGCGATGATGCCTCGCGTGTGCGCAGAGTAACCGTCCGTCAGTTGATCCGTGCAGGTCAATCCCTCGGATTCACTCCCCGGAAGCGCCGTGAAGGCGTAGAGTAACGGTGCTCGCAGCGCTCGAACACGCGTGCGATCAATCGTGCCCCGGAAGGCGCGCGGGGGAAGGGGACAACCTCATGGTCGAGGTGCGCATCCAGCAGGCCGCCCTTGATGTCGGCGTGAAGATGGTCTTCAAGGAGTTCGCCAGCTGCGTCCGCGTAGCCCACGACCCCAGAGCCCTCACCGAACCCGAAGCGCTCGAGCTCCTGCGCCACCACCTTCCCCGCGCCCGGGGCGAGCTTCAGATCGTCCGCTGTCCCGGCTGACCTGTCCCCTATATAGGGGCAGCGATCCGCTACCGTGGGGCGTACCCCGCCGGGTGATCCTTCCGGACAATCTCAGTCAAGGATATTGCACCCCACAGCAGTAGCTCGGGACCTCGTCTTTCCAGCGTGAGTACAGCGGTGAGCCCTGCATAGTGCGCGACTATCTTGACTGATCGGCGCTCCTGAAACCGCCCCTGACCATTGCGTTCATCGGTCAGGGGCGGTTTGCTGTTTAAGCACAGCGGTGCGAAGTCAGATATCGATCCCCGGGGGGAACCGTGGACGTCGAAGACATCACAGCCCTTCTCGCCTCCTGGAAAGTCAGCCTCCAGGCCGAACGCAAAAGCGCGCAGACCGTCAAGACCTACACCGACGGCATCCGACGCTTCATCGCCTGGAGCACGGACACCGACACCCCTCCCAACCTGGACCGCAAGACCGTCAACCACTTCGTTGCCGACCTCATCGCTGCCGGCGCCGAAGCAGCCACCGCCCGCTCCCGCCAACTCGCCGTCCGCCGCTTCTCCGCCTGGCTCGCCGAAGAAGGAGAGATCCCTTCGGATGAACTTCTCGGATTGAAGCCCCCCAAACTCGATAGCAAGGTTGTTCCTGAACTATCCGAGGACCAGCTCAGAGCCTTGATCGTGGCTTGCAAGGGCAACGACTTCTGGGAACGCCGCGACGAGGCCATCATCCGACTCATGATCGAGACCGGTGCCCGAGCAGGCGAAGTGATCGGCATGACCACTGACGACGTCGACGTCGTCAACGGATCTGCAGTCATCCGCCGCGGCAAAGGCGGAAAGGGCCGCGGCGTGCCCATCGGCCCCCGAACCTGCCGCGCCATTGACCGCTACATGCGGTCCCGCAGGACCCACCGGCTCGCCTCCACACCCACCCTGTGGCTCGGCGTAGGCGGAAAGAACCTCGGCTACCACGGCCTCTACGACTCCCTCTGCCGCCGAGCCAGCCTGGCGGGCATCGACGGCTTCCACCCCCACGTCCTCCGCCACACAGCCGCAGGCCGCTGGCTCGCCGCAGGCGGATCCGAGGGCGGCCTCATGGCAGTAGCAGGCTGGTCACGCCGGGACATGATCGACCGGTACACCCGAGCCAGCTCCGAACGACGAGCAGCCGACGAGGCGCGGCGCCTGAACCTCGGCGACCTGTAGGAAAGCCCCGCCCAAGCTGGGCGGGGCTCCCTGTCCTTCTGCCTGCTGGCCGACAAGACAGCTGGCAGAAGGAGTCTAGCGGCCTGCTCGCGGACGGCCGGCGTGTCAACGCCCGCGAGCAGGAGATCAGAGGCGGTTGAGTCGACGCTGCAGCGGTGAGGCCACGTGCCGCCGCTGCTCTTTGGCCGTCGTGCACTCGGCAGGAGTCTCGTGCCAGTACAAGGTCGGTCGGGCACCAGATACCGAATCTGGCACGACCTCGCGGGCCTCGCCGTCGATGGGGTACCCGCAGGACTGGCAGCGCTTCACCGCTGTGCCGCCTTCCCGTGGCAGGGGCAGAAGCACCAGCGGGGGACGGCGACGGTGGTGCCGACCATCACCGGCCCGGGGAAGCAGTCCCCGTGCCCCCACACTTCCCCGTCCCCGCGGCAGAGGCCGGAGAGCTTCGGTCCTGTACTGGACGGCGGGCTGTGGGTAGCGTGGCTCATGACGAGACCTCCCAAGGGTGTCGTCCGTACCCCCGGGCCATGCGACTGGTCGCGGGGGTCTGTCGTTCAGATCACACTAGCGCGAGACTGATAGGTGTCATAGGTCTACTAGGTAGACCAGGTCTCCTGATGTCGCCTAGGCGGCATCGTGAACCTAGCGTCCATGCCGTGGACTGGAAGCCGGATATCCCCAGGTGGCGGCAGGTATACGCGCTGCTGGAAGAGCGCATCGACAGCGGCGTGTACCCGCCGGAAACCCGCCTGCCGTCGATTCACGAGATCGTGGAAGAGACCGGGATCAGCCCCGTCACCGCGGCCCGCGTACTGCGGGAGCTGCGGGGCGCCGGCCTGGCTTACATGGAGCCGGGCATCGGCACCTTCGTGTCCCGACTCCCGCAGCCGCCTGCCTAGCGGCCGAAGCGGGCCCGGTTGGGGTCGCCCTGGAAGCGTGCGGCCACGCCGTGCAGGAGGGCCACGAAGGCCACCGACGCCGACGTGGTGAGCGCAGGCCCCCACGCGAAGGTCAGGACGTTGAACACCTTGTCGGCCGTGATGGCGCCGAGCAGGGTCGCGACGAACGCGCCGACGACGGTGTACGCCAGGTCGATCAGGTACTTCTTCACGGTGCCATCCTCAGGAGAGTGATCGAACGGGAGTTGAACGTCACCGGAGCCGCGCCAGCTGACCGGGCGACCGCGCCCCGGAAGCCCACGAGGTCACCGGCGGCGAGCGTCATGCACACGGACGCGTCCAGGAGGTGTGTGGTGTCTCCGCCCGTGGTCACGTTGTGCGTGGAAGACCGGGCCCAGTGCGGTGTCGTCGAGCCGTTCAGCGTGAACTCGACGGCGATGTCGTCGATGTTGGAAGCAGGCACTGTGCGTTCTACCTGCACCGTGCCGAAGATGAACCACAGGCCGGAGTAGTTCACTCGCAGCTGGTTTGTGGCCGCGTCCACCACCGGCTCCACGGCCGGCGGTCCGTCTGCGAACACGCACGGGGACGGCGTGGTGTTGAAGTCGGTCAGCTGCCACGTGAACAGGCCCGTGGTTGCCGTGCCGGGGATGATGTTCGGGACCGTGCCGAGGAACTGCGCCATGGGACGCGGCACGGCGCATGCCTCCTGGTCCTTCAAGACCAGGTCGATCTGTTCGGCCAGGGTCTCCAGCGCCGTCGGCACGTCAGCCGGATCGCCCGGGACCGGGTAGGGCAGGAGGAAGTTCGGGGTGGAGGCAGGCATCAGGCGATCCTTGTCACGGACATCTGGGCGAACGCGGCGTTCAGGCCGGCGCCGTGGTTGTGCCGCACGAACATGGTGAGCGTCTCCGGCGTAGTGATGACCCGGTGAAGCGTTGTGCCGGAGAGAGACGTGTCCCGGGTGGCGTGGAGGTCCCTGGAGGTGCCGATCGGGTTCTGGACCAGGGCGCCGGACGACATCAGGATGAGCGCCGCCGCGCCTGTGGCCGATCCGTCCGCCTGCATCGTGACCGAGCAACCGATCAGGTACACCCCGGCCGTGTTGACGACCACGTTCGTCGTCGAGACGCCGATGTCGAAGAAGCTGTTGTTGTCGAACGTCTCGGCCGTGTACGTCAACGTCACGGACGTGTTGTTGGCGATGGCCTGGTTACCCACAGCGCGCCAGACCCTGGCCGACGGGTACGCGTTAGCAGCCTGCCGAGGCTGTTGCAGGAAGCTCAGAATGTCCGTGTCGACGGCTGTCGCGAACGACTGAATCTGTGCAGGCGCATTGTTGGCGGTCGCGTACTCGGGGTACGGGTAGTTTCGTTCCGGCGTGTTTCCCATCAGGCGTTCCTCACGATCACGAGATCCCAGCGGACGGCCTGTGAGTCCTGCGTGGTCGACCTCAGCGCGATCCGCATGAAGCCGGTCACCGGCGCCGTCACCGGGCCGCCAAGCGTGGTGTAGGGCGGTCCCTGGGCAATGTCGTTCGCCGACGAGATGACCGTGTCCACGGCCGACGTGGTCGGGTACAGGTTGGTGGCGTTGGCGAACCACAGCGCGACCAAGGCTGCATCGGCCGTGATGACGTCCGTCGGCTGGTAGTGGCCGGCTGTGTAGACGCTCACGTTGAAGATCTGGCCGGAGGTGACCGGGATCGGCTGCGAATACAGGTAGGACTGGGAGCCGACGGCTGGCCCGGCGACGTTCGCCACCTGCGTGCCCGACGGCGCGGCCGGATCCACCTGGACCTGAACGACACCCACGCCGCTGATGTTGAACGGGAACCACTGGGCCGGAAAGTTGCCCGGCTCTGAGTCCTCGAACGACGGGTTGAAGTCGGCCAGAAGGTTGGGCCCTACGCCCGCCTGCACGCCGAGAATGAGCCACGACCCCTGTTGCTCCAGAAGAACGACCAAGTCCCCCACAGCGAGCGTCGCGCCCTCCAAGTACGTTGCCGGGAACGTCGTCCCGCCCACAGTGACTCGCACCTGGTTCGTTGTAACGCTGGCCACCAGACCTGTACGCACCTGAGAGAACGGCCCGGGCGCGGCTGCGATGACCTGGTTCGTTGTGTTCGTCGTCATGCGGCGATCAGCCTCGTTCCCCACAGGTGCGGTCGGTAGTCCCATGCGGGCGTGCCGCCGGCGATGTGCTTGATCTGGAGCTTCACCACGTCACCGGTGGCCAGGAGGAGCGGCACTGCACTGAGGGCAGCCAGCCGGGCGTTGGTCACGCCGTAGTTACCAGCCGGGAAGCTCCAGGAACTGGCCGCTGCGCCATTCACGATCAGGCGCACCATCGGGGACACAGCTGCAATCGCCGACTGCACGAGTGCATGGCCTCCCATCAACCACCACCCCGGCTTGGTGATCAGCACGCCGCCGTCGACCGAGATGGAGAACCCGTTGATGGAGAAGACCG
>Ga0310906_10000003_pt1 | contig 60654 bp, 76 predicted proteins | sample C48D3metaG_FD_203749 | JGI IMG/M metagenome (GOLD analysis project Ga0310906, IMG submission 203749) | Lab incubated soil microbial communities from West Virginia University Organic Research Farm, Morgantown, WV, United States - C48D3 | ecosystem: Environmental > Terrestrial > Soil >...
CGCTCGTCAGACGTACCGCCCAAGCCACATCCCCGTCTTCACCGCGCAGACGGATCCGGGTGCGGTGTCTCCTCTGGCCGACTGGCGGTGAATCCGACGCGGTTTGCAGAACCAGCGGCGTTCCTGTGCCGCTCCAGAGCGCATAGCTCGCGTCGGAGTCATCGGAGGTCGCGGCGTGCAGTGATGCGGCACCAACCGCACTCCAGCCCGTCGAGGATGAAGTGGCCGTGGGGCGAAGGGTCGTAACGGTACTCAAGTCTTCTTCCCCTTACCCGCGAACCAGTCCGGCTTGCGCCAAACGCTCCAGGACGACCTCGGCGGCCCTCTTGCCGGCGCTCTCACCGGTCGCCCCGGACACGTAGATGTTGAAGGTGGCGCCAGACAGGGAGGCCGTGGCCGCCGCGCTTGATCGGCCAGAAGAGACTGCCGAGGGCAGGCCTGATGTGACAGCCGTCAACGTCGATCTCACGGAACCGATTTGATCACGTAGACCGGACTCGAACCCCTGCATGACCAACCGCCCCGACCTACGCAGGATCATGCGGTCAACCTCGGCGGGCCCCTTCCAGTTCGGCAGCATCGCTGTCAGTTCGCCGAGCACGCCGCGCACCCGGTCGAATCCGTTTCGGATGCCTTGCACTAGGCCGTTGACGATGGTTACGCCTGCCTGAATGAGCCATGATCCCGCACCGGCGAACGCGTTGATCACGGTGTTGTGCACCCCCGCTAGGGCGCGACCGATCTGCCGCACGAGGTTCCGGAACTCAGAAACCACCCGGATTACCAGACCCATTACCCAGCGAACGGCCGTATTGTGCGCTCGCGCGAAGATGCTCCCGATAATCCCTGGAACGGAGGCTAGGGCTGAGATGATGATCCCTGGGAGCCGGTTCAGTTGCATCTGGGTGTCACTGATGATCCTCGATATCTTCTGATTCACGATGTTCACGGCCGCATTCCAGGCCATCTCGAATGCGATCCGAACAGCCTTCCGCAGCCAGGGCATAGCGGTCTCGTTCCACCATGGAATGAATTCTTCCTCCCAGATCCGCTTAATGGCGGCAATTGCCTCATCCCAGATGACGCCGAGGAAGTCTTTCAGCGGACCCCATGCCTCCTTGATCGCTGCTACGACGTCATCGAAGCGTTGCGGCAGGTTCGCGAGGGCATCCTCGCCCGCGAAGAGTTTGATCTTGTCCCATACGTTCTGAATCGCCTCGCCGAGCGGACCCCAAGCCTCAGTGATCCGGGCAAGCATCCCGGAGCCGCCATCGACGAACCGCGCCAGCGCGGTGAACAGTCGATCAATGATCATGCCCGTCAGGGGGATCAGGTTGTTCCACACCCCAAACAGGACGTTCAGGCCACTGATCAGGGGGCCGAGCAGCTTCAGCGGCCCGAAGATCAGCTTCATCAGGCCTTCGGTCGTGTTGTCGATCAGCTTGTCATTGGCGAAGATCGTTCGGAAGAAGTCACCGATCCACTTCCCGACGACCGGGAGGACTCGGGCAAGTCCGGCAAATGCGGCAGTGATGCCGGGCAGGGAATCCTTCAGCCCGCCAACGATCCCCTTCAGGAAGCCGCCGAGCGCGGCCGTCAGCGGCCTGATCGACGGCGCCAGACCCTTGAATAGATCACCGAGCTTCAGATCCTTAGTGATCTTGAGGATGTCATCAAGGGACTTGATCAGGGGCTTGAGTAACGGTTTCGCTGCCTCCTGACTGATCTCCTTGAACTCTTTCTTGAAGTCCTTGAGGGCGGCCTTCATCTTGGCCGTGTCTTTGAGGAACAGGGCGCCGACCCCGATCAAGCCGGCTCCGAGCCCGAGCCCGAGCCCGGACGTGATGGCAGCGGCCAGGGCGGGGACCACTACAGCGACCAGTCCAGCGATGAACGCGATACCAACCGTGGTACCGATGGCGCCAGCCGTGGAAGCCAGCGCCCCGCCCGCCCCGGAAAGCGCCTTACCGATAACGTCCCCGACTTTGTCGAGAGAAGACCGGAGGCTACTGAAGGCGCCCTTGGACTCCCGGTCCGTGCCACGCTTTACGCCCTTACCGACGGCATCGCCCAGCTTCTCGCCAGCCTTGCCAAGGCGCCCCCGGTCCGCATCGATCTGTCGCTCAGCCCCTCGGCCCATGCCGGAAGCGAACTCCTGGCCGAGGGTCTCGCCATCACGACGAACCTCGGCCTCATCGATCGGGACCTTGATCGGGTCGACCCGGATCCGTGCGAGTGCCCGATTCAGGTCCCTCTCAGTCTGGCGGGCGAAGTCGCGGACATCACCCGTGATCTTGATGCTCGCGGTTCCCTCGTTCGACATTGCTACAGCGTACGGCGCTTGATCGTGTCAGGGTAATCAGCAGAGCCGGACATCTCAGGTAGCCTTGCCTAATGAACGTCAGCAACGCTCAACTGTCGAACACAGGGGACGGGATCGTGCTCGATGACCCTGCCTTTCCGTTCCGCGTGCGAGCACATCTGGCCGACGATGCCGAGCGCCCAACGGTCACCGCGCTCACGATTGAGTCACGCGGCACGGCGGGGATAACGGCGGGGGTGCTCGGGCAGATCCCGGTCCGTCAGATAGCGGGGGTTGCGGCCAGCGCCCTACGCGGAGGCGGAGACGAGGCGCGGTTCAGGATGTTGGCGAAGCCTCGGCCGGAAGGGGTCCGTTCCTGGCCGCCGGACCACTTCGAGCGCGTGGCGCGGGTAGCGAGTTGGGCGCGGCAGATCGGACGCGAGGGGGGCGAGACTGCTGCCGTGGCTGACTTCTGGTCGGTGTGCCCCCGGACTGCGCGTCGCTGGATAGCGGCATCTTCACGCCACCGGTAGGTATGGGCCCGGCGAATGTCGCAAAGTTGTTCACCGCTTGCGCCCGGTCGATCTTTTTCACCGGCGGCATGAGTGCCGCTTCGTACTTCTTCTTCACTTCGTCGGTGAGGTTCTCCATCAGCAGCCCGTGTACCGCATCGAGCGCAGCGCCGAGCGGCATGACGTCCCACCGGAACCCGTAGCGGGCGAGCCTGCCCCCGATCCACCACCACGCACTCGCGGCGACCGACACGATCACCAGCGCCTCATGCAGCGTGCGGCCGGAGACCTGCTCAACGGCCCTGATCAGCTCCTGCTCAAACTCGACACCGTCGAACGACTCATCGAGCAGATGATCGAGAATGTCATCGTCTTCGACCAGGCCGATGATCCTGTTCAGGTTCCCCTCGGCCAGAACGGGCCACCAGTCTGCGGCAGGCAACGGCGGGACGGCGAACGTCTGGCCGCCGAGTTCGATCTCGACAGCCCGGCAGCGCATCGACGCGAGGGGATCAGCCTTCATCGGTGATGACATGAGGCGGCCGTGGGATCGAGCCGGCCTGACCGCGCTGGTATCGGATGCCGGCGCGCACGGCCGAATCCTTCGCTTCGATCAGCTTGTGAAGCGCGGTCGTGAGTTCCGGCGAGTCTTCTGGGATCTCCGTGATCAGTTGTAGCGCGGCCAGATAGAAGGGCCTGCTGAAGCCCTGCAGGGGCTCGGGCAGATGTGCGTACGTCAGCCACAGAAACGCGGTCTCAGTCGCAGCGTGACGCCCCTCGGTAGCCTGCTGTGCGTGCGCGTTGGTGCCCAGCACGAACGGCTGTGCGGGCTCGCGGCCCAACTCCTGCATCAGATGTGCACCTTCAGGTTGTCGGGAGGGAGTACTTCGCGGGCGCGCGGCGGGTGGCCTTCTTGGCCGTAGCGCGCTTGGTGGCGCGGTTGTCGTCACTGCGGAACGCCTCGATGGTCAACTGAAGGATCTCCGACGACTTGACGATGTCGAGAGTCCCATCAAGCCACTGATCATCAAGCCAGTCTTTGTCGATCTGGTTGAGGATGATCGAGTCGATGATCCGCCGGAGGCGCCCGAAAGCCTTCATCGCCCGGTCGCCGGTCCAGCCGTCGATGTCGTCGCGCTGCAATGTCTCCAGCGTGCGTTGCCACACCGTGAGTTGTTCACCGCTCGGGAACTTAACCCAGATCTCACGGCCTTCGAACGTGATGGGCCGCTCTGTCCCCGCCGGCGCGCCGACGTTCCGCTCTTCGGTCATAGCTGCAGCCTAACGCAAGATGTCCGCCGGATCGGATCCGGCGGACATCCAAGGGGCTACTCTCTCAGTTGGTGATCACCGAGACATACTTGCCGGTCTCAGTGAAGTAACCCGTCTGGCCGGCGGGCACCCAACGCTCACCCTCGGGGTAAGCCTTACGGATCCGGACCTCATAGCTGCCGACCTTCACGCCGGTGACGCGCTCAGCGATGTCGTAAGCGATCACGCCCTGAGTAACCGAGTTGGCGATGATCCGCAGCTTGATCGAGCCGTCTGGTTGGGTCAGTGCCTTCGCGTCCACACCCCGGCAGTCAATGTGCTTGGAGGCGGAGTTGATGACCGCGTAGCCGAGGATCTGAGCGGGGGTGAAGGTCTCGTTCGTCATGAGAGGAACTATACCCCGATGCCCTTATCCGCACAAGCCCCTGTCACCGCATCAGGTTCGTGAACCGGAACCCCTCCTGTGCGGAGACCTCTCGCAGTGCTGTGGTTAGGAAGGGGCGCGCCGCTCGTGCCTTCTGGTGAACGCGGCGCGCATAGACGATCCTCCCGCCAACCCGGAAGCGAAGCCGGCCACCCGGGCGTCGGGGACGGATCGTGAGGGCGCGGCGGCCGTTGTGCACGGCAGCGGCGTATTCGGCCGTGTAGGCGACCTCGCCCACGACCGTGCTGCCTCGCTGGCCGAGGTTCATCTTGCCGCTTGCCCGCAGTAAGCCGGTGTCGACCGGGCACAGGATCGCTGAGCGCGCGAGGGTCTTGCGGGTAGCCGTGGCAACCTTGCGCCGCGCCTCTTTCATGCCCGTGGTCTGTAGCCGCCCTCTGGCCAGGTGAAGCGTGTATGCCGCCATGCTTTCGAGGGTACGGGTTGCGCCACCCGCGAGCATGCATGTAATGTACTCCCCAGCGGCGGAGTTCCCGATACGACCCCGCTAACATGTCCGAATCGGGGTCAACCTCAGGACCATACCGTGGGGTGACGGCGCCCAGAGGGCGCGACAGCCGGATAGACGGCCCCGGCCTCGGGAGTTCTCACGGGAACCGAGCGGGTGGCGAGCGTGAGAGGCGCCGACCTAGATTCATCTGAGGATGTCTCAGGGGTCTTCGGTTCGATCCGGAAGGCGCACGTGCGGAAACAAGGTCGGCGCGGATGCTTCCGTGACCGTGGAAACCAGCACGCCGATGACGGAAGGCACTGCCGTGACAGCCTGGAGAGACGGGCACCTAGCCCCGGAGAGACCTCAGCTTGGTATACGTAGCCAGGTTGTGCGTGGTGCGAATCCACGACGGGGAACGACTGATCACTCTGGGATGCTTTTCCAGACGATCTGACACTCGGGAAAGACCGGGGCGCGCCCCCGTAGTTCAATGGTTGAATACTGGCCTAATCGCAGAGAGTTCCCGGTTCGATTCCGGGCAGGGGCACGCATGAGTGGATCGGCCGAGTCATGCAAGCTGAAGCCACGGGGCCCGGTGAAAGCCCGGATAGGGCAACGGCCTACCAGAATCCGTTGTGCGCGGCACGGTACATATCCGAAAGGGGTGCCGCGTAGCACCAAGCCCCGTAGCCCAACGGCAGAGGCGGGATCGGACATTCCAAGTCCGTGGTGTGCGGTTCAAGTCCGCACCGGGGCACGAGTTGCGGGCCGAGGCAGGACCACGTCGTCACGCCGCAACTGTTAAGAGCCTTGCACGCAGAGGCAGGACCACGTCGTCACTGCAGGCAAGGTGCATCGCCCCAGCTCGGGCCGGGGATGTGACACGAATGGGCGACAGCCTACCCTCTTACCGAACATGCATGTATAGTTCTATGCATGACGAAGACGAGCAAGGCCCCGGCATTCGAACTGGTAGCGGTCGGCAGCAACGGCGAAGAGGAGTTGCTCGGGAGCGGCACCTTCAAGAGCCTGCAGAAGATGATGCAGAGCGCCCTTGACCAGGCCGATGAGGACTACACGATCAACGGGATCGAGGCCTACACCCCGATGCGGATCCAGCCCTACCAGGGAGAGTGACCACGACAGACCGACCGGCAGGGGCTACGGCCCCTGCCTTGTTTTACCTGCCCACCTACCTTGGAGGCGTGACCTTGAACATCATCGACATCACCCTGTGCGTGGCGTATCTCTTCGTCTTCGCCTATAACCTTTACCTGACCAGGCGAAACGCGCCCATCCATCACGTCACCAGGGCGGTTGCCCTCTGGCCGATCTGTGCGGCCGTTGACGTTGGACTCCTGATCATTCAGGCACTCGATCGGGACGCGACCGGCTTTGTGGCCGTCCTGTTCGGCCTGCTCCTGCTTGCTCCGATCTACCAGTACGACAAGAGGCGGCTCATCGACATGAAGGCGGAAGCCTGCAGTGGGCGGCTCTGATGTGTTACGACTGCTACATGGATCGGATGACGGAAGATCAGCGCGCGTACGCGCTCGGCATTCACGAGGACTTAATCCCCAACGAGTGACTAGCCTTCTGATCATGAACTGACGCGCGTAACGTCGAAGAGAGTTAGCGCACCGCCCACGCCGGTTCGATCCCCGTGGGCGGTACTGCTGTTCAGGATTCCGGACCCGCCTCAGAGCAGTCACACGCGGGTGCCCGAAGCGTCACGGGGATCACTCCCCCTACGCACCCCCCGGAGATGTCCAACGGTTGCCAGATGCCCGGCAGGACGTTCTTCGCGCGGCCAGGTAGGGCATCGATGAAACAGCAGATCGCGCGGCGCATCGCCGCCGCATCGTCCATCACCGCTTGAGTGGTCGCATCCCAGTCGGCCGCGGTCGGGATGTCGCCGGCGTCCGGGGTCGGCATACATCGGATCACGCCCAGCTCCAACGTGATCGCCCAACCGGCGACCCCCTTCGGCTGCGGCGCCTCATCCTGGCCGGGAAAGGCGTCACTACTCGGCCAGAAGGGGCCAGGTCTCACCCATGCCAGACCCGAGCAGCACTCGTCCGCGTTCTCCGAGATGAGATGATCGACCACGGCGCCGGTGCGCAGTTGCACGTACAGCGGCGGATCGAGAACCTTGGCGATCTCCTGTTCGAGGCAGGCGAGCATCTCCCGCGCGCGGGGCATGATCATCGGGTCAGCGGTCGCCATCAGCCGCAGCCTTTCTGGTCACATTCATCGACACAGCAGGTCGGGTTGCTGCCGTCCATGTCCTCTACGTCGTGAAGCAACATCAGGTGTCCGCACTTGCAGAACGACCAGGGGGATTGATCGGTGGTCGGCATCAGGCACCTGGCCAGACAGTGACCCGGTCGCACGCCTCAGGTAGGTCAGGCGACAGGAGCAGGGGCGGCGAGGCGCGCCGGGACGGGTTGAGGGCAGTGATCACGTCATCGACCTCACGTATCCCCGTCTTACCCTCCACGGCGTCCGGCGTATCGACTTCCAGCTCCACACCCTGCCGGGTGAGCCGGGTCATCCTGGCCGGGAGCTTGCACGGGCCGCCCGTCAGGGCCTTCACATACTCGCACGCAAGCAACGCGGCAGCGACCTGCAGTGCGACCGGAAGCGGCCGACCGATCCCGTAGGTGACGGCGAACGTGTCCTCTTCAGTCGTGGCCGCCGTGAAGTTCTGACACGTGGGCCAGCACTGGCCGTCCGTGCGCACGAGCAGGTAGACGCCCCGAGAGATGTCGACCCGGTAGGCCGACGACGCCACAGCCACGCCGTCAACGAGTACCTCATCGACCGAAGCGACCGGGCCACGCAGCACGATCGCGCACCCGCCGGAGTTGCAGCACGCGGAGCACCCACGGTTGAACCACCGGCCACCGAACAGATACGGCCCAGCGATGATCGGCTCCTGCCCCGGCCAGACGGGGTAAGCCCGATACGCCTCAGGCCCGGTGAACCTGTCCTGTTGCGGCCGAACGGTCAACGGGCACACCCCGTACTGCCGCCCGGTCGCTGCCCACAGGAACGTACTCGCAAGCTCCAAGGCAGTATCCCGGGTGGCTGCGGGCGTGGTCGCCCAGTCGGAGCAGACGCCCAGCGCTTCAGGGTCTACGTCCCAATCGCAGGGCCCACCACTGGCCGCGCTCGGGCTCGGTGCGGGAATCGGCATCGGTCACACCCCTCTATACCGGCGACCCGGTCGCGTCGGTCCAGACCGCCCCGTCTGACCAGATCGGCTGACCGAGCGTCGTGTCGTACCACATCGAGCCGGCTCCGGCGGTCGTGGCGGACGGCCGGGACCCCGTCACGCCACGACCTGAGCGCACAGTACCAAGCGAAGAACTGAGGAACTGACCGATCGTGTTCGTGTTGGCCGTGACATCTTCCTGTAGCTGATCAACATCAGCGGACAGGCCGGGGACGACTTCGGCCTCAAGCTCACGTACCTGCCCCTGCAGGGCGCTCACGCCCGACTCGACTCGGTCCAGCCGGTCATCCTCGCGCGCGTACACGGGCCAGCGCGGGCCATCCGCGACCTGTGCGTAAACCGTGTCCACACCCGGGGGCATCCGAAACAGGGGCAGCATTGCCCACTCGTCAGTAGTCAGCACGGATCCGGCGATCGCCTCGCCATCGATCGTGCGGATATCGGCCAGGGGGGACCCCGCGCCGGCCGCGTAGATCGTCACTGCCGTCTCTGGCCGAGCGAGCACGTTGCGCGTGAGGCCGGCGCCGATGGCGTACACGAACCGCGAACCCTCGGAGGGTGCGATAGCGCGCCGCAGTTCGGCGAGCCCTTCGGCGTTCACCGTGAACACGAGGCCGAGTGCGGCAGCGCCGCTACCGTCCATCGGTGTGCTGGCCGTGGCGGCGAGCACGATCGCCAGGTCCAGATCGGCTGAGCCCTGCGAGGCGGGGATACCGGGTGCATCACCGACCGCGTCAACGGTGAACACGAGGCCGACCGAGGCCGTGCCGGTCGGTGCGGCGAACTCAACCACGACATCGGCGAAGTAGCACCCGACCACACCGTTGGACGGGTATTGCAGCATTCCGCCGACCCTGAACGTGCCTTGCAGGATCGAATTGATGCCGTTGGCCGGGGCGGTGAGGGACCCGTTGGTCAGGCCGCCGCTGGCGAACTCCGGGAAACTCGGTGTGGCTACGTAGTGGCCTTCAGTGTTGTGATAGACCGCCTTGTAGGTGACGCCTGCAGTCACCGCCACCGGGGGCGTCAGCTCGATCAGGTTCCAGTCGCCGGCCACCGGGGTGCCGACGAACGTCCCAGACCCCAGCAAGGTCCCTGTTCCGGTGCCCTCCGGGTCGTCATCAGCGGTCGGCAGGAAGACTCCGCCGGTCCACGTTCCGGTGACGGTGGTGGAGCCGTAGAACCGAACGTGCGTGACGGTCCCGTCTTCAGCGGGGGTGAACGCCGTGCCGACCGCGATGCCGCCCGGTTCGACCGCATCGGGGACGGCGGGAGTCTGCGAAGTGAAGATCGATGCCACTACAGGCCCCTATGCGTTCGGCGGGACGAGGGTCAGCGGGTCATCGGCCCACACGTTGTTCGAGTACACGTTCCCGTTGGCGTCAAGGTATGAGGTCACCGTGCCGAACACGCCACCCTTGCCGGTGATCGGATCCCGTTCCAGCACGTTGTCCGTGAAGGTGATGTTGGTCGGGTTGTCCCCGAAGTTGGCACCGGGATTGTGGCCGAGACTCACGCTGTAACCGCCCGCGGTGACCGGGAAGTAGTTGTTGTCGATCGTGATGTCCAGAAGGGGCGCGAAGTCACCGAAAAGATTGAGGTTGTTCGATGGCCCACCCCCGAACCCATTGTCGAGCACATCGCAGACGATGGTGTTGTGCGTCAGCGTGATGTCGTGACCGCCGGAGCACAGGAAGCCGCCCGCGTGGTCGGGACCGGTCGGACTGATCTGTTGGCCGTGAAGATAGGAATCTGTCACCGTGACGTTCACGCTAGCGTTGACGGCGGTGATGCCACCTTCGATGTTGCACCGGGTGATCGTCATGTTCTGGAAGCCAACCGCAGCATTTGACCAGGTACCCGCGTCAACGTGACAATCGATCATCGTCAGCGTGGCCAAGGTCGAGTCGATGTCGATGTGCCCGTTGATCTTGCATTCGATCAGCGTGATGTTCACCGAGTCATACACCCTGATGTCATCGTTGATCAGCAGCCTTTCAAGCGTGACCACAGCGCTACCCGAGTAGCCACCGGGGCCCGTGTAGAGGCTCAAGTCGGACTCGGTCAGGCCGACACCCGCAAGACCCGTGTTCGTGGCGTCCGGGAAGCCGCCGGGGACGCCGGTCGGGACAGAGCCGGTGAGCGTTAGCTCGGTGATCTGCAGGCGGCCAGAGGGGCTGAACAGCGTGTCACCGTCCAGCGGCACGGAGCCGTAGAACGTGCCGTCCGTCAGCGCGCTGAACACCAGCAAGTGTGAGGCCGTACCCCCATTGGGGCCCTCGAAGTCCAACGGCAGGTTGGTGCCCGCGATCACCGAGTCACCGTCAGGCGCGCCCAGAGTCACGCTGAGGCGGCCAGAAGAGACCTCATCGGCAGACGTCGGGCCGTCACCGATGGCGAAGTAGAGCACGGCATCGTTGCCATCATCTAGCAGGGCTGTGAGCCCTGCAGTGTTCAGCGGCATCGGGCTAGACCGGAGACGAACCGGTGATGGTCAGCGCGGTCAGTTGAAACTGCCCGTCCCCGTTGAAGGCGACGTCTCCCGTCAACTGGTCGAAACCGTAGAACGTCCCCCCACTACTGGCCGAGAAGAACAGAGCGTGCGTGGCGCCGGCTGAGGGGCTTCCGGTGAAGCTGTACGGCACGCCGGTGGCCGTCTCGATGCCAGCGGCAACCGTGCTCGTGATCAGTACACGCTCGTTGGAAGACTGATCGGCGGACGTCGGGCCGTCACCGATGGCCACGTAGAAGACGGCTTCGTTGCCATCCTCCAGCTTGGCGTTGATACCTGCAGTGTTCAGGCCCATGATCGTCCCTTCGTCAGTGCTGCTCAGTGTAGGCGAACAGGGATCAAGTCTGCGATGCGTGCGCTCAACCTCTTGCCACCTTACGACGATGCGCGTATAGTTCTTCTCATGAGCAAGAACATTGAGTACCTGAACGCCAACCTTCACGCGGCCTTCGCTCAGATCCTGGCCGATCGGAAGCTGAAGTCCGGCGAGAAGGTTGAAGCACTGATCGAGGCGGTCGATGCAATGCTCGGTGACGTTGCAGGCGTCAGCTTCAACGGGGTCAACGGGGCCGTGCGTACCGAGTACCGCAACGATGGCGACCTTCACGTGAACATCGACGCCAACGAGCGCATCGAGAGCATCGACTTCAACGGAACCGGGATCGCTAACTTTCACTTCTACGCCTGAACACACAAGCACCCCCGGTCAACGGTGACCGGGGGTGCTGTGTTTGTCACCCTACGTATTCAGCTCGACAAGCTTGCGCAACCGCAGGAGGCTTCCGGCGGAGCAAGCTGCGTCCAGAGCGGCAGGTGATGCGTGTCCGTCTCGATCGCGGTGAACAGCGGGGACGGGGTCGCATCGGCCAGACGAACCACGTCATACGGGCCGGTCCCCCACGGCGTACCCGTACGCGTGCGACCGGTCACCGTGAAGGTGATAGCCGCATTCGTGATGACGATGTCCTCCATCAGCGCACCCTCGACAACCCACGGGAGCAGGTTGTACCCGAAGTACGGGTAGGGGTCGCCCGGGTTGCAGGCTTCCTCTGAGGTGCCCATCCATGCCTCAAGCGCGAAGTTCGCCGTGGCGAACTCCGACACCGTCACCGGCAGACCGACCACGTTGCCCTGGTCGTCTTCGTACACCGTCAATCCGGTGATGATCGAGAACAGTTCGAAGTCGACCTCCTGGAACACCATCGAGATGTCGTACCAGTTCAAGATCGGCGCCGAACGCTGATTGATGATGGCACGGCCAGCGGCGTTGCGCTGAAGGAACCGCTCACCCTCCTCAACATTCGGCGTCAGCGTGATCGACACGAAGCCGTCACTGACTGCGTATGCGCACTCGCCGTACTCCGGGTTGCCGCACTCGTCCAGCCGGGTAACGCGCATCGTCTCGCCCTGCAAGGGCTTGGCGCACACCAGGTTCGTCATGACACCACCTCAAGAGGATCGAAATCGACCGCTCCGGCGAAGCAGTCAAACGAGACGGCATAGGTCCGCTCGGCCAGAAGGAGCACCTCGTTGGTCACCCGGTCCATCGACTGAACAACGGACACGTCAGTGGCCGCCCAGAGGGTCGTTTGGCCGGTGACGATGACCTGCCCGGGCGGGTACGCGCCGAATGCCCAGACTGAACCCATCGGCGTGACCTTGCGCTGGCCGTCGGGCAAGATCAGGCCGGCCTCGGCGGCGAACGCCGCGACCTCGATGGGCGCGTGAATGTAGGCCGTGAAGCCGTAGCCCTGCTCCGTGTACGCGTACTTCTCCAGCGTGGCCACGACATCCGTGATCAGCCCGAGACCGTCAGGGTCGGTGACAACCCCAATGTCCACGGCCTCACTGCTCAGTGAGCGGATGTCGAGGGAGTTTCCTTCGAAGTCGAGCCCGGACCAGAGCGCCTGCTCGATACCCCACTGTTCGGAGCCTTCAAGCCGGCGGCGCACCTTGGCATCGAGCTGAGCGCCCGTGTAGCCGACCGCCCCGCAGTTCAGGGTCGAGAACAGGGCGAACACGCCCGTGTCGATCTCCTCGTTGTCCGAGTCGATCGGCTTCGTTGGCAGCGTCTCGGCCGTGTAGCAGTTCACGCCGTAGGCGTTCACCTGGCCGCCGCACGTGTCGGGCACGTAGCGCACACCCCCTGCCTCGCCGTGCAGCGGCAGGTCCAGCGGGCCGATCGCCCAATCGAAGATGCCGTACCGGCGCCGGAGTGGCTCCGGGGCGGGGACGATTGGTGCGGGAATCAGTGTCATGTCAGTTCACCTCCTTTTCGTGATCATGTTCCGTGACGCTCGATCGGGCGCGCACCACAAGGTGACCTCGGGATAACTGTCCCGATCGAGCGTGATCACGAACCCTTACGGGCAGCAACCGGTGACACCGGCAGCGTTCAGGGCGGTGGTGTACAGACGCGAGTCCGCGCACATCTTCAGGACGTTGAAACCATCCTCGGCGAACAGGGCCGTGTACTGGTTCTGGGTCAGGAGCGCGTTGTCGTACACGGTGTCGAGGTTGACGACGTCACGCTCCGCCTTGACCCAGGTACCTGCCGGGTACACGAGGAAGCTCACGTTAGCCGGATAGGTGGTCAGCGCGGCCGAGGTGCCCGGGCCGCCGGAGAGACCGGTCAGGGCATCCTGCCAGTCGTACACGAACCGAGGAGCGACGTTGCGCACCCGGAACCACGACAGGATCTCCGCGTCCGTGACGGCCAGCTCAGCCACGCCGGCACGCCGGGCGATCGCCGAGCGGATCGGGCCGAGCGCCCAGATCGGGAACACCATCTCCAGCACGGCGGTACTCGACATACGGTGCCGGTAGCGCATGTCGATCGCGGCAAGCTCGGCCGCGTGCAGCACCTGCGAAGCCGCGTCGGTGCTGCTAGCGACCTCCGGGATCACGGTGGCCGCGCCGGACTGAGTGACCATGCGAGCAATGACGCTCTGGTTGACCTTGTGCGCGAGAGCGACCATGGCGCCCTCGGAGAACCGGGTCACAGCCTCCGGGTAGCCCCGCCGCTGCAGGAGCGCGCCGGTGATGCAGACGTAGGCCACGTCAAGGCGCACCTCGACGAAGTCCGGGCAGGGGATCTCAACACAGACCTTGTCGACACCGTTCTCGACGTCGTACTCCGACAGGATCGGGTCACCGTCATCGCCGATGCCATCCCAGATCACCGAGAAGTCGACGCCACCGTTCTCCGGGATCTGGAAGCCGCCGCGGGTCGCCTGAACGGTCGGCAGGTCAAGAATGCCGTCGATGGTCTCCAGGGCGCACAGGTCGTAGATCGTCTCCGATGGGGCACACCAGCCCGCCGCAGCAGTCAGCGCCACGCCCTTGTTGACGGCGTTCGCCATCGAGTCGAGCAGGGTGCCACCGAACAGGCGCTTCTGGTTGCGCGCGTGCTCAAGGACGTCCATCGCCTTGTTGATGTCGGTGACACGCAGTGCGTCATCAAGCTGCCGGTTGAACGTCACGACACCGTGCCTGTTGAGCGCGCGGCCCTCAAGGGCGAACTTGCGGCCACCGAGCAAGCGCGGCGCACCGGCGGTCCGCACCGAAGAGCCGTAGGTGCTCAGCCGCTTCTCGATCAGCACACCTGCGGCGGCGAAGTCAGCGATCTCCTGGCCTGCCTGAGCAGTGTCCATGCTCGCGGTCAGGGTCGCGAAGATCCGCTTCTCCGGGGTCGGCGGGGTGTCGATGGTGCTCGCCACGACCACGGCCGAAGTCTGCACCGGGGCGACCGGAGCGACCTCGGGAACCGGGGTCGGTTCGGGCTCGGGCGCCGGAGTCGGCTCCGGCGCGGTGAACGAAGCAAGCTCCGCACGGGCAGCCTTGGCCGCCGCAAGCTCAGCGGCACGGCGGTCGCTCTCGGCTCGGGCGGCCAGAAGGGCATCCCGCGTACCGGTCAGGTCCTCCGCGGCAGCAGACTCGTCCGCGTGCAGCGTGGAGCCGTGGGCGACTACGGTGCTCAGGTAGGTGGCGAACTCTTCGGCGCTGAGCGCCTTGAGGTCAGCGGGAACTTCGAAAGGCAGTGCCATGTCTCGGCTCTCCCAGGTCTCGGGTCGGTCGTGTGGCGACTGACTGGCCGGTCCGAAACGCTGACACCAGTGCGTCTTGCAGGTGAGCGTACACCGTGCGCGGACATCCAACGTCGGATGACAGTTACCCCATGAGGACATTACCTAGTAGTATGTCCTCATGGTTTCCAGAGATCGAGGCCCTAACGGGACCTTCCTGCCCAAGGTCAGCAGTGAAGCGATGACCCCAGATGAGCGGAGGGCGCGGGACAGGGAACTCAAGAGAATTAAACGGGAGCAAAACCGAGACGAGTTCCGTCAGAAAAATCGAGAATGGAATTTTCGCCGCAAATACGGAATAACAGTCGCTCAATACGATGAAATGCGAATCATGCAAGGCTACCGATGCGCCATTTGTAAAAGTCATGAGGATGAAATAGTTCGACAGCGCGGAAGGAAGACCACGGACGGAATCCAAGTCCTTAACGCCGCACTAGTTGTCGATCATTGTCATAGATCAAATCAAGTCCGAAAACTTCTCTGCTATCGATGCAACCAGATGATCGGCCACGCGAGGGAGGACTCAAGAATCCTAGCTGCCGGAATTGATTACCTATGGGAGACGCGCCCCGAAACGCCATAGTTGATCAGTCTGTCTTGTGGGCATAAGGGCATCGGGGTATAGTTAAAGGCGTGACCAACAAACCCATCGCACTCGACATCTGTTGCCGCAAAGGTGGTGCGACCGTCGGCCTGCAGCGCGCCGGCTTCCGCGTGATCGGCATCGACATCGAGCCGCAGCCCGGCTACCCGGGTGACGAGTTCGTGCTGGCTGACGGCATCGACGTGCTACGCAACATGACGCTCGGCATCTCATGGGCGCTCGGCAGAAGTCGCCCCGCCCTGGTCTGGCAGTCCTGGCCGTGTCAGGACGGGAACACGGCGACGGCCGCGAACCGCGCTCGGGGCATCGTGGATACGCACCGCCAGTTCATCCCGGAGGCACGCGAGCTGTCCGACCGGATCGGCATCCCCTACGTGATCGAGCAACCGACCGCCTCACGCTCCGGCCTGATCCGGCGAGATCTGACCCTGTGCATGGACATGTTCAAGGGCGACATGCCGCCACCCTGGGTTCAGAAGCACCGCAGTTTCGAGATCTCCGGCTTCACCATCCCCCAGCCCGTGCACCCTGAAGGCCCGGTGCGCGGCGGCTCGATGGCCGGTTTTCCGAGACCTGCCGGGCACGCCACCCGGATCCGTGGGTGGCGCCACGGCCGGAAGTACGACGGCGACTATGTGGCCGCGTACGGCAAGGGCGGAGGAAAGGGCACCCTTGCCGAGGTCGCGCACGCCATGCAGATCGATTGGATGACGGGCCTGTTCGACCTGTGTGAGGCCATCCCGCCGGCCTTCAGTGAGTACATCGGGAAAGGGTTCCTGTCGCAACCTTAAGGACATTGTGGTATAGTGAGAGCATGACGCCGAGACAACGCAAGCCGGGACAGACTGGCGGAGGTGGGCGGCGCGGACAGGGCCCCAACCGCCTGAACAGCATCGACCGGGGCGGTAACCCGTACCGGGGAGGCGCGGGGACCGGCCGTAAGCCCCCGACCGGGGGCGGATGCATGGACGCCATCGTCATCGGTGGCCTGTCGGTCGGCGCCCTGGCCGCCGGAGCGGCCTACGGGATCGCCGAACTACTGTCCTGAGGTTCAGATACACAACCGGGAGGAAACTCAATGATCAAGAAACTCATGGCCGCGCTGTCCATCGCGGCCCTCGCCCTCATTGGCACGCCGGCACCCGCTCAGGCCGCATGGTCGGACTGTAACTACTCCGGAACGGTCTGCCTGTCTACGCACAGCAATTGGGGCACTCCGGTTTGGCGGCAGACGGCGGCTGAGATCAATGGTTGCCGTGACCTGACGGGATTCGACAACGTGACGACCATGGTATCGAATAAGATCGGCGGACACACGCTTGTCCTGTATCGGTACCTGGATTGCCAGGGCGAGACTATCTCTCTCGCTAGCGGAAACTACTACGATTTCACCAACAATTGGTGGAATGACAAGGTCAGTTCCGTTGAGCTGATCGCTCTCTAGGCACAAGTAACGAACAAGCGCCCCGGGCCAGGTGACGCCCGACCGGGGCGCTTGTTCGCGTCTAGGAAGCCGTTGACCCGATCACTTTGCTGCCGGGGTTCTTCGCAACGAACGCCAGCGCCTCAGCCTCACTTGACTTGGTCAACTTCAAACCATTCTTAAGTTCCACCTGAACCGTTTTCCGGTTCTTCGCGCTCTTACAGCCACACCCGATGTCTACTGCCCCCCATTCATCGCGGCGGCCAGAGAAGACCGCGCATCCGCCCTTAGCGTCTCAGACAGCTCCCGTGCTGCGGCCTTGCGCGTCTCCTGCTCGTTCATCTGCCGCATCACCTCGGCAGCGATCAGGGACGGGATGCCGGGGACATCCGTGACCGCGAACATCTCCGGTTCTGGGTCCGGCGAGAGCGAAGCCACCAGCGCGACCTGCCGACCGGAACGGGAGAACGTCTCGACCGGGAAGCCCGGCTCCGAGTGGGCGCGCGGCCCCGGGCTCAGCGCCAGCACCTCAACGAGCGACAGTCCCGCCGAGGTTTCCCGCCAATCGCCGGACACCTTGCGCCGGCTCAGCACCGCGAGATCGGCCTCGGTCAGCCCGGGCTGCAGCACGCCGGCAACAGCAATCCCGTGCTCATCCTCATAAGCGCGCACGTAGGCGGCGATCGTCTTGGAGTCGTACTCGCTGATGGCGCCGGAAGCGCTCAGCGAAAGACCGGCATGACGGCCCCCGACCGTGATGCGCCCCGCCCAGACCACACCGTCAGCCGTCTCGACGGGGAAGCGGTTGAACGAGGCATAGCCGTCGGCTGACTTGGGCGCGGTCACGCACACGTCCGAGTAGCCGACGTGACAGGTGCGCCAGGTAGCGATGTGCCCGTACACGCGGCCGTTCTCGAAGTCGTACGTGATCGGAGTGGGGCCGGTGAGGCTGTGGCCGTCGAACGCGGCGGCAGTGACACGTTCGACGGTTGTCATCGAGGCTACCAATGCGGCAGTCTCACTGGCCGCCTCGTTGCGAGTGAACGGGCACTCGGGCCAGTCGGGATGTGCCGCGCGAACCTTGCCGTACAGCGAGCACACCTTGCTACGGATGCGCGCCTTCTCGGCGTCCGGAATGCCGGTAGTGGCATCGACGCCCCGACCGCCCGCGGTTGCGGCAACGCCGCGCGGGATGATCGTCAACGTCCCATCGACAATGTCAGCGAAGCCGAGCTTGTAGCTGGACTGAGCGTCCGGCGCGCCGTCGGGATCACGGTAGAGGAACGCTTGCGCGATGCCACGGGCGTCGACCACGTCCCCATCAGTGAAGTGCGCGAACACGCGGCGAGTGGCGGCCGGTCCATCCCATTCGCGCCCGGTGTCGGCAACGGGCAGGGAGGTCGAGCCGGTAACGCTGGCCGTGAGCGCGTCTTCGGTCATCAGCTCCAGCGGCCGGGACGTCTCAGCGAATGCGGGGATCGAGACGAGGGTGGCGGCGCGCACTCGGCCAGAGGTGACCAGTAGCTCCAGCTTCGGCTCCTGGCCGGTTGCCTCGAAGTGCGCGGCGTACAGTGCTTCGGTGATGGGCGTGTCCGATCCCGCCAGCACGGGCACGCCCTCGAAGCTGTCCAGATCGACCGAGGGCCCGAGCGTGCCGGCTTCGATCAGATGCATCGCCTCGGCAACGTCTTCGGCCAAACGGGGCATGGTCTCGCGGTCGACGTTGTCGAACAGTTCGCCAGTCGCCCAGACGCCCGACGCGCCAGGATACATCCCGGACACCTGCTCAGCGCCAATCCAGCCGTTGGCGACCGCCTCAGCGACCGTGCCGACGTTCGCGCTCTGCACAGCCCCAACGACTACAGCGCCATCGTGGCCGCCTTCGCTCGCACGGACCCACGTGAACGGGAACGGTGTCTCGGCCAGGGAGATGCCCCCCTCGGCGAGCCGTCGGCCGTCTCCGGTGCTCGCACCGATGGGCGCGAGTAGCGTGCGGAACTTCGTGCCCACGGTGGCCTCCCTGTTCGTGATCCGGTGACAGCTTAACTGACCTGCCCCCTTGCGGGGATAAGGGCATGGTGGTATAGTTGCTCTCATGAGCACCCCCACTAAGCACATCGCGTACCGGCACTACTGCCCCTCCGGTCTGACCGGATGCGACCGTGGCAGCGGCAAGCCTCGCTCCGAGAAGTGCCGCTTGTGCAAGGCGCGGCTTGCCATCGAGACCGGAGCGCACGGCGTGTTCGTCTGGCGCGGCGATGGTCGCTACCTGCAAGCTGAACCCGTTCGGGTGTACACGTCCCCCACGGCGGCCGATCGGTTCTGCAACGCCAACCTGGAAAAGAACTATGTTGTCCGTTGGATCTACGCCTAGTCACATGAAGAAACCCCTGCCGGATCCGGCAGGGGTTTCTTCATGTCCTCACCTGGCGGTTGCTTAGGTCGACCCCTTGTGCGGATAAGGGCATCGTGGTATAGTTCTTCTCAGGGCAAGGGAAGCACTGAAAACTACACAAGGAGTCATCATGGTCATCGCAACCGTCAACTTCGTTTACAGCGATGAGGCCACCCCCCAGGACATCCACACCCGCCGGGTCAAGGCCGCAGACATCGAGGACGCGAAGGCCACCGTTCAGGCGAACGCCTTCCTGGCCGGCGACCGGATCGAGATCCTCGGAGTCATGACCGACAGTTGGACCTGAGGTGAAGCACCCCTCCCGGACCGGGAGGGGCGCTTTCCGTTGCCCGAGAGGAAGCGATGACATGCCTGCCGACACACCAACCGCCGGATACCCGGTGCACGCCGTTGACACCTACGCCCGAGGCTCGAATGGGTGGGGGGGTGAAGTGGGTCGACTGGACCGCGCAGTGTGGCGCGACCGGAACCGAAATGAGCGGAGAGTTCTCCCGTGCCGGCAGCGCACGGCGCCTGGAACTGTGCCCCGAGTGCTTCCCTGGCCGCGATCACAACGCGTGCGCATTGACAGCGCCTCGGGACATCACGCCTGAAAGCTAGGTCAACGCCTCATTTGACGGTTGCTGAGATCAACACTCTCGCCCGGCTCCACGAGAATCAGAGTGCATCTACAGTTGTGTAGTGTGATACCATTGCCGGTGTACCAATGGCCAGAAGTCGAGAGGTTGTAGACCTGATGCCTGCCCGTAAAACGATTGATCTCAACGATCTCCGTAGGCGCCATGCCGGCGGCGAGAGCGTATTGAAGATGAGCCGGGAAGTCGGAGTCAGCCGTCCGACCATCGTTCGACGGCTGACGGAAATGGGTCTGGACATCCGAGGTGCGAGCGAAGCCAATACGCTCCGCCTCGCTCGGATGTCCCCCGAGGAGCGAAGGGCGCTCGCCCTGCCCGCGAACAACGGACGCCGGAAGCCTGCCCCCGATCGGGTCATCTATTGGCAACCCAAGAACTTCAGCAGTGCCCGGACCAGAGAGGAAACCCTCTCCGCCGCGCAACCCGATGAGTTCGGAGTCTTGCCCCTGGCGAAGTCCCTCGGAATCGAGATCGCTCAACAAGTCGCCGTTGGCCCCTACAATCTCGACTTCCGAATCGGATCCGTCGCCATGGAAATCCATTCCGCGCCCTATAACCCGCTGAGGCTGCCCCGCCTCGCTCAGCGCACGGTGAATCTCCTCAGCGCTGGATGGAACGTCGTCTACGTCTGGCGATGGGGTGCCGCTGGTTGCCATGACGCATTGCTTTGGGCGCAAGAGACCAGCAGGAACGTATCCGTCGGGGGTCAGTACAGGATGGTTCGGGGTAATGGTGAGATCGTGCCCTTCGGCCGTGATGATCTGAATGAACGTGCCGACATGGCGACGGCTCATCGATCCCGTCACTTCCTGCCCCGGCCATCGGATCTCGGTTGATCCGATCACACAGTTGATCACTTCCTCCGGCGGACCGCTCGGGTCGCCAGGGAACATCAGCGCAGCTCCGCCCACGATGAACGGCTGACCGAGCGGCACCCGCTGGCCGTCGGCCAGAACATGCGTAGGCCTCGTGCGGCTGTCCTCGGTCGCGACCCATACGCGCTCCAGTGGCCCATCCACATCCTCCGCGAACGCCTCGAAAGCGTCCGACCTACCGGCGTTCAGCGCCCCGATCGCTTCGGTTCTGGCCACCGTGACCGCCCTGTTCTCCCATCGCGGCGTGGCCGTAGCCGAGAGCGTCTCCTCGACCCTGAGGGCTAGCGCCCGGATCCCCTCACCGAGGTTGATGCCCTGACTCATCTCGCCGGCGATGACGTCGAACACGTGTTCAGGTGTACGCATCATGCGGTTACGCACCTCGGCCAGGTGACGGGCCACGAACACCCGCTGTTCCCACGGGAATTCCGTGCCCAGCAACGCCTCATAGCCGCGCTGCATGGCGGGCAGGATCGCGCCCGCAATGACCTGCTCGACCGCCTCGCGCCACATAGGCACGAGCGCCCAGACTGCATCCGGGTTCGGCCTCGTGTCACCGCGCAGCACACGCCGGCCCACCTCAACGAGCCACTTCGAGAGCGCGGCCCAGAACGCGTTACGGATGTCGCGCTCAACCGCATCGACCTCAAGGCGGGCATCAAGCCGGGCAGGCAGCCACGGATCCTCGCCCTGGCCGTTCCAGACCGGCTCAGTCATGGCGTCTTCCTGTCAACGCGGGATCCGTAGAAGTGTCCTGGCCGGAGGCCTACATCGTGCGGGTGGTGGCTCTCGTCCCGACCGCAAGGCATCGGTCCCGCACGCAGATTCCCCGCACATCGAAGCGCGTAGACCTTGACCGGCTCAGTCACAGTTCACCTGCTCCATGAGTTCCCGGTAGTTGTCGATGCTGCGGACCATCGAGCCGCACTCGCACCCATCCTCGTAACACGGGAAGGCGCACGCGGACGCGGTCACGCTGATGCCCTCGTTGCCTTTCGGCAGGAACACGTGCACGTCAGAGGAGTGCCCGCATCCTGGCCGGACGCAGTAGGCGCGCCTCGGCCACCCGATCTCGGTCATGCGTTCATCAACCCCCTACCCCGGTGCGCCAGATTCAGCGCGGCGAACAGCAGGTCATCGTGATGCCGGATGCCCCGGGTCAGCAGTTCGCTGACGTAGCCGGACAGCAGGCGCTGCAGGTCTCCCGCATCCACCCCGAGATCGGCCGCAGTCACGGCCACGTGCCCCCATGCCCCAGCGGTGACGTCAGCGGCCTTGGCCGGCGTGATCGGCCCGACATGGAAGTGAAGTTCGTGACGGGGCACGTCAGCCCAGCGACCACGCCGTTCGGCAGGAGTCGCGAGCCTTCCCCCGGCCAGTTCAAGGGCCCGGTACACGATCAGCTTGCAGGCTGCGTTGAACACAACCTCGGGCCCCGGTCGCAGTGCGGCGATGCGGGCATCAAGCGCCGCGGTGAGCGCGCGCGGCCCCTCGTTGCCCCGGTCGTCTTGCGGAGGACCGTCGGAATCGGCCCCAGGATCCTCGTCAGGCGCCGAAATGGCCTCAGGGGTAGGCGGGGACACCCTCTCGACTTCCGGAAGCCCTAAAACCCTCTGAATGCCCGGGTCGGTGATCAGGTTCGGGTCTACCGTGATCAGCTTCAGCAGGATCTGCTGAGCGCGCTCCGCAACGCTCGGCATCTGCTCCGGGTCGAACGCGGCGGCCTGAACCATCGCCTCGTCCGAGAGCAGGAACCGGTCATGCAACACGGTCGCGTCTTCGATGCGGTTCGGGCGTGCGGCCAGAGCGGACGTGTCGAACGCGAACGCGAAGCGGGAGATCTCTTCTTCGCTCTTGCCCATCTTCGCCAGCGCCAAGCGAAGAAAGCCCCTGGTCAACGCATCGGCGATGAGCGACAGGTACCTGCCGATCCAGCGCGTGCCCTCTTCGGTAACCAGCCACCCCGACCAGTGGTTCAGGCTCCCGATGCCCGTCAGCACCTCACCGGGGATCTCTGCCGTGTTGGCGAACCGCTCGATCGCCGCCGACTTCATCGGGCCGATCTCCGCGCTCAACTCCGACCAGAACGTGATCGGCTTCAGATCCTTGACCTGCTCGAACATGTGATCTGGCACCGTGAACATGATCGGCACCATCGCTGCCGCCGTGCTCTGATCCTGCATCGACATCGCCGCCGCACGTTGCGCGTACGCCATGAAGCCGTTCAGGTCGGCGGGCTCATCGGCGCCATGCGGGAAGTCGATGCCCTCCGGTAGCGGCAACATGCCCGCACCGGTGAGCCGCGAGTCCAGCTCAGCGAACTCCCGCTTCGTCAGAAGCTCGATCTCGCGCAGCGGCACAATCGCCGCCCGCGTGAAGCTGTCCGCCTGATCGGGATCGTTCGGGTGCTCACCCCAACCGCGGATCAGCACGTCAGTCCCATCCCTCAGGGACAACCAACCGCCATCACGTGACCGCGGCCGACGCACCTTGACCTGGCCGTTCTCCCGCTTCAGGCCGGCGCCGGTGACCACGAACCAGTTAGCGCTCTTGCCGAGCGGATCACGCGCCGCACCTTCGCCGACCATCCACGCCTCGCCGCCAACGGCCAAGTCGACCCCAGCGAGACGAAGGTTCGCGTCCCGGGTCGCCCCGGTGCCGAGTGGTAAGGCGGCCAGATTGGCGATAATGGCGTCTTTCGTTTCTCCGACCTCTTCGCCATTCTCGTCGACTTCGGTCACATAAAGGCGCGCCTTCGCAATTGAGTCGCCAATTCTTCCGGCAAGTTTGTGCAGCTCAGGCACGATGTCATAAAGGCGCCAAGCCTCAGTTTGCCAATCGCTGTTCCCGAATCTCCACGTTTTCCAACTGGACCCATTTCCAAGGGAAACTGTTACTGCAGCAGCGGTTAGGGCGCGCGGCTTTTGTGCCGGCTCCGGCGCTTTTGGCGGAATAGGCGCCTCCGCCTTGCGTAGCCTCACCCGCTTACCTCCCGATGCCGTAAATCATGCCCGTTACTTGCGAAAACACTAGCCCAAGCGCCGGTATCAGCATGACGGGTGACATCCCCCAGTACCAGACAAGCGGCGCTGCGATCATTCCAAGCCACACACTGACGCACCAGGGGCACCCCAGAAGCTCGGCCAGGAAAGACCCACCCCGCCCACCCCAGCGATCAAGCCGAACCATGATCGCATCCCGTAGCCCCTCGGTGATCGAGTCACTGACGACCAACCCAGTCAGCCGCGCCACGGCCAACGCGTACACGGCCAGAAGAACACCCCCACTCATCACGGTCTCACCCTAGCGGACATCTGAAGCCACCTGTCCTTGCTTCAAGATCCCTTCGACTTCTCCCCTCAGAATCCCGCCCCGGACGTTCCGTTTCGGCGCCCCCCTAAGTACGTCTCTACGTTAGTACTTAGGGGGGGCGCCGAAAGTCGGAAGTCGATTCCGGCTGATTCAGGAAGCCTCGAAATTGTCTCCAGGAAGTCGAAATTGTGCTGGTCACGGCCTTGATCGTTTTCCAACTGTCTCAGGAAGTCTCCATCGATTGATCTCAATAAGGGGTTGTCTAGTGCCTACTAGTCGCTCCAGAGTCCTTTGCCCTGCTCAGGTGCCCCTTCGCCAACTTCCCCACCATGACTTTTTTCGACTTCCTGGAGACAATCTGATTCCGGCAAAACGGACAGCCGGTCTTGCCCTGTCTTGTCCTACTTTGGTTCGCCCATCTCGCCCCGCTCTGCCCAGCCATACCCGACATGCCCGTTTCATATGGTGAACACGGCAACGCTCATATCAGGACAAACAAGACGGCCCCCGAGGTCACCCCCGAGGGCCGTCACAAATCGCCTCATCCCCGCCTATCCGTGCTCTTCTCTGGCCGAAGCAACACACCCCCGGCAAACCGGGCGCACCCCCCATGCGCCCCTGTCTTCCCGTACCTCCCTGGCCGTCAGCAGCACCCCGCACCGGTAGCACCGGCACGCCGGCTCACTGCCCTCACACCCTGGCCGCACTGAGAACTTCATGTCATGCACGAAGATCGCCCACTGATCGGCCTGAAACGCCTCGACAAGCGCCTTACCCTGCTGATTCGTCACTGAACATCTCCCCCCAGCTATCCACTGCCAACGCTTCACGGATGGCCGCGGTGTGCGCATCCGAGTCCGGCACGTAGCCCCTGTTCTCCAGATCGATCACGTGCATCGCCAGCGCCCCTACGTCCATCCAAACGTTGCCGTTGAGGAAGTAGGCACCTATCACCGGATCCCACCGAACCAGCTCGATATCGTCCCCGCGGCGCCACTTCCCGGTGTTCCGCCATCGAGACTCATCGATCACGAGGCCATCTTCTTCAAGATCCGCCTCAAGCCTCTGACCTGCAGAGTTTCGGCTTCCTGGAGACAATTGGGAGGCTTCCTGAGGCCCATCACCCTGTCCGGCCACGGCGAGCCCTGCGAAAACCGCATACGCAATGACGTACGCCGTCATCCCCCGCGGATCCGCGAAGATCAGCACACACGACAGCGCCATCCCCGACAGCCCGATCAACCGCATCGCCGTCCGTGTCACAGCCACCCCTTCAACGCCTCATACCTTGATCATCTCCACAAGCCCCTGACCTGCACTCCCCCGGCTTCCGGGACAGGCTTCCGGGAGTCCCGGAAGCCTGTCCCTCGCCCTCGTCACCCCGCCCTCACCGATCAGAACGAGTCCGCGTACAGCGCCTCACGCAACTTGTCCCGCATGATCACGCCGCGCCTCGTCAGGCCCCTGCCCTGGCCGATCAGCCCGACCCGGCTCAGCTCCGCGTACACCGTCTCGCTGATCGCCCCGGTCAGCCGAGCACCCTCCCGGGGCGCCTCCGCGCTGAGCAGTGCGGTAGATGCGTCTGCGCTGATCGTGATCATGAGTGCCCCCTGAGGTCCCGGTCGGGTTTCTTCTGGCCGAACTGATGCGGCCCGCCGCTGAGTTGAACTATACGACGATGCTCGCTAAGTTGGCAAGCATGAAGAATCAAGTGAGCGGCTCCATCACCTTCGACGGCCCCTCCCTGGCCGCTTCCCTGCTAGCCGAGCTGAAGCCCCTCTTGCGCGCTCCCGAGCCCCTCAGCGAGACCGAGGCCGCTGAAGTCTTGATGCACATCGGGGTGTACCCCGAGGCCGTCACGGCCGCCCTGAGCCGTCTCAGCGGGCTGGGCGTGCAACTGACGTGGGTGCCGCAAGAACAGCAACGCGGCGCACATGCCGCCCCGGAGGTCACCGAGGATGGCTACCCGGGCGGACTGACGAGGGATTGACGCCCTGCCGCACCGCCCCCCGGCTCCCCGGGGGGCACCTTCCCTCACTTCGCCACGGGCGGCCAGAATGAGCACCGCAGCGAATACCGCATCTGAGGCAGGCCTCGGGGCTAGCAACTTAGCGAAGATGCATGTAACGTGTCACCGCAGTGGAGCAGTACAGGGCGTGAAGGGGAACAACGTGACGATCTTCGAAATCTTCCGCAACATCCTCAAAGGGCGTAGCACCTCCGAGCAGGGCGAACAGCAGATAGGAACGGACATCTTCCTGACCGAACGCCCCGAGCAGGAGCAAGGGCAGGAGGGGGAGTACGTCGGCAGACACCGCTACGTCTACGAGGATGGCGCCTTCATGAGTGAGCGTGTCCCCGTCATCCCCGGTCCCGACGGCGCTCACGTCCCCGACACCGAGCCCCCGACCGAGGTCATCGACACCGCTCAGCCGCTCGACACCGTTCACCCTGCTCAGCCGCTCGACTTCACTGAGCCTCCGACCGAGGTGTTCGAGTTGCCGGCGCGCTGGCTGCAGGGGCCGATTCATAGCGAGAGCCGTCGTGTCCTCGGTGAGGCCTTGATCCTTGACGTCCGACCCGCGGTCATCGCGTATCCCTCTCACGCGCACGACATCACGGGCGAGTTCCGCCTGACCGGGGCCAACGCATGAGTTGGGAGGCGCACGCTGAAGTCGTCGCTATCGCCATCGCCGAAGTCGACGCCCTGAAAAACCGCCTTCTCGCCGCCGCTGAGAAGCAGCAGGAGGCCCTGGGTGGAGTTGTTCTGGCCGTGGGCGACCCTGCCCCGACGGAGTCCGGCCGCAACGCAACTGAGGCCGTTGCCCTGATCGGCGAGATGCTCGGCGAGGTCTTGAACCTCACGCATCACGCCGTAGCCGAACTGACCAGGTATCAGGGGGGGTTCTGATCGTGACGAAGAAGACCCGTTACCTCGGCAACGAGTCCGGCAAGAGCAGTAAGCGTTGGTTCACCCCGTCAGCCCGCCCACACCCGTACACCGGCGACGGCCGGTCGAACGCATCAGGCCCTCTTCTGGCCGCCCTGAAACTGATCTTCCGCACCCCCGACGGTAAGAAGATCAAGGAGTCACCGAAGTAGTCCACATCAGTGCTGAATCGACGCTAGCGCGTCGGCGCTGACCTGGTATTCTTCTGGCCGACCCGGTCCACGGGAAGGCCCCGGGTCGCACACAGGACCCCGGTACCGCATCGGTACCGGGGTCCTGTGCTACCTACCGCTTACGGAGCCGGAGGCGGGTTGACGACTCCGGCCAGCGCCACGATCAGGGCGGTGATCGCGCCGATCAGGGCGACAACCGCGTTGACGAGGTCGGTGAGGCTCGTGTCAGCCATGACGGTGCTCCTTCGCTTCTCGTCCCGGGGACGGTGAACGAAACAACACGACCGGTCAGACTGCACACCCTCGCAGTCTCAACGTTCCCGGGACCGGCCGGAGAGGTAGGGGAAGGCTCAACTCTTGCGGCGCTTACGCAGATACCGCACCCCGAAGTGTAGAGGCAACCACAAGATCAAGGCGCCGAATACGGCCGCCGCGACTTCGGGCGAAACGTACGAAACGATGAGTTCGGTCCAAGGCACCGTGTCCGCATCGCCGTCCCATGCCGCCCAGCATTCCATCCCCAACGTTGCCGCAGTGATCAAGAGAAACGAGATCACCCAGAGCTTGCGTTTCATCGCCCCTCCGTTCCCGACCCTCTCGGCCGTCCCGCCTACGGCGCCCCTCCCCTACAGCACGCTAGCCGTGCCTTTCTGGCCGAACGGTGCCGAGGCGATCGACGTCAGCAACGACAACACTGCCGCCCCGCCGCTCACTCCCACGATCACCCGCCAATCCACCGAGAACACGTCGAAAGCGGCATCGCCGCCCAGCGTGATCAGCAATGCCTGAGCGGCCGACTTGGCTGCCCGGTCGAGCGCCTCCCGCCAGAACACACCCCCGAGCAGCCCCGTGCTCACGACTTCGCCCCGGCGTTCTGCGAGGCGATGAACAGCGACTTGACTCGCTCGGCCAGGAGAACCAGCGGTGAGGTCGAGGGGATCGCGGCGTTCTGCGTGTCCGCGACGTCCCCGACCAGCACACCACGCAGCTTCGCGAGGTCGCGCAGCACGTCCCCGACGGTGCGGCCAGCATTGGCCTTGTCGTTGATCCGTGCGCTGAGCACAGCGTTTGCACTGGCCGCCGGCACGTTGCTCACGCTCGCCGCTACCGCCTTGGTCACCTCGCTGGCGATCACGCCCTTGATCCAGGTCTTGTCTGCCGCCGTCATCGCCACTTCGATCTCCTCAAGTCCCCAGGAGACCTCCGAGGCCTCCCTCTTCGTCTCATATGACGCGCTGAAGTGCGCGTGCTCGGTGTGCGGCGAGTCGCCCGTGTAGTCGCGCTCCCGCCAACTGTTCGACGCCTCGTAGATCTTGCGATCGAAGATGATGTACCGCAGCCGTTTCTCCTGGCCGCTGCGACACCGCGCAAGCACATGCCGGACGATCATCGGCATCGTCAGGCCAGGCTCACGCAGATCCGCGTCGAGATCGATCGCATGCACTTCGTGCTTCGCGTCAGCGTCCCGGATCGGGACGTTGCCCACCTCGTCGTCGTTGTGATCGCTCACGTGCCTCTGATGCGCCGTGTCGCCGATCGTCCCGTCCGAGGTCTTGTCCCGGTTCGGCGCAAGCTGATTCAGCTCCGCACGCAACGCGCCAAGGCTCGGCACCAATACCCAACTTGTTCCCGTACTCGTCACTCGTGTCCCCCTTTCCCGTAGGGTTGGACACGAGTGTATGCGATCAAGCCCCTACCAGCATCGATCGGCCAGAAGAGCGCTCAGCGCCCCCTACGGCGCCTTGTCCTGGCCGCCTTGCGTGCCATACGCCTCCGGGCGGCCATCGAGCGGCCAGCGTTGGAGATCATCGCGGCAACCTTCTTGCTCAGCCCCTTGCGCCGCAACGCTCTATACGCGCGGTGTCTTGAGCGGTACACAAAACCTTTGCGCCCTCCGGCGGCACTGACCATGACGCACCTCCGCCCCTCAGTGTGCCCCGTTCCTCAGGGCAAGTGTCCGGACTCGGTTCCCCTGCCCCTCCCGTTTCACTAGGGAGGGGGGCGGGAACCGAGTCCGGGAACCACTCCGGAACCACGTGGTTCCCGATGGTTCCCGATGGTTCCGGGAACCAAAAATATAGCTCCTGACCTGGGATTTCTCTGTCTGATCAAGATCATGGTTCCGGGATCTTGGGAACCAAAGAATCCGGCCTTTGGTTCCCGCGTGGTTCCGGGATCTTGGGAACCATCGAAACCACCGCTGACCTGGGGTTTCTTCTGGCCGAGTCTCGCGTGGTTCCGGGATCTTGGGAACCAGCGGGAACCACGTGGTTCCGGAGTGGTTCCCGCAGGTCAGAGCGTCCGGCGCGCTCTCTGCGCGTCTCCGCCCTGAAGTATGAGGCGGGGAGCAGAGGTGCGTGTCGTGACGAACTAGCAACGTCACTAATTGACCTTTGCTAAGATTAGTGACATGACAGACATGCAGCCCTTCAGTTTCGAGGGGCACAACATCCGAACGTTCACGATCGACGACAAGGCGTGGTTCGCCTTCGACGACGTGTGTCGGACGCTGGAGATTGCCAACCCGCACGTTGCCGCGCGACGCATCGACAGTGAGGACCGGTTTTCAAAACCGGTACCCGGCAATCCGGGAGAACCGGACATTCTCCTTTTGCTGGTTAATGAGTCCGGGCTGTATGACGCGATCTTTGACAGTAGGAAGCCAGCAGCTAAACGCTTCCGCCGCTGGGTCACCAGCGATGTGATCCCGCAGATTCGCAAGACTGGGATGTACATCGACGAGATGGACCTACCTCGCGCGCTCCGGCAGTACGCGGATGCCGTTGAGGAGAAGATGAAGGCCGAGAAGCTCGCTCTTGAGGCTCAGGTCTACATCGAGAAGACACGCCCTGCGGTGACCGAGTGGCAGACGTACATGGATTCGGCAGGCACCTGCTCTCTGGCCGAACTGGCGCAAGCGCTCGGCGGGGGTCGCACGCGCCTCGTCGCGCGCTTGCGGGAACTGGGCATCCTCGTCAGTCAAGCGGCCAGTCAGGGCGGCACACGACCGATGCAGCAATACGCGGATGCCGGGTGGTTCGTCGTGAAGATGGAAGCGACCAACGTCGGCCCGGTCGCCGTTTCGTATGCCACGCCCAAGGGCGTCAGCGGGACGCTGCGGGCACTGGTGAAGTACGGCGTAGGCGAGCGTGCGTGGAAGCGGCTCCCGTCGGAGGAAGACCTCTTCGCCGCGCTCAACTTCCGCGACAACTGACAATCAAGCCCGGAGCCTGCTCACCCATAGAGAGCAGGCTCCGGAGTCACCGTCGCCCGAACGCACCGACCGACGTCACCGGCATGAAGCCTTGCGGCTCGGCGAAGTTCGCCCCGTCCCCCCGGTGCCGGTCTGCGGCCAGGGACATCACCACGGCATCGCCCCGGTCCGAGGATCGCCCCAGACGTTCGACGACCTTCTCCTTCGTCTCGATCTTGATCTTCGGCGGGGCGCCGCTGGTGATCTCCCAACGTGGCGTGGTCAGGTCACTGATCATCAGGTCGTCCGGCGGCAGGCACAGTGTCGGCTCATACGTCGGATCGAGCATCTCGCGTAGCAGCCAATAGCTCTGTGACCGGAAATTGAAAAACCCGTACTTGCCGGACCTGTCCCTGGCCGAGGCCCTGCCGGAGCCGGCATACGCCAGCGGCCGTGTCCCCGCTTCCCTCAGCCGGTCGTACACCCCGGCGCCGACTCCGATCACGTCGACGATCGCGCGGCCGTCGAACCCTTGCGCCAGGCCCACCACACTCATCGTGTCGCGTACCCGGTTTCCGGTCAGCGTGATGACGTGCCCGTCCCGGTGCGCGAAGATCGTCTCGTCGCCACCCCGCCCGACGTCGATCCCCGTCCAGCGCTTCTCTGGCCGCCCTATCTCTGGCCGCCCCGCGCGATCCCACTCCTCCCAACGCTCGATCGCCGCCTCCAGCCACGCCAGCGGGATCACGCTGTCCTCGTCGGATGCGTGAAACTCGCCGAGCACGCGGTTGTGATAGATCGCGCTCTCCGCGCCCCACTGCAGCCGCCGCTGATCGACCCACGACCGTGAGATCCGTCCCGCCTTGATCGCCTCTTCGATCTTGACGTGCCGTACCCACCAGTCCTCATACCCCGGGGCGCGCCGATGAATGTCATAGAACCGGCCAGAAGGGGGGCCCGGCGTGCTCATCGCGAACGCGTACGCGTTGTCATTGGTATCAGGGCCGGCGTTACTGAACGCACCCTCGATCGAGTCCCATGTCTCCGGCGGAACGATCTTCGCCTCATCGAGCAGGTACAGCAGTTCGCGCGCGTGCGCGCCCTCGATGCGCTCCGGCTGATTCGAGGCGACCGGGGTAGCGGCGCCGTAGTTCAGCTTGAGATTGAGCGCGAGCAGATCCCGTCCGCCTTTGAACGGTTCACGCCCGAGTACCTGAAAGTCGATCTGACGCGCCCACTTGTGAATCTCCGGCCAGAGGTACACCTCAAGGTGTCGCCACGCCGAAGCGGTTGTGATGACCTTCCAGTCCTTGCCGGCCAGATCACGGGTCGTCGCGAACCACAGCACCAGTAACGCGCCCTGAAACGACTTCCCGAGCCCGTGAGGGCCCCGCAGTGCCACTCGCTTCTTCTCGGGTAGCGCGTCGAGCACCTCACGTTGATACGGAGCGAGATCCGCGCCGAGCACTTCGTCTGCCCACGTTGCCGGCGACGCCCACCAGCGCCCGAGCCGGGACCGCGAGAGCACCTTGCCCGCGATGTCGATCTTCACGCGCGATCCCTCATCCTGTGTAACGTCGGGTCATCACGCGCATGAGTTCCTCAACGGCTTCCCGTGCTCTTTCTCTGGCCGCCCGGTCGCGCTCACGGGCCGACTGCGGCTCTGGCTTCCCGGCGCGCCGTGCCCTGTACCTGGCCGAGCGTTCAGCGGTACTCAACGGCCGTGGGCCACTCGTCGGCCTCCAATGTTCGCAGCCTTCGGCCGCGCTCACGTAGGCAGCGCACGCGCCGCACGGCCGCATTTTCACCGGCGCTCTGTCCCCATCGGCGTTCCGATGCCCGGCACGTCGATGGAGCCGAGGTAGGACTGCACGAGCATGGGCACCTGCTTCTGCTGAGCAGGCGTGAGATTGAGCTGGAGCAGCATCTCGGCGACCCGGCCCGCGACCACGTCACCCCACTGTTCAGCCAGACCGGTGAGCCGCTCACTGATGCCCATCTTGTGGCACTTGACGGCGAACTCCATCGCCCGATCGCGCTCCTGGGACTCCAGCATGACCAACGCGCGAACCTCTTCGCTGGTTTCGTAGATCTCGCCAGCGTTGGTCGCGGCCAGCTTGTGGCCGATCAGTCCGTCGACTCTCATGCCGGCGGCAGGGCCGTCTTCGGCTACGCCTACCCCGCCCGCAGCAGCCTCAGCGCGTTCGGCCTGCACCTGCCTCCGAAGCATGTCGCTGTAGGCGGCGACCCGCAGGTAGGACATCTGCAGCAGGGACATGGCGATGAGACCGGGGTCGGAGGTCACGTTCTCCGCTGGCCGCCCCATCGCGTTCCATGCCGAGATCTGAGCTTCGCCTTTGAGTAGCTGTACTTGTTTCGTCATGCCTCTCCCCATGCCTCCGTGTTGGTAACACTTGTCTGTTCCGCGGACTGCAGACTTGTGACACCTCGGGTCTTCCAGTCCCTTCTTCTCCCACCCGCGGCGATTCGCGGTGCACTCCATGCGCCCTCCTGGCCGCCCACCACGGCCAACCCCGTGATCTGTGCACCACCGGGCCCCTCCGGGGTTGACTCCGGGCATCAGGTGCGGATCCGCCGTCCGTCCGGCCGGACCAAGCAGGGCGCGCCTACGGCCGGACTTTGGGATCTCCCGTTCCTCCCGTGAGTGAATCCGGGGGCGTCCCGGCTTCCTTCGCTCGCCTTCGCCCGCGTCGCCTTCGCTCACCTCGCCTTTCACATGTCCAGCGTACCCGCAACGGAGGACATTTCAGAGATCACCCCCGCTCATCGGCGCCTTGCCCTTCTGGCCGCCGAGTCCGGGAAAGGATCGAGCCCCCCGGGGGCGTCCGGGGGGCTCGATCAAGGGGAAGGGTGTGACCTTCGAAGGCCGACGTTACATCACAGATTGAACTCTCCGGCTATAACCCCCGCGAGGAAGGAAGTCCACTCTTCACGCGTGAACGCCAGCACGCCACCTTCAGGGTCTTTCGAGTTGCGCATGAGCACCCATCCCGGCGTCCCGGACGCGCGCACTTCAACGCAGTTGTTGCCTCCGCTGCCGTTGCTGAAACTGCTCTTCGTCCACTCCGTGCCGAGCCGCACCGATCCGCCTTCGCCGCCCTCGTTCTTCACCTGACTCAAGAATTCTCCCGGTGTCTTCATGCGGTCTACGCCCGCAACGAACCCCGTCCCGTCAGTCCTGTCCGTCTCGCTCATCGCTCGCTCTCCTCGTGTTTAGCCCCTTGGTCCGTCTCCGACGGCCAGATTCGCGTGGCCGCTTCGCTCATGTCGATGTACTCGATCTCGCGTCCGCTCAGCCAGCTAGCGAGTCCCCGCCACGCCACCCCACCTTGCGGCACCTTGCCCTCACCGGCCACGTACCAGAGCCCGCCGGCCTTGTGCGCTACGTAGCGGGTGATCAGGGATTGCGCCCTTCCGCGGGTGTCCATTCTGGCCGCGTCCCCCGCTGGCCGCCTGATGCCGATCACGAGGATGGTGTTGCTCGGCAGGACGGTCAGTCCACTCAGCTTCGGCTTCATGCCCACACCCTCATCCTTCCCCTCACCCGAAACGACCCGAAACCGAAGAGGCCCGATCCTGCCCCTCGCAGGATCGGGCCTCCGCTCATCAAGAGGTCTTGCTCATCAAGAGGTCTTGCTCCGGTACCAAGTCAGCGCTGAAGCCTTGTTGGCATCAGTGAAGTCCGCGAGCTTCCAGGCGAACATGGGCTTACTGCCGCGAGCACCCCCGGCAACCCAGTCCGTGATCATCTTGTCGACCTCGTCGGGGGTGTTGAAGCCCTCCGGGGTGTTCTTCGCCCGGTGCCGGCGCAGCACCCCGAGCAGCATGCCCTTCGTCTCGATGAGGTTCTTGACCTGGCCGATCAGCGAGCCCTGCGAGAGGTACATGTCCTTGTGCGTGATCGACTTCTCCGGGCTGTCCGGGTCGATCACGGTCACGTCGGCAGTGATCCGGTCGCGGGTGTCGCCCGGCTTGCCGAGTGGGTTGGGCAGGTCCTTCTCCAGCTTGCTCGGCTGAATGACGAGCAAGCGGCCGTTCAGGTCGTCCATCGTCGGGAAGTCACTCGTCTTGATCTCGGACGGCTTCTGACCGAACGGGTCGGCGGTAGCGGTCGAGCCGTTGGCGGTAGCCGAGACGGCGGCGAAGGGGTCAGTGGTCATGTGTGCTCCGTTTCATCGCGCGTGTGCCCTCTGCCGGGCGTCCGCATGTGCTTGTGACGTGCACCTGAGCTGCACTGGCCGAGCACTTCACGGTCCAGGTTCGCAGGGACCATTTCACTGAAGCTCAGGTGCACATCGCGTCCCACCGGGAATCGAACCCGGTCCGCCGGTCAGGCAGCTTTCGCTGTCCGGATCCTGCCGCCGCTCTCCGTGAGCTATGGGACCTGTGACGTGCACCTGAGCAACCTTGGGCAAATCCTTCACCGCCCCGAGCCAACGAGGAACGGCTTCATTGAAGCTCAGGTGCACATCGCGCGTGTCCGGGAATCGAACCCGGCCCCTGTCCGCATCTGACCGCGAAATCGAACGGAGAGGGTCTGCCATTCACGCGCCCGAAGCCGCGAAACTCCGGGATGCTCCGGCGGGCTCGGGGGTCTAGGCCAACCCGCCGGAACGTCTATCAGCCTACTCTAGCCAGTCCTAATGTCAACCCGTCACCTGCTCAACTAGCGTGACGTGCTCTCGGCTGAGTCCTCTGCTCTTGCGAGGTCACGTGCCAGTACGGGCAGAGCGGACACCGGTAAGCACGCCTCATGTTGTCCCTGCGCCCGTAATGAACGCTGCTCCTCTTGCCAACGATCTGCAGCGCCACGGACAGCGCCTCAGTCTCCGATCGGTAGTTCGTCTTCCCGGTGCGCCGACATATCTTCGCCATCACTCACCCCTGAACCTTCCCGCCACCTCAGCGGCTAGAGACAGCAGCGCCGCATCCCCTGCGAGACCCGCTTTTGTCACTTCTTCCCAGACGGCCGACCCCTCGGCGGGGGTTCCGACCGAGTCGAGTCGCCGAGCAAACGCCTCAGTCGCCGCCATCACGGGCGCGGGTCGCAGCAAGCCCCAGGTCTGCGCCTTGCTCTTCGCCTCGCTGCGCATCCGATCGACCTGCCAGCACAGGTCAAGGGCAGCCCGCCCCTTTTCAAGGTCTACCCGGAAGAAGTCGACCCCGTCCCGGTCGCCCGTCGAGGTTGTATCCCTGGCCGAGTCGCCGAACGCATCACCGATGATCGGCATCCATGCCACCACAGCCTCGTCCTGCGAGACCGCGGGCATCTCGACGAAGCACAGCTTCCCCCGGTCCCACATCGCATCGGCCATCGCGTACGCGGCCAACTGTGCAGCGATCTCGAGCCACGTCCAGAACTTCTTCTGACTTTTCAGATCACCGATGACGAATCCGCCCCCGACGTCATCGGCAAGGATCCGATCGAGCGTCCCCGCTAGGCTGTACCGCTCGACCACTACGATGCGCTCGATGTAGTGCGGCTCGACTGCGAGACCCTGTGCCTGCAGCCCGTCCCGGTAGTTCTTGATCTTGCCGTGCCACACCTTGCGGGCGTAGTGCATCAGGCCGAGGTCCTGTGCCTCCGTGAAGCCGTGAAACGCCGTGCCCAGCGTTGCGCCCTCGTCCGCGCCAGCGGCGGCCAGGATGAGACCCGAGAGCCTGTCGAGTTCGTTCTTCAGGATGACTGGGTCGAAGGTCGTTGAGACGATCGCGCACAGCAAGTCGAAGTAGTCGGGCCGCTTGACGATCCCGTACAGCAACTGACGCTGATGCCAGAGGTCGAGGGCCCGCGCATCCCCGATCGCCTTGACCAGGGTCGTGACACGCTGCCTGCCACCCTTCTTCTGGCCGCCGGTCCTGATGCTCACCTGCCCATAGCAGGTGTCGCACCATTCATTGCGCCCGACCTGAGCGCAAGCGGGACACGTTTCGATGATCAACTCAGGCAGGCGATACCGCCCCCCGGTGATCCTGGCCGGATCCTCGTCACGCCCAGCGGCCAGTTGCGAGGGTGTCGCGAACGGGTCCTGATCCGCCACTTGCATGTGATCAAGAGGCATTTTCAGTCCAAGTGCCGTACTCGTCCTTGATCTGTTCAAGGCTCCACACGGATTCGGGGTCCCCCCGCATCGAATAGAACCCGTTCGCCATGCGAGTCCAGACGTCCCCATCGGCGTCCCGGAACATCTCGGGCTCAGATTCCGCCGGCTCCGCCGCGTTCCACTCCCTCACGACCGTTTCCGCATCGACGGCATCGAACACCATCGCGAACAGTTTGTCGCCTCGGTAGATCAGCCGGCTGTCTTCTTGGCCGATCCGATACAGCCCACTCATGTCCGTCACCCCTCTTCACCCCTCACACTTTCGCTGCGCGTGCAGCCCCTTGAGCTTCGTCGGGTACGCCCCCCGCGTGCTCCAGCACGGGTCGTTCGCCTTCGCCCCGCACTTCGGGCACGGCACCCTGAGCCGTGCCCTGTGTGCACCGAGCGGCCCGGTGCGCTTGACGGCGATCTCTTTCGCCTGTTTCGGCGTCAGCACGGGCTCGCCGCCGACGAGCGACCCCCCGATCTCGGCCTCGCGCCGCATGAATGCGTTACCCCGGGCGGGCAGTCTCGGCAGGCCTCGAACAAGGTGATGCTCGCCTTTCACGATCAGATGCACGGTGCTGCTGCTGACCCCGTAGCGGGCGGCCAGAGTACCTATCCCCGCCCCTCCGGAGCCCTGCTGTGCGTACACCTCCCTGATCTTCAGAGCCTGTTCGCGGTCCAGTTTCGCCATCGCCCCTGTCACTTCCCCTCGTTGTTCACGTGTGCCCGCACCGCACGCACGAGCGGATCGATCCGCTGAGCGGCCTCGTGCGCGTCGATGATCTCCGCCGCTTTGCCCTTCGTGAGCAGTTCGCCGTCAACCCAGAACTCGATCCGGTCCGGTCCGGCGCCAAGTCTCGTCGCGAAGTACTTCTCCTCGACCTTCACGCCGGTGCGACGCACGCGGTACGCCTGACCGGAGGTACACGCCTCCTTCCTCCACTTCGCCCGCTTCGACGTCAGCGTGAGGGTGCCAAACCCGCCCCGTTCGGTCGCTTCTTCCTCTCCCCATGCCACAGCCATCTCGAAGTGCAGTTCGTTATGCCCGGTCATGCGTGCACCCCCGGCCTCTTCTTTGGCCGCCCAGACGACGTCATAGGATCCGCTCTCCCCCTGCAGGGAGTCGCACAGGAAGATGTATCCGGCCGTTCCCGCCTGTAGGTAGAAGTGCCCATCAGGGGTCCGCGCCCAAGTCCGCTTCGAATCAGCCCCCAGCGGATCGAACTCCCGCGTCTCAGCCGGCCCGACGTAGTACACGGTCGGTTCGCTGCCGCCGACCCCTTCGGGCTCCTGATCCTCAAGGAGCAGGTCTTCAAGTTCGAGTAGCGACAGGTCCTCGTCGACGTTCTCGGGCAGATCGTCACGAGTGCTGAGGTCGACCAACGACTGCAACCCGTGCAACCGACTGACACCGGTGACGTCGAGCAGGAGCGCGTGTCCACGCTTGTCCGGCGGCAGGGACAGGTCTGGCCGAAGGACACGGCCACACATTTGCTGCCAGAGTCCGTTGCTCTTGGTCGGTCGCGCCATGATCGCGCAAGACACGGTCGGTTCGTCGAAGCCTTCCGTCAGTGCCATCACCGACCAGACGACCTGTGTCTCACCGGTTTTGAGTCGGGCGAGGATCGCACGGCGTTCATCGCGGGCAAGCGCCCCGTGTACGACTTCGGAGACGATACCGAGCGCGGCGAACGCGTCCGAGAAGACGTACGCGCTCTCGACCGTCGGAGCGAACCCGATTCCCTTACGGTCGGACGCGTGCTCAAGGTAGGCCTTCGCCACGATCTCCGGCGCCATCGCCTCAACGAGCGCGTCCCCGAGGGCCCCCTCGGCGTAGTCACCGCCGGACGTCTTGACCTTCTTGAGGTCGAGCTTAGGCACCTCGACCCGCTTGCCCTTGACGTCGAGCAGGTACCCGGCCCGGATCATGAACGCGATCGACAGCCGGAAGGCCACGTCTTCCCAGACGTCGGAGAGTTTCTCCTTGTCCGAGCGCACGAGGGTCGCGGTGAACCCGGCCAGTCGACTTGTCGGCTCCCATTGCTCGGCCTCGTGAGTGCCGAACCCACCGTTGTCCAGCATCGGATCGGTTCCCGGCGCCCATCCTTGCGGCGGGAGCGCCCCGAAGTGCTCGAAGATCGTCCGGTACGTCCGGGCAACCCCGTGATGCGCCTCGTCACACACGATCAGCCCGACGTTGCGGATCCGGTCCCGGCGCGTCTTGCTGCGCAGAGACTGCACGGACGCCACGACAACTTCAGCGTGCGTCTCGTCCTGTGCCGCCTTGACAATGCCGACCGTGCGATCGGGTGCGACCTGTTTCATCTTGCTGGCCGCCTGCAGCACGAGTTCATCGGTGTGCGCGAGCACGAGCACCCGCTTGCCGGGGTTGTCGCGAAGGTACTGTTCGGCCAGATGCGTGAAGACCACGGTGTTGTGCGTGACGATGTGATGCCGGGTGATCAGGTACAGGCTGTCTTTCGCCGCCACCGTGATGCACCGGATCGGCATGTCACCGATCGGTTCAACCGAGACGATGGCACGGCGCGGCTGAAGGTCGCGGATGCTCTGCGTGCCTGCGTGCGCCTTGCGACTCGACCAGAACGCCGGCACGCTGGACGGTAGGACGATCCCGAGGCTGTACTCGATCCCCTTCTCGCCCCGGTCGAACCGCTTCAGGTTCGCCGTTCCCCCGAGCGAGGTGACCAGTTCCTGAACATCCTCGGCGAGGCCCAGTGACGTGGTCGAGTAGTTGACCGATCGGCGCGCCTTGTCGCGAGCGGATCCGTCACCGTCCATGAGGCCGTGCAACAGATCGATCCGCTGTTCGATAGACCCTTCCAGGTAGGTCCGGGGGATCCTCTTCTGGCCGGATTTGACGCGCATTCCGAGTGCACGGGTCGAGGGGACGAGCCCGCGCAGATAGTAACGGTCACAGATCCCAGGGCCTACGGATGTCGACTTCCGGGTAGGCGTAGCCGCAGCAACCCGGCTAGCGACTTCTTGATCAGGGGTGGTCAGCGCCGTCCCATCGTGGGCCAAGCCGCCGTTGGCGATGAGGGCACCCACCACGTACGGATCGATCGGCAGGTCAGCGGGCTTGCGGTCTACGGCACTGGCCATCGGGATGTGCCAACGGTAGCCCCGGTCCATCTTCAGATTCGAAGCGGCGATCGTCTGCGTTTGAACGACCCGACGCTCCCGGGAGGTCTTGCGGTACTGCGCATCCCGGATTACCCAGAGGTGCTCGCCGTCAACGTCGACACTGGCGCCGTCAGAGAACGTCACACGGTACGCCGGAATCACGCCCCGGTCGTAGATCGCGGTGACCTCGGTCGGTTGCCCGTCAGAGCCGAACACTTCGTCACCGACCTGCAGATCCCCCCAGACCCTAAGGCCACTCGGAGTAGGCACCTCGGTACTGAGCGTACTTCCTTTGCCCGCCCCGGTCGGAAGCACCACGGCGATGCGTGTCTGCCCTGCGTCCCACTTCTCGTGAATCGCCGTGATCGCCTTGGTCTGATAGTCACGCAAACGGAGCAAAGCGGACATCACTCACCCCCTTCACTCTCGCTGCGGCACGAGCAGACCGACGGGCATCCGATCGCGTAGACCCATGCCTTCGGCCCACTGCGCACAGAGCGCACCCGCACACGCTCCTTGTAGAACTTCGCCTGAACGTGTGCCAGATACATCAACCTGTCCCACATCTCCGGGGTCATTTCCAGACCTCCGTAACCGGTCCCCACTCCGCTTCGATCTGCTCACGGGACCATTCCCCGATCAGGCCCGCCGCATTGATCACGCTGTACGCGTCCGGCCCGATCCGGCGCCACGCCTCGCCGTCACGATCGATCAGGAAGTCCGGCTCTCCGCGCTCGGCCTGCAGCTCAGCAAGCTTCATCTCGGCATCGGCGAGACGGCGCAGCACGATCCGCCATGCGCCCCGGTCGTCATACACCCTGAACCCGCCGAGGATGCGCTTCAGGGTGTGATCGGAGGCGCGGACCTTATCCGGGTTCGGGTCGAGCCCTTCCGCCCATGCTGGCCAATCCCTGTTCTCTTCGCTGTTCGCGGTCATGCCGTCACCGCCCGCAGCCCCAGAGTCGTCAGCCCGAACCGGCCGGACCCCAGCGGGACCATGAGGCCGCGCCTCAGCAGAGCAGTCCGGGTGTTGCGGTGCACGTAGAGATATCCCGTCAGGTCCGGGCTGTCGGCAAGGTGCCTCAGCACCGTTCGCATGTTCGCGGTCATGCACAAAGTCTAGCGCGGCCAGTTGTGATGTCAACTGGCCGCGCTAGGTCATCTTCTCCAGGCTTCCTCATCGGCCAGCACCGCCGGCACCTCCGCCTCTATGTACCGGTGCACATGGAACGGCAGCTCATCAGCCGTGCAACGCAGAGTCATGCCGAGGCCGATCATCTGCGGGCACCTCAGCCGTAGCGCCCGGACCTGCAGCTCCCGAGCCTGCTCAAACGCCCTCTCGGCGTCCCGATACCGCTCCGCCCACTCGGTCACACCCTCATCCCCTTCTCATCCCCTTCTCATCCCCTTCTCCACTTCCCTGATCACCTGCTGAGCCGTCTCGATCCGTCCCGCCCAGTACATTGTCTGCCAGTCATGTCGGAAGTCGCCGGGCGGACTGAGTCTGATGATCTCCATGCAGCACATCAGCGCCACTCGGCCAGAGAAGACCCCTGCCGCGCCCCCTTCTCTGGCCGAGTGGCACACCTGAACGTAGAGACCCTCGGCCGTCTCGACCGCCCTCATCGCGTCTCGCCAGTGCCGCTCGGTCGAGACGATTAGCTCAGCTCTGCTGTCATCGCGATCGGTTCCGGGTTCAGTCCCGATGCCTGCAGTGTCTGGAATGCGTCCGATGCCCACGACGCAAGTATCATGATCCTGTCGGCGGCGATCATGCCGACATGCCGACCGTTCGCCTCATCGAGCGCTTGGCCCGCGAGCCCTCGCAGAGTCTCGACTTCGCCGCCGCTCGGCATTGGATACACCCGGTCCCGCCCCTTGAGGCGGACCTGAGTCACTGACCGCTCCATGCCTTGCGGCCGGTACTCCGAAGACCTCGGGTCCACGTGCCATCCCTGAACCTGCGTCCACTCGACCTCGGCCTCCTGTCCGCCGACGGACACCGTGTCGCCCTCAACCAACTCTCCCCAGGTTCGCGCCTCCCATCCGACCGGCGCCACATCGGGAACGCAGTTCTCGACCCATGCTTCAAGCTGATCGACCCAGTCCGCCACGCTCACCAAGTCGGGATCTTCATCCGAAGTGACGAACGCGCCCCGGCGCCACGCCCGCGCCGCCTCGATCAGATGCAGGATGACGGCCGCGCCGTCACCGGGCTGTGCGCTCACGACTCACCACCGAGCAGGGTTTTGAGCGCACTGTCCAGCTTCCGCGAGCATGGGGCGCACAGGTCCCAGGGACGATCCTCGTTGATGCGCACACCTCCACCACCGAAGCCGTCGACGCGTTCGATCCGCAACGTCGGGCAGTCAGTGATCACTCGGCACCCATCGCACCGATACGTAGCGGTCATCGGGTCCGCTCCCAGAGTTGAGCGATCGCCACCTTCATCGGCAGACAGATCAGGCCAGCGAAGAGCACCCCGGGCCAGATGCGTTCCTGGCCGGCCAGCGTGCACGCACCCCACGCCAGAGTCCCATTGAACAGCGACAGACCGAGCACCATCGCCGTTATTCTTCCGCCCCTAGACATTGATCCACTCCCCTTCCGGTGACATGCACTTCACGGTGTCGCCAACGTCCACAGGCACCCCGCCCGCTGCCCAGCATCGCTGCCGGTCGTCGGTACCGTGCCCGATGACCGCAGCCACGGCGAGCACGATAGCTGCGGTCAGGAATGCGAGCGCGGCGCCGAACGAGGCTGCCGCTGGCCGACCATGACGGCGATCGCCGATGCCCTTGCCGGCCAGGAGGACCGTGAAGAACACGGCGACGCTCATGGCGAAGATCAGGATGATGACGGTCACGGCTTCACCTCGAAACCAGCTGCGCCGAACGCGGCCTGTAGCGCCTGCCAGTCGCGCCCCTGGCCCAGCTTCGAGATGAGCGCCTCATACGCCCGCCCGAACTCCTCCGGCGTGACGGTGGTCGCGCACTCGATGGCGTAGCCGACCGTCTCGTCGACAAGGCCGAGCGGCCGGTACATGCCATCGGCGACCTCGCGGCGTGCCCTGATGGCCTTCTCTTCTGCGGTCACCTTTTCGCCTCAATCCCCTTGATCCACCTTGCGATGTGCCGCTCGGTCGCGGCCTCTTCTTCCATGGAGCCGTAAACGCCGAAGTGGAGCAGGTGCGCCCAGCAATAGTCGCCGTCGCGCACCGGGTGCGCCCATGCACCCCGCCCCTTCAGTGCCCGGAACCCCCAGTGCGCGGCGTTCTTGCACGCGGCACGCTCCCGGGCAGCGGAACGGACACTGTCGTCCTTGCTGTACAGCATCCTCAGGGAACTGCGTGCGGAGGTGAGTGCCGTACAGGGGGTCGCCTTCTCGTGGTAGCGGACCCGGGGGTGGCGCATGGCCATCTCCCGTAGTCCCTCATTACTCAATCGAATCGCGGTCATGCCGGAAACGGTATTCCTCGGCCAGTTGTGATGTCAACCTGTTCCGGCGTAGGGTGATCAGCATGAGTCGCAAAGTTCAGACACAGCTGTTGGTTCCCGAGATCCTCCGTGATCGGGCGGACGCCCTCGCCCTGGTCATCCCCGAGACGCGGGCAGAGATTCTCCGCCGCGCGGTTGAGGGGCACATCGGGAAACTGGAGTACGCGTACCGGGAGCAGCTCGCACAGCTCGACCCGCACGCGAAGCGCTTCGGCATGACCCGCACCGAACTGGCCGGCCTCATGGTCAAGCAAGGGATCACGCTCAAGGATCTGCCCGAGATCGAGAGCTTTCCGGGGCTCGTCGAGAGCGCGTAGCGTCGGCGGCTCAGCTTCACCGGTAGTCAAGATCAGGAAGAACGAAAACCCCCAACCGGGACGTCGGGGGTCATCGCTGTCTGCGCGGAGGATAACAGAAGATGACCGATGAAACCGTTATGTCCGACGCTGACAGGCAAGCACTGGAGATCGCCCGGGGCCTGATTCGCGCCGGGGTAGCCGTGTTCGCCGCCCCGCCCTGCCCCACCGGCTGCCCCGGCCACACCGACCGCTACGGCGTGCATCACGATCACCCCGGCGGCCCCGGGGAGTATCACCTCCCCGGCTACTGGCAGAAGACCGTGCCGTCCGAGGTCAACCTGGAGAAATGGCAGCCGGGGTGGGCGCTGGCTGCGGTCGGTGGGCGAGCGGCCGACTTCCTCGACCTCGACCCCCGCAACGGCAGCAACAGCAGCGAGGCCGAACTACGTCTGGCCGGACAGTTCCCGATGACGTTCGGCCAGCAAAGAACCCCCTCCGGCGGGGCGCACTTCCTCATCGCCGCCACCGGTGAACGCAAGAGCACGAAGTTCATGCCCGGTGTCGACCTGCAGTCCGGTGCCCCTGACGGGGAAGGACGCGGCTTCATCTGGATTGCTCCGACGGTACGGCGCTCGAAGGACCCGAGTGATGCCGGAGAGCTTCGACGGTATGAGTGGGTGGAAGCGCCCGACCTTGAAGCGCTTGAGGAGTACGGGCAGACCGCACGTGACTCCTGCGAGGGGATCATCGCGCGCATTCACGCACGCCGGGAAGCGCCTCGTGTTCGTGAGAACACAGTCAGCACGTCTGTCACCGCCGACGACCCGTTCTTGAGCGCCTCACAGGTTGCCGGGCTCACGCCGGGCGGGGACAGATCGTTCACTCTGAAGGAGGCGCAGGACTTCGTCCGGCCGTCGCTGTTGAAGCTTCAAGAGGCGCAGATCGGTGAGATCGAAGAGCTGTGCAACATCGCAGCGGCCACGCTCTCGCACTTCGTGCCGGCTTTTTGGGACGCGGAGACCGCCTTCGCCCTGCTCAGTTCCTCTCTGGCCGAGACCGCGTATGACCCGAACGGGCCGTCGAAGTGGAGCGTCGACAAGTTCCGGCCGGTCCTTGACGGCCGCCGGCCACCCTTGGATCCTTGGAGAGCTACGGTTCGGCCAGAAGTGGCGGCCCCTCCTCTGGCCGCCGTGGAGATCGCTCCCGGTGAGGAACTGCTCGACACCTACGAACGACTCAAGCGCAAGCTCGTCACCGCTGAAGACCTGTCGCAGCGCCCCGCCCCGGCTCCGCTCGTGCATGACCTGCTGAACCTCAACACTGAGGCATGGATGATCGGCGCGCCGGGGTCGCTGAAGTCGTTCGTGGCCATGGACATCGCCGGGCATGTCGCCAAGGGCATCCCGTGGCATGGTCACCGCACCGAGCGGCGTGACGTGCTCTACATTGCCGCCGAGGGTGAACACGGCATGGTGCTGCGCACGCGGGCGTGGATAAAGCAGCACGGCGGGATGCCGGGCGTCACCTTCCTGCCCTACCCGGTTCAGGTGAAATCGAATGACGGTCAGTGGGAGGCGCTTACGCGCCTTGCTTCCGAACTCAAGCCCGGGCTGATCATCATCGACACGCAAGCTCGGGTGTCGATCGGCCTTGAGGAGAACTCAAGCGACCAGATGATGATCATGATCTCGGCCATCGGCCGACTGAAGCGCGCCACCGGCGCGTGCGTCCTGACCATTCACCACACCGGCCGCAACGGCGGGGACGCACGCGGCTCCTCGGCCATCGACGGCGCACAGGACACTGAGCTGAAGATCGTGCGTGACCTGCCCCGCGAAGCGCTCACCTGTCGAGTCATTCAGGACAAGCAGAAGGACATGGCCGAAGGTAACAGCAGGGGGCTGCAGCTCTACTTCGGCAGCATCGACCTCGGCCAGGATGACCACGGCCGACCCCTGTCCTCCCTCGTGGTGCTGGACGGTATGGAGTCGGCGCTTCGAGAAGCGGAGCTTTCCGTGACCGAGACCGTGGACGTCAGCGAGTGGGTCGGCAAGGGGCCGGGCGAGTGGACCAAGCACATCCCCGGCATCCCGAACAACGCGAAGCTCCAGAAGTGCATCGTGACCGTGCTGGCCGATCACGCACACCTGCGCGGCCTCACCGAAGCCTCGGCCAGAAAGGCCGTCATCGCCCGGTGGTATGCCGCCGGCAAGACACCGAGCGCGGACGGATGGGTGGATGCGTGGAATCACGTCACCTCCAACGACATCGCGTGCAACGTCGGCGGGGAGCGCTGGGCGCTCGATGAGGCGGCCGTGAACGGCTTGAAGGCGGCACACGAGGCCTAAACCGAAAACCGACATAGGGTGCGAGCCCAGTACAGTGAAGACCCCCGCGCGGTGACAGCCGCCGGGGGTCGTTGGGCATCTGCCCTGTCTAGGAAGGCTCTGCCGTGGGCAATTCTGTCACATCGTTTGACTTCGAAGGCTCCAACCTTCGATTCGGAACCACTGACGACAAAACTCCGTACGTTGTGGCATCCGACTTCGCCAAGGCTCTCGGCTACCGGGACGCCGGTAACGCTCTGCGCATCCTTGATGACGTGGAAAAGGGTACTCAGATCGTGAGTACCCTTGGCGGACCTCAGGAAATGTCTGTGATCTACGAAGACGGCATCTGGGAGTTGATCTTCCGGAGTACCCTGCCCGGGGCGAAGCTGCTTAAGGCCAGAGTGAAGGAGATCCTCCGGGAGATCCGCAAAACGGGCAGCTACTCGGCCGCGCCACGTGACGATCTGAGCATCATGCGATCGATGATCGATGCGCTTGAGGCCGATCGGCGCAAGGTTGCCGAACTGGAGATCGGGCAGCGCGCGCTAGAACGGCGTGTTGCGGTTCTCGATGAGAACTCCGGGTGGGTAGCGGCCAAGGGGTGGGCGCGAGTGAACGGCCTCGTGACCACCGACAACGTCACCATGAGTCGCCTCGGTCGACAGGCCTCAAAGATCATGCGTCAGCTGGGCATCCCGCTGCGCACCACAACCAGTGAGCAGTTCGGAACGGTCGGAATCTACCCGGAAGGCGTGCTTGAGCGCGCCGCTGAAGAGTTGGGACTCCAGTGAGCATGGATGCATTGATCACGTACCTGAAGAAACTAGAGGCGCGAATCAGGATTCTTGAGGCCAATCAAGGGCGATACACGTTCCTGAGCTGGTCTGCACTCCGTGAGTTCAACGGGGAGGCCAGCGCCTCGGAGGCCCTCTGTCGCGCAGCGAACAGGATCGCTGAACAAGATGGGTTTGAGGAGTCCCTGATGCTCGATGAGGCCTCGGGGGACCTATACGCCTGGCCGCTTGAGGTCTGGGATGAAGCGTTGAGGATCGTTTCAGCAGGCACCTCCACAGCCCCCTGAAACCCCTTGCCCCGCGACACCCCCTCGGAGACGTCTCCGAGGGGGTGTTTGCGCAGGTCAGGCAGGCTTTTTGGACTTCCTGGCGGCCAGAGGGGGGCTTTCTGCGATCTTGAGGCGGGGACTTCCTGAGGGCTTTTGCTCGGCCAGAAGGGGGCTGACCTGCAGAATTTCGGCTTCCTGGGGGCTTTCGGGAGACATCCTGAGACCACCGGACATAGGCTTCTGGACTCTCTGTACCCCCTACGTAGTAGGGGGTACAGAGAGAGTCCGAGAAGTCCCGCAGGGAGCGGGAGCGGAGAGCCCGCCTTTTTCATCTCCCCCCTCGCTGAACCTCAGATACAGAGATGGGTTGGGTGGGTGCTCCTCTGGCCGCCGATACGGGGATGCACGTATAGTGAAGGCATGATCCTTGCTGACTTCCGGGTGAACGGGCGGCCACGAACGAAGGGCAGCCTCAAGACGTATTGCATGAAGGACGCGAAGCACACCGTGCGCGTTCAGGAGGAGGTGGCTGAGAGCAAGTCCTGGCGGATGAGAGTCGCCAGGGCTTCCCGTGAGTACCAACTGGCCGAGTTCGGGGCGCTGCGGCAGTTTGGGGGGCCCGTGGAGGTACACATCGTGATGTGGTTCCCCCGAGAGCAGGCCGTGAGCGGGGGACCGATCCCGTCGCATGACACGCCCTGGCCGGTGGCGATCACCATCGGGGACGTCGACAAGCTCGCTCGCAACGTTCTCGATGCACTGAGCCTGCCGACGAAGCGTGCGCACATCCCGTTGACGTCCGGCCTGATCAGGGACGACTCGCAGGTGGTCTCCCTGGCCGTGCTGAAGTTCTGGGAGACCGAGGAGAACCCGGCGGGCATGTGGATCCTCGTCACGGACGTGACCGAAAAAGCGGAAGGGATCGGCGCGAAGCAGGCCGAGTCGCTGAGGGTGCTGCCATGACCGCCCCCGTCGGTCTCATCGAGATCGAGGAGACCGACGCGCCGATCGTCTCCGCCGAAGCGCTCGCCGCACGGCCGGTCCGCCGGTGTAAGTGCGGGAAGGTCTCCCTGGCCGATCAGGTGCAGCACGGCGACCAGGTGTGCCGGCCGTTCACCCTCGCCCCGGCCAGAGGGGCAGACCCCTACCCCGCGCCGGAGTTCACGTCACGGGACGACCAGGGGGACGGAACCGACGTGCCCTCGCCGGTCGTCAAGCTGGCTGAGAAGGCGCGTAAGGCGGGATGGCGAGTCAAGGCGCAACGCAGTAGGGGCTGCCCGCCCAACAGCGGCACGGGCGCGCCCATGGCCGTCAGGACACTGCACGCACTCCGGTTCACGAACGGCTACGCGAGCGCCTACGCGGTTCACGACGGTGCCGGGTGGTCGAGCATCATGCTCTGGGGGCGGGAGCGGGCATGGTTCCCCGGCGCGTCGGTTACTGATCTCGGTACCTACCTGGCCGAAGGTGGCCGCATATCGGACGCGTGGGTCGCCGCGATTCGAAACCGCGAGGCCGACAAGGCGGCCAGAGGAAAAGCTCGCGCGGCGTGCAACCGGGGGCTGCACGCGAAGGCCGTGCTCTCCTCTGGCCGATGGTCGTGCGAGAACTGCGGGAACTCCTGGGGTGCGGGGGAGCGTGCATGGAGGCGGCCCAAGGTCTCCAAGGCCGAAGCGCTCTGAGGGTGAACGCAAAGAAGCAGCCCCGTTCTCCGCAAAAAGAACGGGGCTGTAAGGGCGAGAGAGCGCCGCTAGTTACCGTACGGCGGCCAGACATCAGGCAGCGCGTCCGGGGTGAGCACGGCCTCGGCCGTGCGCGTGAGCGCGGTCAGTTCACCGATGATCCGCACCCACTCCCCGATCTCGATCTCACGGTGTGCGTGACCGAGGCCCTCCGGGTCCTCGAAGGTCACGCACATCCGGACGTCTCCGGCCGCGAACTTCCAATCCTGCCGGACGTTGGTCAGAAGCCAGTCCCACTGAGCAGGCGTCACCGCCGCTACGTTGATCGTGATCCTCATGTCTCGCACCCTCCGTTTGCCCGCTTCGATGAGAGCAACGTTACGGACATCGTCGTAAAGTCGCAAGGGGTTGAGGGACTCAATCCTCGATCGAGCACGGGCCGTCGCAGGGATCACACGCGATCCCGTACCCAGCGTGCGCTAGGTCTGAGCGGAAGCCGCGCCCCGGGCGCTTACTCATCCACTCGTCGAGCTTGCTCTTCTTGAACACTGGCCGGTAGTAACCCCGGTCGGCCACGCGTCGATCGATCTCTGGACCGGAGCCGCGCTGGCAGTAGAACGAGACGGTGTTCGGCTTGAGGCCAACGTACTTGCCCGCCGGCCCGTACCCGATGAACTCCTCATCGGGTACATCGGTTGCAGTACTGGTCACGGCGTTCTCCCTGATCTATGTGGTTACACGTGCAAACTTTACATGCGTTCGAGTGACTTACCAAGCATGAGTGATGAATCATGGTGTCCACTGATAGGCTCACCCGGTGACAGGCGAAGCGCTTCCTAGCTGGACGATCCTCGTGCCGACGATCGGTGAGCGTGCCGCGCTGTTCACCCGGCTGATGACAGCCCTGCTCCCGCAGACTCAACGCTATGACGGCCGCATACGGGTAGCGGGTTGGTTCAACAACGGGGTGCCCTCACTGCCCGAGATCAGGCAACGCATGATCGACACGGCCAGCACGGACTACCTGTCGTTCATCGACGATGACGATCTGGTCCCCGAGTACTTCGCCGATGAGGCCGTGAAGGCCCTTGCTGGCCGCCCGGATTACGTCGGATGGCAAGTGCAGTGCTACTCCGACGACGTGCCCACGGCCATCTCTTATCACTCCCTGAAGAACGGCCCCTGGCGCAACACCCCGGGGCGCTACTTCCGCGACATCTCGCATATCAACCCGATCAAGACGCCCCTGGCCCGCAAGGGCTCCTTCCGGCGTACCCGGCCAGGAGGGGCGGAGGACAGGAATTGGGCGGACGATCTGAGGCGAGCGAAGGTGCTCAAGACGGAGGTGACCGTGGATCGGATCATGTACCACTACCTGTATTCGACCAACCGGACGCCCGGGCTCGGGTCACGCTGGGAGCGGCCCCGCGACATCTTCACCGGCGCCGATCGGCCAGAGACGACACACCCCAACTTCGCATGGATGGATCCGTCATGAGTGATCGCCTAGCAGTCATCGTGCCGACCCGGGGTCGGCCGGACAACATCCGTGCCGTGCTGGACGCGTGGGACTTCACGCGCGCGTGGGACGTGGCGGATCTCATCCTAGCCGTGGATAGGGACGACCCGGAGTTCCCGGCCTATCGCAAGATCCATGCCGAGAACGCGCACCGCATCAGCATCTGGACGAAACAGGACTGGGTTCCGATGGTCCCGAAGCTGAATGAGTGCGCACTCGACGTCGCCAACGAAGAGGCTCACTTTGCCATCGGCTTCGCCGGAGACGATCACGTTCCGCGCACGATCAACTGGGCGAAGAAGTACCTGCAGGTACTGCGTGAGCTGGGCACAGGCATGGTCTACGGCGACGACGGCTATCAGGGCGGGAAGCTGAGCACGGAGTGGGCCGTAACGGCTGACGCAGTGCGGGCGCTCGGGCGGATGGTGCCGGCGCCGGTCGAGCATCTGTACTGCGACAACGCGATGATGGACGTCTACGGAGGCGCCGGCGCGATGCGGCACCTCCCCGAGATCCGCATCGAACACATGCACCCGATCACTGGCCGCGCGGCCAGTGACGAGCAGTACGAACGCGTCAACAGTGGCGCGCAGTACGCCAAGGACCGGTTGTCGTACAACCGCTGGAAGACAACTGCGTTGCCTACTGACATCAAGATCATTGAGGCGCTGCGACCGGGCGCGCCTCGCGTGCAGCCGACGGCTTACAACAAATCATCACGAGGGAGTGGCAGTATGCGCGGTTCGGGACCCCAGAAGATCGGTAGCCGTGGCGCGAAGAACGTTCAGCGCAGCGGCCCGAGCGCGCGCAATGTGCCCCCGAAGTCGAAGTTCCCGTTCCCTCCGGCCTTCCGGGAGGTCATCGGCGCGACCCCCGATGAGATCGGGTTCACCCTGGCCGACTTCGCGAAGGTTGTCCCGAGCGATCAGGAGATCGTCGAGATCGGCGTCTTTCAGGCCCGTACCGCGCTGATCATGGCATGGGGGGCGAGTCAGGGCAACGGGGCGCACGTCACCGCGATCGACCCGTGGGAGCTGACTGGCAACGTCTACGATCCGCCGTTCACCCTGGAAGGCACTCGCAAGCAGGCTGAGTACAACGTACAGAGCGTCGGCTACTCGGATCGGGTGCATCTGATCAACGCCTTCTCGCATGACGTGGCGGAGGTCTGGCAATCGGTGGGGAAGCTTCAGGCATCAACGGAGGTCAACGCCAGCAACTGGGAGATCCCTGACCGCAAAGTCGGCCTGCTGTTCGTCGATGGCGACCACACGAAGGATGGCGCCCGCCGCGACATCGAGGCTTGGGCGCCCCACCTCGCGGCGAACGCCGTCATCGCCGTGGACGACTATGGGCACGTGGACTGGCCGGGTGTCGGCGAGGCTGTGGATGAGCTTGTGAACGAAGGTTTCCTGGAACCGGTCACGATCTACCACGACCGCCTCGCGGTGACGCGCCTGACGAAGATGGCCGACACTGAATTCAAGTTCATCACCGCCATCACCTCCGAGGGTGTCGAGCCGGAGCCGCAGGTCTACGCGGACGCGCAGACCTCGGTCACGATGACCGATGTTTCACGTGAAACATCGCTGCCGACCGAGGCTGAGCTGAAGCGTCTTCCGATCGAGGAACTGCGCAAGCTCGCTGCCTCGCCGCCGTACAGCATCCCGCGCGCCGGCGTGACCGGTCGGGAGAAGCTGATCACGATCCTGCGCGAACACGCGGCGTGAGCAGGAACCGGCCGCCGACCGGACACGGCCGCAAGCCTCCTCCACCTCCGCCACACTCCAGTAGCGGCAAGGGGGTGTGTGACATGAGCGTTCCGTTGCTGGCGTTCTACGTCATGCTCGGACTCTTCGGGTGGGCACGTGACTGGATTCGGGGGCGGGCGTGAAGCTCAGTTGCAGTGTGATGGCGCACCCTGACCGGGCCGAGTACGTCGGCCAGATGATCACCGACCTCGGGCCCCTTGGCGAATCGGTGCCCGTTCATTGGGATCCAGAAGGCAAGGCGTCCGGGAACGCCGATCGGGTCTGGCGACAGGCCCGGTCAGCTTGGGGCATGTTCTCCGAACATGCTGACTGGCACGTGTTGCTGCAGGACGATGCCGTGCCGTGCCCGGACTTCCTCGAAGGGCTCGCGCTCGCACTCGATCACGTGCACGGCCCAGCGATCGTCAGCGGCTACCTCGGTCAGGGGCGACTCGTGCCGGCCAGATGGACAACCCTGGCCGACCGTGCCGAACGCGAGGGTGCGAGCTGGATACGGTCGAACACGCTCATGTGGGGGGTGTGTATCGCCCTGCGCACCGTTGACATCCCCTTGATGATCGACTGGGCGGATCGGCGTGCAGCGATCCCCGACGACATGCGTGTCAGTGGTTGGGCGAAGCGTTTCGAGCGGGATGTCTGGTACACCTGGCCGAGTCTGGTTGATCACCGCCCGGTCCCGTCACTGACGAAGCACCGGGCGCACGACCGCACGGCGCGTCGGCTTTTGATCAGTTCGGCCAGAGATGTCTCATGGTCGGGCCCTGTAGTCACGGACCCGATGGTGACCTTGCGGCGCTCCGGCAGGTCTGGACCGTCAGTAAGGCGTCAAGCTGCGCAGACGAAGGTCATCGGCCAGTAGAGTCATAAGGCAGCGCCATCACTCTAAAGGGGGCGTGGTGCCTAATTGGCTCAAAGCACTGTCCATGATCGTTGGTTTGGGAGGGTGGTTGGCGACCGTGATCGTTTCCCTCATGCGTGGTGAGCTACCCGACGCGACAACGCTCGGTGTCCCCGTGGCATTGATGGTCGCCCTCGCCCCACCCGTTACGATCACCCGCGGGCAGGACACCGGCAACTCACCTTCGGACGAAGCGGAGCAAGCCCCGTGAGCATTGTTTACATTGTGACCGGAAGTATCAGTGTCATCACTGGGATCGTTGGTGGCTTTGTCCTGAGGCAGCATATTGCCCGTCTTGACGAACGGGATGCCGCTCGCCGCGATGGGTCGTTTCTCGAAATCGGCGAGCGGCCGATCGCGGGAATCGATCGCTCAAGCCGAAAAGGCGTCTGACGAGGACTCACCGGACCCGTGAGTTGTGAGGTTATCGAACTCGTGAGTTGCTGTGAAATGTGAGGTGACTCGCGAGTCACCTCACGCGCTCTATCCAGCCGTGTGAGTTGCCTGTCAGCGCCAGGTCTCCGCCAGAACTCTGGAAACCGAGGAACGTCACGGTGTCACCGGCCGTCATGACGCGTCGGGCGACAAGGTTCACGATGATGTTGGATGCGTTCAGTCCGGCCGTGGTCGGGATCTGATTGATGATGTACTCAGAACCGTTCACGTTGATACGCGCCTGCCGCACGCCAGCGGCGACCGCCTGAGATGCGTACCGAACGACCATCCCGATCTCGTAAAGACCCCCTTGGCCGGAAGGGATGGTGAACGTCGAGCCGGAGCCGGGGTACATGTCACCGTCATCGACGGTGACCGCAGACGGGGTGATGGCAGTGATGTTTCCGGTCGTGAAGGTGGGCGTGCCGAAGGTTGCGAATGCTGACGGGTTGGCTGTGGCCGCGGAGCCGGCGGTCTGACCGAGCACGAGCAGATCACCGCGGTGCACAAGAACCTGAACGGTCCGGCCGACCACGAGCCCGAGGTTCGACCCGACCACCGGCACGTCTTCCACCGTGACGCCGGACAACGTGATATCGACCGTGCCATCGGAGTTGATAACCGTGACCGTGGCGGTGCGCAACCGCAGCGGGTCCTCGCCGTCTTCCTTCGGAACGATCTTCTCCAGCAAGCGCGTGTAATCGGTAGCGCTCATGCGAGCTTCCTCAATTTAGCCCCGGTCTCGCCTGTCAGGTCCACAGTGACGGAGTCGACCCAGTAGTTGTCACCACCGGAGCTGACGAGGTCTCCGGCGTCGATGGTCGGGTCGTACGGCCGAGTCATCGTGTAGGTGGCGCCGGCTCCGACACTCGCGGCCAGCGCGGCATCGGCAGCAATCTGAGCTTCGCCTACGGTCCGAATCAGCGGCGAAGAGAAGAACTCCGTCTTGCGGCCGTACGGGCTGCTCCCCGGCGTTGTGCCGGCATAGGTCGGCGAGCCGGGATCGGTATCCATCGCGACCGCCTGAACGGGCGTAGCCCCACTGGCCGCCTCGCCGCGGGCGACCACCACGTTTGCCGGTCGAATGTCGAAGTCGGCCGACAGGGACGTCAGGTCACCGAGCGTGTAGAAGCCCGATTCCGTCTGATTGATACCGAGGATGGCAAGCTGCCCCGACCTGTCGTACCGGGCTGTCCATCCCTGGCCGCCGAGAACGTCGAGCACCTCCGACCACGGCGCCGTGCCAGGGTCGAGGCCGAACACCCATTTCACGCCCAGTGGTGTCGACACGGCGCTGATGTTCGGGTCTCGACCAGTGCGGTTAATGAACACTGCCCGGACCATCTGCGAAGAGGTCGAGGCGGCTGAGACGGTGAACGGTGTCTCGAAGCGGTAGCGCTCGACTCGGTCCGAGAGGTCGATCAGGCTGATGTCGGTGGTGCGGGAGTCCGCCGTAACGGTCGTGCTGGCCGAGGAGATGTCATACACCCCGTACGGCACTGAGCTGACCGTGCCGTCGATCAGCTCAAGCCCCATCCTCACGGAGACCGTCGATCCGAACGGGGTCAACAGGTCACCGGGGCTCGTCGGCATGAGATCAGTGCCGACGAAAGACAGCCGCCCGTCCCATCGGCCGTTGCGCCGCTTGTCCTGTGTCAGTGACCCGGAGACCGGCTCCAGTACCTCACTGACGCCGGCCCGAGTGACGGTGACCTCGAACCATCGCCGGTACCCGGTCGGCATGTCCAGCGCGGCTTGGTGCCGCGCTGAATCGAATCTTGAGACCATCTAGTTCACACCCGTCCCGTGATCGTTCCTGTGATGATCATAGAAGGGTTTCCGGCTCACAGTTACAAAAGGGTTTCAGGCTCGACAGTTGTCGGCCAGGGTTGGCGCACCATGGTCACGCTGAGGACCTTCACGTTCGGCGCCGGCCCATCGACAGTCCAGCCGGACGGCGCGAACCATCCCGCTGTCCCGCCGAGCGGCGCCCAGTAGACCCGATCTTCACTGAGAAGCTCTTCGAGTTCATCGATCGCATCCTTGCCTTCGACCGCGATGACCAACTGCAGGTCCTCACCCCTGATCGACGTGGACACGGTGTGCACTCCGCCATCGAGCGAAACCGAATCGACCACGAGACGGGGGAAGTTGCTGCTGCGCTGCGTGGCGACGCTCAGGGAGACCCCCTCCGCCGTGCTGAGGCGGTCAAGATCGTCACCGAACGCCAACGCCGGCACGGTGGCCTCCGCGTATTCGCTGGTCTTCAGCTCAGGCGTGGCCAGCGCTCCGCCGTCGACCGTGCCTTCAAGCCGGACGAAGTGCGCCTCTTTGTAGATCGGGGTGTGATCGGCGCTGCCGGTGGTGCCGGAGCCTGAGTCGGAGACGGCGGCCAGGACAGGGCCCGTGTCGTCGGAGTCGTGCACATGGTCAACGGTCGGTACGTTGCCGAGATCGCCGGCTGTGTCACGTAGATGATCGGCAGTTTGCGAGATGCCAACACTGATCGTGTGCGAGTGCGTCACTACTCCGCCGTGACTGTGCACCGGGGTCGAGTGCGTGTGCGTTGCCGCACCCCCGGTCGAGTTGACAGCGTTGGAGCCGATGTCACGCGCGAACCAACCGCGCATGTCCGGCGTGCCGTTGCTGCCGTTGCACAATGTCAGCACGGACGGCAGTGCGGCAACGGTGCCGTTGTACAACCCGATGATGCGCGTCTGTGCACCGTTACCGGTGTTGCGTAGCACCCTCAGCCGTCTGTTCAACGGCTCCATGGTGCCCGTTCCGGTGACGCCCCCCGACAGGGTTTGGATGGTGCCTACCGTCCCGCCCACGATGTTCACCGGGTGCACGTGCCTGCCATGCCATGGAGGTGTGTTCCCGCCACTGTTCGCTTCGGTGGGGGATGCCGGTCCGGACAGTCCGGTCGTGCCATCAGGATGATCATGTGACGGAGATGTGTGCGTGTGCGAGTCAATCGCGTGCCCATGCGTGCTACCGCCGGTCTGCGCCCCGCCGTTGCCCGCAGCCGCCGCGCCCTTGAGGAAGCGGCCAGAAGAGGAGCTATCCGCAGTCCAGCCTGAGACGCTCTCGGTCGCCCAACCCAGGGCGCCGATCGGGTACACGACCGCTGAGCCGTCGGACCGGATCCAGATCACCTCCCTGGCCGGGGGCGAGTTGGTCTGCGTGTCCGTGCCTGCCGCAGTCGAGCCGCTCGCCACGGCTGAAGAGAAACCGCTCGTCAGCGGCAGCGTGTGGCTGTGCGACTGGTTGACGGTGGCCGTGTTGGCACCGTTGAACCGGTCCGTCGTTGTCGACGTGTTGTCCGTGTCGGTGGCCGCGGGCATGGTGTGCTGATGCGAGGCGATCGTGTGCGTGTGCGCAGGGGTCGTGTGCGAGTGTGACGCGCTGCCGCCAGTGGTACTAGGTGCACCTGTCCCGGAAGACCCACGGGGAAAATAGCCGTCGTAATCGGTGACCCTCAGCCACCCTGACGGGATGCTGGCCGCCGTGCTCGGCCAACCGAGGATCAACCCCACGGGGATGCTCGCGGGGATGGTGACGGTGGTCGAGACGTAACCCCAGTACCGGACCCGGTACGTCAGGTCACACTCCTCGGCAACCTCGGTGCACTCGTCATCGACCATCTCGGTCGTCGAGTCGAGCTGAGGAATCGCCAGGTCCAGATACGTGCCATCGAGTGCATCGGCCAGCACGGCGATCCTGGCCGACCCGGTGCAGTCATCCCGCCAGACCTCAGCCACGACATAGTCGTTATCCCATGTCTGGCCACCCGGGTTCGCCCATGTCAGCCGGTACCCGTCACCTTCGGCTTCCACGGTGAGCAGGGGCGGAGAGGGTGGGGGAATGACATTCAGGACCGTGAAGCTGATGACCTGCTCATGCTCGAACGCGTCCGTTCCACGGATAGTCGACTGAACGCTGAAGGTCGCCGTGTACGCGCCATCTACCAGACCCGACGACAGCGGGACCGAGGTCGGCGGAGTACCCGAGCCCGAGGAGATGAACACGTCGCCAGTCCCATCGGCGACGGACACCTGCCAGTCCAACGCGGGCAAGCCGTCGTAACCGACGGCGCCGAAGTACAGGTCGGGCTGATTCGTGTCGGAGACGGTCCCGCCGGAACGGTCCACGCCGGCACTGTCACGGACCTGAGCGTCATAGTCGGGTCGCGCCCGGGTGTCTATGTCGACATAGACCTCCATCGTGCGCATCGCCGTGGCGCCACTGGCCGGGTTGTACAGGTCCCCGCCCGCGTACATGACGGACAGCGCCGTAACTCTGTCCAGATCAAAACCGGGGCTGGTGTACCAAACCGTCTGATAATCCGCGAGCGTCGAACTGACCGCGATGATGGCAGTCTCAACGACCGTCCCGGTGCCATCGGCTAGACCGAGTCCAGCGGGCAGGTTCGCCGTTCCCGCGTTGGTCTGCGCACGTACCCGAGCGCGCACCTGATGCCGCTGATAGTTCGCGGTCGGGGTGTGCGGTTCAAGCCGCACCGTCCAGTAGGAAGACCCATCCGGCAGGTTCACATAAGTGGCATCGGAGTTGTCGGAGGTGACGGCGGCCAGGGTGCCCGAAGGAACGGTGGAGGACCCTCCAGCGGCCATGTCGGCAGTCGGCCTCAGGACGTCTACGATCACGCCGTCATCCTCTCACGTGTCCGCTTATGCCGAACGGCCGGACATCTAGCTGTGCGCCCTTCTGGCCGCGCCTCACAGGTCATCGACCTGAGGGCCCGGCTGTGGACCGGTTCCGATGAACGAGGCGGTAACCTGCCGGATCCGGCCGACACGCACAACCCGAACACTCTCGGCGATCGGCGCGCCCCACACCTCCGTACTGTCCGACGGAGAGATGAGCACGAGAGGCCGCGCAAGAACCTCCTGCAGGGTGACGAGATCCTCTTCACTCTCGACCGCTGCTGTCATCTGCAGGTTGCGCTCCCCCGGTTCGGCGCTGGTGACGAAGCGGGTGCCGTTCACGCCGAACGCAGTCGTGAACGGCCGGTCCACGTCCCAATCGAACTTCCCGACCACCGGCGCCCACAGCGGCCCATCCTCGCCTTCCGTGCGTAGCAGATGCTCGTCTTCGTCCCACTCCAAGCACACGACCGTCGGCTCCGCTTCCGGCGTGAACGTTTCGACTAGTTGGATGAACGCCACCTCTTCGTGCGCGGGTTCTGCGGAACCCGCACTCAGGGTGCCCGAGGTCGAGGCGCCGACCGTCGGGGTGGCCGTGTTCGTGTTCGCCGCGGTGTGCGTGTGCGTACCGAGCGAGACCGTCACCGTGGAGGTGGCCGACACGTTGGCCGTGGCTGCCGCCGCGCTGCCGACCGTCTCGGTGTGCGTGTGTGTCGAAGTCGTGTGCGTGTGCGTGGACGTCGTGTGCGTGTGCGTGGTGGTCGATCCGCCGGTGGTGCCGATCGAGGATGTCGCACCCTTCGGGTAGCGTCCCGTCAGATCGGGGGTGCCGTTGGTCCCGTCGCAGAGCGCGAAGTGTTCGGGGATGCTGCCGAGCGATCCCCGCCAAGCGCCGATGATCCCGACCGGGATCGACGCCCCGCCGGACGTGTTCTCTTTGACTCGGATGTTCGCAAACGGAGGTTCGTTCACGCCTTCCGAGCTTGCTCCCGACGTTCCGCCGGAGCCGGAGTCGAGTGCGGCCGTGCTCGATGATCCGATCGTGATCGGGTGCGAGTGGTTCGGTGTCTGCCAGAGAACGGCGTTCGGTCCGGCAAACAGTGACAGGTTCGATGTGACGTTTCCGGTGTTCGCGCTGGTGTGCGTATGAGCGGTACCCGTGTGCGTGTGCGCGGGCACGCTATGCGTGTGACTGTCGAGTGTGCTGACCGCGGTTGCCCCGCCGTTGCCTGCCGCAGCCGCGCCTTTCAGGAATCGTCCGGTCGCGTTCGCGTAGTCCGTCCAGCCGGTGATGGACGTTTCCGCGGTGAGGCCGAGTGCCCCGTTCGGTACGCCCGAAGGGGTTCCGTCCGACTCGATCCAGATCACCTCAAGCCGGGCGGGATCATTGTTGGCTGAGACCGGTGTCGGCGCCGTAGCTCCGGACAGGGTGGCGTCAGAGTTCGTGCTCGGCCGCGTGTGAGTGTGTGAAGAGGCGATCGCCGTGGTACCGGCCGCGCCGTCAGTGGAGCCGATCGACCCGACACCGGCCGAGGTGTTGCCGGTGATGGTGTGCGAGTGCGTCAGGTCGTGGGTGTGCGTGGCCGTGGTGTGGGTGTGACTGGCCGCGCCCCCGGTGGTTCCTGGTTGTGTGCTGGCCGTGGCGACACCCTTGAGGTACACCCCGTCAAGATCGGTCTGCCGGTCCCATCCCGCAGGGATGCTGGCGTTGGTGCTCGGCCAAGCGAAGAGCAGACCTGCCGGTAGGCCCGTGTCGACGATGTCCGACCATGCGCTGATCACGATCGACTCGTCGATGCGGCCGATCGTGCGCGCCCGGTAGTACGCGCAGCACTGCTCAGCCTCGTGCGTGCAGTCGGCTCCGAGCCCGGTCCGGGGGATCGTGTAGTCGACCCAGGTAGCGCACTCGTCAGTCTCCAGCGGCCCCAACATGGCGATGGACGTATACGTCGGGTCGTCGGAGTCGGCGCAACTGACGCGCTGAATCTCGACATAGCCAACCGCATCATCGAAGTCATCGACCAGAGGTGCGCACACTTCGATCGAGAAGAGCGGCGTCCCGGGGACCGCGGTCACGACCGGGTCGTCCGGCTTCTGCACAACGCCCACCGACACCGTGAAGGCGAGCGTCTCCTCGTCGCTGGCATACGCGTAGGCGCCACCGACGGTGGTCCAGATCTGCATGTGTGCGGTATAGGCGCCGTTCTCCAGCGGCGTGGTCATCACGTCGGCAGGGGTACCGGAGACAACGCCCGTGTCGAACACGATCGTCGAACCGGAGGTGACCCAGTACCGATACTCCCGGGGCGGCAGGTCGTCCAACGCCAGGGCATCGGCGCGCAATGTCGGTGTGGCCGTGTCGGTGACGATCGTGACCGAGGTCCCCGATCCGTCGAGCACCAACGGCGTGAGTTCCGGCGGATCCCGGAAGTCCACGTCAAGGTAGACCTCGGTGACACGAAGGCCAGTCGACTGACCGATGATGTGCGCGGCCAGCACGGTAGCGATGTCGGGCGGGGCGCCGAAGCCCCACGACCCGGTGACAGTCTCCGGCGAAGTGTCAAGCTCCGCCGACGCGCCGGCTGTCAGCGCGCCGCTCGTCAGACGTACCGCCCAAGCCACATCCCCGTCTTCACCGCGCAGACGGATCCGGGTGCGGTGTCTCCTCTGGCCGACTGGCGGTGAATCCGACGCGGTTTGCAGAACCAGCGGCGTTCCTGTACCGCTCCAGAGCGCATAGCTCGCGTCGGAGTCATCGGAGGTCGCGGCGTGCAGTGATGCGGCGCCGACCGCACTCCAGCCCGTCGAGGATGAAGTGGCCGTGGGGCGAAGGGTCGTAACGGTACTCAAGTCTTCTTCCC
>Ga0310906_10000004_pt1 | contig 59063 bp, 103 predicted proteins | sample C48D3metaG_FD_203749 | JGI IMG/M metagenome (GOLD analysis project Ga0310906, IMG submission 203749) | Lab incubated soil microbial communities from West Virginia University Organic Research Farm, Morgantown, WV, United States - C48D3 | ecosystem: Environmental > Terrestrial > Soil >...
GCGAAGGGTGCAGATCGACGCCGAACTCGCGGCGCTCAAGGCGAAGGTCACCGGCGGCCAGGTCGCCGCCGATGGCGCATCTCCGTTGTCCGAGGCGCGCAAGGGCGTCTGGCAGAGCCAGCGCGCCAAGCTCAAGCAAATCGGTCTCCTCGACGAGGAGATCGACGCGATGACCCATGAGCAGGCGCGCGCCCGGCTCGGCATGGGCCCGCAACCGGTCACGGTGCCCGAGGCGAAGGAGGCTGAACTCGCGCAGGCCGTCGCCGAGCACGACGCGGCGCGCGCCGAACTGGACGACATCCTGCGCCGACTCGAGGCGCCGGACATCGGCCCGGGTATTGCCCCGCCGGAGCGCGGCGTCCCGGTCGGCGAGTTCGGCGCGCCGGGTCAGCGCGGCTACGACCCGGGCAACGTCAAAGCACCCGGCCCCCCATCGGTCATGGAGGCGCAGACCGCCGACGTCACCGCGGTGGGCAAGAAGAAGTTCGCGCAGGGCACGCCGATCGAGGGCGCGGCGATTGCTCCGCCGAACGAGCAGGCGCCCATGGTCGGCGGCGCGGTGTCCGTCAAGCCCGTCGGGCGTCCGAGCGCCGGCACACTCGAGGCGACGCTCGCTGACGGCACGGTCAAGCCGTTGACCAAGCATGAAGTCGGCGACTGGGTCCAGTCGCAGCTTCCCGATGGATTCACGGATGGTGGTCATCTGCAGACCTACCGCCCATTCTCGATCGAGTACGGCATCCCGGCCACTGCAGAGGACATCGTCGAAAACTCCCTCTACGTCGTCAAGCCCAGCCACCTGATCGACGACGGGCTGATGGGCAACGAGTTGAGGGTTGCCAACCGCGACTCAGTGCTCAGCGCGTGGAACGAAGGCAAGCGCCTGCGCCCGGTCGACGTCGACGTGGCGCCAGACGGACGACTCTACGTCGAGGATGGGAACCACCGGATCCAGGCCGCGGCACGCGACGATCGCCCGATCGTGGTCAGGTTCCGCAAGACCGGCCCGGACTGGAAGCCGCAGTCGGGCGCCCATGACATCTCCGGACGGGTCGCGGCGGAGCTGCCCAAGACGCGGCCCGAGGCCACCGACTCGCTCACCGGCCAGCTCCGCGGCATGAAATCGCAGCTCGGCGCCGGCGCCGATCTCAAGGCGATGGGGGCTCCAGGTCGTGCCGAGTACGCAGCGGCGAAGGCCGAGCGGACCGCGGCGGCGAGCGAGCACTTCAGGGCGCAGGCGAACGCAAAGAACTACGCCGGATCGCAGATGGCCGCGGATGAGGCGGCGGCGCGATCCGAGTTGGCGATCGGTGGATCGGCGAGCGAACCCAAGAATCCAAAGCGCGTCGAGGCATCAAGAAAGGCCGCCGCGGCCTCGGTAGAGCGGCGCCGTGAGATTCATTCCGCTGTGGCCAGTAATCTTCCCGATGAACTTCAGGTCGCATGGGACAAGGAGGGGTACAAGTTCATGCAGGAGGAGTCGGCGCGGATCCGCGGTAACAGGGACCCGATCAGCGCGGCGTCAGATATTTCGGAGTCGTTCACCGAGAAGTATGGTTCTGCCAGCGAGAGCGGGCGTGGCTACGAGGGTGACCGATATCATCGGCGTCTCGAGATCGAGGCGAAGCACGCCGACTCGTGGGCCAAGGAGCAAAGCAAGAGGCACAACGCTATTGCCAAGCACGATGAAGCTGAGCGCGTTCGCGATCAGGCGGACCGCATTGCATCGATCGCCGAACGCTGGAAACGCCCCGCCGACGACGTGACGGAACTCTGGAGCGAGCGCGCGGCCGTCCTAGAGTACGAGGGCGGCATGTCACGCATTGAGGCTGAGCGCACTGCCCTCGATGAGATCTCCGGAATGGTCAATGAAGCACATGGCCGCACGGCCATGGACGAGTTCTTTCGCAATCTCACGCGCCCCAAGACGCGCGATGCGTACGTCGCGGCGAACATCGGACGGGCAATGCGCGAAGAGGGGTCACACGCGAAGGCGTTGGCCAAGGTCGAGCGCGAGTGGGCGGACGTAACGTCGAACGTGCGCTCGAAGGCGACCACGACGCCATTCGACTTCGAGCAGAGCGGCCTGCGCTTCGACCGGTCGACGCGAAACTACCACGAGGCGCCGCCCATGCGGTCCGCGGTCGACGACGTGGCACACGCGGCAGAGGTCGTGACCAAGTACGAGCGGGCCAGCGCGAAGCTGACCGAGGCGCTTGGTCCCGATGCGCCACCGGCGGCACAGCAAGCGGCGAAGGCGTTTCGCGAGGCAGAGGAAGCTGCGGAGCGCAAGCAGATGGAGCGCACGACCAGGGCGATCGACGACCATGCCGATGCGCAGGCCAAGGCCAAGACGGTGCCCTACAAGTCGCGCGCAGCGTCCGAAGCGAAGCAGTCGGCTCGTGGCGGGCAGTCCTCGACCGAGCCGGCGCCGCCACCCAACAACGACTGGATCGAGGAGGCCAAGCAGCTGTTCGGCGGACGTCGGCTCTCGATGGAGGAGCGCCTCGCGAAGGACGCGGCACTGCGCAAGGGAACGGTCGACGCGGCCAAGCAGGATGTCGCGCACGCCGATGCGGCGCTGTCCAAGGCGCGCGTGGCGGAGACCGAGGCGAAGATCGGCGCACGACAGGCGACCGACACGGCCGTCGCGTCTCGTGCGGCAATGGAGGCCGCGGCCCCGGGCGCTGCTGCGGTACCGACCAGCGCGCTCGGTTCGCTCGCGACCACCGCTGCCGTGATCGCCGAGATGGGCGTGCCCGGACTGCCGCATCCGCACGACATCCCCGTGATCGGACCGCTGCTCGGCATCTACCTCAAGTACAAGGCGTTCAAGTACGCAGCCGGACGCTTCGTGGGTCGCGTTCCGGCCACAGCCGACGCGCGCGCGGCCTCGCTGGTCGCCAGGACGAAGGACCGGATCGCGACGGCCGTGGACCGGACGCTGGGTCTCGCCGAAGCGGCGGCGCCGAAGATGCGGGGTGGCATTGTCGCGACGTCCACGGTGCTGGGCCACCGACTGCTCGACGACGGCGAGCCAGACGCCCCGAAGGACGCCAACGCGCAGCAGATGGCGGCGGTGCGGATCCGTGAGATCGCGAACGCATCGACGCGGCCCGAGCTCGTCACCCAACTCGTGCGGCGCGAGATGCATGGCGTGGTCGACCCGGATCTGCTCGCTGCGGCAGAGAAGCACCTGATGGCCCGGTTCGAAGCGCTGGCCAAAGTCATGCCAAAGGCGCCGCCGCCGAACCCCTACTCGAAGCGCGAGTGGCTGCCCTCGCCGGCCGCGGCCTACGACCTGGCGCAGCGCCTCGCGGTCGTCCACGACCCGGAGCAGGCGTTCATCGACCCGACGCCCGCGAAGGCGCAGACGGCCGCGGCGGTCTACCCGAAGCTGCTCCAGTACGCGCAGCAGCGCCTGATGGACCGCATCGGCGACGCGAGCAAGCCAGTGCCCTACGAGCAGCGGATCCGCGGCGCGCTCGTGTTCAAGGTTCCACTGGACGACTCACTGCAGCCCGACCACGCGGCGATCTTGGCGACCGCGCACGCACCATCGCCGATCACGGACGCCCAGCCCGCGCCGCAGCAGGCGCCGACGCCGTCCATTGCGAGTAACACCAACCTGACGTCCGTCTACCAGACGGGCATTGAACGACGAGCCATGAGGTGACCTATGTCCAGAATGCCACGCGCCGGCGGGCGCTATGTTACGCCGATCGATAGCAACGGGGTGCCCCTCACGAACGAGGGGCCACGTGGCGCGTACACGCTGACGGCCGGCCAGACGTACTACTACATCCTTGGCGGGCCCGACGCTTCGTTCATCAGCGGCACGTTCACCGCAGTCACCAGCACCGCGGCGCCGAACGGGCTGATCATCACGTCGGCGACCGTCCAGGACACCGATCACGACGCGCGCGACGTCACGGACCAGAGTTCGACGGTCGGCGAGTGGGTCAGCGAGGACCCCAGCTCGGGATTCGTCGGCGCTGACGGCACGGGCTGGTCAGCCTCGAGCGGCGTGCTCGCGGCGACCGGCGCAGGCCTCGGTGGTGGACGGTTCAACATCGCCGAGACCGCGGCGTATCGCACGCGTGTCGCGGTGGTCGTCGGCGCGACGGGCGGACCCCTGCGGGTCAGCAGCCACGGCAAAGACTAGCGATGAGCCTCACGATCGGCATCGGAATCGGTGGTCGCGTTGGTGGCGGCGGGGAACCGCTCGCCCCGACGGCGACGATGACCGTGTCGATCTCCGACAGTCCGGATCCGGTCAACGCGTCGAGCAACATCACGTACACGATCCAGGCGACCGTTACCGGTGCAGCCGATGCGGTCGGAGTCACCGCGACGTTCACACTCGATTCGCAGATCGCGTTCGTCTCGCACAGCGGCACCGGCTGGTCCCTGTCTCGGGTCGGCCAGGTCATCACGGCGACGGCCAACGCGCTCGTCTCGGGTGCCGCTCCAGCAATCACCGTCGTGGCCACGGCGCCGGCGGTCAATGCGACGGTCACGAGCAGCGTGGTCCTGACCGCAGCGAACGCGACGCAGCAGACCGACACCGAGAATACGACGGTCAACGCCTCGATCGCTGGCGTGACGCGAGACGCGACTAACCTCAACTACTACCCGGCAAGTACGGCCGAGTGGACCACGTTCATGACTGCGATCGGGCTCGCCACTGGCAACCCCGGCAACGTGTGGGCGCTCCAGGGCACCGGCAACGCAGCGGACACCGGCGCCGGAGGATGCACGCTGACGAACACGCTTGACCTGGCACAGCAGGCGGTCGCGGGCGCGTCGCGACTCGGATACAAGAGCGCCGACGGCGGAAGCAGCGAGCGGCTCGTCGGGACGACAGGGGCGCCGGATCCGCGAACCACCTCGACCCTGCTGCTCCACTACATCGACTTCGGTGCCCTGCCGGCCGCGTCCGCGCGCGACATCATGGGCGTGCAGACCGGCGCGATCATCAGATATGCGGCGGGATCTGGCGTGCTTCAGATCGTCGCCGGCGCGACGACTCCATCGCTGAACGACTACCACAACACGGTCGGGTGGATCGCGATGCGCGTCAACATCACGGCCAGTACGATCACCCTGTTCACGCAGCTCGAGAAGCTGTCGGGCACGTTCGTTCTTCCGAACAGCGGCTCGGCGATCTGGTTCGGCGGACACACGGCGCTGTCGAGCGCAGCGGTGCACTCGTATGGCGCGGAGTTCAGCGGCGCTGCCGCTGAGATCAGCGATGCCCAGCTCAAGACACTGCTGCAAGGGCTAGGAGCGACGATCCCATGGTCATGACCCGTCGGTTGCTCCTCGTGATGGGCCAGTCGAACGCGGGCGGGCTGTGCGTCGCCTCGAACGTGAACAACTACGCCGATTTCGCCACCCCAGACGCGAGCATCCCGTTCGTGTCGCGCGGGCTGCTTTCCTCCGACCCGCCCGGTGGCGACGTGCTCGACCCGGCCAGCGGCGTGCGCTCGCTTGGACCGCGCCTCATCTCTATGGGCGGCTCGCTCGGCGTCGGGACGTGCGGACCTGAGGTGTCGGCAGGCAAAGAACTGCACCGCATGATGCCCAATGAGTGGGCCGTCGGGCAGATCTGGATCGACTCGTCCAACATGGACAAGTGGAAGCCTACGACGGTGTACCCGAACACAGGACCGCCGTTCTGGCACGCCACGATGCTGGCGCAGATCGAGGACATCCAGCTCAAAACCAAGTCGTCTCTTCGCCGCGGCGCCGTCATGTGGCTGCAGGGCACGTCGGACGCGATCGACGGCATCGAGAGCGCCTACCTGACGAATATGAACGCACTGTTCGGGGCGATCGGTGCGCGGTACTGCGCCAACGCCGACGACCTGGTCATCTCGGTCGATCGCATCTCGCAGCTGTTCATCGACAACTTCGGCGCACCCGCAAACATCGGTGGCCCCGTGGTGCGCGCTGCCGAGACCGCGTTCGTTGCGGCCAAGCCGTCGCGCCGAGCGCTGATCAACACCGATGACCTGGCCCTGCGCGTCGACAACGCGCACTTCGCGGACAACAGCTACGCCACGGTCGGCGTGCGGCACGCAGCGGCGATCTTCCAGCTGGTCGCGGCCGGTGGTGGCGGAATGATCGGCCCGTCGATGGGGATGCGATGAGCACCGACGACGACGATTTCGAGATCAAGCCGACGCCAAGTCGTGGCACGCATACCGGGCACACGCCGAAGTCGTACCGTCTCACCGAGCAGGAGCGCGCCATGCAGCGTCGACGTCCGGGCGTTCCGGTCGTGCGCCCCGATCCCGCCGACGAGGTGACCGCGCCGATCGCGTTGCTCATCAACGGCCAGCTCGAGACCGACGACTACGCGCAGATCGAAGCGCTGCGGCGCTCGACGGACGACCCGTACGTGCTGTTGATGAACCTCGCGAAGGCGATGTCGAGGCACCGCGACAAGGAGCAGAGCAGCTCGAGGGGCATCGAGAAGCAGGTCCTCGCCGCGATCGAGGAGCAGTCGAAGAACACGACCGAGATGGCGAACCGGATCTCGAACCTCGAGACCGATGGGCGCGAGACGAAGCGCAAGCTGGGGTTCGCACAGAAGGTCGCGGCCGGCGCCATCACGATCGCGATCGCTGCAGCGGGCGGGCTGCTCAGCAAGATTTGGGACCGAGCGGGCGACGAGCGCGAGGCGAAGGTCAAGCAGGTCTACATGCAGCAGGACATCGACAGACTTACGAAGCAATACGAGTGGCTGGCGAGGCAGGCCAGGAAAGACACGCCATGAACATCCTAACCAAAGAACGAATCTTGTACTGGACGTGGATCGGGATCGGAGTCTCGGCTCTCTACGGGGCCACGTGGCTGTTCGCAACGGCCGCTCATCACTTTCGAGGCGCATCATGAAACAGGCATTGGCCGGACTGTTCGGCAGCAAGAAGTTCCTCGCGGCACTGACCGCGATCCTCGTCTATGTCGGGGGCCGGTTCGGCTTCGACCTGGACACCGCGGCACTCGACCACGTCTGGCAGGCGCTACTGATCTACGTCGGCGCACAGGGCGTCGCGGACATGGGCAAGCCGGCCGCGCAGGTGAAGGCGGGTGGCGTATGATGCCGCGAGCTCGAATCGAGGGGCCGCTCCATCGCCGGATGTGGGCGCACCGCTGGGTGGCGCTAGACTTCGCAGCGGCCGTCCTGGTCTGCTTGGCGCTCATCACCGGCGTGTCGCTGGTCAGCGTCGCGTGCGCCACCGCTCACCGTGCGGGCGACGCCGCAAAGCCTGCGCTCATCGACTGCGCCAAGCAGAACGCGTCGGGCATCGTTGCCCTGCTCGCTGCGTTCGGAGTCCGCTCGGCCATCGAAGGGAGGCTCGACGTGGACGCGCTCGAGACGATCGCGAAGGGCCAGGCGGCAGGCGTAGCGGCGTGCGCATTCGCTGAATTCGTCCGGGCATGGAAGGCCAAGCCGACGCCGCAGGTCGCAGCGCGCGGTGGCGACGATGACCCGGTGGTCGAGCTTCAGGCCCTGCTCGAGCGGGTGAGCGGCGGGGCGAAGGTTGTGCTCGCGGACGGGACGGCGATGTGACCACGACCGGTCCTCGCCCGAAGTTCACCGCAGCACAGGCCGTAGCGCAAGCCCGCGCGCTGGTCGGGCGCGGCGTCTACCAGCTCGGCACCGGTGACATCGACAGTCACGGCGACGATCCGCGCGACTGCTTTGGCTTCGCGGCGTGCGAGCTGTTCGGCATCAAGCGGCACCGGCCGGGATTCAACCACGGGCCCTGGGCGACGGTGGAGGACGACCTCAACTGCAACAGCGCGACCGAGGACGCCGACCACCACGGCGAATTGTTCGAGCGCGTGCAGACGCCGGCGCCGGGCGTCCTACTCGCGTACCCGACGATCCGACTGCAGGGCCACGTGTTCATCGGGCACATCGGCATCGTCGTTGGCGTGTCGCGGTGCCTCGAGTGGGACCACGACCACCCGGACTACGCACTGCTGGACGTTGTCGATTGCCACGGCCCGAACGGTCGGAGACCGGGCATCGTGCTCGGCAACGGCACGGTCTGGAACCGACACGACGAGACGTGGCCGAAGCCGGAGCACCGGACGGCCATGCTGCGAGTCCGTGCATGACGCTCGCCGATCTCGGTCCAGTTCATCGATCTCATGCTACCATGCTCCTCGCCCGTCCCGCCGCAGCGAGCCTACACGCCGGCGCAAGCCGACTCCATGCAAGGAACCTCGCGCCCGCTGCACTCGGACGGGCTACTCGTTCTCCAGCACCGCGATGAGCGCGCACAGCAGGTTGGCGGCGCCCCAGCCGGTCAGATTGTGCATCGCCTGGACCTGCTGCGCCGCGGTGAACCTATACTCGCGGCGCTCGGCGATCCACCGCCGAACCTCTGCCAGACACGACGCCGGCCGATCGCGCACCGGAATGGCGTTGCGCTCGTCGTCGGTCATCACCACGGCTCACCGTCCTCCACGTCCTGAATCTCGCACCTGACCCGGTTCGTCTCGGCCTGCTTCGAGGCGGAGATCTTGGCGCGGAGTTGGGCGGACCAGTGGGCAGAGACGGCAGCGCGCTGGGCCTCCGTCCTCCTGGCGCGACGCCGCGGCCCGCCTTCCTCTCGCTGGTCGCGCTGGTCGATGTCCAGCAGATTTCGAAGGGTGATGCCGTCGTACACGAAGTCCAGCGGGTCCGGGCACTGCGCGGGGTCGAGCCTGAGCCATGGCGTCTCGATCGTGGGCGGCTCGCGGTAGTGAGCCATGTCTCGCGGCTCCATGTCGTCCGACGTGACCAGTGCGGGCCGCGGGTTCTCCGCCTCGAACTTCGCGTGGGCGGAGCGGACGGCGTCGACCGGTTGCTGGATTCGGCTGACCCTGTCGGTGAGGTTGAACGTGAACCGCCCCATCTCGACGTAGCCGCCGAGACCCTGGTGGCGCTCAGGCCTGAGTTCGGCGTGCCCGTCTTGGTTGCAAAGCGACGCGATGGGACCTTCGATCCAGTCCCCGAGCAGCAGGGTCACCCTGACGTGGTCGCCAACCCGGAAGCAACGCGCCCGGTGCGACGCGCTCGCTGCATCGATGTTCGCCTGGGCTGCCGCTTCCGACAGGCCGCAGAGGGCGACGGGCAAGAGCGCGTCGCACCGGGCGCACTTGTGGTGGACGGTGGCGGTCGATGGTTCGGATCCGTAGTCAACGCCGATGAGGACGCGGCCGGCCAGCAGGTCCGCGTTGAGCGTATAGATCTTGTCCTGCTCGGGCTTCACTTCGTCGTCGTGCATTGGTCTCCTTCGAGTATATCCGCGATCTCCAGGTACCGTTCGTGATTCTGGTCGTACACCGCGTCGTCGTGGATCTTGCGCAGGGCGACCTCCAGCTCCGCGATCCGCTTGTCCGTCTGCGCCGCCCGTTGCCGGTACGCCAAGGGCCACGAGTCGCGCTCCTGCTCGTAGTGGCGGACCATGTCGCGCGAGGCGGCGAGGTCGGCGTGGAGGCGGGCGAGATCTCGGTCCTGCTGCTCGATGACCAGCTTCGCCTCGCCGAGCTCGGTGCGGAGGGTGGCGATCTGCTCGTTCATCTCGTCGCGCTCGTATCGCCAGCATCGGTTCGCAAGCACGACGCGGCGCAGGTGAGACCTGGGCGGCATCTCGTCGACGGGCACGAGGCACTCGCCGGCAGCGATGCGCACGTCCTCGGCGTGCCGATCGACCTCGTCCAGCGCCGCGGAGTAGCCGGTAAGCAGGGTCGAGAGGTTTGTCCTGATCCAGTTCTGCGCCCTGCCGTACTCGACGGTCGACGCTGGGTTGTCGAACGACTCTTCCTGTCGCACCCACTCCGCGATCAGAGCGCGGGCGTCGGTGGTCATGGGGCGCCTCGGAGTGCCGCCATAAGTGCCCTGCGTGCGATCTCCTTGTCTCTGGCATCCTGCTCTGTTTCGACTGGTCGCGTGTACGCCAGCGCCGCCCGGGCGATCGCCACGAGCTGGAGCAGGTCAGCCGGGTCGATGTTGAAGTCGGCACCAGCAGGCGTTGACCGGACGTCAGTCTCGAGCTCGTCGAGCTGAGAGGTGGTGATGGTCATGGTGAGGCCTCGCAATCGGCCATGCGGGACTCGACCTGCGCCGCGATCGCGGCGTATTTGCGAGCAGCGGTTCGCAGGTTCTTACGATCCTCCGACAGGTGCATCCCGCAGGTGGAGGAGTACTTCGAGGCTGCACAGCGAAGCGCTGCTTCGGCCTCGAACAAATCTTCAACGGTCCAACTCATCTCATCCATCCTTCTGCGCGGGGCGGGTGGTGGTGTCGCACTGCTGACCTGGATACGACCAGCAGATCGCGAGGGCCCAGTCGAGGCTCGAGCTTCCGAACACCGCCCGGCGCACCTCGTTCTGCCATCGCCTCATCTCGGCATCGGTGTTACGCGGCCGACCGCACGGGCACGGCTGCTCGGTAGTGACAGCCGGTACACGGCCATCATCGCCGCCCGCAACCCTGCGTCCGCCTTCAGGTTCTACAGCAGCGTCGAGAACAGGGAGTTGTCGTTCTTGGGTCATCGTCGTCGGTCTCCTCGGGGGTCAGTACGGCAGCTCAGGCGGGACGACTCGTTGCTCCTGGTAGTCCTTTGGCCAGTGCAGCTTGAGCATCTCGTGGCGCAGCCCAGAAGTGCGGACGTACTCAAGCGACTCGCGGCAGCTGTCGTCCCAGAGTTTGCCGTCCACGGTTATGCCGTGCTGCTCGTTGAACTCGGCGTTGCGGATGAGTCCGGCGAGGACCCAGGTTGGGATGGCAACGGTCTGGCTGTTGTCTTTGTTCATCGTCGGTGTCCTTTCGAGTTCTGCTGTCTGTTCGTTGCTGACTGAACTCGAAGCGCAATGCCTCGAGCGATCCGTTGTGGTTTCAGGTACCAGTGGGTAACACCGTGCCGGTTCGAGTCCGGCCATTCGCACGCATAGTTACGAGATCGAAAAACGCGAGGTGAACCCCAAATCGGCTCCGAGTTCCGTTGGTCATGGCGCGTGCCTCGGGCAAAGCCAGCCAAGTGCGCCGTGGAACCACTTCGACTTCTTGCCCATGATCGCCATGTCGATCGTCGCGCAACACCGCGGCGTGATGCACCGAACAGTCGGACCATGCGTGGCCCCGCGTTGCGGAGGAACCAGTTCGTGCAGCTTCGCGATCGCGAGTTCGACCAAATCGTCTCTGGTGCCGCCCGGTCCGTCCTCGGTCTCCTGCAGCAGCATGGCCAGCACGCCGATAGTCGCACCGGTTGCCAGCGCGAGGTTGTTGCCGCTGGCCTTGCGTGCAGCGTCCCGGATCACGCGCATCACGCGGATGCGGTCGGCGTCGGTTACATCGCTCATCGCTCGACGTCCTCATCAGAGATCCAGATATACGCGGCGATCCAGGTTCCGCCGAACTGGTCGTCTCTTTCGGGTTGCAGGTCGATCGGCAGGTTGACAGCTCGGTCGTCGCCGCGTGCCTTGCAGTGGCTCTGACTGCATCCGGTACCGTACGCGCGTCGGGCCGCAGCGCGGAGCTGCTCATCGGTCGGCCTACCGCTCACATCCCACCCCTCGCCCGCATCGCGGATGTGCCGTGCTCGGCTCGGCACGGGAACTTGCTGGCGCTCGGGCGTCGTGTAGCGGTCACCCAGTGTTCGTGCCCGCATTCCAGCGTCAGGCACCAGCGTCCAGAGTTCATTGGCGAGCGATCCACTCGCACAACGCGACGATAGTGGCTCGGCACGCGGATGCGCTTCGAAGGCACGGCGACCCAGTCCATCTCGACCTGGCGGTCAAGAACCTTGACCACACGAGGCGGCCCGCCGTCGAACCTCACGATGTGCCATCCGCTGCGCTCCTGACCCATCCGAGGCTTGTCGTAGAAGGCCGGCTCCCATGCGGCGCCGACATCGCGCTGCACTTCGATCGCTTCGCCGGGTAAAAACTTCTTGCTTGCGCTCACGTCAATTCATTCCTCGCCCGCATCACCGCGGCCTCCACGATCCACGGCCCCACCGGGGCATCGTCCGGTACCGCGGCGCAGATCTCCGCACGCTCGGCCTCGGTGAGCCGCAGGGTCATGCGCTCGGTCTGGGGCAGGCCACGGGTGGGTGGTTGGCCGCGAGGGCGGGTCATGGCTTCCTCTGAGCACGAGATGACCCTGGGCCGACCGGACCGAAGCGCTCGATCGTTTGACGTCCGTCGAACGCAGCGAAGCACCGATGGCACGAACCGTTATCGGTGACGCCGTGAGAGCACCGAGGGACCCGCATTTCCCTGCGGATCGCAGCCACGCGCTCACCGATGTAGCTCACCGCGTTGAGCGCTCCGAGCTTCGACGGATCCCGACCGTCGGTCCAGTCGGTGTCCAGATAAGCGTCGATCGCTGCAACGAGATGACCAGGGAGGATGATGGCTTCGTCGGCCGGCTTAGTACTCATAGCTGTAGAACTCCTCGCGCTCACCGAGCCGGAGCGCGATCCCGTCCTGCGCGTAGCCGTGTGCGCGTCGGTAGAACACGTGCACCTTGCCCTTGGGGTCGCGCTCGTACGTGTAGATCTGCGTTTGACTGACGCCGTTGCCGTCGGTGCGCGTCGCCTTATCTTCTTGCACCGTGACCTTGGATCCGCTCGGCGATACCGCGATCACGGTCGCCGCGTGGCGGTCTGCGATGTAGCAGACGGTACATGCATCCCCAACGCTCGGGCGACGCGTCATGTCCTTCGCGTCCTGACGGAGCGTGCAGTAGATCCAGAGCACACGCTCCTCCATCTCGGCCGCACGGGCTCGTGTACCGGGGAGCGCAGGCTGCAGGCAGCCATCCAGTCCGCGCACGTACAACGGGAGACCCGAATCCAGGGCTGCTCGTCCGGCGAGCCCGATGTCTTTGTCGGTCAGTGTCGTCATGCGATTACTGTACGTCATGTATTCCATCCGTCAACCCCCTTTCTTCGCCCCACCTTCCAACACCTTCCACGCCCTCCGCCGCGCCGCATCCTCCGCTTGCCGCTTGTCGATGTACGCCCCGCCGTCCGTGATTCCCGTCGAAGCGTGCCCAAGCGCCGCCGCGACCGTCTCCGAGTGCGAGCCCTGCACCTTGCCGATCGTGGCCGACGTCCCGCGCAGCCCGTGTGGCCCCACCTCAGGCACGCCGGCCAGCTTGCACAGGCGCCAGACCTGCTCCCTGGCCCAGTCCTGCGGGCGAGCTCGCGTGCTGGCGTGCGCGAACAGCGGATCCTCGGCCGCGCGGTCAGCGGCCAGCCTGAGCAGCCCCGGGCGCAGTACCGCGGGCACCTCGGCCTGGCGCCGGCCGGCCTCCGTCTTCGAGTCCGGGATCCAGAACATCCGGCCGTCGTCGTCCACGTCGCGAACGTGCGCGAGCACGACCTCGCCGTTGCGGCTGCCCAGCAGCAGGTAGGCCAGCGTGCAGACCGCACCATCGTCCGTGGCGAGCCGCGCCGCGCAGACGTCGATCACCTTGCGGCTCTCCTCGATGCGGAGCTGCTTCTTGCCCTTGCGACGACGGCCGCGCCCCTTGACGCGCGCGAACGGATCCGCAGGCAACCATCCGCGCTCAGCGCACCACCGGCCGAACGCTTTGCACACGCTCAGCCCGTTGCGGTGCGTGTCGACCGCACCGGTGCGCGCGTCGTAGAGCTGGGTCGCAAGCTTTGGGGTGAGACGCTTCAGATCCAGCATGCCATTGGACTCGAGCGCTAGCATCTTGCGCAAGTGAAACGCCTCACGCGCGACCGTTGACGTGCGGAGCTCGCCTTCGCTCACCCGCTTCTCCTGGCTCGCGAGGTACGCGGCGACCGCGATGTCGATCGTTCGGGTCTCGGCGTTCTTGCGGAACGCGGCGATGAAGTCGTTCGCTTGGCGCTCGCTCTCAAAGTAGCGAGAGTCTCGAGAGCCATCCGCTCCGACGCAGATAACTCGCCAGCTGTTCTCGCTGACGTGGAATGGTCCGTGACAGCGTTCGTGTCGTTGTCGCATGGCTCGTCCTGTAGTCCGGATTGCCGAGCACGCGCTAGCTCCTCGCGCACAACAGCGCGGATTGCCTCGAGCAGCGCGGCGGTGGGGGTCACGGGCACCCGTTCGCGTGCCAGCGTCGCCACTCCTGGCGCACGCGGCTCAGGACGTGAGCTTTGCGGTTTCCGTTAAGCCGAACGAAGATCCGTCCGTGGTCGTATGCCCATACCCCTACTTCCTTGTCGGGCGAACAGACAATGTCGACCATTGCAGACAGTGATCTCGCGAGCCAGTTGGCATCCGGCTCACCGTGCTCCGCAACTACCGCAACGTAGAATCCGGCTGCCTCCAGTTCGCTGATCTGCTTGGCGGAGACGCATACGTCAACCGCGACTCGGGGTCTGCCGTCGTGGATGATAGCTACCGGCGATAGGCGTCGCGATACCGGCGCCGACCGTGCCGGTGACCCGAGGTCGCGGACCCCCTGCTTCGTCAGCTTCACGTCACGTTCTCCTCGTAAAATACGACACCCTCCACCGACCCGCGCCCCACACGCCCGTGAACGACCCGCCATCCCAGTCCGGCACGGTCACGTGATTGTATGCGTCGCACTTCGCGCAGTGCAGCGACATCCCGGCCCAGTACACGCCGTCGGGTGAGGCGATCGGGGCGCGGCAGTTGTCGCAGTGGAGGGTCATGGCCGTGGCCACTCCTGGCGCCTGCCATCGCGCCACACCACGTAGAGGCTACTGAGCGTCCCGCGCTTGAGCGCCTGTCGCGCCATCTTGTACGTCGCCCACGTACCGCCTCGGTTGCGCTCCGTGTCCTCGAACGGCGCCGCGATCATGACGTTCGATGCCTCGACGATGGCTCGGTTCCGCTTCATGTGCGGCATCGGGGCGAGCACCTCGCCGCAGATCGTGTACGCGCACCATTGGCCGTCGGGCCAGTCCGGTCCGGGGTGGCCGATGATGCGACAGCCGCGGGCCCGGCAGATCTCGTGGAACTCCTCGTCGGCGCCGACGCACATGCCGTGGTGCGCGACCACGTCACCGAACAGCTCCGCCACGAGGTCGTCAACGGCGGCCCCTTGTTCGGCGGTCATACCGTAGCGCGTCCCGGTGAACCCGATATGGAGGGTCACGCCCGCCACCACGCCATCAGAAACGCCGCGAACCCGATCGTCGCCAACAGCATCCACCGGAACGCGTCGTGATTCCCGAGCGCCCATGCGGCAATCGTGGCGACGAGGCTCGTGGTGGTTAGACAGGCCAGGGCGAGCTGGATGGGCGAGCGGGTCATGGGCGGTCCCTGGCGGCGCGGTAGGCGTCGATAGCGCACATCAGGGCGCTCATCAGGAGCCCGTCTTCGTCGTCGGTCGCGGCATCGCGCCACGACTCCGCGGACTCGACCACCGTCAGCAGTGCGATCTCGCGCATTGCCGTCTCGTGACGCTGACGCTCGATGTCGAACGCGAGCTTGCGCAGGGCGTCGAGCTCAGTCAGGCAGTTCCGCAGCGCCTGCGCGTACGGCGCCAGTTCGTCGTACTGCAGGCCGGAATCGACGCGATGGATCAGGCGCTCGATGTTGGCGCGGTCGAAGGTCATGCTGACCTCCGATGCGTCTCGTAGCAGGCCTTGCACCGACACCCGTGCGTCGCTGTCCCGTGTCGCGCGGTCGTGATGCATAGGTTGTAGCCGCGCAGCCTCGCGCGGTTGACGCGCTTGTCGCGGCGGACGTTCCAGGTCGTCTTGAAACGCCTCACGCGCGCCACTCCGACCGCTCCGCCCCAAGCGCCTTGAGCAGCGCGCTGACGTACAGTTCCGAGCTTTGGCGCGCGCCCCACGACAGTCCTGCCATGAAGGACAAGACCAGGGCGCGTGGCATCGGTTCGCGCTGGATGGATTCGACGGTCATCTTCTTCCCCTCGTGAACGACCCCGGCGGGAACACCGGCAGATCGTAGTTGTCGACCTTGTGCGTTAGCTTCGGGCCGCCCGTGTAGTACCCGCTCAACGGCAGCGGACTCTTCGGTAGCTTCGGCGCCTTCACGTCCGCCTGTGCGATCAGCGTGTCCATCCCGAGCTGTGTCAGGCACCACCGTTTGCGCCCGTCCTCGTCGACGCCACCGAACCAGATCAACTTGAGGCGCTGGAACAGCTGGCGACGCACCGGCTGGATCGGGTGGCGCGGATTGGTCAGCAGGCCGCGCAGGTCGTCGATGTGGGACGGCCGGAGGTCGGCGATGGTGAGTTGGGCGGTACGTCTCATGGTGCTGCTCGTCCGTTCATGTTGGGCCACCACGTCTGCGGTTTCGTGATGCGGTCATCCTCGTCGTCCCAACTGCCGCTGCAGCTGGAGCACTGTTCCGCGGCGGACTCGAAGCCGTGGTAGTCGCCGAGTCGGTATGCGCGAGTCAGCGCGCCGGCGACCGCGATGTTGCGGAACAGGATCGACAGGTCGACCCAGTACGCCTCTTCGCCGGAGCAGCACATCTCGCAGCCGGATCCGAAGCACGTTCCGCACTGGCCGTACGCGATGAACTGGTTGTCGCCCTCGAGCGACATGCCGGTGTAGTCGAGATCTGGTGTCACTTCGGCCCCGCACTGAGAAGCGCGGCCATCTGCTTCACGACCGGTTCGCAGGTCCGCGGGGCGTGCAGCTTCGTCAGCTTGCACTCCAACTGGGCGCGGTGCGGGCACGTCGTGGCACAGAACGGAGCCCCGTCCAGCCAGATCGGCAACGCCATGTCACTGGCGCCGAGTCCCGCCGCGAGGGTCTGCGCGTCGATTCGCCAGGCGAGGGTCATGGGGTGCTCCGGGTGGCGAGAACGCGGTCGAGTGTTCCGAGCAGCTCCGGGATCTCGTCGAGGAACTCGAAGCGGGCCATCTCGTCGCGAGTCGCCTGGATACGCGTGAAGTCCTCGTCGGGCAGCTGCGCAGCGCGACGCCGTCGGATCTCGGCGACGGCCATCTGCACAAGCATCGCCCCGACCGCGCGGTGTCGCTCGTCGAGCATCACGTCGCGGTCCCACATGCTCATGCCTTCCAGCTGCTCATCCGTCAAATCCGCCATACGTCATCGCTCCTGCTCGAAAGGTCCGCCCGGCACCATGCCGAGCGGTTGGCGCGCGGTGGTCACGCGCCGGATCACTTGCCCTCACGCTCGAGGCGCGCGATCTCGGCAGCCTCTTCGGGCGAGGGGTCACCAGCCTGCGCGGCCATCTCCGCAGCGATCTGCGACGACAAGTCTGCCTTGTGGCTCTCACCGCCGGTCTCGACGTCGATGATCCTGCGCTGGTCGTCGACCGTGCGCGCGTTGTCCAACGCGTTCGCGATGTGCCACGACTCGTCGAACTGGAGGAACTTGCCGAGGCGGTGTATCGGCGCTTTCCTCATCATCTGGTCGGGCCAGTCGCGCCACGCCGGGCTGTCGCTGCCGGCCTTGCGGACGGCGTCGAGGTCGTCGCGGTCCATCACCTCGAACACCGACTCGCCGTTGGCGAGCTTCGCGATCGCGTACGCCGCGATGATCTCCTTGCCGCGGTTGCCGAAGTTCGGCCGGTGCACGATCGAGTTGGCTGTCCCCTCGTCGACTTCGAACAGGTCGCCCTCATAGACCACGTTCGAGCGGATCGAGCGGACGCCGCGCGAGCGCAGCGCCATCTTGATCACACCCTTGTAGCCGCGCTGGAACGTCGCCTCCATCACGCCCTTGTTCTTGTAGGGCACGAGGTACGCCTCGCCCTTGAGGGCGCCCGGCTCGAGCCCGGTGACGGCGCACGCGATGAGACCGAGGTAGATGGACTCCTTGGTGCACTGGCGCAGCTTCTCGCCGCGCTCGTCGGCCATGTCGCGCAGTGTGAATCGGAGCAGTGCCTCGGGCTTCACGCTGTTCTTGGCCCACTCACGGAGCACACCGACGCGTGCATCGAGGAACGCCTTGTGCTCATTGATGGTGGCGAGCGCCGTGGTCTGCTGCGGCGCGGACTGGATCGCCTTGCTGCTGGCATCGTAGTTCAGGCGCGAACCGGCGCGCGGTGGCTGTGTCGTGCTCATGGCGTCGGTACCCACACCTTCACAATGCGATCGACCTGGTGAACCTGCGTGCACTCGACGCCGCCGTACAGCTGCAGGCCTTCGTCGTGATGCACCTCGGCCGTGAAGCGCCAGTGCGCGCCGTCATCCTCGAACACGAAGACGGCCCGGCGACCGTGTCGCCACTCGGATGCCGAGACCTCCTCGAGATCCATCTCTCGAATCGATGCCTCGTCGAACGTTTTCTTGGTCATTGGTCCTCCTTCCAGCTCGTCGGCGTGCGCAGCGCCCACGTGTTCTTGGTCTTGTATGCGGTGATGTTGTCGGCGCGATCGCCGCAGTCGATGCGCGTGGCGCCGGCGGCGCTCAGGCGGAGCAGGAGCGAGTTCTTGCGCAGCTCCTCGTCCTTGGTTGCCCGCTTGCGCGCGATGCGGGCCTCGCGCCACAGCGCGATATCCATCGTCATCTCGGCGTCGGCGATCACGACCTGCGGCTTGACGCGGTCCATCTTCTCGCTCACGTGCATGCGCCACGCGTCGGTGTGGTCGACCGTCGGCTCGCGGCCGAACTTGACCATGCCCCAGAACTCGCGCAGAGACTCGAGAATGCGGTCCTCGATGGCCTTGTCGCGCTCGATGCGCAGGGGGCCGATCTGCTTCTGGCCGCCGCACAGGCACACGATGTCGACCCACGGCAGGTCAGCCACGGCCATCTCGACTCGGCACTGGACCTCGTACTTGGCCGGCGGCCCGTCGCGCCAGTCGTCCTCGAGCCACGCCGAGCACGTTTTGACCTGGAGGCCGCCGAGCAGACCGTCGGCGCGCAGCTGGCGGACGGTTGGGGCGTAGCCGTCCTTCTCGGGGTCGAACTCGGTCGTGCCAACCTGATGTGCACGCGCGAGCTCCTCGACCAGACCATCGGGCGTGCAGCGAAGCCACCCGTCCATCACGAAGCTGCCCGTCGGGACGAACACCCGGACCTTGCGGTCATGGGCGTACTTGCCGCGGATGACCGGCTCGAGCACGGTGCCCCAGTACGCGGCCTCCTCGGGTCCGTCGTCGCGCACTGGCAGCCCGCGGTGGCGACGCCAGATCTTCATGGGGGCGTTGTACTTGTCCAACCCAAGAACTCCTGCTGCCTCGGACGCCCCAAGGCACGACAGGTCGCGTTGCTGGTCGACTGCTACCGCGATGCTCACTTTCCGCCCCCCTCGATCCACCTCTGGATCACCCCGCACGCGGTGGGCCACGTCTCGCCTGCTTGGCGATCCCACGCGAGGGTCTGCAAGATCATCCGGTCCTGCTCGGACAGCGACGTCGCGCGGTGCAGTGAGACCAGCGCACGGGCCAGCTGGCGAAAACCGGGTCGCGACGGGTCGACCGGCATCGACAGCACGATGTGCGCGTAGGTCAGCGCCTGGTCGATCGTCCACTCCCTGGGAGGCTCGTCGTCGGGCGATGGCTTGTGCATCGACTCGGTGACCTCCTCGTCGGACCCGGCGATCGGGTGCGGGCGAGTAAGGCGCGGAATGGTGGTGCGTGAGGAGTCGGTCATTGGACCACCTTGCGTCGGATGTCAGCAGCCAGGTCCGCCGCTTCCTCGTGAGAGATGAGTGTCGGCTCCAACGAATTGCGCGGCGACGACATCAGGTAGCCATCGCTGGTTCGCTCGGCCGCGCACCTCCTGAAGTCTTCTGACTCACCGCGCTCGATGGCCGAGGCGATTGCCAACATCTCCTCTCCGGTCCCCTCTATGTCGGCGTTGCCAAGCCTCGACGAGCAACGCAAGGCTGCTCCGAACTCCGTGCGCTCGAACCACCTGCGCCCGTCGTGTTCGGCGCGCTCGATGAGCCACCAGTTATCGATCGAATCGCACTTGCTGAGCACGCACTTCATGACTCCACGTCCGTTCTGTCGAACTGTTCGTCGACGGTGACTACCGGCAGATCTCCGTGTGGTCCGTTGAAGTCACCAGGAACTACTGGGCACGTCATAGGATCCATGTCCGCATGCCTCGCCACGCTCGCGGCCACATCATGCCTGCGCTGCTCGTCGATGACGTCGCACTGAGCGAGGACCCCGGCCTGCCAGTCGGGCGATGGTGCAGGAACCGGCATGTCGCGGCCGGCCGTCAGGATCTCGCGCTTGAGCCAGCCGGCCCATTCGGCCTTCGAGCGGGGCACCGTGTCTGCCTCGTTCGCAGCGTACCCTCGCTGCTCGGGGCGCGACGATAGGTAGGTGCCGTACGCCAGCTCGGCCGCGCGGACCTCGATCGGGTTGGCGCGAGCGGCCACGCCGAGCGAGCGGTACTCCGAGCAGCCCGGCACGTGGCACTCGATGCGCAGCAGTTCGTTGTTGTCGCGGTACACGCCGACCCACTTGTGCTTGTGTTCCTGTTTGTCCATATCGTCCCCTTGTTGTGAGTCAGCGTGTTCGCGGAGTGCTACGCCGGCGGCGGCCAGCACGAGCGCATGTAGTTCGTGTCGCAGCAGTGCGACTCGACGACGAGGCGCGGCGGCGGGTCCGGGTTGCACACGCCGCCCGGAGTGCTGGCCTTGAACTCGGCGCCGCCTTCGACGTCGCGAAGTTCGGCGATGGTCAACGTGCGGATCGCTTCGACTGTCAGTTGCAGTTTCTTCCTCATTCCCTATCTCCTTGTTTCGTACTGCGTTGAAAGGGCCGGCCCTCGTCGGAATTGCCCTCGGATGCCCTCACGAGGTCACGACGAGGACCGGCGGAATCACGGCGGCGACCAGCCCGTGCGGATGAGGGCCTCGGCTTCGGCGTCCGTGATCTCGGTCCATGTCGGATAGACATCCGAGAGCAACGCGTACGCGTTGACAGCCAGCGACAGCGCGCCTGCCACCGGAGTCCCGAGAGCACGAAACACCTCAGCGTAGACGCGCGTTCTCCGGTTGCCGTGCTCGGTGTAGACTCCGCCGCTCGCCGCGATCGCGCAGATCAGCGCCGCCTCTTCGCGCACACGCTTGCTGTAGCGGGGTTTCATGGCTACCACGTCGGCTCGGTCAAGTCGCGTACGTACTTGGGCGCGGTGCGCGTACGCTTTGACTGCAGCTCCGGGATCGCTGGCGCGCCGAGGTCAGCGCGGACGACACCGACATGCTCGATGAGCCTGGTCGTGCGACTCGCAGCCTTCGCGGCGGCCTTGCGCTTCGCCTTGGTCGCCTTCTTGTTGTAGCGGCGCATGGCGGCGAGCCCCTGCGACTTCGGCACGGGGTTCAGCTTGTACTCGCCGGGCGCCATCAGGCCAGCACGGTCGAACGAGACGATCTCGCGCTGAGCGCTGGTCGGCAGTACGTAGCGGACGATGCGGTCGGCGTACTCGATGAACGCGGTGGACCGGAAGAAGTACGCGGCGACGACACCCGGCTCCTTCTGCGTGGCCCGCGCGAACGCGCAGCACTTGCTGTTCTTCGCCTTGGCCTTCTTGATGTCGTCGACGGAGACCCCGATGAGCGCGGGCTGCGTTGCGTCGACGATTGGGAGATTCTTCTGCTTCGCGATGGTGTGGACGTAGGACATTCTGTTGCTCCTTGGGAGTCACCTCCCTGCCGTGGTTACTGACGCTTTCCGGTGCGGACGTCGTGCAGCGTCTGTGCGAGCTGAGCCATCGCCAGCCGCGTTGTGACGATCTCCTCGCTCAGGCTCACGTTGATGGCGCGCATCTGCTCGCAGTCCTCGAGCGCTGCGAGGCGAAGGGCTTCGGCTTCCTTGAGTGCGCGGTTCATCTTGCACGAGTCGGCCGTCTGCTTGATGAGGCGGTTCACTGTCTCGCGGTGCATTGACCCCTCGCGCTCGAGCCGCTGCCGTTCGGTGCGCAGGAGGACGTCGAGATGGACCACATTGTTGCGCTCGGCGTAGAGCTCGGCGGTCGTGTCGGCGAGGGCCTTGTCGGACCGGTCGAACTTCGCCTGGTACTCGGCGCCGAGTGACTGCTGAACGCTCAACTGGCGCTGAAGCGTCTGGACCGTGGCGCCAAGATTCGCGACTCGCTCGGTCATGGTGTCGAGCTCGAGTTCGCGCCGGCCGAGCAGCTCGCAGATGAACCGGACGTGCTGGCCGCTGCCGCACAGCGCCCACAGGTCGTCGTACGCGTGCTTGGTCTCGCCGCAGACGTTCGCGGCGACGTCGGACATCCGATCGTCGATCGATACGCTGTTCTCGTCGAGCTCGACGTCGAGATGGGGCAGCACCGCGACGGGGCGGACGTACGGCAGCCGCTCGGGCGCGGGCTGGCCGACGATCGTCGGCTCGCTCGAGTCGGGACAGCGCCCCACGTCGATGAGGGGCGGGCGCATGTCGACGGTGATCGCGCTGTGGATCGCGAGGTCGTGCATGGCGATATCGTAGGAGGCGGTCACGGTCAGTCCTTTCGAGATTCGACCCACAGGAGGGCCGCGAGTGAGGCGATTGCGACGTAGCGGAGGGCGTTGGCGAGGTGCTTCACGGCTTGGCTCCGTTGCGGGCGTTCCATGCTTCGGCGCAGAGAGCACGGGCGTCGCGGTCGCCGCGGATCGCTCGACCGATCATCTCCTGATCGAGGGCTGCTCGACCGAGCCAACCGGTGTTGTGCCGGAGCCAGTTCAGCTGCTCGTAGCAGATCGTCTCAGCGGTCACCCTCACGGCTCCCTCCTTCCGCCCATCAGCGCCCAGATGCCGAGGGTCAGCACGGCGAGCAGGAGGATGGTGGCGTGGCCGTCGGTCATCGCTTCCTCCCAGTCTTCATCGAGTCGGCGACGCGCTCCCAGCCCCACGAGACCATCTCGAACATCGCCTCTTCCGCGATCGTCTCGAGTTCGTCCTCGGTAGAGTCGTCGTCGACCTCAATGACCGCGACGCGACGGCAACCGACCAGCCCGATCGACACGTTCACAGCGATTTTCACGGCCGACCTCCATGCATCGCCTCGATCCAGATCTCCGCCGCTTCGGAGGCGCAGAACCGGATTGGCTGCGTCGTCGCGCGAGGATCCACGTCGACCGACGGCATCGGCAGGTAGAGTTGCCCGACGTCGACGACGGGAAGCTTCCGGCCGTTCGCGGCCACGGTCGGCGTCCAATCGACGGGGAGGCGCTGGGTCTCGTGCGGCTTCACAGCGAACCGTCCGTCGCGAGGAACGCCATTGCGCACGGGTCCTGGGAGTCGATCCTGATCTGCTCGAGGCGTTGGTCGGTCGGCGACCCCTCTGGCGCGTCGGCCAGTTCGCGGTCCAGCTCGTCTAGCTGGAACTGCAGGATGGCGCGCGCCATCTGGTCGGGCTCGCGGCGCTGCTCCTGGATAACGGAGCGACGCTCGGCGAGGGTGTCTTGCGCCGAGCGCTTCACGGCCGCACCGTCCTCAGGTCGAGGTGGGCAGCGCGCGCGTCGCACTCCTCGGCGCGATCGAGACGCATCTGGCACTGGTCGCCGACGAAGCGCGAGGCGTCGGTACGGAGCGAGACGGCGAGAGCGCGCCAGGCAGAGGCGTGACCGCCGACGGAGGAGAGGGATTCGAAGAGGGCGAGTGGTGAGGGCATGCCGCTATAGTGGCAAGCACCTCTTGTCTTGTCAAGTCAGACTTGGCGACGCCGTGTCGATTTCGCTCGCCCTCTTGCGTCAGATTGGCGATCCGCGAGCAACCTCACGACTTTCAGCACGACCTCGATCGCTTCGTTGTCGTTCCGGATTAGCCGCACAACACGCAGCACCTTCTCGTCCGGCACGTCCAGCACCGAAGCACCCATCGAACGGCAATACTACGCCGGCGTCTGGCGCTCAAGCCTTCTTCGTACCAAACCGTCGCGCTATCTGTTCCACGAGCGCTTTGTCAGCCTCCGATAACTCGGGCCATCTGCGGATGAGTTCGCGGAGTCTGTCGTCGATGAGGGGCGCTACCCCACTTGGGGGCGTTCCGCCGAGCGCCGCCACGATTGCGGCCCATTCGTAGGTCCAACTCGCCGTCCCATTAAGGAGCAAATATAGGTTCTGCCGGGTCATGCCGGCGCGACGCGCCAACTCTGCGCGTGTCCACTTGCGATCGGCCAGCCGGCGCTCGATCCATGCCTTGTCTTCCTTGGTCACGCGGTACGGCGTGCGTGGCTGCTGCTCCTTGGAGTCCGGCATGGTCGGATTTCCTCGGTAACACGAGCAGATGCCAAGTCGCTCTTGACTTGGCGGACAAGTGTGCCTTACCTTTGTGGTCATGACTGATGGTCAGCGGCTGATGAGATGGCGTAAGGCTCGTGGGATTTCGCGGCAAAAGCTGGCGAAGACCCTTGCGGTTTCGCGACAGACGATCCTCGCGTGGGAAACCGGGACTTGGCAGCCATCGGAGGATCGGTGGCCGCAGATCGCGCGCGCACTTGGATTGCCTGCGCCGAGGCAGGCGAAGCAGTACGCCCCACTCCCCGAACCTCCGACCGCGCGAGCCGCCTCGTGACAATTCACCCGGCTCTCGGTAACCACCTCATTCCGGAGTGCCATGCTGGTTGTTTGCACAGCGAGCCTCCGGCGCACTACGTACTTCTGCGCAGTACACCTTTCGCGGCCCGCTCGCCCCTGTCCCTCGCGTCCAACGTTGAGCGCAGCGTCACCCAGCACGCGCTCCGTCGTACTGGCACCGCTCCCTCCCGGGCGGTGTCGCGAGGGTCTGCTCGGGGCGAGCGGGCCGCCCTTTCTCTCACCGTGGAGTCCTGAGTGGAAAACCTCGTCCAACGTCTGATGTCGAGCCGCACCGACTGGCTCGAGCACCTCGAGAACGATCTGCGCATCTCGGTCGTGCGCGACGGCGACCTCGCCTCGCTCAAGTACAACCAGATCGAGTCGCCGATGGCCGACCCGATGGTCCAGCAGTGCCGCGGCATGGTCGTCGACGTCGCACGTGAACGTGTCCTGGCGTGGCCCTACAACAAGTTTTGGAACTTCGGCGAGCACCTCGCGGCGCCGCTCGACTGGTCGACCGCGCGCGTGCAGGAGAAGCTCGATGGATCGCTGATGATCCTCTACTTCGACCGCGAGTGGTGCGTGGCGTCCAGTGGACACCCGACGGCGGGCGGCTCGTTCGGCGCCGACACCAGGACGTTCCGCGATGCGTTCTGGTCCGTGTGGAACGACCTCGGCATGAAGCCTCCGACCGCTGCGCGCTCGCAGCACACGACGTTCATGTTCGAACTGTGCGACTCGCCCAACCGCGTGGTCGTGCGCCACGAGAAGCCTCGTCTCGTCCTGCACGGCGCGCGAGATCTGGAGGGTGGCGAGATGCATCACAACGACCTCGGGCTGCTGGCCGACAAGCTCGGATGGGAGCATGTCGCTGACCATCCGATCTCCACAGTCGCGGACTGCCTCGCGGCTGCCGAGGCGCTCGACCCGCTCAAGCAGGAGGGTTTCGTCGTCGTCGACGCCTCGTTCAACCGCGTCAAGATCAAGTCGCCGCGCTACGTCATCCTGCACCACCTCAAGGGCGAGGCAACCCCGCGGCGAGCGATCGAACTGTGGCAGACCGGCGAGACCGAGGAACTGCTCAACAGCTTCCCCGAGTTCAAGCCGGTCATCGAGCCGATTCACGCCGACCTGGACCTGATCGCGGCGCAGTGCGTGAAGGACTTCGAGGAAAACATGCCGCGCGCGAGCCGCAAGGAGTTCGCGATGGCCGTGAAGGACCGGCCGTGGTCGTCGGTGCTGTTCAGGATGCTCGGCGAGGAGCGGCACGACGTGGAGACCGCGAAGGCGATCATGCGGCGCGGCTCGCTGCAGAGCCTGGAGAGGATGCTCGGGCGATGAAATCCGCCGCATCCCCCCAAAAGGTCCCCAATTCGGGGAGTAAATCCGGCGATCGGGCCGAGAACACCCCCAGGCCGCGAGGTCGCCCACTCGGCATGCGCGATCGCCACGGTCGGTGCGTGCCTGCGCGCTGTGACCTGGCCAGCGCGTCGTGGCGTGCGTTCTGCCGCGACTTCGGGCACCGGCTCGAGAAGCTGATGGCCGAGCGTGATGTCGCGGCCACCGAGCTCGCAGCGGCTACGAGCTTCCACCTCGGCTCGATCCAGGCGTGGCGCCGCGGTGCGCGGATGCCGAACACCCACGGGCTAGCGGTGATCGCCATGGCGCTCGGATGCGCGTTGGTCGACCTGTTGCCCGCGCAGGCGCACGCGGCTGGGGGGGTCTCATGACCGCCTCCTACTTCGACCACCTGACCACGCCTCGCCACCAGCACGTACCCGACAGCGATGGCCTGTGCTCGTACCTGCTGGTCGTCGACGGGGCGTTCGTGCAGTCGTTGTCGCCCGTCAAGACGACGCTGTCAGACCTCGAGGCGATCGCGTTCCTGTGGCCGCACTCGGAGGCGGAGAGGTGGTTTCGCGAACTGGTGGAGCGGTGGCCGTATCTGAGAGGCGCGCAGGCGGTGAGGGGTCGCCCATGACCAGACGAGGCGAGAGATTAACAAGCGGCATGACGAACGCGGAGCGGCTTCGTTTACTGCGCGCCGATGCCGTTGCTCGAGGGCTGTGTCTGGAGTGCAGGTGCAGAACGCCACGCGATGAACTCAAAACATGCGACGTGTGTTTGCAGCGCGCGAGAGACCGCATCGAGTCTCACCGCCTGCGCGGCAAGTGCGACTGTGGTCGGCGGCCACCGCCCGGACTGTCGATGTGCAACAAGTGCCGTGCGCGATCTTCCAGAAGGAATGCCCAGGACCGTAGTCGACTCGTCGCCGAGCAGATCTGTCCGCGGTGCCGGAACGGTCAGCCGCGGGACGGTCGTCGTCAGTGCGACGCATGCCTTGTTGATCTACGCGAACGGGCAAGCCGTCGGTATTGGAGCAGCAGGCCGGAGCGCGAGCGAACCCCTCCGACCTGCTCGGAGTGTGGCGAACAAGGCCACCTCGCCAGCCGACACCGCCCTGACTGGAGACTGGAGTCTCGCCCATGACCCTCCGCACCACCGCTCGCATCTACTCGACCCTCCTCGTCGCGTTCGTCGTCGCCGTCTACGTCGCGCTGTACATCCTCGCCGGCGCGTGGCCGATCGTGGCGCTGGCGGTATTCGGTGGGCTGTTGATCGCCGCGGCGGTTGGCGGGCTCTGCTTTGATGGTGAGCCGTGATTGCTGGACAGCTCGCCTTCTCGCTCCCTGGCCAGGCGACCGATCGATCTGGCCCCTGGATCGTGAGCCATAAGTTCGACCGCGACGGAGCTCGTCTCGCGGACGGTCACTACTCTCGACGCACACCAGGGAGCCCGCAATTCATGCCGCCCGGCGAGACGTTCATATTGGTCACCCCAGCCCGAGACGCGGTGTTCGGCTGGTGGCGCCCCCATCCGCGCGCCGGGATCGTCGCTATGAACGGCCTCGACGGCTGGACATGCAGCATATTCCGCAACACCGGCCCGTCGCTATCGAGCGCACTCGTCCTCGCAGCAGAGGAAGAGTTGGCGCTGGCATGGAGCCGTGGAGATCTCGCTGCACCGTGCGGTCCTGACGGGCTTCTAACGTATGTCTGGCCGCGCAAAATCCGATCGACCAACCCGGGCTGGTGCTTCCAACTCGCTGGGTGGAGGCGCTCGAAGTGGACCAGGAGCGGCAAGAGGCTGCTGCACAAACCGTGGCACCTCGCCGGGATTGCGGCGTGCGAGTGGCCAAGGGTTGAGGCGATCGTCGCATGATCCCCGCCTACCTCACAACCGGCGTGACCTTAGTCCACACCGAGCAACCCTCTACGTGGCACGCACTCCGCGCTGCGTACCCGGGCGGGCGAATCGTCACGACCTGCGTGCTCGAGCTGCCGTACGCGCGGCTCAACGTCATGGTCGTGCGTCCTGGTGAGCGCGTGCCGTCGAACATCTGCGGCGCTTGCAGGAGGCACGTGGAGATCGCGATGCACGGGGCGTGCGTCCCGGTCGAGGCGGTTGCGGTCCAGCGGGTGAACACGCCGAACCTGCGTGGCGCGAGGATCCGGGCAGCGACGTTGACGGGCGTGGCGGCGAGGGTGAGCACGGCCGAGGTGGAGTGGACGGAGGGCGGGATTCCGGAGGTGGCGATCAGTGACCTCAGCTCGAGGAGTTACGTGAGATGAGTAGTCCGATTCCGGTTGCGCACAGCTGGACCATATACACAAGAGGTCTCGCGTACGTCGCCCGGCACCGCTGGATGTGCTCGTGTCGTCGGTGCGGCACGTGGCAGAAGAAAGTTCGCTCTGCCCGCAACGGCGGCGCGAGGCACGTGGCGGCGATGGAGAAGAAGTAGTCGCGATGTCGCGAATCAACGTCGACTTCACCGCAGTGGCCGACAACGACGGTCGGTTTAGCCGCCTGGCCGGCCTGCTTGGCCTCGCCGATGCCGACCACGCACGCGGTCGCATGGAGCACCTGTGGGTCGCTTGCACCACCCGCGGCGAGTCGGCGCTGCCTCGGTGGTTGGTCGAGAAGCACCTTGGCCAGTCCGGACCGGAGGCGCTGATCGCCGCTGAACTGGCGCGGTGGGCGCGCGGACGCGGCGACTCTCAGACTCGAACGCTCTACATTCGCGGCGCGGATAAGAGGTGCCTCTGGCTTCGAAAGAACCAGGAGCAATCTTCCAACGGCGGGAAAGCACAGGCCGCAAACTCCAGCCGGGTGGCTGGTAGATTCGCCAGCCGGGTGGCTGGCGGCGACTCCAGCCCTCCTGCTCCTGCTCCTGCTCCTGCTCCTGCTCCTGCTCCTTCAGAAGAGAGAGAGAGCGGCGGACCTTCGGTCGCCTTGCTTGCCCTCTCTGGTCCGGTTCCGAAGCCCAAGAGGGCACGCAAGAGCAAGCCGTTCGACTGCTCGCCAGAGGAACGTGCGATGGCGCTCCGGGTGCTCGGCAAGCTCGGGGAGCGGAACCAGATCGCGTACACCGGCTGTGATGCGCACGTGAGGCTGATCGTCGAGCGGCGACGCGAAGGGAACACCGAGCTAACGCTCCGCGCGATCATCGCCTACTGCGCCGAGGGCAAGAAGTGGGAGGGCGACCCCAAGATGCAGGACCACCTGTGCCCGGAAACTCTCTTCGGCCCGCAGACGATCTCGAAGTACCGAGACGCCGCGCTGTCCTGGGCGGCGCGTGAGTATCCCGATGCCAGAATCGAGGAGGCCAAGTGACCGACGAACAAGACCCCGAAGTCCTCGCCGACCTGCGACTCCGCGCCTCGTCGATGCACGACCGCACTCGAGCCCGACCGACCAAGAGCGCATGGTCACCGCCGGCGATCGTTGACCGGTGGCCGTGCAAGACGGGCTGCGGCGCGATGGTCGACGTCCCGATCGACGCAGTGCAGGCGCTCGACGTGTTCAACGCGCAGCTCAAGCGGCAGCGCGAGAAGCCGATCGCCCCGAGCCAAGTCATGGTCTGCGACAAGTGCAAGGCGACGCTACTCGAGCAGGAAGCCGAGGAGAAGCGAACGCGAGCGGAGCGGGTCTCGTTCCACGTCGCAGCGCTCGGCGCATCGAAAGGCATCCCGACCGAGGAGCACGGCATCCTCGAGCAGCTCAAGCGTTGGGGCCACCCGGACCCCGAGGGGCTGGCGAAGGCAATCGCAGAGCGACGCGCGGCCGAGCGCGGAAGCAACAAACCACGCAGAGGAATCTGATGCACCAGTCGTTCGATGAAATCACCAACCGCCGCGACTCGCGCGGTCGATCCCGCTGCAGGTGGACAACGCGATCGCGCGTCGCCTGCCGCTACGCCTTCCTGTTCGGCACGACGCTGACCGAAGCGGCTGACGCGATGGGCGTGAAGGTCGCGTCTGTCTCCGAGGCGTGGAGATCGCTTTACCCGGGAGTCTCAGCGTTCCGGAGACGGAGGGCCGCGTGAGGAAGAAGCAGACCCGTAAATCTATCTCGTACAGCCGTGAGCTCTACCTGCGCGCCTCGGAATTCGCCGCTAGCAAGGGCGTCTCGATGTCGCAACTCGCCGCCCGAGGTCTCCGTGCGGTGCTCGACGGTGAGGTCGAGATCGGTACTCTCCCATCACCGGACGAGGTCCAGCGCGCGACCGTGGAGGCTCGCGCGGTATTGACCTTGGCTGAAGTCGAGGCGCGCTGCGCCGCACGCGACCTCGAGCGCAAGGCCATCGCGGAGCGTGCGCGTCTCCTGCGAGAACGTCAGACCGCAGCGAAGGCCGTGCCCTGGACACCGGTCCGACTTGCCCCGACCCCGCGCGATGTCAAGCCGGTCTGTGCGCTCTGCGTCGAGCCGATCGCCGGCGATCCGATCCTGGCGCCGCTCGGTCGTGACGGCGCGATCGTCAAGGTCTGCATGGATTGCGAGACGACGACACCGAAGGAGCGCGATCACCTGTTCGGCGCGCGCAGCCACGGGATCGGCAGCGACGGCGTTGGCGAGGGCAACCGTCGCGTGGGCAGGGTGGCGCGATGAAGTCACAGTGGCTCGACGGGACCGGGATCCTGTGTCCGAAGTGCGGCTGCGACACCGAGGTGCTCGAGACGCGGCGCAACGTGAAGTCGCTGCGCCGTCGCCGTAAGTGCGTCAACGCGGCGTGCGACGGTCGGGTGACCACGGTGGAGATCATCGTCTCGGACGCGCGCGTGAAGGGTCGGCACACGAACGACCTTGTGCTCATGCCGCGCGCTCAGGTCGCGAAACTGGTCGAGTTCGTGCGTGACCTCGATATTGCGGAGGACGCATGAAGACTCCCCGCAGCGACATCGTCACCGACGCGTTCTGCGCCGGCAAGACGATCGCAGAACTGGCGCTCGCGTACTGGGCGAGCCCAGCCGTTATCGAGTCAGCGATTCGGCGGCAACTGAACAGGGAGAGGAGCCGGAAGCGATGATCGCCCGCACCGAGAACTACGGCCACGGCTGGCGCGTCCTGCTCGACCTGGGCGGCGAGGAGTGGGTGTTCACGGTCGAGAGGGCTGTCGCGTTGCGGAACGCGTTGACCGCGGCGATCGACGAGGCCGCAGCGAAGTCCTGCCTCGAGCAGGCGGAGGAGAAGCGATGAGCGACTCGATCAAGAGACCACCGGGATGTCTGTGTCACTGGGAGGTTGGCGACTCGTCATGCCCGGTGCATCCGCCTGATGCCGCCGAGCTGGCGTACGCGAGGAGCATCGGGGCCCCGTATCGGCTGAACGACGTGGCTAGGAAGGCGAAGCCATGAAGCCCCGCTACTCCAAGCGCACCGTCGACGAGGCAGTGCAGTTGCTCGATGTGTATGCCAGTCAGATGGCGACGAACTATTGGCATGAGACGCTCGCGCATACCGCTGACCGCGTTGGCACGGCCTTCGATGCATGGGATCTGGCGTTCAAGTCCTGGCTGTCGGTGCATGACATGTCGCTGAACAGCGAAGGGTGCAGGGACAGCGGCGCAGAAGCCGCACAGCGACTGCGCGAAGGGTGGCGACCGTGAAGGCAAACGATATGGTATGGGTACTGATGGAGGTGCGGGCGGCCGAGATCGCGGAGGGCGCGTTCTGCGGCCGTCGGGGCAGACCTGTCCTCGGCGGCGACATCCTCGGTCAGATGTCCGACGACGAGTTGGACGGGTGGACGCGAGCGGATCGCGACTCTGCTCCAATCCACAACCCAGAGCACCAGACGTACTGTGCGTGGCCGATCGGCTGGGTGAAGTCACGGCTCGCCGGGTGGATGGCCTACCAGATCGCGAGCACGCCATGACCCCCGGAGAACGCTCACTCTGGCTCGCCGTGTACGCCGCGAGCTGGCACGTCTCGACAGGTCGGCCGCACCTCGGGCACTTCACGGATGAGGACCGGGCGAGGTGGTGCGCGCAACAGGCGAGCAAGGCGCTTGAGGCGCTCCGACGGGCGGTGAGCAGTGACTCGACCGGCGAGCTCGACGCGAGGGCGATGCGCGAGGTGCTCGAGTGATCGCCTGTCCGAAGTGCGGCTTTTCCCCTGACGCCGAGGTTACCGCGCGCTGGGCGTTTCGGCTGGACAAGCGCATCGAGTCGGCGAACCTGTACACGGTGAACAAGGGCAACTCGAGGTGGCGCTACTCGAAGGTGCGTGACGAGTGGCAGTGGCTGGTCAAGAAGGCGCGGATCGAGTCGCGGCTGACCACGGCCAGGGCGAACGCGTTGAGGCGAGTCACGATCACGCGCCACTACGCCGGACGGTGCCAGGCGATCGACCGCGACAACCTCGGCGTGAAGCCGCTGGTCGATGCGCTGGTGCGCGAGGGCGTGATCCACGATGACGCGCCCGCGTGGCTGGAACTGCACGTGATGCAGGAACGGTGGGACAGCAACGAAACGTGCATCGTAGTGGAGGAGTTGGCATGAGCGAGACGATCAAACTGGGCGAACTCGAGGCGTTGGTGTCGGCGATGACCGAGGCGGAGCAGTACAAGTCGCTGCCCTCGTGGAACAACGGCGGCATGCCACTCGCTGACTTCGCGATCCCCGGCCACAACGAAGGCCTGACGGTGGAGATGCTCGCGGTCGACGCAGATGGGATCGTGGCGCTACGGCGCGCAGCCGAGACGCTCGTCGCGATCGCAAAGTCTGCGTACGCCTGGAAACACTCCGAGTGGGAGCACGGCGAATTGGCCGCGTTGCTCGATGCCATCGACGGTGTCGAGCCATGACCGACTTATCCGTCCGCTTCGGCACCGACCCGCGCTGGACGACCTGGCGGGGCTGGCCGCCGGCGATCGTGATGCGCGCCTGGGCCGTGACCGAGCGGGCGAGGCAGATCGGGTTCGTGCCGTGAGGTGTCTAGAGTGCACGCCGGCTGCGCAGTGCCCGCCATGCTCGGAGCGGACAACGAAGCCCGCCGACGACCTCCAGTCGGCCCTACGGGCCCTCGTGGACGTCGTGGACCGGATCGGCGGCTATATGACGCCCGAGGACCAGCGCGTGCTGTGGAGGGCGCGGGTGCTGGCGAGGGGCGGGAGGTGAGGACTTGGAGCGAGGCGATTGCCGAGCGTTCGGAGCCTGCGCCATGACGCTTGATGAGTTAGCTACGCTGGTCAGGTTGTTCGGCGATCGCGTGCGGATCGGTCCGGGCGGCGAGGTGACGATCGAGCGAGAGCCACCGCGCCAGTATGCCGTGGACACGAAGAAGGGCAGGACGACGAAGTGGACGAACCGCTGACACCGCGACAGCTGCGCCGGCTCGTTGCTCAGGTCGACGCCGAGGATCGCCGGAATCGACACGCTGACACTGGAGTCGACGAGACCAAGCTGACGCCGACCGAGCAGGCCTTCTGCGCGCTGGCCGCGAGTCGTGGGCGGCGCGTCATCCGCAACGGGTGGCCGGACTTCCTCGTAGAGGACCCGAAGACTGGCAAGATGATCGCGGTCGAAGTGAAGTCGAACGTTGACGCGCTACGTCCGGAGCAACGCAGGATGTTCGCGGCGCTCGAGCGACTCGGGATCCGCGTGTTTGTGTGGAGACCAAAGAGCCCGAGGAGTCTCTCGCCTTGGAGTAGCAAGAAGCTCAGGAAGCCCCGAGAAGATCGCGAGCAGGGGGCGAGGCTTCCTGCTGTGCGTAGGATGAGACCTATCCGTTAGTGCGCACACATTCGGCGCGTCACCAATGACGTGGCTTACGCTGGAAGAATAAATCGACGTCATGGCCGAAAGTATCGGAGTGACAGTACCATGGTTCGACTAGTTGAGACTATGACACAAATGTCCGTATGGTCACGTATGGTCATTTCGTGTAGAACCAACTCGACCATGCGCTTCCGGTGTCTTGCAACGCCGTACCCCGGGCAGAAGTAGCGTGGGTCGCCCGCGCGCTCAGTTCCCGGCCCTCGTCGACGTCAACATCGACGGCATCGTCATCGGCTCGCATGCGCTGACGAAGAACGTCGAGCGTCTCGAGCGCATCCTGAACGTCGTCGGCCGGCGCCTCGCGCACTGGCTCAAGTCGACCGCGGACACGCAGCCGCTCCCACCCGAGGAGTGGACCGAGAATTTCAAGTTCTACTCGAGCGCGCTGACCAACCTGCTCAAGGAGCAACGCGAGCGCTACCGCCTGACGCAGCACGATCAGGCCACGCCCGAACAGCTGCAGGCCCAGTTCCGCGAGGAGCTGCAGCGAGCTCTGCAGTCCTTCACGCCGCAAGAGCGTGCGTTCACCCTGGCACTCTGGGATGCGAGCGCGACTACCACAACGGAGACGCCACAGTGAAAGAGGCAGACTTCGAGAAGTACACCGAGGACCGCGACGTGCTGGAGCCGTTTGTGCGTCGCACGCTCGCTCGTGTTCGAGAGCGGCATCCCAGCGTCACACTCGAAGACATCACAGTGGTCATCGAGGTCAAAACGCCCAGCCCGAACGTCGGGCTCGACGCCAAGCTGCGGTTCGCGCGCTTGCTGTCCGACATGGACCGAGAGGGTGTTGTCTTGTGATCAGTCCCAAGCGCGCCGTCGAGCGCTGCGAACGCCTCGCTGCCCTCGGTCCGCCACCGCCACAGCGCCACAACCGCAAGTTGAAGCGCTGGCTCGACGCGTTCTCGTCGATCATGGTGAGCGAGATGAGCGAGATGAGCGAGATGAGCGAGATACTGCGTGCGGTCTACACGCCAGGCAGCATCGAGGACCTGGCGCATCGCCCGATGCCGTGGGTCTACGGGCTGATCCGCAAGGAGTCGAAGGATGCCTGACCATCGCCCACACCCGCGCCTGCGCTGGCACACCGAGGACGTCACGCGCGAGCCGATCTTCGTCGTGCCAGGCGCGTCGGTCGGCTCGTCATCCGTCGTTCCGCGCGGCAAGACCTGGGGCATCCGCGAGCGCGGCGACACGGGCAAGCTGGTGCCGCACAGCTACCGATGCCCGGTGCACGGGGTGTTCGATCTGCGCGTGCCGGTGAGCGACGTGCCGGATGAGGTGGCGTGCACGGCTGAACTCATGGACGTGCCGCTGGACGTTGCGCTCGTCGCGTTCCACCCTGGGAATTACTGCGGCTACATGTCGCCCTGGGCCGGCGCGACCTGCGCGATCGGCGTGGAGTCCGGGATGGTGAACGGGTGAGCGTCGTGCACCTGTACAGCAACGAGGGATACGACGAGAGCGAAGTGTGGTGCGGCGAAGTCGCGTACTATCGCGATGGCACGCCCGCGCGAGAGCCTCACAAGGCCACGTGCAAGCACTGCCTGTCCGAGGCTGCGATCTACGGTGAGGCAGCGATGGTGCGACTGAAGGAGCTGCAGTGACCGCCTTCGACTTCGCCGGTGCACCTCGCTCCTTCTCTCGTGGCAAGCGCGTCACCCTCGACGGTGCATTCTGGGCAGAAGGATGCATCGGCGCCGGGATGCTCGGCCTTCCGGCGGTTCCCGTGCATCGCCTCGGGCTCGACTGGCCGCGCTGCTTCCATTCGCTCGGCGTGGCGCTCGGGCGGCATGAGGTGCGACGGCTCGAGCTGAACGTCGCGCAGCAGGCGTGGATGCAGAGCCCGATCGCGCGGAGACAGGCGCCGTGAAGCACTCCCCCGACTGCGCACTCGTCCTCTACGCCAGCATCGACCCAGCGACGCTCAAGCGCCCGCTCGAGTGCGACGGCGTGGAGTGCGACGGCGCGCACGCGATGCCCGATGCTCCCGAGGAAGCGCCGACCGAGGACGATGCACCCTCGAACGTGCGCCCGATTCGCTCAGGCAATGACGTCGTGCTCACGGGCGATGCAGCACGCGCCTACCGACAGCTGCAGAAGGCCGAGCAGGCGCTGCGGGGCGCGCAACGAAGCAAGGACGAGGCGCTGAGGGCGTTTCTCGAGGCGGTGACGAGGTGAAGTTCACCTTCACGCGAGCCGAACTCGAGGAGAGTCGCTTCTCGTGGCGCTGGATCACGTGGTGCCGCGAGTGGGGGTACATCGGCGCGGCATTCGCCGAACTGGATCGCCTGGAGCGTGCGCTGTGGGAGCGGTCATGATCGCCGCTGCCGAGACGAACCACGTCGCCCTCGAGCGCATCGGTGGCGCACCGCTTTCCCTTCGCATCCGCCACGCGCATCGCGACGACCCGGGCGAGATGGCCTACATCCGATCATCGTTCGGCGAGGGCTACAAGCAGAGCAGCAACCGCCTGTTCAAGATGCCATGGCCCGACTTCAAGCGCCTCGAGCGGCCCCGACTGGACGCTGTGCTCGGTCGGGCTGACACGCAGCTGCTCGTCGCGGACCTCGACGGTGCGGTCGCAGGCTGGCTCGCGTGGTGCCCCGGGCGCCGCGTCGACACCGTGCACTGGACGCACACGCGGCTGCGGATCCACGAGGACAACTGCGCCACACGCGCGGACCGACGAGCGAAGTGCGACTGTGACGCTGAGGACCTGCGCAAGCGTCGGGTCATGACGACCCTGGTGAACGCGGCGCAGCTCAAGAATCGACTGGTCTACACGCATCGCGGGGCACGTCGCTCCGATGAGTGGATCGTGCCGTGGCTCGCAAGGCGCGGCGTAACCGCGGCATTTTTGTCGCTACGTGAATGGGAGACCTGATGAACTCCGAGATCGACATCACCGAGAGGTTTGCCGAGGTAGCCGATGGCCCATGGTATGAGTGGGACCCGCGCGTCACGGCCGCAATCGAACCGCACATTCCGAGCGACCGGGACCTGACGCAGCGATTCCGCGCCCGACTCGAGAAGCAGGCGCCCGGGACCGAGTGCACCGCGAGCAAGTCTGCCAGCGCGCGCTACACCGTGGTCGACAACGTGAACTACGAGCGCAGCAAGCGCTACCTGCGCGTGCGCATCGGCACGGAGCACGTCTTCGCAGCGACGCGACTCTCTGACGTCGTTCGTCGTGCGTACTTCGATGCGGCTGACCTGCTCGCCGACACGATCGCACTGCAGGTCCACGCCATGCGCCGAGAGCACGGGAGGGTGGTGGTCAGCTGGCTGCCGTCCGGGTTGATGCATCAGAAGACCGGCGACGAGCGCCTCCGCATCGCCACCGATCCATACACCGACACGGCCGTCGCGCTGATCGCGGCCTACTACGTCGTCGCGCCGGTCAGCAAGGAAGGGTTCGCACCGTGAACGCCGAGATCGGAATCGACGGCGAAGGCCGCGCCTACGTGCTGCTCAGCAAGCTGACGCCGACCGAGCAGGACCTCATGAAGTACCTGCGCGCGTTCCTGCCGCTGAAGTACTACGAGTTCGACGCCGAAGCGCGCATCGTCGGCGATCGCCTGCCTGGCTCAGGGCGCGACGTTGTCTACCAGGAGCCGGGCAAGTCGGACGGGGTGAGCGTCGGCAAGAAGGATCAGGCATGAAACTCCTTTCCATCAAGCTGCCCGACCTGCCCATCCTCGGCAGCCAATCGCACTTCTACTGCGACAAGCCCAACGCGCCGCTCAAGGGCTGGTCGGTGCACGTCCGCGGGCCCGTGGTGTTCCTCGTCTCGCCGCCCGGCTGGATGCCCGGTGAACCGTCGGCCCGGTTCGATCCGAAGGGCCCGCGCCGCATGGTCGGCCCGCTGCGTGACTGCGTGCTGTTCTGGGAAGGCGGCGACGTGGACGCGGCGCAGAAGTACGACGGTGAGCCGATGGGCATGCCGGTCGAGGTGCTGAGCGACGAGGAGATGGAGCGGGCGACGGCGCCGAAGAGGGTGGCGAAGTGAGCCAGTCCGCGACGTGGGACACGATGCAGGTGGCGCGCGATGCCCGGCTGTGTGGACGACTCGACGTCGCGGAAGCGCTGCAGGCGGAGATCGACGAGGATCTGCCCGCGTACTCGCACTTCTACGCAAGAAAATGCAGTCGACCGCACCAGCTGTCACAGGTCGACTTCCTCGAGTGGACCGGAACGCACGAGGCGGCGCGGCTCGTGTCAGTTCAGATGGCGCAGTCGCTGAACTACAGCGCGCCGATTCAGTTCGAGCGCGGCTCCGATGCCATCGAGATGCGCATGCGCTACTACCACGCCAGCCACTTCGGCTGGAACGGCGTGTTCCGGATCGACTGACGCCATGCACCTCGACCCCTCCGTCCTCTCGACCCTCGGCAGACTGGCCAAGCTGCGGCCGGCGGAGGCGGTGAGCGACGAGGCCAAGGAGACGCCCGAACAGGCTGCGGCGGTGCTGCGCAACCTGGGCTACCCCCACCCCAAACAGGCGGCGTTCTTCCGACGCAGCAAGGCAGCATGGAAGGCGACCTGCAAGACGCGTCGAGCCGGCGCCACTGCGGGCGGCGTGCGCGAGTTCTTGGCCCGAGCCATCGAGCAGCCAGGTTTCCGCGCCACGTACGTCACGACGACGCGCCAGGAAGCCCACGACCGCGCGTGGGAGAACGACAATGACTCAGGCTTCGTCCAGATCCTTCGCAAGTACGCCACGCCACGACGTCACCCGACGCTGAAAGAGGCGTTCGTGTGGGGCGGGGTTCAGATCGACGTCCGCGAGGGCGACCTCGTGCTCAAGTTCTCCAACGGGTCGCACATCGAGCTGTTCGGCGCGGACAACGTGCGTCGGCACCGCACCAAGCGCGGCAACTCCAAGCACGTCTTCTGGATCGACGAGGCGCAGGACTTCCCGTCGCTCGACGTGTTCTTCGATCGCGTCGTGATCGGATCGCTGACCGACTACGAGGGCGAGGCGTGGATCACGGGAACCCCCGGCGTCGACTGCGTCGGCATGTTCTACGATATCACCAAGGATGTCGACGACGGGCGAATCGAAGGCTGGGAGGTCCACACGATCGCGGTGGTCGATAACCCGTACTTCGGCCACGTCGTCACTGATACAACCGATGGCGCGACGATCTACTACGTCGAGGACAACGCCGGAGAGCGATCCGGTCCGTACGACACCACCGAGCAGGCCGAGAAGATCGCAGTCGAGGTCCGGTGGGAGCGCACCGCCGGCGCGGCCAAGCGCAAGAAGAACTGGAAGGGCACGGAACCAGACTTCGTTCGCGAGTGGCTCGGGCGCTGGGTGAAGGACGATGCTCGGTTCGTCTACCCGGTCCACGCGGTGCCGAAGCACGTACTCATCTACGCACCGCAGCGGCTCGCCGACAACCCGTTCTGGTCGACCGACGATCGATTCAAGGATCACCCGCCCTGGTACGACCACAACGCAGCGCTTGCCGACCTGCCGCACCCGCCCCGGAACTGGGGCCGCCGCGAGTATCAGTGGCTGTTCGGTCTCTGGGTCGACTTCGGCTACAACCCTGACCCGTTCGCCATCGTGATCGGCGCGTTCACCCCAGACCTGAACGACGTCTACGAGATGTTCAGCTGGAAGTGCACCAAGGTCCACACCGACGATCAGGGCGGCTACATGAAGCTCGCCTACGACACCGTCGACTCACTAGTGTCGTTCGTCGGAGACCCGGCCGGCAAGCAGGACGACTTCGAGGTGTGGAAGACGCGGATGAACCTGCCCATCACCGAGGCGAACAAGCAGGGCAAGAACACGCTCGAGGAGTTCCTCGCTGACGACATCCGTCGCGGCTGGTACCACCTGCGCGCGGAGCCCGACGGCAAGAACCCGTCGCCGCTCTACCTCGAGATGCAGCACCTCGTCTACCTCCCCGGCAAACCCGGCAAGACTCGTGAGGTTCACAAGCATCGCAAGGTCAACGGCATCGAGTACGGCGATCATTGCGTCGACGCGGCCAGGTACGGCCACGCTGACCTCACGCACTATCTGGCTCGAGCGCCCGAAGAGAAGCCACCCGCCGGTTCACGCGAGGCGCTTCAGGCCGAGGCAGATCGCGAAGAGGAGCGCCTCGATGCCCGCATGGCCCGGCAGCAGCGGGCGTACGAGGAGGGCGACGAGGTCCCGGGCGAGTACAATCAGACCGAGAACACCGTGTATGGGAGCCATGCGTATGACTACTAGAATCGGCGGCACCAGCGAGTGGCTGTATCGCATGCAGCGCGAAGAGGAGATCCGACGCAGGCGGATGTGGAACGCATGGCCGATCGTTCCCGTGCACGAGGACGCACGCTCGTACGAGAACCACGACCCCGGCGACGAGGACAGGAGCGAGCGATGAGCGAGATCTATGCCGTTTGGTGGTGCGCCGCAGGCGAGAAGAACCTCGGCGACGGTCCGACGAACTGGGTCGGCGCATGGACGTCGCTCGACGCCGCGCGCGCCGCGCAGATGGCGGTGGCCGGCAGTTGGATCAACACCGGCATCGTGACCCTGCCCCTCAACGCCGACCGCCCGACGTCGCGCCACGATGCGCAGCAAGGCGATCCGTACCCGTGAAGCCACCCACCGGCCCCATCGACGCCGACGAGGACGGCAACGCCATCCCGGTCCCGCCTGCCGAGTCCGACCTCGCCCAGCTAATCCAGCTGCTCGAGTACGGGCGCCGCCGCGGGTTCCGGATCGGCCCGACCGTGAAGATCGGCCATCTCGTGACGCAGGTGCAGGACCTGAGGCAGAAAGAGGGCACCGGCCAGGACCTCGAGCCGGATCCTGGACCGTGGCGCGCTGCAGGGTACGAGGGAGACGAGTGAAGCCCAGCAGCGAGATCGACACCAAGCCGATCCGCAAGCCCGCGCCGCGCCCGCCGATCGAGCGGTATCTGCGCTGTTCGGTCGAGATCCCCGACGGTAGCGTCGAGATGGGACTCGAGGTTACCGGGCTGGCCGATCGCCAGGAGACGCGTACCGTCCTTCGCGCGATCGCCACCATGGCGTACATGCGCGCCCGTCTTCAGGGCGGATGGGCAACGACCGAGGAGTTGGCCGACGTCATTACCCCGGACCTTGAAGCCAACATGGACGAGATGTGGCCGAATCGGCCGTGGTTTGTCGAGGTCTGGTCATCGGCCGAGGCGCTCACCCAAGTCTACGCGCCGCTCGGCATGCCCATCCGCTGAACCCTATTGCGCGCCCGCGCGCGTTGTGTAACGCTCCCTGCAAATCAACCGGTCCACAGGCAAAGGGACCATCGATCCCTTGCCATGGCCCCACGCTACAACGCCCCCATCCGCAGCGACGCACACTGGATGCGCGCGAAGGTGGGCGAGCCGGTGCACGATCGGCTGGTCCCGTACGGCAAGGCGCTGCTCGAGCGCGAAGCGAACTTCCACGCGAAGAACCTCACGAGGGAGCGCGTGTACCGCGGTGTCGACCTGCAGAACCAGCGGATCGCGCTCGCCGCGCTGTCCGGCTCGGGCATGGGCATCGCGCGGCTGAACGTCATCAAGGCGATCGGCGACACCTTCGCTTCGCGGCTGTCGAAGGACCGTCCGATGCCCGGGATCGTCGTCAACGATTCGGACTTCGAACTGAAAAAGCGGGCCAAGGACTATCGCGAGTTCATCGTCGGCCAGATGCGCGACACCGAGTTCGACGCGCTGTCGGTTCGCGCGCTACAGGACGGCGTCAAGCTGGGCCTCGGCTTCACGCGCGTCGACGACAGCGACGAGGCGGTTATCGCCGAGCGCATCCCGGTGAACGATCTGCTGTTCGACCGGCGCGAGCTCAAGTACGGCAAGCCGCGCCAGGCGATCCGGATCCAGCGCGTCGCCCGTGACCACCTCGCCGAGCTGTTCCCGAAGCACAAGGAATGGATCCTCGAGCGCTGCGCTGCCTCGCTGCGCCGTAAGGACGACACCGACGTGGACGGCGACGGCCCGAAGGTCGGCGACCTGGACGACTACGTCGACACGTGGGAGGCGTGGTTCCCGCCGATGGTGCCTGACTCGGACATCGGCCGGCACGTGCTCTGCGTCGAGGGCCTGACGCTCGTCACCGAGCAGTGGCACGAGCCGCGGTTCCCGTGGTCGATGTTCCAACTCGGCGATCCCGACTGGGGCATCTACCCCGAGGGATTCGTCGACATGCTCATCGGGATCCAGCACCGGATCAACCTGATCGTGCGGGACATCCAGCTGAACCTCGCCGCGACGGGCCGCGGGATCTGGATGGTCAACAAGGCGAACGACATCCCGGTGGAAATGCTCGCCGGCGCCGCGCCCTACAAGGTCAACTACAACGGCTCGCAGCCGCCGACGTACATCGCGCCGCAGTCCTTCAACATGGCGCAGATGTCGGCGCTCAAGGAGTTCATCGGCTGGGCCTTCGACCTCTCGGGCGTCTCGAAGGCGAACGCGGAGTCGAAGTCCTCGCTCGGCGCCGGCGCCTCGGGCGTCGCGCTGGACACGCAGTACGACATCGACAGCGACCGGTTCCGCATTCCACAGGCGAACTACGCGCGGTACCGGATGCACGGCGGTCAATGCTACCTCGACGCCAGCGCGCGCGTGGCCCGTCGGCGGCAAGAGGGCAAGGGCGAGAAGCGCTCATGGGTCGCCACGACGTGGAAGTCCAAGGATGCGATCCAGAAGCTGGACTACTCGAAGGTCGTGCTCGAGGAGGGCTCGTACCGCCTGCGCATCGAGCCGGTCGGGTTCATCCCGGACACTCGCGCGGGCAAGATCGCGGTGGTCGAGCAGCTGGCCAAGGCCGGCGTCATCCCGCAGTGGCTCGTGCCGATGCTGTTCGACGAGCCCGACCTCGCCGAGGCGAGCCGTATCATGCTCGCACCGATCAAGAACTGCCTGCGCAAGATGGATCTGCTCGCCGAGGTCGACGAGGACCTGCCGATGCCCGAGCAGTACAACGACCTCGACATCGAGCTGAAGGTCTCGGTCGCCTACTACAACTGGATTCAGTGCGAGAACGCGCCGCCCGAGATCCAGGAGCGCTACCGCACGTACTGCGACCTCGTGACCGAGGCGATCAAGGTCAAGGGTCCCGCGACTCCGCCGATGGGCATGGCGCCCGCCGAGCAGCCGCTCCCTGGTGGCGTCCCGATGATGCCGCAAGGGCCAGTCCCGCCACCCATGCCGATCGGCGCCCCGCCGATGGGTCCACCCATGATGCCGCCGGCGCAGATGCCGATGGCGGCCTGAGGAAGAATGCGAATCGTCTTCGACCGCCCGCTCTCCGTCGAGCAGACCCAGATCGCCGTCGACGAGTCTCGTTACTCGTACGGCATCAAGCTTCCGAAGGTCAGCTACCTGACCATGGAAGGCGACACCAGCGCCGCCGATCGCGAGACCGAGGCGCGCGAGTGCCAGCCGTCGAGCATGTTCACGCCCGTCGACACCGACTGGGGCGAGCAGGATTCGCTCGCCAACATCCCGCGCAAGAAGGTCCCGTCCTGGATCCGCGCGCTCAGCCTCAAGGATAACGAGTAATGGACGTCGAATTCCACGAGGAGATGTCACCGATCGGCGGCGCCAAGCCTGCCGCTGGCAACTCACAGCGCGCGCGTGGCCAGATTCACGAGTCGGTGACCGTCGGGTCGGGATCGTCCGAGCCCGTCCGCGACGAGCCGGCCGGATCCGTCGAGCAGGAGTCGGTGACCATCGGCAAGGGTGGTCGCGGCTTCGGCCTGTCGCCCACCGCGCGCAAGATGCTCGAGAACATCGACAAGCACGGGACGGTCTCCGACGAGCCGCCCGAAGCCACCAAGGCCGATTCGCCGCCTGCTGCAGGAGCACCGGCCGCCGCTGTGAATCCTCCCGCCACGCCGACCGGGGCGTCTGCTCCTGCAGCCACCGCGGCTCTCCCGACCGCGCCGGCGACGTCCACCGAGGACGCGATCGCCGAGATGAGGGCCCGCGCGGACCGGTTCGCGGAGCACAACACGCGGCTCGTCACCGAGCTCGAGCAGCTGCGCGCGCGCCCGACCCGGGGCGAGCCATCGAAGCGCGAGCAGGCGCTCGACGAGGCCGAGCGGACCATCATGGAGGACTCGATCGGCGCGCTCCGGCGGGTCTACGCCACTGCGCTGGGCGTCGAGGACCCGAAGCATCCCGACGTCGACAAGCACCTCACGTGGCTGTACCATGACCTCACCGAGCGCGAGCTCGGCGTGCCGCTCGACCCGAGCATCAAGGCACAACGCGAGTCCGAGCGCGTGAAGCACCTGCTCGCCCGCGACCGGCGCGAGCGCACGGCAGAGGCGGCGAAGCCTGCCGAGCAGCCCGTCGACCACGAGACCGTGCAGAAGACCGCGGCCGTCACGCGCCTCATCAGCGAGGGCGACCACGCAACGAAGTTCCCGCTCCTGCGCAATCTGAGCGCGGACTTCGACGGCATGAAGCCCGAGGAGCTGCTGTGGCGAGAAATCAGCCGCGGCCTCCAGACCGGCGAGTACGCCAACCCGACGACGCCGGCGCATGACCAACAGCTGATCGATCTCGCATCCCGCAAGATCGAGACTCACTACCAAGCCCTTGCCGAGAAGATCGCCAAGGCAACGCAGAAGTCACCCGCAGCAAGCACCGCCACGCCAACTCAAGCAGCCGTAGCGACGGATCAAAAAGCGGAGCCACAGGGAAACGGGCCCCGGACCATCACGAACGCGAGCGCGAGTGTTGCACCCGCAACAACTCCGGCAGCAAAGCCAGCACCGACCGAGACGACCCCGAAGCCGTGGAGAAACGAAAAGGAGCGCATCAAGTGGCTCGCCTCCAAGCACTTCGGGGAGACCTGATCGATAGCTGACTCGCGGTGCTCCCCAACAAGGAGCACACCACGTGACCGCACATACGCTAGCGAATCAAGACGCCTTCCTCAAGGACGTCTACACCACCGAGAAGATCCTCGAGCAGAGCTACGGGGAGAATGCCCTGTTCGCCTTCATGTCGAAGGAGCAGGGCGTCATGGCCGGCGGACGTCGATACGTCCAGCCTGTCGAGTTCGGCAACCCGAGCGGCGCGAACGGCGACTACGCGTCCGCGATGACCGACAACACGATCAGCCAGTACGAGGACTTCCTCATCCCGCGGAAGACTCAGTACCAGCGCATCGTGGTGAACCACGAGCTGCTGTTCGCGACGGCGCGCAAGTCCGACGCGTACGTCAGTTCGATCAAGGAGTTCGACCGCGGATTCAAGTCGCTGGGCGAGAAGATCGGGCGCCGCCTGTACCGCACCGCGGGTGGCAACATCGGCAAGCTCGCGATCGCCTCGACGAACACGACCACGCTGACGTTCACCGACAACGCGGCCGTCTTCAACTTCCACATCAACCAGGTCCTGCAGTTCAGCGCGACCGACGGCACCGGCTCGCTGCTCGACAGCGGCGACACCACGACCGTCACCGCGGTGGACCATGAGTCCGGCTCCGTCACGATCGCCGACAACCTCGGCACCAAGATCGCCGGCGTCGCGACCTCCTCGTACGTCTTCCAGCGCGGCGACTACGGCGTCTGCCTCGCCGGCGTCGAGGACTGGCTTCCGATCGACGACCGCACCACGAAGCTGGCCGCGTCGTTCAACTCGGTCGTGCGTACGCCCGCCCCGGTCTACCTGGGCGGCATCTACTACGACGGCACCGCGGCCGGTGGCCTCGACGAGGTCATCATCAAGGCGACCGGCAAGGCTGGCAAGTACGGCGCCAAGACGTCGCACATCTTCGCCAATCCCGAGTCGCTGTCGGACCTCGAGCTGATCAGCAACTCGAAGATGCGCATCCTCGGCGAGCTGACCACGTCGATCCGCAATGAGACCGGCGACCTGATCGTCGGGTTCAGCGGCTACAAGGCCCTCGTCGGCGGGCGCGTCGTTCGCATCTACCCCGACCGCAACTGCCCCTCGAATCGCCTCACCGGCCTGCAGCTCGACACGTGGACCCTCTGGCACACGGGCGAGCTGATCAACTGGACCGGCGAGTCGTACACCGGCAACCGCCTGCAGCCCTCGCAGAACGAGGACAGCGCGGAGGCCCGCCTCGCGAACTACTCCAACGTCGGTTGCAAGGCACCGGGATGGAACTGGAACGCGAAGATCAACCCGAGCACCTGAGGTACGGCCATGACGACTCAAGGAACCGCTCGAAGCACTCACCCGGTCAACTCGCCGAGGTCCGGGACGGAGATCCTGTACGCCCACGTCACCGGCGGCGGCGCCGCGACGTCGTGCACGCTCGACGCGCAGAGTGCGCTCAACGGCGAGATCCTCTCGCTGACGTACTCGAGCACCGGCGTCTACACCGGCGTCTTTCGCTACGTCTACCCCGCACTCGTCGGCGCCCCGATCGTCTCGTGGGGCGCGCAGGGCACCGCCGGCATCCACGGCACCGTCACGGCGATCGACGTCACCGCCGGGACCTTCACCGTCAAGTTCTACGTCGGCAACACGCTGACGGACCTGGCGACCACCGACACCCCCTACTTCACGTGGACGGTCCGCACGTCCGCAAGGAATCCGTAACATGCTGAGCGCAGAACAACTGAAGAAGGTCGGAAACTTCGACCAGAGCACCATCGACGGGCTCTCGGACGCGATCGGCGCCGGCATCGACGCCGTCTCCGCGGCCGGAGCGCTGTCGCTCACCACGTACCTCACCGAGTTGACCGTCTCGGGAACCAAGGCGTACACGCTCGCCGCGCCGACCGTCGCTGGTCAGCGCAAGCGCATCGTGTGCGTCTCGGCGGCCTCCACGCCGCTCGGGACCGTGACGATCTCGAGCCCGGACGACACCGCAGGGTTCGTCTGCTCCACGACGTTCACGTTCACGACCGTGGGTCAGGCGATCGAACTGGTCGCCACGTCCGGCCTGAAGTGGCGCGCGGTGCGCGTCGTGCGAGCCGGCGTCAAGGCCACCATCACCGCCGGCGTCGACGTCCTGACGGGCCTCAACCTGCACCAGGTGTACTCGCTCGCCGTCGACGGGACGGACGCGGGCACCGGTGCCGGCGGCCTGCCGAATGGGTCGGCAGTCGGCGAGCGATGCTCGATCGTTTGCGAGCTTGCGGCCAACACGCCGATCGGCAGCCTCTCGGGCACCTACATCGGAATGTTCGGCACGGCCTACACCGCGGTCGGCGCGATCGGTGTCGTGGCATCGACGACCGTGGTCGGCGACTGCGCGCTGCTCGAGTGGACCGGGTCGGCCTGGCTCGTCGTGTATCAGAACGGCTGCACGCTCTCGTGATCTGAAGGTAGCCGGACGACCGCCAGCATGACGAACGTCATCTACGACAACACCGCGCTCGATACCGCGCTCTACGCGACGAAGGTCGACGTAAAGCCGGTCACGAACGCGACGCGCCAGGTCGCCGCTGCGGACCTGAACAGGCTCCGCACCGCGTTTGACGACACCCGCAAGATCATCAACGGGCTCTCGTTCAACGTGATGGTGTACGGGGCGACCGGCGACGGATCGACCGACGACGCGGCTGCGTTCATCGCTGCGATCGCGGCGGCCCAGACGCAGGTGGCGAGCGGCGCCTACGGCATCTGGGTCGACGTCCCCAAGGGCGTGTACATCCTCGGGACGAAGCTCGAACTGCCCAACGGCGTCGGTCTGCGCGGAATGGGCCCGACCGCGAGCGTACTGCGCGCCAAGAGCACGTTCAGCGGAACGAGTCTGGTCACGAACGCGGACCATGCCGGGACGCAGGAGTTTTGCTTCCTCGAAGGCCTGCAGATCGACGGCAACGAGGGCAACGGCGCGGTGTGCAGCGTTGCGGTCGTCGACCTCGTGTCGCTGTTCATCAACAGCTACATGAACAACTGCGTGGTGCTCGAAGGCTCGAACGTCGGGCTGCGTGTCGCTGGCGTGAACGGCATGGGGCCGGTGTTTTTTCTCAACAACTGGGTCGTCCGCAACAACGGGCACAACGTCCTCGTCGAGGAGGTCGTCGGCAACACGCACGGCCTCAACGGTCTGTACTTCGTCAACCTCGCCAGCGAACACCAGGGCACCAACTCGAGCGCGCTGTACCTGAAGGGCCTCGGTCACAGCCAGCAGTGGAACTTTCACAACATCCACATCGAGCAGGGCGCGACCGGCGCGACCGGGCGCTCAGCCATCACGATTGACGGCGTCTCGCACGTCCTCATCGACGGCGTCCAGCTCGAGGCGGATCTCGCGACCGTATCGAACGGAATCGTGATCACGAACGTGGTGCAGAACGTCGGGATCCAGATCCGCGGCGTGACGAACCAGAACCTGATCAACCCGGTCATCCTGGACCAGAAGAACAGCGTGACCATCGGCGCGGTCAACGTGCCGTACTACTGCACGCCCGACGTCAACTTTCGTGGCGCGCCGCGCTTCACGCCAGACTCCACGACTGGCGCGAAGTCGATCTCATTCCAGTCTTCGGCGCTCGTCGACCGGGCCTGGTTTGATGACTTGGGCCAGCTGACCGGTAGTAGCCAGAACGGTGCAGGCCTCGACGTCGTGGGCAGCGAGGCCGTGACCAACGATCGCGCGCTGACGATCGTCAACAACGCCAAGACGCGCGTCTACGGCTGGAACTTCCCGGTCGGCGGCGGCGGCGTGTCGCGGTTCCGCTACATCACCGGCGGCGTCGACATCATGCAGTTCGGCACCGACGGCTCGGTGTTCCACTACCAAGCGGCCACGTTCCAGCTCGCGCCGACGTTCCAGTCCGGGTTCATCAACTCGGCCGGGACGCGCAACACGAACGAGATCACGCCGACACAGCTGACCGCGAACGTCGACAACTACGCACCGACTGGCTTCTCGACGGCCTACGCGATCATCCTAACGAGCGACGCGTCGCGCGACATCACGGGCTTCGCGTCGCCGACGACCGGGCGCCGGATCTTCGTCTACAACAACGGCGCGCAAAACATCGTGCTCAAGCACGACGTGACGTCAACGGCCGCGAATCGCATCTTCGGGCGCGGCGCCGCGGACACGACGCTGACGCCGAAGACCGGGGTGATTCTCTACTACAGCGCCTCGATCACTCGCTGGATCATCGAAGGAGATTCGCTGTGAAGGGAAGCCATGCCCCGTGAGCTTCCTCCCCGCATTCCTGCCTGCCGACCTCGGTGGTGACCCCTTGCAGAAATCCCTAGCCGACATCATCTCGATCGTTCGCTTCCGAGGCGACATGCGGAGCTCTATCCGCTTCCCGGACGCGAACCTGACGACCGAGATCCAGGCGTCGTGGGCCGAGCTGTACCAGCTGATCGCGCAAACGAATCAGGGCTACTGGGACACGAGCGGGACGATCGACACGACCCCGGCCATCGGCTTCGCGCCGACGCCCAACGGCACCTGGGTCATCCGCAAGGTCAGCCGGCTCAACGGCACCCTGTACGACCCGATGGATCAAGTCGGCGTCGACGAGATCGACTCGTTCGCGGCGACCGGAAAGCCGCTGTGCTTCCGGCCAACCGAGCGCGGCATCGACCTGTACCCGACGCCCGATGCGATCTACACGCTCCGGTTCGTCTACACGCCCGTCGCCCCGCAGCTGGACGAGGCGCGTGAGTTCTTCAACGGGTGGGAGGAGTTCGTCATCTTCGGCGCACTCATCCGGCTCGCCGCGAACAGCGAGCGCAACATCACGGACTGGGAGCGTCAGCTCGAGAAGGCGCGCGTAGTCATCACCGGTGGCGCCGCGCAACGCAAGTCGCAGGAGCCGGACTACGTGCCGATCCGCGAGATCTGGCGCGACGAATTCGACCGTGACCAGAGGTGGCGCTGATGGCGGGGCGTAGGGCGCAGCGCATTCCGCCGGCGACGTCGCTCGGCCTGTCGGTGGTCGACGATCCGCAGGTCGCGCGCGTGTTCGAGGAGACCGGAGCGGCGATCGAGCGGCTACAGCGCGCGCGGAACCGCGAGGCGAAGGTCGTGGACCTGATCGTCGGGACGAACAAGGTGCGCCATGGTCTGGGGCGAGACGCGCTCGGCTACACGCTCGTTGCCACGGTCGCCGACGCGACCTTCGCGCACGCGATGGACATCACGAACCCCCGGCCGGATCTCGAGGTCTGGATCACCGTCGTCGGCGTCGCACAACCCGACGCGCGAGTGGAGGTTTGGTAGATGACGACACTGCCGAACATGGGTCTCACGTTGCCGACGCAGGGCGCGTCTGGGGCCGGAACGTGGGACGACGCGCTCGACGCCAACTCGGCACTGATCGACGCGCACGACCATTCGCCCGGCAAGGGCACGACGATCAAGACGAACGGGATCGAGATCAATGCCGATCTGACGTTCGCGTCGCTGTACGCGCCGATCAACCTGCACCGGCTGACCTTCGCGTCGATCGCCGCGCTGACCTCGAACAACAAGAGCCTTTTCGTCTCATCGAGCGACAACGAACTCTACTGGCGGTCCAACGCAGGCGCCAACGTGAAGCTGACCAGTGGGTCGCAGCTGAACGTGGCGGCATTCACCGGTGGCATCGGCGGCGACTACGCTGCCGTCAGCGCACTCGTCGACTTCGACGACGCCACCGACACGTACCGGTTCCGACAGGAGACGGCAGCGAGCGTCCGGCAGTTCGCCAAGGTCAAGTTCGCGGACATCTCGCTCGTCGAGTACGATCCGAGCGGAGACGCCTCCGTCCCGACGAACTCGATCACCATCAAGAGCCCCGACGCGCTCGCCGGCAACTACTCGCTGACGATGCCTGCCGCGCTTCCCGGTTCCACGTCGCTTGTTCAGCTGGACTCGAGCGGCGTGCTGACCGCGAGCAACACGGTGGCGAATGCGCTGACGCTCTCGAGCGCGCTCGGTGCCGCCGCGGTCACCGCCAGTGGTCTGATCACTGCCAACGCCGGCGTCACGGTTCCGACTGGTCAGGCGCTCACGGTCAGCGGCACCGGAACGCTCAGCGTGGGCGGCGCCTCTACTCAGGCCGCGGTCACCGCCAGTGGTCTGATCACTGCCAACGCCGGCGTCACGGCTGGCGCCAACCAGCATGTAACGGTCAGCGGGACTGGGATCTTCAAACACGGCACCAAGACGCTGTCGATTCACGGCGTCGCGTTTCAGGGCAGCGTTGGATACAGCTCGACACAGGGTGTCCGCATTTCGTCCGTGGTCGGGGCTACGGTGTTCGCTCCGATCATGCTCCCGGTTGGTTGCCGGATTCTGGCAGTCCGGGCGTTCATCAGGGACAACTCAACTGGCCCCACCAAATTGCAGATGGGGCTGTTCGCGCTGAACTCCGCCGGAGTGTCGACGTCGTCCCTGTCGTCGGTGTCGTCTGGCGCCGGCGCCGATCAGACCCTCACGGTGTCGACGTCGACCACTATCGCATCGAGCACCGCGTTTATGATTCAGCTGGCGATTACGACCGGCACCGACGAGTGCAGCGGTTACTGCGCGGAGGTCGACTATGACCAGCAGTAGCCTGTCACTGCAGAGCTTCGATCATCTGCTCGCCGCACTCGGACCATGTCGACATGGCACCGGTCCATGCCATGTGCGCATCCCACACCTTCGAGTCGACGAGGACGCGGCGCTCGTCGCTGGGGTCGGGCAGATAGCTCCAGGCTGGGATCCGTGGTGCCTGACCGCACGCCTCGGCCATGCGCGCTCCGACATCCGCGTAGATGCAGTCGGCCCATCGGGTCACGTCAACGACCCAGGTCACGTGGGCGTTCCACGTCTTGGTGTCGACTGCGACGCGACTCGGATCGGTGGCGGTCGTGTAGCTCAGACGCGGCATCCAACTGACAGGGCCGCATTTGGCGAGCGTGGACATGGCGGCCGGTTCTTGGCTCTCGGGCTGGTCGGTGCATCCGGCGAGCGTCGCGATGGCGGCGAGGACGATCTTGTTCATGCCTCAATCCTGAGCACGGCTCGCCCCGCCCGCAAGCTGAACCCCCGGTCAGAGGTGCCTCATGGCGCTGCGCCCCGCTGAGGTTCACGTCGGGTTCCGCGGTGGCGTATCTACGCGCGCCGACAGCAAAACCGTGCCTCCGACGCAACTGCTCGTCCTCGAGAACGGCATCTTTTCCCGTGAGACGTCCATCCGCAAGCGGAACGGCTACGAGTCGCTCGCTTCGGTGATCGACGGCTCGGCGTCCGTTCTGACCGGCGCGATTCGTACAGCCACACGCGACAACGAACTGATCGCCTTCACCTCGAACCGGGCCTACTCGCGTCAGACCGGCGCGGACCAGTGGAGCGACACCGGCGCGGTCTACAGCGTCGTCGGCAACGATCGGCCGCTCGTCAAGACCGGCACGCAGCAGCTGATGCCCGACCACGCGACGCTCGGCGACGTCACCGTTGCGGCATGGGAGGACTCCGCCGGCGGAGTGTGGTGGAGCGTCGTCGATGCCGTGAGCGGGCGAATCTACCGAGCGGCGACACAGGCTTCGGCCACGGGAATCGCGCCCCGGTGCGTGGCGTGCGGAACGAATCTGCACGTCTACTACGCGATCGCGGCGAGCAACCGCATCATGGTGCTCGTCGTCAACCCGGCAGCCCCCAGCGCCGCGGTCACCCCGGCGATCCTGACCGACGACCTCGACGGTGCATCGCCGACCTACGACGCAGCCCCGACCGGTCGCACCGGGACGCCGTCGCTTATCGCTTGGTCTGAGAACGGCTCGACGAACATCCGTATCGGCTACGTCGATCAGTCCGGTGTGCTCGGCTCGCCAGCGCTCGGCCACCCGTCGGTCCTGACCTTTGCGGCGGTCCGCCTCGCGACGACGCCGGTCGCCTGCGCGTTCCTGGACGTCGACGGTGGCAACGGAGACACGATCGTCCTGTCCTGGGTCAACGCGACCAGCGACGGCAAGGTGGCAACGTTCACCGGCGGCAGTGTCTCAGGCGCCGTCGCGATCACCGCGACCACGAGCGCCACCGCCTACGCCTCGACCAGCGTGCAACGGATCGCGCTGGCCGCTCACGCCAGCGGACTGTCAGTCGCATTCGAGGAAGCGGCAGTGGCCGCGTCGAACCGGTTCGTGGTGGCCAGCGCGGCAACGCTGGCCCTGACGTTCTCGGCGGCAGTCACAATCCGCTCTGTCGGGCTGGCGTCTCGCGCTTTCGCGGTCGGCACCGACGTGTTCGCCGTGTTCGTGCACGACACCACGTACTTCAACACGTACGTCGCGCTCCGGCTGTCTGATGCCATCGCGGTCGGGCGCCACGCGCCGGCCGCTGCCGCAGGGGCGCCGACGCGCAAGCATCTGAGCTCGGCGCACGTCGACGGCGACTCCGTGTCCATCTCCCTTCCATTCCGGGAGCGCCTCGTCTCCGAAAACAACGACAAGTTCCGGGAGACCGGGATCCGGCTATTCACGCTCGACTTCGACAGCGAAGACTCGCACCAGTACGCGCAGCTCGGCCGCGGGCTCTACCTCGCCGGCGCGTGTCCGCAGCACTACGACGGGCGGCAGTGGACCGAACAAGGCTTCCACTTCGGGCCCGAACTGATCGTGACGGTCTCCGCCGGCGGTGGATCGATGACGTCGGCCGTGACGTACCTCTACCGCGCCTGGTACGAGCGAACCGACTTCCAGGGCGAGGTGCATCGCGGCCCCGTCAGCATCGGCACGCTCGTCACGATGGGCGGCGCCGACACGCAGGTCACGCTGACGCTGCCGACGCTGCGCATCACCCAGGGCACGAACACGCGGGTCTGCGTGGCCCGCTCGCTCGCGTCAGACACCGGCGACACCGCCGAACTGTTCCGCGTTACCTCGCTCGACCCGACCACCGCGGGCACGGCGAACGGCTACGTCGCGAACGATGCGACCGTCGACACCGTGTCGTTCATCGACCGGATGAGCGACGCCACTCTCCGTACCCAGGAGCCGCTCTACACCAACGGCGGCCTGCTCAGCAACGATCCGTCAGCGCTCGGCGCGGTCGTGTTCCGCGGTCAGTCGCGACTGTTCTTCACCGACCCGTCGAACGGGCTGAACCTGCGCTACTCGCAGCCGCTCGATGATGGCTACGGCGTCGAGATCCCGCCGGACCTCGTGCTCTCGGTCGACCCGTTCGGCGGCGACATCACGGCCGGCGCGTTCCAAGACGGGCGCGGCGTGATCTGGAAAGCGGGCTCGATCTTCCTGTTCCAGGGCGACGGGCCCGCGCCGAACGGCGACACCTCGACGGGTGGCTTCTCGACACCGCAGCTCATCACGAGCGACGTCGGCTGCACCGATCCATCGTCGATCGTCCTGACGCCGAACGGCCACATGTTCAAGTCGGCGAAGGGCATCTACCTGTTAGCCCGAGACGGCTCCGTTTCGTACGTGGGAGCCCCGGTCGAGGCGTACAACGCCCAGACGGTGCGGCGCGCGACGGTCATGCCGGACCGCACGCAGATCGTGTTCCTGACCGACAGCGGCCTCTCGCTGCTGTTCGACCACTACCACACGCAGTGGTCGACCTTCACGAACCACGAGGGCCTCGACGCCGCAGTGGTCAACGGCCGGTATCACTACCTGCGCACCGATGGCCGCGTGTTCCGCGAGACGCCGGGGGTCTACCTCGACGACAACGCGCGGATCCGCCTGCGGCTCGAGACGGCCTGGATCCATATGCTGCCGCAGCTGCAGGGCTTTCAACGCTTTTGGCACCTCCACCTCCTCGGTACGTGGGTCTCGCCGCATCAGCTGGGCATCCAGTACCAGACCGACTACACGCCGGGCTGGACGGACAGCTACTGGTACGACGCGACGGGGCTCACCGACGACACCGGTTGGATCACCGGCGGCAACGCGGCGCCCATCGGCGTCGAGCCGATCGTTGGGTCGCCCTACGGTGATGGGAACTACGGCGACGGCCAGTACGGCGGCTCGGCGTCGGGACCGTACCAGTGGCGACTCCACCTCGACGAGGCCGGCCAGTCGATTCAGTTCCGCTTCGAGGACTTCGAGGCGGAGACCTACGCAGGGGCGTCGTTCGAGCTCACGGAAATGCTTTTGACCGGCGGGGTCAAGGCGCACGCGATCAAGCCGTTCACGACTGGAAGGAGTCTGTAATGGGATTCTGGGGAAGCGTCCGGAACTACCTCGTGGGCGGCGACGCCCAGAAGCAGATCGATACCAGGCTCGGTGGCTACGACCAGACCACGTCGCAGCTCGGTCAGATCGCGACGAATGCCCCAGGGCGCGCGGCCCCGACTGCGACGGCAGTGCAGGCAGGCCGGACACAGCTGGGCGCGCCGGCGCAGCTCGCGACCGGACAGATGGACCAGTCGCGCGGCGGGATGCTCGGCGTTGCCAGCCAGCTCGGCGGCATCGCGAGCGGGCAGCGGGCGGGCGCCGGCGAGCTCGCCGTGAACCGCCAGGTCGGACAGGCAAACGCTGCGCAGCAGGCCGCAGCAAGGATGGCGCGCGGCGCAAACGCGGCGCTCGCCTACCGCAACTCGGCGCGCAACAGCGCAGACATCGGGCTGCAGGGCGCGGGGCTCGCGGCACAGGCGCAGATGCAGGACCAGCAGGGCGCAATGTCGCAACTCGGGCAGGTGTACGGCTCGATGTACGGCCAGGATGCGAACGTCGCGGGCCAGAACGCTCAGCTGGGCCAGCAGGCGATGCTGCAGCAGGGGGCGATGGACCAGCAGACGATGCTCGCCAACGCGCAAGCGGGCAACACGGTCGCGCTGGCGAACCTGCAGGCGCAGCTCGCCCAGACCGGGATGAACGACCAGCAGCAGCTGGCAGCGCTCGGGCAGATGCTCGGCTGGGATCAGGCGACGCTGCAGGCGCAGATCGCCAAGGCACAGGTCTCGGCCGGAGACAAGGGAATCCTCCCGGGACTACTCCAGGCAGGCGGCCAGATCGGCGCAGCAGCGGCCACCGGCGGCATGTCGGCGGCAGTCCCGAAGGCCCCGGCTGCACCGCCCGGGGGTGGTCTCAGCGGAAACGACTGGGGGCCGTAACGAGCCATGGCCCTCTTCGGTAACAGCATGGTCGATGTCACGACGCCAGACGGACGGCGCATCACCGTGCCGCAGCAGCTGGCTCAGGCCTTCCCTGGCCTGCAGCCGTACGCACCTCCGCCCGAGGTCGCGCAGGCGCCGGCGTTGCCCATCGCACCCCCACCGCCGACGTTCACGCCACAGGACCAGCAGGACCTCGGCAGGCTGGCCGCGCCGCCACCAGACTCAGCGCCCGTGACGATGCCGAGCCAGTCACCACCGCAGGCCCCAGGCGGTCCGCGCGGACCAGTCGCGACGCCGGCGACCGATGCGGGCAGGCCGAATGCGCCGGGCCCGATGACGAACGACCAGCTCGCGAAGGTCGGGACCGCGGGCGCGTACAACGCCAGCGCCGCGGCACTCCAGGAGACGCGCGAAGCGACGAGGCAGCACGGCGAAGCCCTCGCTCAGCAGGCCCGAGAAATGGGCGAACGGAAGGTGGCCGCCGAGGATCACGCCGCCAGTCTGCTCGAGGCCGAGCGCCAAGCGGCAGAGGAGCAGGCGCAGGCAATCCAGGCGAAGAACGACGAGTACCTGCGAGACGCCAAGGCGATCGCCGACATCAAGGTTGATCGGAGTGCGAATCACCCGGTGCTGGCGGCGATCAGCGCGGCCCTTGTCGGCATCGGGCAGGCGATGGGCGGCCAGAAGGTCGACGCCATGGCGCCGATCTACGCGGCTATCGATCGCAAGGTCGCGGCGCAGATGCAGGAGATCGACCGGAAGCGCGCCGATCTGGGCGTTCAGCGCGACGCGCTCGGCATGCAGCGCGAGACCGGTCGCGATCGACTCGCCGAGATGACCAAGTATCGACTGGCCTACATCGAGCAGGCGCGACGGGACGTCGACGCGATCGCCCAGCGCACACAGAGCGATGTGATTCGGACCAATACGCGAGTCCTGGACGCGGGACTCGTAGAGCGCGGTGCGCAAGAACTCGGGACGGCGGTCTCCAGGGAGCAGCAGCGTCTCGAGACCGAGAAGACCCGCAAGCAGCAGATGTTGATGCACCAGCAGACCGTGGGCGTGCAGATCCGCGGGCAGAACCTTGAGCAGAAGCGGTTCGAGAGTCAGCTGGAGTTCCAGAAGGCGAAGGAGATCGACGATATCGCGACGAAGATCGCGACAGCGAAGGGCGTGCAGAAGAGCGAGGTCGAGAAGAAGATCTCCGAGCAGGGCGTCATCGACCCGTCGACTGGCAGTCTGATCCTGACGCCGGAGGGCCAGAAGAAGTTCGCCGATGCCGAGCAGGCGGAGGCCGCGGCGCGCGCCGCGAAGGATCCGGAGCAGGCGAAGAAGCTGAACGAGTACGCCGGCCAGCTGCGAGACAGCGCGCGCATCAACGATGTCGCGTTCGGCGTCAACAAGGAGAGCGCGCAGGAGGCGATGAAGGTTCTGAAGAACACGCAGAACCTGACGAACGACATCGACTCCGCGAAGCAGATGCTCGAGAAGGGGCCGGACGCCTGGGATCGCGAGGAATGGGCGGCGATGACGATCGGACTGCAGAACGTCAAGATCAACTACGCCACGACCATCGGCGAGCGGCTCTCGGTACGCGCACTCGAGGCGCTTGACCACGTCCTGTCCATAGACACCGACAACGTGTTCTCGCGCGCGGTCGATAAGGGCAAGGCGCTCGCCGCGCTCAAGGTGCTCGACACCGAGCTGATCCAGAAGGGCAACGTCGCGCTGCGCGGCGCGGGCATCAAGACGGCATGGAGTCCCGCTACGGCGACCAAGGCAACGCAACTTGGCAGCGAGAAGACGTCGCAAGAGTTGGCAGCCGACGCGACCCCGGGCGGATTCCGCGGTGACGTTGAGAAGCGGCTTGGCGAGCTCGGCGAGCGGACCAAGATGGACGAGGCGCAGGAAGAGGCGAATGCTCGTCGCGGCGCACCCAGCAAGGCGTTCCCGCAGGGGCGGACGTCCGACTATGGGCTCGCCCCGGACACCGACGAGAAGATCCGCGCGCTCGTCTCGCAGTCCGCAAAGGTCGGACACGAGAAGTACGCCGACATCGTCAGCAAGCTGCGGGCGCCGCTCGAGGGCGGCCGTCCGTCGCTGGCTACGGGCGTGGCCAAGCTAATCTACGACACCGACCCCAAGCTGTTCGTGGACGTTCTGTCATCGCTGCCCGATGACACCGCGGCGCAGCTTGCGGATCAGGTCGGCGTGAACCCCGTAGTCGAGGGGCCGCAGAGGCGCTCGCTTGAGAGCATGTCCAACGAGGAGCGGTCGCAGCTCGAGGAGCAGCGCCGCCAGCGCACCTCCGAGGCAGAGCGGGCCAAGTACCGGGCAGCCTACGACGCGCGCTCGTCGAAGGGGGCCAAGTAGATGCCGCTACTCCGCTCACCCAACGGCGCGGTCATCGACGTTCCAGCCGAGCAGGTCGGCAACTACGTCGGGTACGAGCCGGTCGAGGGCGCGGACGCGTCCCGTGCGATCGCCTCGCCCGAGTCGCCCGACCGCGGAGTGCTCGGCGGCCTCAACGCCGCGGCGACCGGCATCCTCAGCGGCGCCACGCTCGGCCTGTCCGACTACGCACTCAAGGGCGTGCTCGACCAGGGCCAGTTCGAGCGGCTCGCCGCGGAGCGCGAGGGTCACCCGGTCGCCGGCGGCATTGGACAGGTCGCGGGCGCGATCCTGCCTGCCATTGCGGCCCCGGGTTCGCTCCTGGCGCGCGCGCCGTCCGGTCTCGTGTCGCACGGGCTCGCCCCGCTGATCGCAGAGGGCAGGGCGCTGGGCGGCGCTGCAGGTGCCGGGAAGGTCCTACTCGCCGGCGGCATCGAGGGCGCTGCGCAGAATGCCGGCATGTACCTGGCCGACACGGCCCTGGGCGATCGCGAACTATCGGCTGAGGGCCTTGCGGCATCGCTCGGTCCGGGGTTCGCGTTCGGCGTGGCCGGTGGCGCCGCAGCGCTGGGCGTCGAGAAGGGCACGATCGCCGCCCGGCGCATGTTCGCGCGGGTCGGTGGCGCGGACAAGGCAGCGGTCGAGGCCGAGCAGGCGTGGCTCGCGGCTCACCAGTCGACCGTCGAGGCGAACGACGCCGCGGCAGACCTTGCGCGCGCCAAGCTGGCCGATGCGAAGGCGGCCCGCGAGCAGGCCCAGCTGATCAAGCAGCGCGCGCAGGCGGGCGTGGCGGACGCGAAGGTCGCCCCGGGATTCGACTGGGCTGGCGCGGAACTGCGCCCCACGCCAAGGAGCACGCCGCTCGGTGACGTCGCCAGCGAGGCTGACCTGCCGCTCGAGGTGCAGATCGCAGGCAAGTTGAACGACCGGGCGCACACGGGGCTCGTCCCTGGCGTCGTCGATCCGCGCAGGGTGCAGATCGACGCCGAACTCGCGGCGCTCAAGGCGAAGGTCACCGGCGGCCAGGTCGCCGCCGATGGCGCATCTCCGTTGTCCGAGGCGCGCAAGGGCGTCTGGCAGAGCCAGCGCGCCAAG
>Ga0310906_10000005_pt1 | contig 36902 bp, 56 predicted proteins | sample C48D3metaG_FD_203749 | JGI IMG/M metagenome (GOLD analysis project Ga0310906, IMG submission 203749) | Lab incubated soil microbial communities from West Virginia University Organic Research Farm, Morgantown, WV, United States - C48D3 | ecosystem: Environmental > Terrestrial > Soil >...
GCGGCGGCAGAAGAGCCAGCGGCAGAGGAGCAGGTTGTAGAATCTACCGTCCCGCGCGGAAACGGCGCAGCCAGTCAGGATGCGGGAGCGGGGCAACCCTACGACGCGCTACACCGCGAAATATCCGAACTGAAACAGACGATGCAGATGATGGCGCAGGGCCAGCTTCAGCCACAGCAGCCGCAGGGGCCGCAGCCGCCAGACCCCACGCAATTTGACTTCTACGAAGCGCGAGATGTAGCCGAATACCAAAGGCAAAACAACGCATACATGCAGGCGATGGTGCAGCAGTCGGTACAAGCCGCACTAGCGCCACATCAGGACGCGATGCAGTCGGCGGAATATACCCGGCAGTACAACAGCGTCCTAGCCGACTACGGTAATGACCCGAATTTCAAGCCGTTTATGGATAAGGCGCTGCAAATGGTAGCGAAGTCCAACGGACGGTTTACCATTCCTGATGCCTACGAATGGGTGGCATCATCCCAAATCACCTCACCTCATCAAGCGGCGCCCTCACCAAGCGCCAAACCAGCCCAACGAACCATGACAGCGCAAGAAGCGGCGCAGAAAGCAGCGCAGGCCCATAGCCTGCCTCCGCGTAATGGTGTCAGTGGCGCAGCAGAACCGGCGTTACCCGCCAGCCTTATGAACGTTGGCGCGCTAGGCCGGATTATGCTCCATAACCAACAGACTGGCAGGGCGCGTCCCATCTAGTCTAGGAGACACTATATATGGCAGTACCAGGAACGATGCTTCGCACCACTTGGGCGCAAGTGGACGCGACATCTCTCACGGACTTCAGCCGCGTTCTCACTGACAACATTACAAGTAACCAGGTAGTTTTATGGATGCTTGGGCAACTTGGCGGGATAGTTACGCGGCAGGGCAAGACAATCTTTGAGCCAATCATGCTGGACGATGCCGCTAGCGCCAAGTGGTATTCCGGCTATGACCCGCTCGATATGACCCGTACCGAAGTTGCGACAGGCGCGGAATACGCTTTCAAGCAGCTTGCGGGCGTTGAGCAGATTTCAGGCTTTGAGAAATTCCAGAACAGCGGCCCCGGCCAGATTATTGACCTGTGGGACGCGATGGGCCAGCGCTTGGCCATCACCATGAAGCGCAAAGTCAATCAGGCGCTCCCCTCCGACGGTTCAGCCGACGGCGGAAAGGCTCTGATTGGCTATCAGTCGGCGCTCCCATTCGACCCGCAGACAGGGACATACGGGACGCTGGATAGCGCGCTCAACCCCACGTGGCGCAATCAATTCTTCACAACTACCGGGTTTGGCTTGACTGGCACGGCGACGGGCGGGGCGAACATCAACGCCGCTTCTCCTGCCGGTGTCAACAACCTCTTCGCCGGACTGCGCGGCATGATTGTCGCGTGTATGGCGGGTTCTGACAGTCCGCACCTTGTGGTGATGGTTCGCCCGGCTTATCTGGTTCTACTGGATGGCCTCGAACAGAAGCAGCAGATTGTGCGCGGGCCGGACAGCACGGATGCGGCGCTCGGACAGGCCGGATTCAAGAACGTGGTGTATATGGGCGTCCCTCACGTTTGGGACGAAGATATGCAGCCCAACACGTCGGTTGCCGCTGGTTCGGTGTCGAATACCGCTGGTTTCGGCTGCGTGGCGCTCAACCTCGACTACGCCAAGATGGTTTTTGGCGAGGGCTACGAGTTCACTTTCACCGACCCGATTCAACCGGACAATCAGGACTCGGCCAGTATCAAGTGCTTAATGTACGGAAATCTGGTTCTTTCCAACCGTCGCCGTCAGGGGCGCATTAACTTTGCCGGTGCATAAGGAGGAAACATGGCAGACATCAGATTAGGAATAACCCCAACACAAGTAGATACCGTGGCGCAGTTTCCTCTGGGTATGATTGCTGAAGACCCACGCGGGGGAACGACGGGCACGCCCAACCGAATCAAATACTGCAAGTTTGGCGGTACTGTGACGGTAGGGCAGGCTGTCCGTCTGGACGTAACGGCGACTCTTGCCGAGCGTCACGCGACAGTCATTGCTTCCAGCGCCGCCAACCAAAAGGTGGAAGGTATTAGTCTTCCAACCACCATTGCCAGCGGGCAGTTTGGCTGGATTGCCTATTCAGGCGTGGCGACGGCGGCGACGGCGGCGACGATTGTCGCGGGCGCGCTTCTGTGGACAACCGGTACGGCGGGCACTTTGGACGATACAGGCTTCAACGCCACCTTCGCACCGGCTGAGGCTGAGGCGGTGGTTGGCGGGCGGCAGGTAATCGCTCTCAGTACCACGTCGGGCGGGTTCGCTACCGTGCTGATACAGAACTAACAGGGCGGGGGCCGTTCATTCGGCCCCTATCCACAAGGAGAATTTATGCCAGTCCATAACATCAAGAAGCCGAATCTAGGCGGCAATAATCTCAAAACTGGATTCAAGCTCATGTCGCGGGGAGTATCCAGGGGCCAGTCGGTGCAGAAACCAGCCGTTAAAAGCGGAATCGCCAGCAATCACCCGATAGCTTCTTCGCGCGCCGCGCTCAGCGGTAAGAAGAAATCCAGAATGTACTAAGGAGTTGATATGGCAAAGACAAGCTATACGACACTAAAAGAGCGGGCCGACGCAGAGGCGAAAGTTACCGAACTGTCGCTTGAAGAAGAACAGCAGCGGATGAAGAAGCTGATGGCCGACTATCTGCAAGGGCAGGAGGCCAAAGCCGCGCGTGAAGTTACCGTGAGCCACATTGACCGGGGCCAGATTCACCGCTCGAAAGTCGTAGACCCGCAGGAGGGACGACTTGCTACCGTTACGCCGATTGGATGGGTGACTCTCACCCCGTCAATGTGCCAAGCCGACCCTAGATGTAGTTTCGACGGCGCTGAAGCTACCGGATGGGTGAATGGCTATGACTCAATCCCTGAAGACTTGATTCTACCGTGGAACGGTAAAACGGCGCGGTGGCATGCAGAGAATACGCTGGCGCGACATCTAGCGGTGAAACATTCGACCACAGGGCCATCCCATGTGCGCTCACCTGAACAAGTGAAAGTGGCGCGCGACGAGCGGCTGTTGCCTGAAACGTTCATCGAGAATCCGAGACTGTAATGGCAACGCCTAATTCAGAAGCAGTCGCAATCTTGCAACAGATGGAGAAAGCTACCGACGACGCGGGCTTTGTCCAGAGGGTTGAAAAGCGCATCAACGACGCTTTGGATGAGATTGCGGTGGCCACGAATTACAACATGTTCCGCACCCGTTCCACGTTCTCAACCGTCGCCGGGACTGCTGTATATCAGCTTCCCGTCGGCGGGCGAGAGATTGAACAACTGCGTTACACCGACACCGGGGAGCCTATCTGGCTGTGGGGAACGCAGGAGGCGGCGCGTTACATGGCGAAGCTCGAAGACGCAGGCAGGGCGCGCGTCTGGATTGAGGACGGCGTTTTGGTTTCCGGCGCTAATACTCTTTATCAATTCCGGCTTGCGCCTGTTCCTAATTCGATTCTGACGATTGAGCGCACATTCTTCTATCACCCGTCTGAGATAGCCACATCGGCGGTGATACCGATTCAGGACCAGTATCTACCGCTGATTCGCTGCTACGTGAAGGCCGGACTTTATGAGATTGATGGGATGCTTGACCGCGCCAAAGAGCAGCGCAACATCTACAGCGGGCTACTTGACAGGCTGGTGAAGCAGGAGAAGCGCAAGGTAGCGGCGACCAGTCAGCAGAGATGGAATGATTTACCGGGCGGCGGCGGCAGAGCGCAAGCAATCTTCGACCCGTCGCATTTTAAGAACCCATTCCTTTAGTTTCTATGAACTATGGCGGCATCGTCCAACTTAGACAACATCGGAATGCAACCTCTGCGCGTCAGGGATTGGCGCAAAGGAATCAACACGTCCGTCCCTCCGACGGAGATAGACGACAGTGAGGCGCAGGACTTACTAAACTTCGAGTTTGACGATAACGGCAATCTCTCAACCCGTCGCGGCGTCACTCAGCTATCAGCCGACACGTTCAGCAATCGCATCACATCCCTTCACTACTTCTCAATAGATACCGGTGAGATAGGCATCCTACTCACCGAAGGCACAACCCTACGCATCATCGAAACCAATGGCACTGGATTGACAACCCTATCCGGCGCGCTGACTCTGCCGAATAATGTTTACTGGCAGTGGGTAACGTTCGGGGGCTTAGCCATCGGCGTCAACGGCGCAACGTCAGGAACCAACCCAGTGAAAGTGGACGGCACGAGCACGGCGGCGGCTCTGGGCGGAAGCCCCCCGCGCGCGAAATACATTGCCGTTTGGAATAGCCGGGTATGGGTGGCCCACGCTTCCAACCTGAGCCGCGTGCAAGGTTCGGCGCTCGGCAATCCCGAAGACTGGACGACAACGGGCGCGGCTGGCGCTGTGACGATTGATATAGACACGAACGACGGCGACAAGATTATGGGGCTGTTCTCGACGCGGGACGCGCTCTATATCTTCAAGCGGCGCTCGATTCACCGGCTGGTGGCTTTCGCAGACCCGAATACCGACGCCAACAACATACGCCGTGAAGTCGTGACTAAAGACGTGGGTTGTGTCGCCGCGTACAGCATTCAGCAAGTCCCGAACGATGTCATATTTCTCTCTGAACAGGGCATAGCAAGTCTGGCGCTGGTTCAAACCGCCGAAGACTTTCGCACCGCGTTTTACAGCCGCAACATCAAAGAGATTACCAACTTTCTCAAGACTACTGAGGAAATCCCGTCAATCCTGGTGGACACCGGGGCGCAATATTGGCTCAGCATCCCGTCAAGCGTTGCGCCGAACGGCAACAAAGTTGTCTACGTCCTCGACTACCTGAAGGTTGACGAGGGTATCGTCCGATGGACGCGGTTCAACGGAATGGTCGCGGGCACGGCTTACACCTCATTTCCCGGCGCAAGCGGTAAAACCTACGTCATCGGCGCGCTCAATTCAGGCGGCAGTAATTATCAGCTATTCACCTATGTGCCACGGCTCACCACGGCGGCGTTCAGCGACCAGGGCAGCGCGTACACCAAGGCATTTGTGCCGAAGTCGTTCAACGGCGGCGCGCAACTGCTTCGCAAGTACTGGCACGAATGGGGCGTCGGCTTGAACCTGTTGAGCGCAAGCGTGGGCATTACCGTTCAGTATTACTTCGACCAGAACATCCTACGGACTGACTCTTACTCGTTCGGGTTGACAGGGACGGCTACAGGCGCGCTGTGGGCCGGTGGACTGTGGGGCGCGGGACTCTGGGGAACGACGTTTAGCGGACAGAACGACATTGTGCGCCCACTCAAAAGCAATCAGTACGGGCGCGAATCGCAGGACATTACTTTTAACTTTAGCAACTCTCAGGCGGGCGAGGGTTTCACGATTCAGGACTTCTCTCTTGATTACATACCGCTCAACAACAAGAGAGTCACGGACGTGTGATTTATGGCATCTTTACCAACTAGAACGACGGCCAGTTTCGACGCCATCAAGCCAGTATCCAGTCTGGTTTTGCTCGACAACGAGTTTAACCAGCTTACCGGCGCGGCTGGCGTTCTCAACGGTGGCACTACGGGCAGTAAGTTGCTCGTCAAGACTTCGGACGGGACAGACCCGCCCGTTGACCAGGACCAGGTTGGCGCGGGACTTTTGGCGCGCTGGAAGCAGAACGGCTCAAGCAAGGCGACCATCACAAATGACGGCTCCCTGACCGCGAATGGCCTCACCGGCGCGGCTGGCGTCTACACATTCGGCTCCATACCAGTCGGCCCTGCGGCAAGCCCCACCACTGCCAATCAATTAGCGAGGAAGCAGTATGTTGATGATAGGGTTGTTTCGTTTTCTGTTGGATGGTCAATCGTTGACCCTGCTACCGCGAATCTTAACAGCAGAGAGTTTGGCAGTTTTATAGTTCCGGCAGGCGGTACGTACACCATTACCCAGGTGAAGGTTATGTTCCGCGAAGGCTCGCATACAGCGGGCGGGAGTCTCGTATTCAGGGTTGACCAATTCGGCGTCGGGACTATCGCTGATATGGGATTGAACGACACGTTTAACACCGTGGCCACGGTTTACCCGAATAATATCGGGGACTTTACCGCCGCAGAGAATCAAATCTTTAGTTGTTTTCTTACAGCAAGAAGCGGAACCATCACGGAAAGAAATGTAATGGTCACTTTAGAAGGATTCAGGACGGTGTTTTAATGGCCATTCTCACGCTACAAGCGACAACTAATCAGACGCCAGACCCGGCGCTAGGCTCCGACAACGCGCTTACGACGCCGACGAATACAAGCTATGCGTCTTCGACGGTGATAGACACAGGGGTTGGCGCGGCGCAGAACAAGAGCATTCGGTGGAGCGCGTTTCCGGCTGCGCTAGGGCAAATAACGAAAGTAGTGGTGAAGTTCAATTGGAACATCACATCAGGCGGGGCCGATGCCGACAATTCGTCAGGCGGGAGCGCTGCGGCGGACGCCAGTTTTATCTCGCTATTGTCCGTAGACGGCGGCGCGACTTTTCCGACGACGTTATTGACACGCAGCGTCAGCGTTAGCGGGATTGACTCCGCAAGTTTGATTGAGAGCGGTTCTGTGTCGTTCAACGTTACGCCATTGCCGACGATAAATCAGATAGCGATTCGGAACAGGATGCACGCGAACGCTACGCAGTCAGGCGCGGGCATCGCGTCCGCATCGGTGACGGCTACCGTCACAAGCGTTCAGCTGGAAGTGACTACGCTAAACTCGCAAACCATGGTGATGCTGTAGGAAGTGATATGCCCCGCCCCTCAAGAAAGCGGCGTCATTGTGATGACATGAAGCATGGAGGAAACCAATCCCCCCAAGATATGACGTATACGATGAATCTTGGACAAATAATAGCAATCATTGTTAGCAACCTTGTGTTGATGGTAAGCGCCGTGTGGCGTCTAGGGGCGTCTCTTCAAAAGGTGGAAACACAACTTCAGGGCATGAACGACAAAATGGACATCGTGAACAAGTATCACGACCAGGAAATCACATCCCTGAAGGCGCAGATTGGCGGATTCAATGAAACCGCCAGAGACTTACAACAGCGAATGACAAGCGTTGAAGTGGAAATAAGAATGCTGACGAAACAATGAGTCTTGCGCGCGTAACAAATCCGATGGCCTCAACCATCGTTCGCAGGCTTACCGACGACGGCGGGGCGCTGACTCGTGATGTGGTTGCCGAGGTTGACAACCTTATCGCGTGGACGCGCGCAATGCCGCGCAACATTCATCGCAACTTTGCGGTAACGAATAGCGCCGGGGTTGGGCCGGACGTGCTTCACACGTTCACCCTGCCCGCGAACAGCTTGGAAACGAACGGCGATTATCTAACCGTCTGGTACGGCGGCAACTTCGCCGCCAATGCTAGAACCAAGGCTGTAAACGCGCAGTTTGACGGGCAAACATACGAAGGCGCAGGGGTGACTGATATACAGCTAAACATAGGATGGGTGATGGCTGTCAGAATAGCGCGGCTGTCCTCGACAAGTGTCCGAGTCTCACATTTTCTACTTGAGAACGCGATGGGTATAAGCGCGGCAGCGGTAGCGGGGAGCTTCGGGACGGGCAGCAATATGTTTTCTCGAAGCACGGACTTAGCTGGCGTGGCCAACTTAAACTCAAATGCAGTTGTTATGCGTGTCCGTTCAGTCGTCGCCGCTGGCGCTGCCGCTGCCGACGTGGTTCAGAATATGAGCATCATTGAACTGACTCAACAGTAAGGAGGCAATATGGGCCGTTCATACCTTTTCACCGGCAGAGACACTGAGCATCTTTCGCCAACCGAGCGACAGCTTGAGGCGCTTTACGATAGGCTTGACAGGCCGGGCTATCGGCTGAGTCCTACACAGTTCTTTCAGTTGCCGGAAGCGCAACAGCTGCTTGACCAGTTGCACGGCGCGCTTACTGACCGTATACCGCCTGGGAGTCAGATAGTCAGCCAGACGCCGGGGAAGCTGACGTATAAAGACCCTGAAGGCTACGAACATAACATCATCCGCAAACCTGACGGGCAGTTCACAGAGACAACGAACCGCCCCGCCATCGTGCCGAACGCCGCTTCGCAGGGGCAGCAGTCCACGCTTGAGGCGCTGCGCCAGAGAGTTGAGCAAGGCTATACACAGCCAGCGCAATTCGCGCAACTGCCTCCTGAGTTACAAGCGCAACTGGACGCCATCAGCGCGGCTGAACGCGGAGACATTCAAAAGCAGGCGACGGACGCGAAAGGGCAACTGGTGGCGCAGTTGTACGGACGCAATATTAATCAGTCTTCAATCGCTGATGACCAGTCGGCCCGCTTCCTCGAAGTGTTAGGGCGGCTCAACCAGCAGCAACAGGCGGGCGCGGCGCAGCGTTCGATAGGGCTGCAACAATACTTGACGGATTTGATTCAGCGACAGGGCGAAGGGGCGGCTAGTCTCTACTCGAACCTGACGGGACAGGCCAACCAGCGCGACATCGCAAGCGCAGGGCTGGACTTGGACAAACTGAAGCTCAATGAGTCGTCACGGCAGTTCGACCTGTCAAACTATCTGGACCAACTCAAAACGCAGCAGCAGCAAGAGGCGCTAGACCAAGCCAACTCGCCATTTAATAAGTTCTTGAAGACGTTGAGCGCGGCGGGCGCGCTTGCACAAGGCGCCGGGACGGCATATAGCGCATTTAGGAGATGATATGGCCTCGATTCTGGAATTATTGCTGGCTCTCAACCGGGGCGACCTGCCGGGACTGCCAAAGCCTGCGCCGTCAGCGCCAATCCCATACGCGCCGGTTCCGAATCTGGGGCCACTATCGGAGGACACCTCGGCGGCTTTCGCGGCGCAGAATCCCGAACCGCTCCCGCCGCGCATCGCTGAACCTGCGGCGCCGGATATGAACTTCGTCAATCAGTACGCCGGGGCTGCGCCTACCGCTCCCGCTCCACTTTCACGCGGGCAGAGGATAGCTAACGCGCTGATGGGATTCGGCGCTGGTGTCCAAGGGCGCGGCGGGGAGTTCTTAGACCAGCTGCGCGAACCGCAACGCGAATACCAGCGGCAACTGGAACGCTACCAGGGGCGGCGCACACAGGGCGTTGAGCTAGCCGACAGGCGCGCGGAACGTGAAGCGGCGCAGGCGAACAAGTTGGCCGAGGCGCAGTATGAGCGCGATTACAATCTGTGGCTGAAGAAGCAGGGCATACGCAAGGACGAGGCCGACACCCGCAGCAGACAGGCGTTCGAATTGCTCAAGATACGCGAACAGGAACGCATAGCCGACGAGCGGCAGGCTACGCGGGATAAGGCGCAGCAGGAGCGGGACGCGCGATTGATTGCGCGCGACTTTGGAAAAGTGGGAGCCAAGCCGGAAATCGCACATCAGTTGGGGCGCTACTACAGCGGACTAACCGACAAAATCAGCCCTGAAGCCGCGCAATTCGAGAGCGCGCAAGCGAGACTGACAGAAGTGCGATTGCGCAGGGCGGCGAGCGGCGGCGGAACCGGGGGCGGCATTAGCGCGCAGACGGCCAAACTTGTGGAAGAGTTCAACAATGCAAGGCAAAACCTCGTAACCGCTACCGCGCGCGGGGACGCGAAAGGGCAAAAGGACTTAAGGCTGCGGCTCAGCCAGCTTGTTAAACGGCTTGCGGGCAGGCCCGGCGTAGAGGCTGGATACGGCGCTGGCCAATGGCCATACGTCAAAATCAACGGCGTGCTGTCCACCGGAGAACAGGGCCAGCAGCAGGCAGCGCCACAAGCTCAAGCGGCGGACCCGTTGGGGATAAGATAATGCCGGACATTAAAGAACTAGGGCGCAAAGTCAAAGCCAAATATCCGGGCAAGTATGACGACTTGGCCGATGATGACCTGGGGCGCAGAGTTAAACTCAAATATCCCGGCGCTTATGATGACTTCACCGACGCGCCGACGCGGCAACCGGAGGGCGTGTTCAGCAGTTTTCAGACAGGCGTAGCCGGGCCGCTGCTGCGTAACGTTGTCGAAACCGCCGCAGACCTTTACAACGCGCCGGGTGAGACATTGGAGCGCGCTGGCAGGGCCGGGCTTGAGTTCGTCTCCGCGTTCGACCCTGCGGGCGCTGCATACGAGCCGACGAAGCAGGGGCAGGCCGAGCGCGTGGCCGAACTGAACCGCAGAGCCGACGAACGGCTACCCGAACCTATCCAGTCAATGAAACAGGGCATGGCGATTGAAGAAGCCAAGCCAAGAACACGCGCCGGGCGTATAGCGGGCGTCGCTGGCTCGATACTTGGTGAAGTCGCTTTCCCGACAGCCCCCGAAACAGCGGTGGCAAACATCGTCACAGCCCCATTTGCCGGGGCAGCGGCGAAAGGCGCAGGACGGGCGTTCAAAGCGGGCGTCAACGCCGTCCGTCGCACGTTCGGCAAGGGAGCCGCGCAGATAATTGAAGCCGAAGCCCTGCCGGCCGCCAGAGCGGAGGTGCAGCAGTCGCTAGAAGGGGCAGTTCCGACTACAGAACGCGCCGCCGTTCGCGCGGAAACAGGCCCTGCCGCCGTCGAACCGCCTACCCCTATATCAACCCCTGGGCCAACCGCTAAAAGCGCGCCTAGCGTCCAGCAAACCATTAAGCAATATGAAGAGGCGGTGGATAGAATCAGCCGCTCAAGCCTTAGCCCCGAAGAGAAGGGCAAGGCGCTTGAGCAGGCCATAGAGTCAATTGCGCGCAGTCGCAGGCCTGGGGTGGACTTAGGCCCGAACGAGAGCATGGTGCAGTCGCGCTACCCCAGGCAGAAGGGCGCGCCGCAGATGGTGATGCCCGACAACCCAAATCCCATCCAGCAGCGCGGCAATTTACCCGGGGAGATTGAGCCGCAAGTCGCAACACAGGCGCCAGCGCCAGCAGCGGGCCGAGTCGTCACTGTTGGCGATAAGCAGTACACGCTGACGCCGGAACAGGAGGCGCGATGGATTGCTGAGGTAGACGAGCCGCTAGCTCGCTCCGCGCAGAGAGCAAGAGACTTTGAGAGGTTCGGCCACGGAAAGCAGGAAGCGGCCAAGATGCGCAAAGGGGACGCCATGAGAGTCGCCGCGACGAAACGCGAAATCGTTGGCGCTCTTACCGACAAGGAGAGAGCGGCGATAGCCAGGCAGGAGGCGACGAACTACAAGGGCAAGTCTGTAACGGTTGACGTAGGGGGCCAACAAGTTCCCGCAACCGTTGAAGGCATGGCGTTCGGGCGCGTTCGCGTCAAACTGCAAGACGGGCAGCGGATTACGGTTGAGCCGTCACAAATCGGCGCATCAGTGCGCGGGCCAAGCTCGACGGCGGCAATGAACGCCGACTTCCCGCCACTTCTAACTGAAGCAGAGTTCGCGCCGCAATCGTTTGGCGTCAAACGAGCGCCGGATGCGCCCTACACTGAGAGCGTGGGGCCATCGGTAGGCGAAGCCCAGGCAATGAACGTCGGCGGGCCTGGGGCGTCAGTCACCGGGCCGTCGGCTAGCGCACCGATGGACTTAAATGCGGCAATATCGCAGGCGGCGGAATCGGTTCCCAAATCAGTGGCGCAGCGCACGCTGAGCGAGCTAGCCGCCATTTACCACTTACCCAGAACGCTGTTGAGCAGTTTGGACATCTCCGCCCCGTTCAGGCAGGGTTCGCTACTCACAATTCCACCCACACAGTGGGTAAGAGCGGGCCGCGCAGGCGTTCGAATGTTCCAGGCGTTCAGCACAAAGAAGTACAACCAGATAGTTGAGGCCATAGCCGCACACGTGGACGCGCCCATAGCCGACGAAGCCGGGCTATATCTCGCCACGAAAGCCGGACAGGGGCTTGGCAAGGCCGAAGAAGCGTTCATGTCCAAGTACGCCGGGCGCATCCCATTGGTGAAACAGTCGGAACAGGCCTACAAAACCTATCTCGACTCCCTGAGAATGGACACTTTCAGCAAATACAAGCGGGTAATTGACTCTCAGGGACTAGCCCCAGAGCAGGCACAGAACGCCTATAAAGCCGCTGCGACGTGGATAAACTACGCCACAGGGCGCGGTAGCCTGGGACAGACGATAGATAGAGCCATGCCCGCGCTCTCTACCGTCATTTTCTCCCCGCGCTACGTCGCATCCCGGCTCAACGTTCTCAATCCGGCTTACTACGCCAAGAATGCGGCGACACCGGCAGGCCGCGCGGTTCTCAAGCAGCAGATGGGAGAACTCGTCCAATACGCGGGAATGGTTGCGGGGACCATGACGCTAGCCAAAGCGGCTGGCGCCGACGTAGGACTCAACCCCAACAGCCCTGACTTTCTCAAAATTCGCGCTGGCAATTGGCGATACGACACGCTGGCAGGACTTCAGCAGGTAATGCGGCTCATTTACCGAACCGGCGGCGACATCAAGAACAAGATTCGCGGCGAGAAGACGCAGGGGCCGAATGCGCTTGAAATATCCGGCAACTTCCTGCGCTCCAAGCTGGCCCCGGCCCCCGGCGCGTTCGTGGACTTCATAAAAGGCAGAACCGTCACAGGTAAAGACTTCAAAGCAGGCGAAGCGGCTATCAAGTTAGTCGCTCCCATCCAGTGGCAGGACTTCGCAGAGGCATATCAGAAGGAAGGGTGGGGAGGCGTGGTTAAGGCGTCCCCTGGAATGGTGGGCTTTGGCGTCCAGCAGTACGACTCCAAGCCTGTGAACGCTGCCATTGAGAAGTCGCAGCCCCTCTTTACCGAACTTCAGCGGCTCAACAAGCGCGTTTCAGACTTGCGGCAGAAAGACGGCGAGAAGGATGACGCATTTAACGCGCGCGTCCGGCAGTTCGGCCAGAATTACACCCTGTACGGCCTGCGCCTGCTCGATAGCCCCAGGTTTAAAGCAGCGCCGGACAATGTTAAAGCTATCGCGCTGGACAGTCTGAACAATCGCGCCAAAGCAATCACCAGCCGCGAGTTCGCGCTCCCTGAAATCGAACTGGACGCCAATACGATTATGGACGCCGCCGAATCTTCCAAGAAAAACCCGGCTAATAAATAACCGGGTTCAACCCCGGTTGAGAAGTTGCGCTTCTTGACTTCTCAACCGGGCAGTTCCACAATGCGCGCGAATTGCCCTATAACCAACGGAGGTATCCATGAAACAGACTATTCTCTTCGCCGCGTTGCTTCTGGCCTTATCAGCCACCGCCATTGCCCAACAGAAAGAAGCCCCGGCTTGTACTGTCCGTATCCTGCTTCAGCAACAGAACTGGGATAACCCGGAACAAACCCGCGAGCGAATGACACCCGACCAGACCAAGTGGTGGCTCGAAGACGGCCAAAAGAAGTTCAAAAACTTCTGCTTTGTCTCCGCTTCTCAGCCCTACGACTACCGCATTGTCTGGGCCGACTCAGAGACGCACCAGGCAGGCTTTATCCCAACCACCACTACCACCGAGGGCACCGTCACCTCCGGAAATAAAACCGGCTCCTATTCCGAAACCTCCACCACTAATAATGGCCGGGAAGTTACCTACGTCACAACCTATGTCCAGATTCGACTGCTCAAGGCCGACGCTCAGGTAGGCTGCGCACCCCTGTTTAACGAACTCCACAAAGGCAAGTGGATATGGTCCAAGCCCGATAGAGCCGCGCTTGAGAACGCATTAAAGGCGCTTTCTAAGTTGACAAAGTCTAGCCGGTAGTCGTAAAGTAAGCGCACTCAGTCACTTAAGCCAACCCCTAGAATTTTTTCAGTGCGAGAATATGAAGCATGCCCCCTCCTACCGGCCCACCCCTGGGTTCATCGGTGGCCCTTCGGCTTGGTTAGTGGCACAGCGTATCGCGTGTTGTACGTGGAACGTTGTGCAGTGTCTAGTACGTGGCACAGTGTCACCTAATGGCTACACGTTAGTAACGGTGGCGTGGTGCGCCAGTGATACTAATGGTGTCCAGTCGTAGTGGATGGGGTTAAGCTGCGTGGTGCAGGAAAAACACACCAAGTGTCGCATTTATACAACAGAGAGAAGGTGCGTGATGATATTTTGCCAGCTTTCAGCTTGCCCTGGGGTTCTGCTGTAACCGGAGCTAACTGGGCTATCTATTGAGGTATAGGGTTAAGACTACCGGTTGTTTTGTTTCAGCAAGTAGCCGGGTAGGGGAATGTCAGAGTGACATGTTGCTAATGGGACAGAGTTTAATATATGGGACTAAAGAAGTAAAGAGATATTTCGTTCACTAATGAACATTCTCCTGCTCTGGTGGCGTGATAGGGCCGTACCATTCAGCGGTGCTTATCCATCCGCGATGAATGCCGACCTCGTCGCCTACCCAGTAGACGTACTCGCGCGATTCAGGGTATGAGTCATCAACGTTGACGAGTTCAGGGCCAGGAACGAGCGCCGACTGGGACGCGGGATAGTCAATGCGGTAGTTTCTAATCCAGTAGTAGCCTGGCTGTTTTGGATATTCAGATGTCCAGTTCATAGCGCGCCAATAATATCACAAAACTTAGCAGTTGAATTATTCTCAGCTCTAATGATATTTCTATTGACAATATCCCACTAGCGGGTTATACTACGCCTGTCAGTCGGAATTGAAACCTAAACAACAACGGAGGAAGATATGGCCAAGGATAAATGCTCAGTCTGCGACACGAAAGTTGACACCGAGAATCTTCATCCTAATTCACTTGAAATCCCGAAAGATGGCGAATATTCAGTAATGCACATGGGCTGCGCGAACGGCGAAGACCGCCACAACGGCGCGAATCCTTCTGACGAGGAATTGGAAGACGACCGCGCCTGGGTCACGGTTCGATAGTTAGGATACTCACCGGGGCGGCAACGCCCCACTTAAATATATGACACCTGAAGAGCGACAACAATCACTAGCCGCCGCGCGTCGGGCCTGCGAATACCTCAGGGAGAACCTGTTCCACATACAGGGACTGCCTGAGCCGCTTCTATGGCACTTTGAGCGATTAGCCGAAGAGTTCACTCGCCTGGATGCAGGGGAAGAGAAGCGCAACGAAGCTGGACGCGAATCTGGACACCTCGGCGCGCAGTATGGACACCTCGGCGGCAGGCCACGCAAAACAGCAACCAAGAAACGGGGGAAGAAATGAAAACAACATTAGGTAAAGACTTGCAACCTGGAGACCGCGTCATCCACGTAGACGGCCAAGCCATGCGGATTGTGCGGATTACGCGCGGCATGGCTCGCAATTCTCGGATTGCGGAGTTTACCGAGACCGACGAACACGGAAGGCTGTGGGCCTCCATCTTCGACGGGATGCGGTACGAACTGCCAGAGGAAGAGAACGGAGGGACGAAATGACAGCTAGAGAAAGAGCGGTAGAAGCCACATGGGACACTGGCGCGGGAGACTGGACAACGGTAGACCGCGAACACCTTGAAAAGAGAGTTGAGCAAGCCATCAGCGCCGCAGTTGAAGAAGTGGAAGACCGCGTAGCCAACGAACGGGACTCCTACTTGGAGAATATAAGGGCGTTTGAACAAGAGAACGAGAGGTTGCGCGGTCTCCTGCGGGAGTCACGCCATCTCTACGGGCGCAACGGTCGGGAGTCGGTTGAGATATTCGAGCAGTGGCGCAAGAGAGTGGAAACAGCCCTGCAACGAATCTAACGGAGGGAAGAAATGACGTGTGCAAAATCTGCGCAAATAGAAATCCAAAAACCTCAACAAACATCCACAAGCCGCACACTGGACATATCGCCTAACTAGCTCGATTAGGCTAGTTATTCCAGCACTTTCCACAATTCGCCACAAATAGCAATAAAGCGGATAATGGGGGTTCGAATCCCTCACTCTCCGCTTTTCTACACTTTCTTAAACATTGCAGTCATTGGCTATAAGTACCGTCGGCGTCCTCAGCCATTTCTTCAGGAGTGCAAAATTTGTGCAACTTGGTTTGAAGTTCAGTAAGTCGCCGGATAGCGTCATGCGTGGAGGCTTTGACGACGTGAGTGTACTTCAGCGTCGTTGAGATGTCCTCGTGGCCGGCAAGCTCCATGATGGTTCGCACGTCCACGCCAGCCGCCGCCAGTCTGGTGCAGAACGTATGGCGCAGGGTATGGAGAGTGACGCCTGTGAGTCCAGCTATCCTGCAGGCGGAGGCTAGTGACTTTGTTACCCTGGTGAACTTGCCACCTGAGTGCGGGGAAGTGAAGATGTACTCGGACTTGGAGACGGTGACGAGACGCGCCAGAATTGCCCGGCATTCGCCCTGCGGGTCGAGAGGCACAACGCGTGACTTACCGCCTTTACCGTCCAGCACCAGGACGACGTTTAGCAGCAAATCTACTTCTGACTTCTTCAGACTGAAGAGTTCATCCAGCCGAAGCCCGGTAGCGCAGCCCACGCAGATGATGTCATCGAGATAGGGCCAGGATTCTGCAGCGGCGTCTCTCAGGCGCTTTTCCTCTTCAACGGTGAGATAGCGTATGCGCTGGTTGTCTTCACGCAAGGTTTCAATCTTCGGCCTGTCGTCTTGCTGAATCAGCTTCAGTTCCACGGCGCGAGTGAATATGGAGGCCAGGACTTGGAGCGTGCGGTTCACGCTGGCGGCTGACTGCGTGGCCTTGCGGATGGTGACGCGCTTGAGTTCTGCGCGCTTCAGCTTCTCAATGGCTATCTGGGACACGTCGGCTATGTCCATCTTGCCGAACGCTTCTATTAACACATCACAGCGCCACTTGTATGACTGGTAGGAGCCGGGAGACAGGTTTGTTTCAGCCCAGGGGAGGAAGGTTTCTTCTACGAATGCGCGAAAGTTCGTGGAGGTGTCGGGTTCGTCGTCGCGGCCTTCGCGTACTTTGGTTTTGCGGGCATCCTCGGCTGCGCGCGCATCTGTCTTAGTCCTCACGCCGGGCAGGGACTTGAAATAGCTCTTGCCCTTGTGCATGAAGCGGTAGCGCCACACACCATTAAGCAGTTTGACGGACATGGATTATCGGGCATCTTTCGTTAGGATTCGGGCAGGAGGATTATGGCTGAGGACTTCGGTCGCGGTCAATCTTTCACCCGCGCGCAGGCGGGAAGGGTGGTTAGGCGGCAAGTTGGACTCAGCCTCGCTGTTCGTCCTCTTCACCCGCGAGCTTGATAACTTCACCTGCCCAATCGTCCACGACGCGAATGATTGTTTTGATTTCGATAAACTCGTCGCCGAAACCATCTTTGCCGGGGATAAAATATCCGACCGGTAAATTGTCGAGTCCTCTCTCGTGATATCTGTCCATGGCTTCTTTTACTTCTTTTACTGTCATCTCTTTTCCTTTCTCTCCCGGCAGGCGGGAGGCTAGGCGGTGGTGTTCGCCTTTTGCGCGACCGTTAAACCAATCGCGTCCATGCCAATCTCCGTGGCAAAGAAGTAAACATCCTCGCCCTCGTTGATAGTGTGGCCGCGCCGGACCAGTCCCAATTCAGCCATCGCCATCAGGTCGCGCTCATCCTTGCCGCCAACCTCGGCGCAGTAGTAATTTCGATAGCCCCAGTTGGACTTTTTGACATTGGACTCCACGCCGAGCATGTGAGTCAGATAGCCTCGTTGTTCTAGTGTAATTTGCATTCTTTTCCTTTCTTCTCGCCTATAAGCCGTGACATCGGGTTAATCCTTTTCTCTATAAGTCACGACCCTTTGCAGTTCAAGCGCGTCAAGTATTGCCTGCCCAGGCTCGCGGCGGCGATGGAGCACATCGCTGACATATTGAGCCGAAATGCCAGCCATAGCCGCAAAGTCCTTCTGTGACCCGCATTCCTTGATTCTGCGCCTGAGAAGGGCAATGAGTTCGTCATAGTTTAGCTGCTTTTTCATAGGTCGGATTATACAGAAGAGCGGCTGAAAAGTAAAACAAATAAGCGTATCCGCTGCGTCCGATAATAGTTATTATGGTAGCCAGGGAAGTTGCTGGGTACGGAACGCCAGTTGACGTGTTTAACCTTTAAGCTCTCCCGCCTTCGCAATCAACATTTCGCCAAGCGCAACAGCTTGCTCTGGATTCATTCCGAGAAACGCAACAGGCTTGCCAAAGTCAATCAATACCTTCTTGTTTTTCGGGTCAGCAGCGACGGCGAAAGCAATTTCACCCTCGTCGTGCTTGCCTAGCTTGCCTTCAGGATAGCGCCCGGTTGCGCCGAGCGGGGAACGCGGCTCGAACAATTGCTTGATGTCCGGCGCTAAACTCGGATCTGAATAGTAATGTGCCATAAATCTCCTTATCTGTTACAGGGCGCGCTCGTCGTCGCCCAGTGGTTCATGCTCTGCGGACATGCGTTTAATCACATCCACGATGTATGCGTCGTCTTCAGCTTGCGCTCGCTCAAGACAGACTTCTGCCGATTCTGGGATGACCTTAAAAACTGTTTCCCAGTCTTTAGAGATCCATTCCAAGCGTCTTTTCCGAGTGTTGTTGGTAGCGTCGAGGATGACGGCATGATGGCCAGCGATGAACAACGCCTTCACCATCGCTTTTGCTATTGCCCACACAAACGGCTCTGCTTCAGCAATGAAACGCTGGCCGTGAAGCGCTAAGCGAATGGCGTCGGGGCTGACAATTGGATGTCCCGCCTTCCTTGCCCATGTGCTTTTGCCGCTACGTGGTAGTCCTACCATTACAATCAAAGTATCTTTGCGCCTTTCGCTCATTCCTCAACCTCCCCCTCATCCTCGAAGAATCGTTTAACCGCCTCTGGCCTGAACCTCAGAGCGCCAGTGCCACGCGGCTGTGAAAATGGGATGCCGCCTTCCTTCCCCTGCTTGCGTAGCTGCTTGGCGATTCGCACCCAGTTGTAAACCGTCCAGGGTACAACGCCGCGATACTCGGCCACGTCGCGCACCGTCCACCAGCGCGGCGGCGACTGGACGACTACAGGCATATTCATTACCGTCAGTGTCTCCTGCATGATTCCCTCCGTGCTATAATGGCCCTGCTAGCCTATTCCTTGATTGGTTAGCCTTATTCTCGATGATGATGGCCGGTGATGTTTCGATTCACCGGCCATCATCGCTTAAGCCTCTCCCTTTGCTTTTGCGATTGCCTTACGCGCTTCTTCGTGCCAGTCCTCCGTACACAGGTCACCGTCGCAGCCTGTCTGCTGCAAGGCAAATTCCAACGCTTCCAGCAAGTCAGGCGCGGCGGCTATCAGGTTGGCGTCCGGTTCGTCTATGTCCACATAGGGGAAGTAATCATCGGTCAGCGCCGCAGTGAATACATCGCTCCCGACTGTTGTCAGCCTCTTCCGAAGCCCATCTGAATGCTCCCAATGCCATGGCCCTTTCGTATGCTTCGATTCGCTCATCGTTTCCCTCCGTTCCGAAACGCAGCCTTCAGCGCCACGAATATCTTTCGCTGTTCGGCCACCCCGAACGTATCAAACACCCCGGCCATATCGTCAGTTTCAATCGCGTAGTTGAAATGCTCCTCCATCCACGTGGCAACCTTGTCCTTGCCCCACTGTAGCTCGTTGATAAGCCGCAGAATTTCGCGCGTGCCTTTGCTGCCCGTCGGCTTGGCTTCAGGTTCAGCCTCGGCGTACTTCTCGGCCTTGTAGTCTGAGTCGTACAAGTCCAGCGCGATACCGAGAAGCGAAGCGCATTTCTTCATTGCGTCAGTCGCCGCGCCCTTGTAGGCATCACCAAGCGATACCGGACTCTCGCCGCTCTTCAGCATTTCTATCGGCTGGCACCCGAATTGAGTTTTGGTGACTGCCTGCCCGTTCAGCCGGACGGTGAGAATCCCGCGCACCTTCACCTCGAAGGGCTTCCCGTTGTTCAGCAGCAACTCTTCGTTGTCGGCCACGAAATCCCAATCCCAACCGAACGCTTGATTCAACGTGCGGATAACGTACGCGCCATCGGTGTACTTTAGCTTCATCCCGCCGCGTCCGACGCGCACGCGGATTTCGCTAGGCGGCGTGGCCTGCGTGGCAATCCGGCGCAGCGCGTCCATTTGGTCAAGTCGCCGCTGTACAGCTTCGGCTATCACTTCGGTCGGCTTCATCATTTCGCTACCCATTGTTTCCCCTTTCGTTAAGCGGGGAGCGCAGCAACCCGTGTTATCCCTGACACTAGCCGCGCTCCCCTTTTGCCCCGTCGTCCCCCAACGACGCAGGCAAACTCGTTAAACTCTCCACTGCGCGCCCTCTGGCCCGTCAATCACCACGCAATGGCCGCGCGGCATAGGCGCCGCAATCACCAGCACGCCATCCTGCATCCGGTGGCACTTCGGGCACTTGCCGCCCCGCAGTTCATTGAAGTGGCAGGAATGGCCGCAGTAGCAATGCCATTGAAGCTCCGCACCGTCGCCTCCTTCGCGCTCAAGCTGCCCTTGCAAGCGCATACGTTCAGCGTGGAGGCCGTCCTCGTGTGAGCGCAGCAGTTCGACGGTTGCCAGCTTTCGCGCGATGTCCCGCTGCGCTATGGCTAGTTCCCTGTCCACCACAGCGATTCGCGCTTTCAGCTCGTCGGTTTTGTTCATTGGTTCCTCCGTCACGACGGGAGTCGCATCTGACCGTCTTGACAGTACACGTCATCAAGCTCGCCACGAATAATCCATCCCCAAGTGAGGCGATTGAGCCAAGCCGCGCAGACGTGGCGAGCGGAAAAGCCGAGAGTTTTAGCAAACTCAACGGCCTGCTTCTTGCTGTCCCAGCTTTGCGCCGTGGCCAAGCTGTCGCTCCGGTAAGCCAATCCTGTGCCGACAAGCGTAATAAGGGAGCGCGTTGTATTTGATTGAGTTCGCCGTGTTTCGTATTTAAGTAGCATGGTCGTCCTCCGTTAAACCATCCAGCCCGTGTTTCTAGCCGTGTACATAGCCATCTGCCCGATTGTCGGTTCGACTTCCGCTCCGCGCTCGCGGAACGACTGACACAGAATGTTTGCCTGCGCGCCAGCGGCCAGATGCTTGCAGTAGAGGCCCGCTTGTCCACCCTTGCAGTTGCATTCGCCTAGCTTGTGGCCATTGGCGACGATAAAGCGCACCGTGTAAACGTCGCCCTTGCTGCCGGTTACGCTATATGTGCGCTCCGTCACATTAAGGACTTTGACTTTCAGGTGTTCGGCTTTCGCTCTCTGAATCGCCTTCTGCATTTTCGCGGGTTCTAATTTCAGCATTTCGAGCTTCTCCTTAGCGAAAATAGATGCCGTTATCCACTTGACCACCGAGCGCGGGCGGCTGCATCGTCGGGGATAACCTGTCCCTGTAGTTAAGGGCTGAAAGCTCACCGCCCTGGTGGCCCCAGAACACCGCATATACGTCGTTCTTCTGGTTGACGACGCAGTAGACCGGCGTTCTATAAGCAAATCCGGCGTCGTCGTGCGTTATGCGCGTCACGAGAACGACGCGAAAAGTAAATGCCTGCTTGCTGATTTCGAGTTTTAACATATCGGGCCTCCGTGTTTATCAATCTGCCATCGTTCCGTCATCTCTGCAATGACGGGATGATAGCACACCGCTAGCGCAATGCAAGAGAAAAATGCAAAAAACAATAAAATTCTCTATATGTGCGGCGGCGCACAGATAGGGGATAAAATTCCCCCGTATGCTAAAACCTCAAAAACATTTCAAGTGGGTTGGCTGGGAAAGGAAGGACGAGAAAAGCGCTTTCGCGTGGTGTTTCGCCGCACAATATTATTGCTAAATGGTTTTACAAAGCGTATGCTCGGAAATAGGCGCGCCTCACCCGCTGCGCCATATGCCTCCACGAACACTAACGATGGAGGCCCCCAGGTGATGCCCCATGATGTACATATCACCCCAGAAAAATAATTAACCAATAAACACGCCAGGCACAGAGCTACCCGTTATGACTCCGCAATCAACACAAGTCCATCTTTTAGCGCTTGCCGAAGTTGTCTCACTACTACTAGCCTATAGACACACCCCCGCCCGCGTGCGGCATGTTCTCCTCAATTTCACAAAAGAATTAAAGACACTTCTCCCTGCGGAATCACTGAACGACATCGAATCCGCCGAGGCGAAGGCTATTATTAGAGCCGTTGCCTACGACGACTCAGGCGACTGAAGCTTTCGGCGTAAATCATCGCGGTGACGATTGCGAACCTCCGCAGACTTGCGGTCTTCGTCGAGGACTGTCTCCGCGATGATGTCGCCGTAGCGATTCATCGCCTCGATAATAAATTTACTGACGCTTAAGAAACCGGCTGTCGAGCCGAGCTCGGTGAAGCGCGCCTTCTCTTCGACACTCACCCTCAGTAGGATTTGTGCCCTACCGCCTTTAGACTCTTCATTTAACTCGTCACTGAAATCTTCGGTTAGTTCTTCGGCCATGTGCTTTTTCATGGAGCGTATCCCATCGGGCAAAGGAAATCTTATCATCGGGCAGAGATAAGTGTTGACAGATTGCTGATGCAATGATATCACTGCGCTAGCGATGCAATAACGTATCGCATTCAAGGGCAGAAGGAGGGGGGAAGAATGGCACAGAACGCCAAAAAACGCCACGTCGGCGCGAAAAAAGTTAAGCCCGTTTTTGTTAGAGGGCTAAAGCCATCCACCGCGAAATGGCTGCGCGAACAAATTGACGATGACAATCCGAGTCTTCCAAAAGTCGTGAAGAAGATTGTCGAAGATGAGCACCGCCGCAAGACGGAGCGCAAAGACTAGCAATCTCAGCCCGCGCCACCCGTCATTCACCGTTCGTCGGCGCGGGGTATAGCTCTGAGGGACATCGGGCAATCGTCCCTCAGAGCTTCCATTTCTATTTATGTGAACAACAACCCCACAGAAAGCGCTTGTAAAGGCAGTAATGATTATCCGCGCACCTCACAACCAGCAGAATCCGTTTTTCCAGCTACTGCGGTCCACGGCTCAGGACACCAACCTTACAGCCCGCGCACTTGGTGTACTCGCCTACTTGCTGTCGAAACCAGACAGTTGGGAGCCGTCCGTTGATGACATCTGCCGACGGTTCTCCGACATCAGTCGGGACTACGCCTACAAGATCATTACCGAGATCTTTATTCCGCACCGATACGCTAAGCGGAGCAACGTGCGCGAGAAAGGCAAGATTGTTCGATGGGCAGTAGAGATCTACGAGAAGCCGTTTCCTGAAAACCAGGAAGAGGACGAACCAGTTCCGTCTCAGCCAGATCTGGCTAGTACGGAAATAGAACCAGATCCGCCTGTACCAGATCTGGTGGAGCCAGATCCGTGTCAGCCAGATGTGATTCCACCAGATCTGGCTGGGCAGGAGCTATATAATACAGATAAGTACATAATACAGAGAAGAGATACTACAGAGAGAAACAAAGACATGTCCGGCGCTATCGCGCCCATTGTTGTCGGTCCCGTAGCTGAAGTCTTCTGCTACTGGCAGACAAGATTAAACCACCAGCAAGCCAAGCTCACACCTAAACGCAAGCGAAACATCGAAGCCCGCCTGAAGGAAAAGTACACAGTTGAACAGATTAAAACCGCGATAGACGGCTGCGCCTCTTCCCCGTTCCACATGGGCCAGAACCAGAACGGGACGGTGTACGACGACATAGAGCTTATCTGCCGGGACGGCGGCAAGCTGGAAGGCTTCATCGCAAAGGTGGAGACGCGCGGCGGCAACGGCGTACTCGCCCAATTCTCACCCGCCGCGCAGCAGACCATAGCCGCGCTTGACGGGTTCGTGAAACGCCACATGGCGAAGGAGAAAATATGACTGACAGAGACTCAGTGGAATTTGCAAAACAACTGTCGCTCCTAAGTGAGACTTACGGCAAGCCGATTAGTGACGCGTTGGGCGAAATATACTTCCGCGCCCTGAGGGAGTTCACCATTGAGCAAGTTGAGGCCGCTGTAGAACTGGCCATTGATACCAGGAAGTTCTTTCCGAAACCAGCCGAACTTCGTGAGCTAATCGAAGGCAACCCCGAAGACAGGGCCGCGAACGCCTGGGCCGCATTCCTCGAAGCCGCCGCGAATGGCGGGACAGCCTCCGTCAAGTTCAGCGACAGGGCCACAGCCGCCGCTATGGACGCCGTATTCGGTAGCTGGCTGGAAGCCTGCCGTCTTCTCTCCGCTGGTGGAACGAATGAGCGCGGCAAACAGGTGAGCGGCTGCACCGACGAAATGCTGGCCAGCTACCAGAAGTCATTCCTGCGCCAATACGCCGCCGCGCTGAACAGCAACCGCGAAGTTGAACTCTACCGCGCTGGACTCTCGGAAATGTCAATGCGCGAACAGGGAGCTACCTGGGCCAAGCGAATGCCGACGCTTCAACAGCCGGTGCTGTTCGTCGGGCCGGATAGGACGATTGAGCTTTCACTGACATTCAACGTGGCGCAGGGGCAGCTAGCCGAGGAATCCCGCCGACTGCTTGAAGGGGGATTCGACATGGCGCTTAGGTCGCTCGACCGTCAGCGCCGAATGATGCAGGAGGCGCGCAACCGCACTGCCCTGCCCCCGGCTGAAGAAGAAATAGCAATGCCCGAAGAAGTCAAAGAGGCCATGACCCGCCTGCGGGACTGGCAACCAACAACACGCAGCTAACAACGGAGGTCTTATGGAAACTGAACGGATTATGACTGAGCAGGAAGCGCGAATGCTGGACGAACTCGAACGCAGAAAAGCCCGCGCTGCGGCGATTAAAGCGCGGCTTGTGGCGCCGCTGGACAAGATGAAGCGCCAGATAGTGCGAAAGATTAAACAGCTTGAGGCGGCAAGGAATAACTGACTATGACGAAAGAGCAACTCGAAAACAACATCCTAGCCGCCGTCGAAGAACTCAGAGTCGCGCGCAGTCAGCTTGAGCCGCTGGCCACTGAATGGGCCGTCGCTGACCAGAAATACCGCAAGGCTCAAGCCGTCGCGCTTTTACAGGCCGAAGGGACTATCCCCGAAAAGAAAGCGCACGTTGACAAAGTGTGCGGCAATGAGATGTACGCCGCGCACTCAGCCGACGCGCTGCGCGAAGCGGCGAAGCTGAACGTCGGCGCAATCCAGGCGGAATTATCAGCCTATCAGACATTGGCCCGCGTGATGGTCGCTGAGATGGGCTTGGCGGGCCGGTACGAATAAAGCAGGAGAAGGAGGAGAGATGCAACGCTATTTGGATTTCACCTTGTATCCCAACATCCCAGGCTCGGCGCCGATTGATACATCCGAAGAAGCCGCTGAGTCCATGCGCGCATCTGCTCGCACTTTAAGGGCGAAGGCGCTGGAAGCCCTGCGGCGATATGGCCCGCTTACGGCTGACGAAATCGCCGGGAAGATAGGCAAGACGGTCTTGGCGATTCGGCCACGCGTAACCGAATTGTTCAAGATGGGCCGCATCGAGGACACCGGGTCACGTCGCAGGAACGACAGCGGGCGCCGCGCCGTGGTGTGGAGGGTGGCTACCAAATAAAGGAGGTCAAGAAATGGCATTAAGTGAAATAGAGGTTCAGTCGTTACGAGATCAAATAAGAGAGCTATCCGCGCAGTTAATAGCTAATGGCGACGAAGAAATTTTAGCCAGGCTGCGGTCGGGTGAACTGGACGGCGAAGATGGATTCCATGGTGAAGACGAAGACGGGGAATGGGATATGGACGACAACGCGCCCGAGTACCGGTATGCGCATGATTTAGCAGCAGCCGATGGCGCGGGGTACGAGTCGAGTTGTAGCGGCAGCTACTACAGTCTGGCAACTCCTGACCCTATGCACTACGGCCTCCCCGACGATGTAGAAGTGGAGATGGAATGCATGGATGGCCATCGCCCCGTGCGGATATATCGCCCGAAGTTGGAAGAATAACCACAACATCCCGTGGGATGTGTAACCAAAGGAGAAAACAATGAGAGTAGAACTTAAAAGCCTCCAGCCTAACCCGATGCGCGATTTCACCGTTGATCCTATTGATGATGATCGCGTCAAGGAGTTGGCTGCGTCTATCAAGGAAGACGGTTTCTGGGGTGGCGTCGTTTGTCGTCGCACACATAACAACGGTATCCAGATCGCAGCCGGACATCATCGCATCAAGGCAGCGATGAAGGCAGGCATCCAAGAAGCCGATGTCTTCGCAGGTGATCTCGACGACGCTTCGATGATCCGCATCTACGCGAGAGAGAATGCCCTTCAGCGCGGCAATACTGGAACAGCGTTGGCTGGTAGCGTCGCGGCAGCGATTCGGTTTACAGCGAAGGCGGTTCTTACAGGGGGAGGATCTGAACAATTGTTCAGATCCTCCGATCTTGCAGAATTGCGAGGCAATCTTACCTCCGATCGAGGCTTGGGCCGCGACATCATTGTGCGCTTTCTCGATGGCGTCCCAGGTGTCACCGACCGCACTGTTCAAGAACAGCTCGCAAACCTCAAGTCATCAGGCGACTACGCCCGCATCATCCGCGAGGTACAACAACAAATCGAGAAAGAAAACCAGGAGGCCCTGAAGGCGCTCGCTCGTGCCGAGGCCCAACAGAAAAAGCTTCAGGAGGAACGGGAGGCCGCTGAGGCGCGTCAGCGCGAGGCTGAGGAGCGTCGCAAGGAGGCAGCGAAGGCGGCACGCGCGGCCAAGGAGGAGGCCGATAGGAAGCGTGCCGAAGCCGACGCGCAACGCGCCGAACTGGCCAGGCAAAAGGCTGAGGCCGAAGCCAAGCTTGCGGCTAAGCGCAAGGCGGAGGCCGACGAGCAAATGAAACAGTTCGATGCCCTCAAGAAAACCCGTGACACCGCCGAGAAGGCTGCGACAAAAGCCGAAGAGCGTGACAAGACTTTCGACTTTGAAGGCGTCGCCAAGTACCTCAAGAACTCCAGTCACATTGATGTCTTCCGTCAATTAGCCACAGGCGAAGGCGTCCGCCCATATCTGCCTGTTAATCAACAGGCGGCACTCGCCAAGGCGCTTGTCGATCTCGCGGGAGACGGCGAGCTAAGCGCACGGTTCATCCGTGAGAATTTCATGTCCCTAGTGATGGATGTGAAGCATACCGAAAGGAGGTTTAACGCTGAGGAAAAGGCGGACCTGCTCAAAAAGGACTGGTCCGCCAAAGCGCGTGTTTATCAGGATGATATGGCGCGCAATGCACGAGGGTTTTTGGCTGCGGCGAGATCGCTCGCAGATCACGACAAGAACCGTCCGAGTGGAGTCACTCTGCAAGCTACCTCGGAATTTCGAACCGCAATGCAGAATATTAAACGGGCTGTGGCCCTTATCGAGAAAGCAGGTATTTTATGAGTAACATCGCAAGATACGAGTCGGGAGCATTGGCCTTGACTCATGAAGCCAAACCTGAGTGGGGAAAGGCGAATGATAGGCGTGGCGTAAAACGCACTCAGTTGGCAGTGGAGTTTGTTAAGGATTATCCGATTGGCACGGTCCTTAGTGCCGAGGCTTTGGATATCTGGCTACAAGACCACGGTATGCTGACGGTACCGCCTAAAGACGCCCCGAAAAATTCGGACGCCTGGCTTGGGCACCTGCAGCGGCGGCACATTATCCGCAATCAGATCAACAAGGCGGCAACTCATCCTCGCTTGTTGGAGAAAGGATCAACGCCTTTCTCCATCGATGCGCTGGCCGGTGGCTTTGAGGTGCGTGCCCCGCATCAAGCTATCAGTAAATCGGAAGTTCCCCGAAAGGTTCAATCTCTCGTTGGGACCAAGAAGAGACAGTTGGCATATTTAATGCAGAGCACGGATTTCCCGGTTCTACCGGAGGCTATACGTGAAACCGCCGAAGAGATATTCGACGCTATTCAGAACTATGCTGAAGATATCAGGACTGGCGCGAATCGTCTCGATAAACAATTCACCAAACTACAGCGGAAGATTCAGCTAAAACTTGAAGCCGGATCAATCGTTCCGACGAATGGTGGAATTAAACAATTGCTCGCTTCGCCGTCAGAAGAGTCGGAAGCGGAAAATGTTCCTGACTGTGAAGAGTAAGGCAACGTTGGGGGCAGGAAGTCCTGCCCCGCTTTTTATCCAATGAATAAATACCACGCAAAACGAACCACTGTTGACGGCATCACGTTCGACTCAAAGCGTGAAGCGAAACGCTATGTCGAACTTCAAATACTCGAACGCGCAGGACGGATAACCAACCTTCAGCGTCCTAAGCCGTATCAGCTAGTCGTCAACGGCGTGAAGGTTGGCAGATACACGCCGGACTTTACCTACGTCGAAAACGGCGTCGAAGTCGTGGAGGACGTGAAGAGTCCGGCGACGAAGAAAGCCCGCGACTATCGCTTACGCAAAATGTTAATGCTGGCTATCTACGGCATTTCAATCAAGGAGACATAGCCATGACACTGAAAGAGGCAGTCAACGCGCTTAAAGAGCAGAGATGTTACACCGCTACCGTTGCGAAGTACGGCGTCCACTTGCGTACATGCAAAGAACTGGAAGTTGACCCCGATACTTTTGAGCATTTCGCAGAGGAAATCTTGAGTACGCCGAAAGCCATGCGCGGCAAGATGCTTGAAGTCGAAGGGCTGGAACCATACGTGCCATTTATGAGCTACCCGGCTTACGTTGAGCCGATTATGGCCGAGCAAAAGCTGGACTTTTACAGCGCGGCAATGGGGAGGAAGTTGAGATGAACGAAACTAAAGCGGCAATCGCTGGCGGCTGGAAGGCTGTTGCCAAGGCGCTAGAGGCGAATATGAATGCGCTGCTGGAAGAGAATCGAAAGCTACGCGCGGCGGTAGAAGCGTATCCAGAGTGGACGGACGATGACAACGGCGACAGCATAGGAACCATGCAGCGCTTCGTAACGTGCATAGTCTGCGACGGCGGCGGCGCGTTCAACGGCGACGGTAAGCCTAGCAAGAGAATGCCGCCAACACACAAGCCTGACTGCGCCCGTCAACTCGCCCTAAAACCGGAGGGAAGGGATTAAAATTGCACCCTTCCCTGATTCGTGGCATTATCCGCTCTGCACTGGTAGGCGAAAGGTTAAAGCTCTCGCCTACCTTAAACCAAATCGAACTTGGTACGTGCAGAGCGGTTTGCTTATAACCTGAGCCTGTTCAGTTTAGCAACCTTCAGCGCCTACCCGGTTCCCTTGACTAAAAGGGGACGAAATGCAAGCCAAAAAAGAATCCATGCTTTCACAGCGCGGCTGGATGGCTGTAATCTTCATCGGCCTTTGGGGCTTCCTCTGCGCGTGGTCGCTCTCCGCGTTCTGGCAGCACATTGACAGTCTTCAGCCGACATACCGCATTGCCGCCAAAGCGGGCGCATGCGCTGGCGAGTTCGCCGTATTGGCGCTGACAGTGCTTAAATGCTTCAGCATCCATATCAACGTCCGCAAGTGGTCACTAATTCTCGCCTGCGCACTGGCCATTGTGATTGTGTTTCACACCGGCGCGCTGCGTGGACTGGACGAAGCGGCAGTCGTGCAGGACGACAAAGAAAAACGCCTGCGCGATTCGCTTACTCAAATGAGCAAGGAGCAGGGAGTAGGCCGGACGCAGAAAGAGCGCATGGCGACAGCCAACAAAGCAAACTCAAACGCGCAAAAACTTCTTGCGGACACCATCAACAAGCGAGACGAAGCCATTAAGGCGACTTCGTTCTTCCCGCTCTGGTATCTCAACGGCGGCATGTACGCTCTCATCATGATTGCGTCAATTCTGTGCCTTGGATTCGTCGGAATGAAGATGCTCAACAAGGAAGACATTGACCGGGACTTTGACGGCATAGCCGACCACCTGCAGCAGCAGACAGAGGTTAATTGGCCAAACCAAGTGGGAAAATAGCAGCCGCCACGCACGCACAGGGACAAGCGATGGCGGCGGGACAACCCGAACAGGAGGCGCAGCATGAGAAAGCGGCCACTCGGCCTGGTGTTCTGGATAACTTGGGCGCTAATCTGTCTGGCGCTGGCGGGCGTCCTGATGGTGAAGTAGCCGGGGAGCAGGAGGGAGCAATTGCCGCCGCTCCCCGGGGAGCAGAAGCCCACAGGGAGCAGAAATTACCATCGAACGTTATCCGATTTGCTCCCCGGGGAGCAAAGAAGGCTAAAGCCTCGAAAGCAAAGGCAAAAAAGGCGGGAGCAAAGCGTGCTGGCTCCCCAGGGAGCAGAGAAACTAACTGGCTAAAATCTTTGCTCCCTGAAGCGGCAAACGGATGGTGGGACCCAGCGGAAGACGGCAAGGGTTATGTCATTCCTTTTCGCTGGCGAGAGGCTGGAAAACAGCGTAAGCTTCAGTTTCCGCGAATCAGCGCGGAGCAGTTTAAACGGCTAAAGGAGGCCACTAATGAGCGAGCAAAATTCCTTATCGCGGACCGCGTCTACGGACACATTGAAGACCTTTGCGCCCCAGGGAGCGCCCGCGCTGACAGAGCAAGAGCGGTTGCCCAGAGGGTCGGCTTTGCTGTTGGAAACAATCTTGATGTTGGCGCGAGAGATTCAGGTGTCAGACGGGCTTGAAGACGCGAAGGTTAAGGCCGGGAGCATCGCGGAAATGGCCGGTGAGCTTGTGCAGAAGTACAACCGGCAAATAGGGCTGGCTGCATAGTTGACACCCGATAGGCGCGACAGTACTATGCGCCCGTTCAATTGTTTAGAAAAGCTGTGAAAGGCCGTCATCGGTAAGCGCCGGTGGCGGCTTTTCGCTTTTAGGCAAAATAAAAGCCCGTCAGTCCGGCCTAAATGGACTGACGGGCTGAATACACCTTAGCCCGAAGTACTAAACAACTGCCTAACAGAGGTCCGAAATCAAAGAGTTCTAAGTTCCCTGCCAGTCTACCAACCTGTACTCATTCCCGCAAGCCCACCTGAGACATTCCGATACATTGTGAGTCTATTTGACACACCGTACAGTTTATGCAATAAGGTGCCATGAGCGAAACAACACCCGAAACCAGCGCTTTAACTCCGCAGTTGCCCCCAAGTGGCGCTCGCCGCACTTTCTTACTTGAGTTGGATAGGTTCCAAGAACACCTTGCGCGGCTTGCGCACGACGTGGGGAGCAAGGCGGAGCTAGGTAGACGGCTGAACGTATCCGGGCAGTTTATCGACTTACTCATTGCCGGGAAGCGGAAACCGGGAAACAAGCTACTGAAAGCCATTGGCGCGCGTCGTCGGGTAATGATTGAGATTGACGTGGAGGGTGAATGATGGGGCCTGAAGTTCTACCGTCGGCCATTGAGGCCATCTGCGCAAAGTTCAAGAAGGCGGCAGATGTTTATTGCCGGGAGTACCCACGGAGCATGCCACCGTCGGCCCGGTTTGACAGGGCGGTGATAGCATACGACTCACGGAAGCGAGCCTTCAATAAAGCGGTTCAACGTTGGCTAGACGACTTTAAAGAGCTACCAGAATGGGCGAAAGAGACGCTTGCCTACCAGACGGAGCGGGGCTTTTTAGACCCTCTGTGGAAGACCTGGGAGGGTAAATGAGCGAAGCCCTTGCCATCAACGACGATGCCGCGCTGTTCAGCGACACCGACTATGCGAACGCCATACAGGAGAGAACGAAGGCGCGGGCCAAGGCGTTCTTCCACGGTCGTGGCTTTGATAGGCTTATCGAAATTGCGAACGGCGCGGACGACAAAACGGCGCTCTCAGCCATTACCACCATCGGCAAGCTGGCAGGGGAGTTCAAAGCGCCTCGTCCAGTGGTGCTGAGCTTTGACGAGTTGAGGAAGGCGGCGGCGTCAGTTTCAGCCGGGCCGCTTGGCGGGATAACCCAGATAACCGAAAGCGCAGTGATAGAGGGAGACTTTGACGAAGACGGCGGCGATACAACCGAATAGCGCCGACGGACTAGCCGTAGACGCCCTCAAACTCGCCACGGCAGACCCGGCGCGAGTCGAACGGGAAGTCGCGGAGTTCGACAAGAATCCCGACGCTTACATAGCCCGGCGCTTCACTGAACTGTCTGAATGGGACTTCCCCGTTTGGGCCGCTATCAATGTCTTTATCAAAACCAAGTCCGGTAAGCGCGTCAGGTTGTTTCTCAACCGCATCCAGCGGCGCATGTGGGATTGGGTACTTGAGGACTTAATTGCAAAGCGTCCTATCCGCTGGTTCATCCTGAAAGCCCGACAAGAAGGCGTCTCCACTTTCTGGATAGCGTTTTTCTTGTGGCTGACTTCCCTGCGCGCCAACCGCGAAGCCCTTATCTGCGCTCACGACGAACAAAGCACCTATGACTTTAACAACCGCCTGCGCGCGATGTACACGCAGCTACACCCGATGTTGCAGCCGAAGACGCACACCGACAGACGGGACCTTGTGTACTTCAGCAGCACGACGCACGAAAGGCGGCGCGGCGCGAGTGTGGGGCTGGAAAGCAAGCTGGTGTTCAGGACGGCGCAGGCCGGGCAGCTGGGACGCTCCTATAACTTCCATGCCGTATTGCTGTCGGAATTTGCTCTCTGGCCGGAATTAAAAGTGGACGTAGCTGACCAGATGGGTGGACTGCTGCAGGTGATGTCGGACGAGGCCGGAACCATCATCATCCTTGAAAGTACGGCCAAAGGCGAGAACGAAGCGACGAAATGGTGGACCGACGAGAATAACGGATATAGAAAAGTCTTCATTCCGTGGTGCGGATTCGATGAGTACAGAACCGGGCAGCTCAAGTATGACAAACTGAAAGAGCTATCCGCCGACCCTGATTCACGCTACGGCAACGAAGTTGAAACCGAGCGCATCATCCGCGACACCCTGCCTATCTGGTATCCACAGGAAGTGGCCGAAGGTGGCGAAGAGTGGATGAAAGAGGAGTTGCGCCGCCGTCTGCACTGGCGCAGGCGCACGATTGACACGAAGTGCATGGGCCGTCTTGAGGTGTTCAAGCACGAATACCCACTAACCCCCGCAGACTCGTTTGCCACAGGCGCTAAAAACCAGTTCAACCATGAAAGCCTGGAAGAGATGCGCGCCTATGTTCAGGCTGAGGGCTACACGCCAATCCGCTGCAAGCTGATACAGAACGAAGATGAAACGCATCCTAATCGTAAATTCCACCGGGCCGACGGCTACGGCAAAGTCTACTTCTACCGACTGCCGGGGGAGTTCGATAAACAGCATACGTCCTTCGTCATCGGCGCGGATACGTCAATGGGAATGTCGTCCGGCGCTGACCCCTCCGCTGCCGTGGTTCTTGCTGTGTCGGCTGATGAAACTGAAGAAGTAGCTAGCTTCAACGCGGTTATCCCACCGTCCGACTTTGCTGAACTGCTGAACTGGCTAGGCCGTCTCTACGACGATGCGCTGCTTGGCGTCGAACATAACGAACGCGGCGGCGCCGTAGTGAACGACTATCTGCAAAAGGTATGGCGCTATCCGCGCCTGTACTATCCGCGCGATATGTTCACCGGGAAGACGAAGCGGGATAGCGTTCCCGGCGTCAACGTCACAGCCGACGGCAAGAGCAAACTCATATCCGACTTAGCCGAAGAGATACTCAATCACTCGATTCTATTCCGGAGCATGGCCCTGATAGACCAGCTTAAAAGCTATCAGGAATTGAAGAACAAGAAGTTTGGCGGCGCGCCGGGGACGAAGGACGACTTCGTTTCAGCGGCGATGATAGCCCGCTTTCTGAAGAAACATCTCCACCGCTTTTCACCGCCGCGCGAGACGATACCGCGCGGTTCATTCGCCTGGGAAGCGCACAGGCTAGCAAGAACTAGAGGCTTACGAGTCCCAGGAATGTAAATGCCACGTAAAAAGAAAGTAACAGTTCCAATTCTCTTCCCTGACGGCCCTGCAGTTACGCGCAATTCCCGCGTCCGACGCGCGCTCGTCAATCATAGAACCGAGACAGGCGACCCGAAACTTGACGGTGAAATTTGGTTGGCGCGCATTGCGATGATGCGACGCGCACGCGCTGAACGGCGCAATGGGGAAAAGGATTGGCGTAGATACTACCTCTGGTATGAAGGAGAACAATGGAACGACAGAGGAAGCAGCGGAGGCCAGCCCAACAGCGACAACCCGCGCGACACGGCGACCGTGAACAAAACCGGGAGCATCATCAACAGCATCGTGCCGTTTCTGATAAACGACGAGATAAAGTTTCTACTAAAGGCTCAGCGTCCAACCGATGATGACTATCTTGGCGTGAAGATTCAGCAGGCGCTACTCAATTACGAATGGCGCGAACGGAACATGACGCGCGCTATGAAAGCCTGCGCGCGTGACCTGCTGGTTATCGGCCACTGCGTTGCCAAGAGCGGTTACACCGTCGAGGTGGACGAAAGCAAGGCCAAAGGCGAGACAATTAACTACGCCGATTACGTGAAGAAAGACGCGGCTTATATTGAGCGCGTCAACCCGCTCAATTTCCTGTTCGACCTGTCAGGCAAGGACTGTTCGCTGCATACGGCGCGCTGGTGCGCTGAAGTCTTTTTCGTCCCGTTCACCGACGTTCTGTCGAACAAGTCCTATGACCAGGAAACGCTTGGACTGATACGGAGCGGCGATGCTTCAGTCTCAACAATGGCCGCATGGCAGATGCTCGGCCTCGACCCGCGCGCAATGAAAGCGATGCAGGGCATCACGCTGCCGGAGGACAATCTAGTTGCGCTGATAGAGATATGGGACTGGAAAACCAAGAACCACATGATTTACCCCGACGGTTGTCCGCGTCCGCTGCTCAGCGAGAAATGGCCATACGACTACTTGGATAAGTTCCCGTATGCGATGGACAACTACATTGAAGTCCCGAATCAACCCTACGGCCTGGGGCTTCCCGCGTGGATTGAAGACCAGCAGATACAGTTAAACAGGATGGCCACGCTTGAGCAGGACGTAGCGCGCAAGAGTCGGCCACGGCTCAAAGCGAGCGAAGGGACGAATCCCGAAGAGGTGGCGAAATACTTAGCCGGTGATGACCTTATTATCGGGGACATCCAGGCGATTCAGCTTCCGAATCTGCCGCAGGACTTCCAAATCATTCAGGCCAACATTCAGCGCGCCATTGAAGAGATGACAGGGGCCGACGCGCTCTTGCAGGGCGGGCGCTTGCCGTCTCGGACTACAGCAGGGGAAATCGGCACACGCGCAAGACTCACCGGCTTGAAGCTGGACCAGCACGTTGAAGACTTTGAGGAGTTCGTGGAAGACATCGCGCGGCAAGTCTTACACCACTTGAAGAAGCATCGCACCGTAGCCGACGCGATAGAAATCGTCGGGCCGGACGGCGCACAGTGGCAGGAGTACACCAACGAGCAGATACAGGACGACGCCGATGTGGACGTTGAATACTTCGCGGCGCCGAAGACAGACCCCGACTTGGAGAAGCAGCAGGCGCTTCAGATATTCCAACTTGCCGTGCAGTCACTACCAGTTTTAGCCCAAACCGGCGCGCCTGACACATTCAATATGCAGGCGCTCGTCGGTTGGGTTCTCGATAAGTTTGGAGAAAAGGACATAGGCCGATTCTTCCGCTCGTCACGCACGCCTATGCCGACGACGGAAGGCGCAGGGATGACGCCGGAGATAGGCGGGGCGTTTGCGCCGTCGCCTGTCGGCCAGACGCCGGGAGTTGGCGCGCCGGGTGAAGGACTAAGCACGGAAGACCAGATGCAGGGAATGCGCGGCTTTATGCAGTAGCCGCTTAACACTTAACAGGAGAAGCATGAGAAAAGTAATCATCACACTCACATTCGTCGTTGCGTTCGCCGCTTCGACGTTCGCGCAGGACAAATCAAACGACAAAATCAAGCTGTCAGTCGGCTACGTCGGCAGCGAGTTTAAATTCGACCCGAACGAAGTTGCCGAATATCTGAATGGCTTTTGGATTGACGTAGACGGCAAGATTATCAGCAGGGGCGGCTTCCGTCTGGGCGGCGTCTTCAACTTTCAGCGCACTTTCGACGTGACGCAGCTTGACCCAGAGACTTACCCGGTTATGGGGCCGCTTCCCACCGCCGCCCCGATGTTCGACGTGGTACAGCGCGATACCGACACCTATTCATTCGGCCCACGGCTCAGCTACAAGGCTGGCCCGGTTGAGCCGTTCGCTACTGCGCTGTTTGGGTTCAGGAATCCAACCGACGTTTCCACGCGTCATTTCGTGCGCCGCTATCAATTGGGGGCCGACGTGAATCTTGGACATTTCTTTGTGCGTCCATTCTTCCTTGAGTACGAATTTACGCAGGGCTTCGCGGGTTCGTCCACTCACAAATACGGCGCGGGCGCCGGGTTTAGGTACTAGCTATGCCCCTATTCGAGTTTGCATGTCCGGTAGACGGCAACCACTTTGAAGAACTATTGCCGCGTCTACCAGCCGACGAACGCGCCGCATGCCCAGAGTGCGGCGCGCCGTCACCCCTTATCTGGTCGCTACCCGTCATGCGTCCCGACACGTATTGGGACGGCTATGTACACCCGAACTATGGCTACGTCACATCCAGCAGCCAGCTTAAGGCCATTATGAAGGAAAAGAACCACGTTCCCGTCGGTGACAGAAGCGACAGAGAAGCGTGGGACAAGATAGCCGACAACGCACAGAAAGCTAAAAAGGAAAAGCTTCAAAAGGATGTGCGCGGGTGGAGCGAAAAGACTTTCGGGCCATCAGGGTTGGGGCTTGGCGGCGCAGACGGCGAGAAGTTTATTAAAGAGAATACTTAGGACGAAGTGAGTCAGAATGACACAAAGTTGTTGACTTTTACTCGTCCCACCGACAAAATGGATTTTCACAGCAGGGATTAGACTTATGCAGATTACAGTTCCAGTTGGCGGTTCGAATGTAGTTCCGGAAGGCGAAGGGCCATCACGGGACAGCGCGCCCGTTCAACGTAAATCGCTGCACACTGTTCGCATGGCGGCGCAAGTAGCGCAACCTGAGTACAAGCCGGAATGGAAAGAGAATGGCCAGCTAAGATGGGTTCCACAGGAGGCGGCGGCAGAAGAGCCAGCGGCAGAGGAGCAGGTTGTAGAATCTACCGTCCCGCGCGGAAACGGCGCAGCCAGTCAGGATGCGGGAGCGGGGCAACCCTACGACGCGCTACACCGCGAAATATCCG
>Ga0310906_10000009_pt1 | contig 29032 bp, 27 predicted proteins | sample C48D3metaG_FD_203749 | JGI IMG/M metagenome (GOLD analysis project Ga0310906, IMG submission 203749) | Lab incubated soil microbial communities from West Virginia University Organic Research Farm, Morgantown, WV, United States - C48D3 | ecosystem: Environmental > Terrestrial > Soil >...
GAATCTAGCAAATTTAACAAGCAAACTATTTAACGAAAGACTAGTTGCTCTATCTAACAAAATTTTTGATAGAAATCCAGAATATTATGATGATTTTTACTATTTTAGGAACAGAGTTTTTAAAGATATCTCAGACGAATTTGCTAAAGCAAATCCTATTTCAACTGTTATCAAGACTCTAAGGGATTTAAGAATGAATGTAAAAAAAATATCTTTTGATTCAGAGGATAGAAAAAATAAATATCCATCTCCCATCTGCTTTTTTATACACATTCCTTCAGATATAAGAATTCTTTATAGAGAGGAAAGTCCATATTTTGATTTTCAAGGATGTTTTCATGAATCAGGACACGCGATGCATGCAACCTCGATTGATCCTAGTTTAGAATATGAAAAAAAATACCATATTCCAATGGGAATTAACGAAATCTTCTCAATCTTTTTGGAAAGACTAACGAGAAATAAGAAATATTTGGAAAAACAATTAAAGATATCAAATAAAGGAAAGCTGGATAAAATAATTGAACTAAATAATTTTATGGAATTATTTTTCGTGACTTTCTATGCTGCAAACTCTTTAACAAAAATGGATTTTTGGATGAATAAACGGTCCATCGAAAATACTAATAAAATTTACTCATCGATGATGAAAAAATATACAAATATTGAAATGCCTGGGCAGTACTGGATGCTTCACCACATAATGCCAGAATCAATAATGTATGTACCTAGTTATTTATTAGCTGCTGTAAGAGCTGCAGAGTTGGAAAAAAAAATTGAAGAATTATACGGGGAAAATTGGTGGGAATCAGAAGAAGCCGGAAAATATTTAAGAAGCATGATGAAAGATGGTGCAAATATTAATTTACAAGAATTTTCCAAGTTAGATTCAAGGGTGTTTTTGAAAGAGATTACTCGGTAGGAAACGATATAATGTTTCTCATGATCAGGAAAATGTTCTCTTAAAAATTGATCAGTTTGTAAAGTTTTAGTCCAATTATTAAAGATTAATGTAAGTTTGATTTTGTAAAGTGTGAGAAAGTTAAAGCTCACCTCATGTGTAAAACGCATTAATATTAACAGTAAATGGAACATTTGACTTGTGTGTCATTAAACTCGATAAATAATACACAAAGTATCATCATCCTAAATTAATTTAGCTAGGGGCAACTTTTTTAGATCAGAAGGGTTCTTCATGCAGTAATGCGGACAATAAGGCTGCCCTTAACTCTTTTCCGTAAGCAGCTTGTTTAAAATAAAGAGCATTTACTGTATTATCAATTGATGGAGATATTTCATCAACTCTAGGTAATGGATGTAAAATAGAAACATCAGGTTTTGACTTTTTCAAGATATTTTCATCAATAGTATACAATCCTTGAATTTTTTTATATTCTTGAAGATCCGGAAATCGTTCTCTTTGAATACGTGTTACATATATAACGTCTAATTTGTCTAACAAGTCATCAGATAATTCAATATGATGATACATTTTTACCTTCGTGGAGACATCGTATATCGATTCACTTCGAACTCGTAGTATAGACGGCGAAACAAGATGAATTTCGACTTTATAATTAGACAGGGCATAGATTAGAGAATATACCGTACGGCCATACTTTAGATCCCCTATTATTCCAATAGATAAACCATCGATTCTTTTTTTTTCTTTGAATATGGTGTAAATGTCTAACATAGCTTGAGTAGGATGTTCTTCGCTTCCGCTACCCCCATTTATCACAGGTTTTTCTGATATTTCACAAGCATATCTACTAGAACCATCAGAAGGATGACGTATCAATATAATATCTGAGTATAATGAGATGGTCTTAATGGTATCAGCATAACTTTCACCTTTCATGATAGATGAAGAATCCACATCCGATATTCCCAAAGATCTGCCTCCAATGGAGGACATAGCAGATTCAAAACTTAACCGGGTTCTAGTACTATATTCATAAAAAATATATCCGAGAATTAAGCCTTTTGCGATTTCCCCACGCTCTCTTGATTTCAAAGTTCTTATTTTATCAGTAATACCAAAGAGAAAGGTAAAATCATCTATATTGAAATCACGGATGGACACTATATTGCGATTGAAAAATCTATTTTTAATCATGAATAACCATGTAATTAATACTTGTTAAAATATGCCATCATTCAGTAGACAGCAAGGATAAAAAATCATCCAGAGCCACAGCTACTAAATCCACATTCAATACACATGTTACAACCTTCCGTAATAATTAAGTAATTTTTACAAACTGGGCATGCTTCTTTATCATTCTCTGTTCTAGTAAGAGCGTATGAGTCAGGTTTGGCATTAATTGATACAGTGTTAGATTCAAAACTATTAGGTTCTAGTTGGTTATCGAATGTATTAGTTGTTACTGCATATTGATCACTTGACTCATAATCCTTAAAAATTGGATTTACCTGATCAAGAACGTAAGGTTCATGTATGTTTGCTAGAATATAATCATGCAAATACATACTTGGTTTAACTTGGAATCTTTTTTCACGATCATTACCAGTGATGTGTAAAACTTGTTCATTCCTAGAACCATCTCTATAAATAGTTACCCCTTTTAATCCAAATTCATGGGCAAGTAGATATGCACACTTTACATCCTCAACCGTAACATCTCCAGGCATATTGATTGTTTTTGCAATCGCGTTACTGATCCATTTTTGCCACACAGCTTGAGCCATTATATGATCGGTCCAATGAATATCTATGGCCGTAACAAACAGCTTTTGTATCCATTCAGGTATTTCATTTATGCCACGAACGGATCCGTAATTATTTGCAATTTTTATCAAAATTTCATCAGTGTATAATCCATGTTCCTTCAATACATTCTCAAAAATCTTGTTAGTATAAAAAAACCTGCCAACAGTAACACGTTTTTCAAATACCAAAGCAAAAACAGGCTCAACACCATTAGATACATCCGAAATCATTGATAAAGTACCAGTAGGTGCAATAGTAGTGGTCCATGAATTTCTGATCCCATAGTTTTTAATTTTTTCTATTAAAGAGTCCCAATCATAATAATGTGAATCCTTAGGGATCTCATGATAACCTGACAGTGGAATATCTCCATTTTTATACTCAGTCTGATCAAATAACGGGAAAGCACCCCGAGATTTTGAAATGACGACACTTTCATCCATACTAAAATACGACAAAGTTTCAGCCAGTTTACTCATGAATTCATATCCTTCCTTTGAATCATAGGGGATCTGTAACATAAATAACAAGTCTGCTATGCCCATAATCCCTAATCCTATCCGCCTGGTTAGTTTTGTATTGATATCAATTTCCTCTACAGGATATTTATTGACGTCAATAATATTATCCAAAAATCGTGTAGCAGTTCTAATGGATTGTTCATATTTTGGCCAATCAAATTCATACATTCCATCTGCTTTTCGTTTTACAAATTTGGATAAATTAATAGAGCCGAGATTACAGGACTCGCATGGATACAAGGACTGTTCACCACATGGATTAGTTGCTCTAAGTGGTCCCCCTTTGGCATTCATACAGGGATTGTATTTATTTATATTATCAAAAAATATGACACCAGGTTCAGCACTTTTCCATGCACTCAAAGCTATTAGCTCCATTAATTGATGAGAATCGATATTTTTCACATTAACCTTGGTTCTTGGATTTTTAAGAGAATATTTATGATCTTCTTTATTTACTAATGATTTCCAAAAATCCGACCAGATCCCTACACTTACGTTAAAATTTTCATACATCCCTGGTTTAGTTTTCATTGTAATGAATTTTTCAATATCGGGATGCCAAGATTCTAAAATACCCATGTTTGCACCACGTCTTTTTCCGCCTTGTTTAACTACGTCTGTAATTGAATCTATAATTTGCATAAAAGAAGTTGGTCCAGATGCAACACCACTAGTAGATGCAACTATATCCCCTTCCGGTCTTAAGTCAGAATAATTTATTCCAACACCTCCTCCAGATTTAAAAATCATTGCCGCATCAGTGGATGATTTCATAATAGAATACATATCATCGGGCATATCAAGAACAAAACAGGCAGATAGTTGTCCCAATCGGGCACCCGCATTCATTAGAGTTGGGGTATTAGGAAGAAATTCATTAGAAACCATCAAATTATAATATTCAGTTATTTTGTTGCCATAATTGCTCATTTTTCCTTCTGCAATCAATCGTAAAAGTTCTTTAAAGCTTAACTTCATTCTTCCCAGTTTGGCCTCATCGATATATGATCTGATTAATGCTTCAAAATGATATTTATTAAAATAATAACTTCCAATTTTTAACTTGCTATCGAAATCATCTAATTTTTTATAATATAATTCTGCTTCAGATAAATTCTGTGAATGATTATCATGAAAATCATATACTCGAGAGTCATGAATAATGTCCGATATAGCAACCAATATTGCGACTCGTTCAAATAATTGCTTTGGACCTTCGATAATTTCACCACTATTATCCCTCAATAAGTATCTTGAAGAAAGAACACGCAGAGAATTGACATCTAATGTTTTATCCACTTCGTCAAGATCCTTTTTATTTAAGATCTTCATTTTCATTTCTCTCAATTTTCTTCTTTCATGACGATATAGGATGTAGGCCTTAGCTGTCTCAGCCAAACCTTCTTCAATTAAAATTGATTCAACCATATCTTGAACATCTTCGACGCTCAAAACATGATCTTTATGAATGGACTCCAAGTATCCATTCTTAATAATTTTATTTACCAATTTTGATGCAAGTAATTCAGCCAATTTATGATCGGGTTTACCAGCTGCAACCAATGCTTTGTAAATTGCATTTGATATTTTTGATTGCTCAAAATCCACTATTGTACTATTTCTTTTTTTTATATGTACAATGGTTTTATTTTTTGAATCATGAAGATCAGTTTCAGCCATATAACATTTATATATTATTTATAGATCGTTTATATTAATTTCGATAGCTTATTTTATAAATTAACGAGTTTCAAATAAGAGCTTACATTCAGGCTGGAACTATACCGTACGTAATAGACTCTTGTATTATCATGTATCCAGTTTCAAATAATTATATATAATATATATACAAAAAAATAACTGAAGGATTCTAAAATAGATAGATTATTCCACGGGTACTGGGTAATAGATATTATTTAAATGTGAAAATATTTCGAGATCCACATATAGAACAAACATCGCTACTAGCCACCCGAGCTCCGCATATGGAACATATACGATTCTCCTCAAATATATCAAAGTATGGAACAACATGAATGGATTTTTGTAGCAATTCCACCATTTCCTGAGGAGAAACATCGCTAGTGAATAGTTTTACGTGCAAACCACCAGTCATAAGATTATCCAATTCGATCAGATTTTTAGATAATGATTCTTCATCATCAAGCATTTTTTTGGTAATAACTAGTCCTTGTGAATATGATCCAAAATCATGAGTCAATTTACCAAATTTCTCAGAATCAAGGTTAACAAATCTTGTTGAACTAGAATCATTTATAATGGAAACGCCAAATTTGTCTGTGTTATTCTGGCCGAAATCATGTAGTACGTCGTTAGCCGTTTTAACCACTTTCTTTACAATATCAAATCCCATCTCTTTAGAAAATCCCAAAATATCATGAATAGACTCATTTAATCCAGTCAAGTTAACGATTATAGAAGTAGAACCCAATTGTGGAAAGCCCATGGTATGGGATATAGCGGGTAATATATCTTGTCGAATGTTTTCTAATAATATTTCCTTCTTTAGTAATAAAGTACTCACTGAGGGCCTCATTAACAAGGCTAATTTAGTCCTAAAATAGGTTTCATCTTTATTTGACTGATAAGCTAGACGTGGCAGATTTATAGAAAGTGAATGTAGTACGATGATCGGCAACCCCATATCTTGATGCATCTTATGAATACCTCTACTACTACGAACCGATTTTTGCGAGAGAGATATTCTACCTCCTAGCTTTATGATCTTTGTAAGAAGTGACAACAAGTCATTAGATAAGGAATTTGCAAAAGTTATAAAAAGTCCAAAATTGGGTAGAGATACTTGCTCTATATAATACAAATATCCGCTTAGCATTTGAAACAAACGTTCGTTATTTTCATTTCCACTCAAAACTAGTGTTATAAAGGGAGTTCCTGCATATCGCATTGAAATAGAAGATGAAATCAGTGAAAGTGAAAAATATTCAGATATTTTATCAATAGCATAATCATCAAAAATTTTATCGATATTTTCTATGACAATCTCTCTGGAAACCTCTCTTTGAAGTAGTGAAACCATGATGGGTAATGTGATATTTATTTTATGAGCATGTGTAGTCCTAGGTAAAAAAAGAAAATGGCTTTTAAGTTTCAAGTTCTTGTTTACTTGTTCGATATCAACAAAAATAGTATCAGCGCCAATACCCCAATGACCTAGTGCATCTAAATGAATCTCACCACTATAATGCATATCCATAATATCTTTTTGGAAATTATTTGCAAAATAATCAGAAAAGACTTTTTCCGAAATATCTGTAATCAGGTCACTTATGCCATTTCTTAATGCATTATCATTATGGAGGAATTTTTTATTTAAGTCAAAAATGGGAACTCCGATTCTGATTAACTTATTCATTTGTTCCTCTAAACCATGTTCTAACAATACATTGTTTACACAATCTCTTATTAGCCTAGATGTCAGGTAAGAGGTTGAGAGTTTATATATTTTATTTTCCACTTCTTCAGTAATTTTTGTAGCTTGTTCTAATGACATATTTGCTTCTCTAACCAAGGATTGAATTATTTTGTGTGGATTGAATTCTTCGATGGTCTGATGGCTGGTTCTAACATACATCTTTCCACTTTCAACTATAGATTTTTCTTCTATCTGTCTAGCCAAGTTTAATACCAATTTACCCAGATTAGTAATGGTATACCGCCTTTCTCCCTTATTTAGACCTACTAAGGATTGTCTCAATAGTTTTCTTAAATGATATGCAAATTTCCCAGATTCTTTCTTTGATTTAAATCCTGCTAGTGATTTTAGTTCAGAGTAGGTTAGAGGTCCTTTATTATTAAGAATGCGTAAGATATCAATTCGATTAGGACTGGCCATTACTGAAAAAATCATTCTTACTCGTTTGGATGTGGATTCCAAAACTCCGCGTTTAGTTTCGGATGGGGGCAAATATGTATACCTCAACTACAAAGAGCAGTCTTATTATTAGTATATAAATAAAACTATCAATCAGAATAAGGATAAGATGCTCTAGTTTGATGAAAACTAGCTTTCTAACAATACCTGTCCGCTATTAAGTATATCATCCTTTAAATTAATACTGGGTCTCTTTGAAATGACAGACACTGGAACTTCGGGTAGTTTTTCTTTTGCCTCGTCTTCCAAACTATTTTGAACATCACTTAATATGGCCAAAGCATCTTTGTCGATAACAGATGCTATTTTACCATCATCGGTGTTAATATTAGAATTAATTAATACATCGCCAGTTAGTGTATGAATGTCATTCAAAACATCGGTTGCAGACGGAACAGCCTTTGAAAGATCTTTCTGAATATCTTGGAGCATTTCTACTGTCGGGTTAATTGTATCCATAATAGTTGAGAATTCGGTTATTGTAGTGAATCGGATTGCAACCACTTCTAAAGCCGTTGTTGCATTGTGAGTGTTCTTTCTAAGTCTTCTCATAGCAGATAACTCATTTGCAATGATATTTGCACGTGCATTATTTCCTGATTTTATATTTTGAGTTATTTTGGAGCTAAAGTTAGCATCAATATTAGAAAATTTTTTATCCATTAGTTTGAGTTGCGAGATTTGCGTATTTATCACAGAGATAGCGCTGTTAACATCATAATAGAACTGGCCACTTTTTTCCATCAAATCATCAGTAATCAGTACATTTGTTAAAAACAAATGTTAAACTCTGTAAACAAAAAGGAGGATTAAATTTAGCTAGGGTGATGCGACATTAGACTACTGATATTTTTGCAATATTAAACCATGTTTTTCGTGGAAATCAACCACTTTGATTTTAGAACCCAATGGTAGATCAGAAGGTGAAGATATTCCAGGTAGAAACCCGGAAACATTTATGTTACAATCATCTAATTTAAAAATAACCCAAGCATACGAATTGACATCTTCGAATCCTTCTGGAGCGACTGCTTGAATTGTATATGTTACAACTGTGCCCTTACCGATATATGATATTTGTTTAAAAGAGCTAGAAAAACATTTATCGCAATAATATACAGTTTCTAGTATAATATTATTGCATTTATTGCATTGATTAAGAATTATGTTCCCATTCTTTGCAAATTCGATGAACCGATCCCGGGAGCTTTGATTCTTTGGCTTTGATTGGGTCAATTACAATATCACTGTCTATTTTATTTTCTTGAATATATGTACTGCTGCGCTAGCCCCGGTAGCTCCAAAATTATGAGTCATGGCTATCTCAGCATCTTTAACCGTTCGCTCTCCAGCTTTATTTGTAAATTGCTCAAATACTTCTACAACTTGACCAACACCGGTGGCTCCTATTGGATGGCCTTTAGATTTCAAACCGCCTGAAGGGTTAACAGTAATATCGCTATTTAATCTGGTCCGCCCCTCTCTAACAGCCTGAGCAGCAGAACCCTTTGGATAGAATCCTAAATCTTCGATATCTATTAATTCGGCTATGGTAAAACAATCGTGCACTTCAACAAAATCAATATCTTTTGGAGATAGATTTGCCATTTTATAAGCTTGAAGGGCCGCTTCAACGGTACTTGGAATAGTGGTTATATCTTTTCTAGATTGGACTGAAGCAGGTGATGCACCCCTGCCTGAGCCCACTACTTCCATATATGGATTTCCGCTTTTTTTTGCGAATTCCTCATTACATAATATCACAGCTGAGGCACCGTCAGAGAAAGGGCAGCAATCATATAACTTTAGTGGAGAGGCAACCACAGGAGATTTTAACACATCATCTATAGTAATTTTCTTCCTTACATGGGCTTTTGGATTAAGAAATCCATTTTCATGATTTTTAACAGCCACTCGGGCCAGATCTTCCTCTGTCGCTTTATAAGTAGCCAGATAGGCTCTAGCCATCGAACCAAAAAGACCGGGAAACGATGCTCCGTTACCCCCCTCATAAAAAAAATCAGAACAATAGGAAAAGAGTGTTGTGCTTTCAACAGTACTGGTATGAGTTACTTTTTCAACTCCCAGTGCTAAAACACAATCATAAAATCCAGCAGATACATTTGCAAAAGCTTCTCTAAACATAACAGAGCCAGAACCACATGCAGATTCAATGGTAAGTCCAGGTACATCAGGGATCCCAAGGTTACTCATAATTACCGGAGCCATGTGAACCTGTTTATCAGCCACACCAAAGACGTTCGAAATGTATCCAGCTTTCACGTCTCTTGGAGTTATACCAGCTGATTCAATGGCATCTCTTGAAGCATTCAAGGCTATCTCAATAATACTCTCATGTAATTTGCCATACTTTGTACTGCCAGCACCAAGTACATAGACCTTTTCACCCATATATCTTAGAATGGCTTTAGCATAATAAAAATGTAAAGTGAGTGCATAAAATCTCAATATTATTGATTCTGCTTTTGTTTTTAATTGAACAGTATATATGTAATAAACGGAAACGCCCTCATAGAGACATTTTTTGGTAACATATTTAATTGCATGCAACTCAAAAAGAGAAAATTATGTAAATCAAGTTCAGTAACACTTGATGCAATAAATCCTAATTCAGAAAGTCTCTGACACTGTCAAATTCAATTACTATCTAGTGTATGTGGTACAAATCCCTCCGCCTATTCTTTAACAAGGGAAGGCTTTTTCTAATCACGTCAATCCTAGATAGATCCAAATCTATAATCTCAAATCCTTCTGAATTACCCATATCGACGACGACAACGCCAAAAGGATCAACAACTAAACTGCGACCACAGAAAATATTGCCAATTTGATTGGGAGCAATCAGATAAACTCCGTTCTCTATTGCTCTAGCTCTGCACATTATTAACCAATGATCTTCTTTCATTGTTCCCTGTACCCAACCAGACGGAGCTATCAATGCATTAGATCCCTTAATAGCAAGGATTCGAGAAAGTTCTGGGAACCGCAAATCATAACAAACCAAAGTCCCAAGTTTACCCAAAGGAGAAATAATAGGGGAAAATAGTTTACTTCCAGCCAATAACTTGGTGGATTCCTTAAAACCAAGTGCATCATAAAGATGTAGCTTCCTATAATAAGAGATTAATTTTCCCCGTTCATTTATTAATACCACTGTATCATAAACACGGTAAGAATTTTTGTTTATTTGATTCTCCTTTTCCTGCTTCATATTGGTTGATATTAGATTTGTATGTTCATAAATGGAACCAACAATAAAGATATTGTTTTCTTTGGCACTTTTCTTCAATTGCTTAACAAAATTACCATTCAGGGATTCGGAAATTGAAAACAATTCTTTGCTAGATTGTGATGGGGGAGAAAAAGACATTTGGAATTCGGGGAAGCAAATAATCTTTGCTTCTTTTTTTGCAGATTGCTCAATCTGTTTCAAAGAGAAAGCCAGATTTTCCTCTTTGTCTGGTGACGACTTCATTTGGACAATCGAAACCCTTACCATAATCGTACAAGAGTGTTGTGAAGTTTAATATTAAATTAGTTGTCAGTGAATAGAATTGGTTGACAAATTGACTGAAAGAATTGAAGAATTATCTACTTGTTATTCTTACTTTCGTCTCAACAAATAGTATTATTAAGTACCTCACTCCGTGAATCAAAGGTAATTATACAGGTTATTACTGATCTATTTAATTGATTAATTCCGAATTAAATATAGAAATACCATGGTTCAAAGTTCATGGCTCAACAATGTTTAATAATTTTTACACTCTTAAAGTTTCATGGAAGACTTTGAAAAAGAGATAAAGGATTTAGCAGGATGGGAGAAAGTAGAAAATAAACTGAAAAAGGACTTTAAATTTAAAGATTTTATTGAAGCTTTCAGTTTTGTTACAAGGATTGCGTTAATATCTGAAAAGATGAATCATCATCCAGACATTACAATATCATATAATAGTGTTCATATTGACCTAACAACGCATGATATAAACAGTGTAAGTAAAAATGATATAATATTAGCAGGAAAAATTGAGGAATTGATATGAATTGATAAATTCCCCAATCTTATCCAACAATAATTCATTCAATAAAAGAATCTAAATATAGTCCTAATTGTAAAAAAAAATAAAGCAATGAGCGTGAGAGAAGACTCTAATGTAATTTTACAGCGTGATTCAAGAATAAAATTTATAGGGATATTAAAAAATGGTAATCAAGATATAAGTTTCAGCCAAAATAACAAAATTGATGAGAATGATGTTAAACTAAGTATGACTCAGACGCCCATTATATTGGAAGCTGGAAAAAGGTTTACGGACTTGGGAAATTTGGAGTCTGTAATATTTGAATATGACAAAATGAAATTATATAATTTGCCTCTGGGCAAAGAAACAGTCATTTTCGGAATCGATAACGCGATCAGTAATAAAGAGATAACAAAATTGGTTTCAAACAATGTAATAGGTATTCAAAATGAATCAGGGTCTCAGCATCTAGGGGAAAAAGTCCAAACAGATCTAGGTCAATTTGAAAATCCATGGCAAAATTATATCTCTAATTTAATTGAATTTTGGAAGGAGTTTACAATAACTTCTATCAGAATGAATGAAAAAATGGTCAAAGAGTTTTGGAAAAGCTTTAGTAATAAATGAGTTCCGTCACGTTCATGCTAACTTGTTAATCAAAAGTTGAAAGTGTTAACCATTTTATTTTTATTTTAGAAAATCAACGCTTTCCCATTGAGGTAAAATAAAGAAATTTATCAAATAGTTTCCAAAAATAATTGAATTGTTGTTGACATTACATTCTATATGAGGATGAACAAACGAGAGCAATGGATAGCTGTTACTTATTTTTTCAGACATTTGTATAAGGTTCTGTATTTCAGCTCCACGAATCTTTGGTATTTTTGTGCTAGATTTTACTTGGATCAATAAGAGGATATCGTCCCTACGGGCTACTATGTCAGCTGGTCCTCTACTACCCTTTGAAAAAAATACGGCCCAACCATAGTTAGTAAGACACGATCCCGCAGCATATTCTGCTTCGCGTCCAAAACTACTATAAGACAAAACTAGAATCTTTTAGCAGTTAAATTATAATAACTTTTTAATCGATAAGGTAATACAATATCGGTCTACAAGTATACAGGTAGTTTAGATATACTTTTAATCAAAAAGAATATAAAAAAATTATTGAAAAGAGGATTGTACATTGGAAGATTTCAACCATTTCATAAAGGGCATTTATATTCGCTCAAATGGTGCAGCGATAAGGTAGATGAGTTGATAATTGCTGTGGGAAGCTCGGACAAAAGTTTTGAATTAAGAAATCCTTTCACCGCTGGAGAAAGAATAGAAATAATTAGAGAAAATATAACCAATGAGATAAAAGAAAAAAGTGATAAAATTATTCTTATCCCAGTACCAGACGTAGGAGTACACTTACTGTGGACATATAACATGGATCTATTAGTCCCTAGATATAATATTGTATTTACAAACGATCCCTTTACTAGTATGTTATACAAAGAAAGGGGAGTTGAGATTATATATCCAGACTTAATTAGTAGAGAATTCTTGTCTGCCACAGAAGTAAGGCACAGGATTGCAAATGACAAGAACTGGGAAGAGTTGGTACCCACTCCGACGATAAAACTGATAAATGAAATCGAGGGTGTAGACAGGATAAAGAATTTATACAATTTAACAAAATCACATGTTACCAAAGAATATCATAATTAAGTCAGACTGGTCAGAATTTTGAGGAAATAGCTGTAAATGTTGTTAGTAGATGGTTCAATCGGCGAAGGAGGTGGACAGATTCTTAGAAGTGCAATAACGATTTCAACAATAATCGGGAAGCCAATAAAAGTGACAAATATAAGATCAAATAGAAAGGATCCTGGTTTGAAGCATCAGCATGTTTTAACAATTCAGCTACTTTCAAGGATATTTAACATACATACCGAAAATGTAAGTTTGGGTTCGGAATGGATCAGGTTTGAAGCATCTAAAGATAACAGATTCAATGAATATGATAAACCTGCAAATGATGCCATTATTGCGGACATCGGAACTGCAGGCAGTATACCACTACTGTTACAGACATTAATTCCAACAATAGCAATTTCTCAAAAAGACTTGGTAATTAGATTGTCAGGTGGAACCGATGTGAAATTTAGTCCAACCATAGATTACATAAAATATGTATTAAGAGATGCATTTTCTAAAATTGGAATCGTATTTGACATAAATGTCCTAAAAAGAGGATTTTACCCCAGAGGACAAGGGTTTGTCGAAATCAAAATAAGAAAAGCCACTGATCTTCATCCAATAGAGTTTTGTAATTTCAAAGAAGTTGAACCGAACATAATAAGCATAGCAGCAAGGTTGCCAAAACACATTCCAGAGAGACAGATTGGAAGTGCAATAGCAACTTTGGAGAAAAAAGGCATAAGGTACTCTAAACACAAATCTGTTTTAGAAAATTCAGAGAGTCCGGGATCTTCAATTCTAGTATACACTACTTCAGAATCAGGTATATATTTGGGGGCTGATTCTATCGGCGAAAAGGGCGTCAAAGCAGAAATAATAGGAAATAGAGCTGCAAAGAAATTCATAGATGATTATGAATTTCGAGCATGTATTGATCAACATCTAGCGGATATGCTAGTCTTGCCATTGAGCTTTGTTAATGGGAAATCCAGGTACAAAATATCAAAAATAACGACACATCTATTAACAAATTTGGAAGTGATTAGAATGCTCAATTCTATAGAATATCATTTTGAGAAAATCTCTGAAAACGAATTCATACTATCGATTGAAGGTAATCCAGTTATTTGAAAAATTTTTTTGTTTCTCCAAGAGTCAACATATCAACGGGTTTTATTTTAATCACCATTGGCAAATTTGACACGGCCTTTCCGATTGCTAAACAATTTCTGTGCGAAAGTGTCTTGACCAACGACTTGATAGTTGAGGAGTCTACTAACGACACCTTTGAAATTTTTTCGAGATCAGAATCGTTTGTAAAATTGAATAAAAAAATATTATCAACCTGTCTATATATAGTATCATTTATAGCATCTGGCTGATTTGTAATAAATGTAGAATAAATTCCAAAATGTCTCATTCTGGTTATTAGATCTTCCCAATATGTATCACGAATATACAGTTGAGCTTCTTCAGCAAATATGAAAATTGGTGGAATTAGGGATTTTTCCAATAATTCAATCAATTTATTCATCACGAGCTCAACAATCATTCGTCTTACCACAGGAGAAATCCTGCTCATATTAACTATCATAGCAGCCCCCTTTGGTTTTGTTTTTATTACATCCTCAAATTGAAACCCTCTTTCGTTAACATTATTGGACGAAAACAATCGTGAGGAATTAATCATGTGGAAACGGGATAATAGTGCATCCCTCACCAATTCATTAATAGTCCAAGTTCCAAAAGCCTTACCAAGCTCAAATAGACTAAGTATCTTTTTGTTTTCTAGCGAATCCCATATCCTAAAAAACTCTCTTAGTGAAGCAGAAGGCATATCTAATGCATTTTTTAACATATTAGAAATAGAAGGTTTTCCAAAATATGTTAAGTTGAATTTCAATTCTCTTCCAGGATTTAACAAAAGAAGCTTATCGCTTATAGATGAGGGCATCCCATCAACATTACAGGACAGCCCACTATACTCATTATTTAAATCAAATACTATTACATAGGCTCCATATTGTATGAGAGAGTTGATCAATATTTTTGAAAGATGAGATTTACCGGTTTCTTTCTTACCTGTGATTATATTTAGCTTACCATCTAGATCTTCAGCAAAAATTTCAAAGTTTTGATTATCAGATCCGCATTTACCTAATGATATTGGATATTGCATGTTTTTCTTTAATAAAGCCTTTATCTCGTTTAACCCAATTTTGACTATCTTGGAGTTTACTCTTGATGGTACCCAATCCACATCAGTTGATATTTGATTTTCATTATCAATAGAAGCCCTTATTTTAGTTTTAAAGATCCTGACATCCCGTATTGTTTGAGATAGATTGGTGATCTCCAAGGGATCAAAAATATTTTCAGTACTAAATTTAGAAATCACCTCATCCTTTATTATCTCCTCCACAATGGAAGATGATGAAAAATACTCTTCGTCATAGAATTGAACAAGTAGTTTCTTATTATTGTTAAAATCTTCAATAACAAAATAGTCACCCTTATTTGCAAAATCATTTGTTACCGCAAGTAAGAGAATTTCATCGCCTGTTTTTGATAGAATTTTCATCTCCAGACAGTCCCTAAAACAGATGATCTAGCATTCTCATGAGAAATTTCTCTAACAGAATAATTAGACTTTATGAAACTCTTCATACTTGCCAAGTCCGTATTTGAAAAAACAGAGACATGATGTGAAAGTTGGAGAGTGCTTGGATAGCCAAAATGAATTAATTCGTTATATAGTAATGTTCCTAAAGTACTACTCACATCGTTATTATATGATACTACGTCAGCCCTTAGTATGTTTGAGTATTGATTGTTAGACAACTTTACTAGAAGATGTTCACCATATATCCTAGAAATCAAGCTTCTAATAACCAGATTTATGTCAACATAGGAACAAGTCTTAGATCTTATTAAAGGATATGACAAATACTTTAGTATCTTTATTTTGGAGTTTTTACTTATTCCAATTAATGAATTTTTGTTGATAACAGAATTTTCTATGGTTTTTGAAATATCATAAAAATGATTCTCAAATATTGAAGATTTCAATGACCCATCAACGAGTATTATAGAGTTTGAAACTAATTTTGATAGCCAAAACTGAATATACCTTTCTATGTTTACTCTCAAAAATTTTTTTGCATAATCGTCATTAAAGAGTATTAGTTTGGAAACATTGTGCTCAAGTCGAAGATTCTGAAGAGCTTCTTCGTTAAGATAAAAAATTAACGGGCCAATTTTTAAATGCGCAGCAGGTTTACCCTTAAAAGATATACAGATGGATCCTTTCACAGCATATAATCCACCATCCTCGACTTCTGCAACCTTAATACAACTAGAGTCGATACCAAAAACCAACTTTTCCTTTTCTACTAGTTCGATTCCATTTATTTTCAAATTAGCGTACTTTTCGGAGTGAATTCCCCAATTTTGAATGGGTACGCCCTCGTCATCGTCCACAAAAACCAGCTTCTTATTTTCAATTAAATTTCTATAGTCCTTACAAAAGTAGGAATTACTAAAGTTATTAATTAAAGATTTTTTCATATCCTCTATATTTGATTCCAGATCATGAAGATTTAATTGATTGTGCATGTTGTTCAACAACAACATGATGTTAATAAATGTTGTTCATGATGTGCATGTTGTGCAACAACACCTTTATCAGACAGGAAGTACATACAATATCAAACATGAGTGAAGCGGTATCGAAATTATCTTTGGAGGCAAAGATAAAATTGAAATATAAAGAATGGGAGGTCGAAATTACATGTGTAGAAGATAAAGTTAAGAATGTAGTGGAGAATGTCCTTACCGGAATAGATATCGCCTCGCTCTCAAGTACAAATACCAATAGTGAAATTGAAAAATTAAAGACTGAAATTGATTTATTAAGATCTAAAATTGATGGAGACGCTAATTTGCAAAATATAAATCAAAAAAGAAACAATGTTTCATTAAAGGAACTTGCAAAGAATGGAAATACGTGTAGAAGTTTGATGGAAAAAATCTTTTATGAGAAATTTTTTGAAAGTGAGAGACTACTTATAGAGGTTCACCAAGAGTTGTCAAGAATTGGATATAATTACGATAAAACAGCAGTATCACATTCTTTAAGTGACATGGTAAGAGAAGGGATATTAACTCGTGTAGGAACTCTAAGAAACTACAGATATATTCAGAAAAAGCCATTGTTTGAAAAGTAACTAATTTAGAGTAATTTTTTTGCCATAATATCATTTAACCATTTAATTCCGATAGTGGTAATCCCATACACTACTGATTCTGCTTGATTTTCCTTATTTACACTTTTTATAACATATCCAACTTTCACTAATTCAGACAATCTTGAACTAATAGATTTTGGATTTAGGTTTGTTGTAGATTGGATTTCGGATATAGGAGATGATTTTTCAGAAATCTTGCCCAATTCGAATGCTATTTTTGACCCCAACAAAAATAACATCACTATTTCCTTATCGGAAAATTTCTTATTATGAATTTCTCCAACGTTGGGCAATATTTTGGGCCCCTCTGGTGTAATTTTGATTATAGATGAATACATCTCGATTAATTCGGACACAGAGTAATTTAAGGAAATTTTCTGAGCCAAGCGTATCTCTGGAATATTTTTGGTAAGAAAAGAAATGGTAGACAAAAGGACATTCTCAGGCTCCCCACTAAATTGCACTTTTATATCGTTATATTGAATAGAGATATTTACAATATTATTTTTGTTTGGATCATCGTAAACCATGTAAATATATTCAATAAATTGATAAAATGTTATAAACTTATGAATGTATATCTATTACCCTTATTATGAACTTTTATCAAAGTAGTTTAGGAAGTAGATGAAAAGTACATTAATGGATGAATTGCCAAAGGTCTTAGGTCAAATTACTAGAAATGTCTAAGGATAGTGATAATAAGAATAATTTCATTAAAACAGGATTTACCAAATTATTAAAACCTTTTGAGGATTCAATGAACGAAGTAGAAAAAATTTCGAAAGCCTTCGGATTAGCATTGAGGATTTACAGTAGTATGACTAGAAAATACCAATATGATAAAATTGAACCTCAAATCAATCATTCACTAAGAGTAGCATTAATTCTAAACGAAGAGATGAACTCAGATAGTTCAGATCTGGTTTGTTCTGCACTACTTCATGATATTTTCAATAAACAAGAAGTACCCAAAGAGACGAAAGACTACATAAAAAAAGAGATTAGCGAAAAAACATTCACAACTGTATCATTTTTTAGCAAATATTCCGATTCAGAATCCAACAAGAATGAAGAATTAAAAATAGAAAAACTGTTTGGCAAAATAAAACAATCAGACAGCATGATAAAAAACATTATTCTGGCTGAACGACTAGATGAACTTCGATCGTTGAAAAATTCGAGAAGGAAGGACAAAATAGCAAGAATTAAGGAAGAAACACAGAAATATTTTGTACCATTGGCAGAAACAACTAACGAAAAAATCTTGTTAAAACTGGTGATAGCGCTTTATGAATTGAAGTAAGATACCAGTGATTAGTGTTTACCACACATACCGTTATTTTTCTTATGACCCGTCCAATGAGAAAAACAACCGAAAAGAGAATGACCAGAGCATCCACATATTATGCACTTTTTGTTTTTATTCAAACCTATTCAATATATCCAATTCATCAAGATAGTTAAATTTATTTAACTATAATTAAATATTTGATATTGTCTATTTAATTTTTCAAGATTCTTAATTTGTCCCATTCACATTTTGTCAAATAATACCTCCGATTCGAATAAAATGTAAATACTAAACTTTTTGTCTATAACAAATATAGTAATACTTAACCTGCCTTCAGTCGAGATGAGATAATCATGGTAGGTCATAGTCAATCTAATCAATTGACTAATAATACATCTCTTGTAAGTTATGAGATTTAATAGTCTATAAAAAAATCTTAGTTGTGGGCTTAGTTTGAACAAATTCTCCTCAGTTGCAAATGTTTAGATATTATCTCTCCTGAATTCTGCTACCTCAGTTACTTGTATTTGTTGTATTTTTGGTTAAAATCCAAATAATATCTTGTAAATTACAAGTTATAGCTTATAGAGAATGTTTTTGCGATCCTTGTTTGAGATGAATCACAAATTCAAAGTTAACATATTATGGGTGTTATATTTGAACTCCAAAATCATATTCAGCTTTTACATATATGCCTGAGGAGTTGGCTATCTGAAAATCTTTTATTCACAAAGGACAGAAGATTTGCCTCCAGTATTAGAAAGAAGGTATTACGATTATGCGCCTCCAGCTTCAGCAGGAGAATCACAATCATCTAATCCAAATGAAGGTAGGATTAAAAATTTGATAAATAGGGTTACAATAACTTACGAAACAGGACCGAAAGCTTAATCATATAATGTAGGTGCTTCACCGTCTACACTTGACCAATATTTCAATCCTGTTGTTCTAGATAATTTTCAAGTATTAAAGCCATAAATCCTTTGCACATATATTTTGATTCGCTAATTACTCTTATCTATATCGTAAAAAATCATGGGATTCTACGAATGAACAATAATTCTTTATTGTTAGTCTTTACATCGATAATCATGAAAGCTTCTTTTAATTTACGGGGTTATTGGAATTCTTTATTTTACGTTTATCACACTCCTATGTGCCACTACTAACTTAGTTGTTATATTTGGACAAGAATCCTCTATCGATGCTTTACAGAATGACTTATCGCAACCTATGAATAGTCATAATATGACTCAGATAATGCAAAGAGGTAATCTTGCCATGGGGTTTGATCAAACCAAGATATCTCATGAATTCTCTTCAACTAAGGATAGAGGACAAATAAAGATAACAGCATTAGATGAGAAAGACAATAAAACAATTAATCAAATTAAAAGCCACACAAGAGATATACAAAATGACTTTGCTGAAGGAAACTTTAAAAACCATTACTCATTCATGCACAATCAGTTCCTGGCACAGACGCTCTGACCCAAAATAAAGATCACATACAATACAAGATACAGGATTTAAAAAATGGCTCCATCTTATTATTAATTACAAATAATTCAAGTCTAGTTAGTTCTATCAATCAATTTATGACCTATCAATCTATAGGGCATACAGGTCACTGAATAAAGGTCAAAAGAATTAACATGATAGGTATGCGTTGCTTAAACCTGAGATAATTGTTAGATGCTAAATCAAATATTCAGGCTATTCGATTGCGTCTTGATCAGACTATGACAAATCAAATTCCATTAAGCGACAAAATTATAAGACTACCATTCTTATCGATTATCCGAAAACTGAAAAATGGATATCTGCGGTGTCGGCCAATGAAAACCGATGTTCGCTATAATTAAGTTCCAACAAAGGTTGAAATACTGTAATAATTGTGCAACATTTTACATTTTAAAAAAATGATATTAGGTAACATAATTTAGATAACTTTAATACCCATTTTTGTGTGTAAATTCATTGGAAAGGAAAGATTAAGATAGCTTTGTCTGGAAAATCCCAATTAACTGAGCAGGAAACTGTATTTACTACGCTTGATTTAGGTACAATGGAGTTTATGAAATGGTTAATAGCAAAAGATGCAGGTTCGGGAGATACTTTGATTGTAGTCAAGGATTTTCTTGTTAATAAGTATGTAATTTTGTTTGATAAAAGTATTTCAAAAGATGTTATCGTTGATTATAGAGAGAGCATGCCTTTGTGTATGTCTTGTAGCACGGATGATTGTGGTCATGTTGGATTTGCAATTTGCTTAAAGCAAGATTATGATAGAGACGACCAAGTGATTTTTTAAGATATTTCTGGTTGATGTACACAAAAAGTGTTTTGAATTTATTTTTGATTCAAAAATTGTCAAGAAGTTGACCTCATATCCGAATTGTAATCTTGTAAATATTGCAGATTCAAGATACTGTAATGAATGTGGGATGGATCTAAAATCAAAATGAGGACGGTCTAAGAAAATTAAAAATTGATAGTAACGAACTCTAAAACTTACAAGATTTGCATCTCATTATGTTATTTTCTCCTTTTTAGAACCAAAAATAAAAAAACAGTGCATACATCGTCTATCTATTTTCTAAACGGTGGACTTCTTTAATATCTACATTAGTCAGACGATAATTGTTGGCTGAATAATCTATACTTTAAGATTCTGAATAGAAAGAGAAAGAATCTAAAAATATAAATGAAATAGTGTAGATGAGATTTTATGAATTTTCTAGGCTATCTATCTTTTTTCCTAGCTGTGATTTTCGCAGTTTTTTTCATAATTTGTATGATTTTTCAACAAGTAGTAAATTATCGTAATCTCCTAGAAAAAGCAAGAAAATTTTCTAACAATAAATTTTCTCTGAAGAATTAGTTTAACAAAACTAATTATTGATAACTAATCCGAACAAACCTTTCTGTATATGAAAAGTAATTGAAAGGAAATAATTCATAAAGAAACTAAGGATATGGTTGATTGCAGTTTATACAGAAGAGATCCACTTTGGATGGAAATTGACGATTTTCCATAGACAAATTGCATTTATCACATACAAATTCTACAATAGGAATTTTAGCAGTATCCATGTCTAAATAATTAGTTTTATCACTGATTATCTTTAGATTTTCTAACTCTAATTTATGATATAGCATTACTTTTTCAGGTTCGCCACTCATAAATTCTCATATTTTACCAAATGATCTTGAATGTCCTCATCAGGAGACATTCAAAAAACCTCAAGCTCCTGAAGCTTATAAGTTTACGAATGTCATAAATGTCTATAACTTGACCTTTAGGTAAAACAATTTGAATTTCATTATTTCCTGTTTTTACAAGTCATCTATATCAAAACATCCTTTTATCATTCGTAGTGATATACGATAAAATGGAAAACCCCATCATTCAATATTTGTATATCTAAAGCTTAATCATTATCATTGCTCTACTAGGTATTTTATTCAGTAGGACTGGTATGAAATTTTATACTAATCTATTTGATATCTAGTTGTATGGGAATTCATATGCTATGAACATGACAGAGAGAATGACAAGTATTTAAGAGAGAAAATAAACCCTAGAAAATAAGCAAAAGGCATCAGTAAACTTGTGACCACGTCATCATCCAGATTGATCTCATGCCTCATGTTTTTGATAGATTTTGATAAGAAATCTATGAAAGTAGTTTGCGACTTACCTTTCATTGCCATAACCCTTATTACAACACTATTTATGACATAAATGTAGCCTATTACTATTCTCTAGGTTGTTAGTATTTACTAAAATAGGTAATTAAACATATCATATCCTTTTTATAATAGTAATAAAATACACCCCTATCTTCGTATTTATGAATATAAAATAAATTTATCTATTAGTAACATGAAGGCGGAGATACACGTATTCTGTTTCAATATCGTTCTCGCCAAAATACAAAATAATAGTCTTTTATATTATTCTCTGTTTACTAAGTCTATTGCACATGACTTCTGGTGCATTATTATACACTTTATTTTCTATTTGTATTAACATTTCAGATAAATTTTTATCCGTATTGTCGCTTAAAACAGAATTAACTATTGTATCTTTGGCAGCAGGATAATTAACGCATTTTAATATAGTTGATAATTCTATTGCCGATGGATATTCTTTAACATTCACTTCATTTACCTGTCCCATAGTACTATTTTGTTCGCTTGTCGTTGCAGTTGTCTTATTGTCATTATCTATATCTTGCTAAAATGATATATAATTAATTAAGTGATCTTACTATCATTGTATAACCATCATTTTGTTCATTTATTACTTACACTCGCCAAATAGATATGCTAAGAAATTAATCCTGAAGGATATGTTTTTTGTAGTTTGTATTTGTGCTTTCTTTTTTGTTTATTACTTAGATATGAGGCCAAAATGAAATATCTTCATCTGTCAGATCTAACATATCCTACTATAGTCTATGTAGTTTTGTTGTAATGGTGCTTCTAACACAGAGACCATTGAAGGCATCAGTGCTGTTGTGAGAGGCGTAATAATAGGAATAGAAGCAACAATAGGAATAAAAAATAATGATTTTAATCGAGATGACATTAATTCGAATCTTTTTGACTTTGAGTCTATCTCGTGTAAATGTATCCATTTAGATAATAACCTACCATGAATTTCATTTAGTATTAACTCCATGAGTAATATATCAAAAATATTTAAAGATATTACAGATTTTATGCAAATGAAGAATCAGTTAAACTCTAAAAAATAATGCAAACATGAAAATACGTATTTTAATTTTTCATTCTTCACTATAGGGTTCCAAATGGATACAGATCTTTGAGCGCAATGGAATTCATAAAGGAAATGGGAGAGAGGTGACTTTCTTCAATTTATTCAAAATCTACAACATAACAGGAAATTCATTACAGGCCAGGTGGGTTTAGCAATAGATATAATACGAATCTGAAATCGATAGATGAGCTAGTCGTTTCCATAATCATCCATATTCCCATGAAATTATGAACAAAATAAACTGATTATTATGTATGTCAAATACATACAGGATCGCTGGATGTTAATTGATTAAAGATATCCTTAAAGAGATACGATTAACGAACGTAACAAAATGGCTAAACGTAAACCAGAATTCCCCTTTTTTGTTCCCAGGAATCCTACATACTGGTTTCTTTTGGGAGCTTCCATTGTGGCATGTTCATTTGAAGTAAATGAAAGAATTTGGCGGTTTCAGTAACAATCCTGAATGTGGATATGAGACAGTAACTAATATAAAAAAACACGGCTTCCACCGGGTTGTCTAGTTTGTGGAGATGAATTTGATTGGGAGGAATAACACAAAAAGCAAAGGTATGTTGTATATGCAAAGCTATTTATCCTAAATAATTCAAAACCTATGAGACTTTTAACAATAATTAAATTGACTATGAGAAATTCCGTCTGAATTTATGAGTATAATGCAATACGATGTGATTCGTACAATTTTTTGTGAAGGAATTATCTTCTTGGACTAGCCATACCAGTTTCGATATAATTAACTGAATCTGCAATATAGCATGCATGATCAGAAATGCGTTCCAAATACTTTAGAATTAAAGCGGTGGAGATATTGCATCTGTTATCTGAATAATTGTTTGCGATGACAATTTGAGATGATTCACGCGTACTTTTTCTATATAACACATCAACCATTTCCTCCATTTCATAAATTTTGGCTAAAATAGAATTATCCCGCAATCGTAATGCAGATATCCCAAGATCCATCATCTCTAATACAAGTTTTGACATGCGCATTACTGAAGACTTATCGCACAATTCTAATGGTCCTAGAATTTCTAATACTGTAATAATATCAAAAGCATATCTACCGAATCTTGAAAAAACATAAGATAGCTCCATACAAGATTTTATGTATCTCAAGTCTGTTGCCACAGGCTGGAATCGAGCAATCAATTCGATACATAATTCCGATACTTCATCCTGAAGAAAACGCAGTTTTGCAGACGACTCAAATATTTGATTTTTTGTGGAGGTATCATCATCCTTATAGGATGTAATAGCTTTGGACACTGTATTTTCAGCTAAACCAGCCATATCAAAAATAATGCTGCTAACCTTAGTCAGCCCTAAATCAAGTAATCGTACCAATTTGACTAAAGCGTTTAAAATTTATAGGTAGGCGGCTTATCCGAATTTGCCGGAAATATATCTTTCAGTTAATTCTTTCTTTGGATACTTAAATATTTGATCGGTTGGACCGAATTCGATTAACTCTCCTAAATACATAAATGCGGTGTAGTCAGAAACTCTGGCTGCTTGTTGCATATTATGAGTTACAATTATCACAGTCAAATTCTTCTTGAGATCATTCATCAACTCTTCAATTTTTGAAGATGCAATAGGATCTAAAGCAGAAGTTGGTTCATCCATCAAGAGAATTTCAGGTTGCATCGCAAGGGCTCTGGCAATACAAAGTCTTTGTTGTTGGCCACCAGACAAACTTATTCCTGGTTTATCAAGATCATTTTTTACTTCTTCCCATAATGCAGCTCCCTTCAAGCTATCGTGAACTATATCCTTTATCAAATTTTTATCCTTAATGCCATTGAGTTTCAAGCCAGCAGCTACATTATCATATATACTCATAGTAGGAAATGGATTTGGTTTTTGAAAGACCATCCCCATTCGTCGCTTTATAAGGACAGGATCTGATTGTTTATCATAAATATTTAAATCGTCTAAAATAATTTTGCCGTCAGCTGTTGCGTTTGGGGTCAAATCATGCATCCTATTAATACATCTTAATAGAGTTGTTTTGCCACATCCCGATGGACCGATTAATGCGGTGACACAGTTTTCCTTAACATCTAGATTAATATCCTTTAAAGCTAGTTTACCACTAAACCAGGCTTTCAAAGATTGGATTGATAGTTTAGGATTCTCTATTTTGAGTTCTGAATCAAGATTGCGCTCAGTCTCTGCTTTAAAAGAAGGTAAAATTCCATTTTTAGTAGGAGTATCAGTTTCGGCCTTGATTTTAGTGTACTCTGAAATGGCATCAATTTCATCTTTAATAGAAGACCTTAAGGAGTTGTCCAAGTTACCCACGAGATATCTTTATTAATCAAAAAATCATAATATTTGTTTTCTATATGAAATATATAGTATTATATAGATAAGTTAGATAAATTATTACGTAGTCGATTTATACGTACTCCTTTTTTGTGCAAACATCCTCAGGGCAACGCTTAACGCCAATATAAGCAATATAAGCACCAAGGCAGCACCCCATCCCTGTTCATGAGCCGCGGGATAAGGCTGCGAGGCCAATCGCCAGATTCTTAAAGGTAATGCATCAACAGGGGAATTAAAGCCACTGAAAAATAGACTTGTTCCTAAAATAGTCATTATCAATGGTGCGGTTTCGCCAGCGACTCTTGATACGGCAAGTACGATGCCTGTTAATATACCGCTTTTAGATCCCTTTATCACAATATGCCATACCACTTTCCACTTTGGAAGGCCTAGACCATATGCTGCTTCCCTTAAAGAGTTTGGTACTAGTTTCAATGTTTCTTCAGAGACCCTTGCAACAATAGGAATCATTATTATAGATAAAACAAAGGCCCCTGCCAGGATTGAAAATGAGCCAAGCGTTAGTACAAGTGAGATATATCCCGTAATTCCTATAACGATAGAAGGAATACCAGTCAATACATCATTAAAGAGTCTAAGGAAATATGCAAAATGTTTGCTAGAACTGGAATATTCGGACAGGTATACGCCTGCCAGAACCCCAACAGGGGCTCCAATTAAAGAGGCAAGTCCTACAGCTATCAAAGTTCCTTGGATGGCTGGACCAATACCCCCGTCGCCTGAACCGAATGCACCCGGAGGACTGAATAGAAACTCAAAGCTTAGAGCGCCAACACCATTCTTAAACACTTCAAACAAAATGGAGGCTAAAGGTATGATCGCTATTACTACAAAAACAAACAACAAAACGGTCATAAAATTATTAAAGATCTTTCTTTTTCTGGAATTTTTCGCAACACGTTCCTGAATTAATGATTTGTAATCTTTAGTTTTGTTTTCTTTGATCATACTATTCCCTCAAGTTAGAATAGGATTTGGAAACCTTTGAAATTATATAGATTGCAGCAACATTTATGAAAATAGTAATTACAAAAAGTACCAACCCCAAACCAATTAATGCTGAAAGATGAAGATCGTTTGATGCTTCATTAAATTCATTGGCAATAATACTAGAAAGAGTTTGACTTTGGGAAAACAAAGATGTCGGAATAGCAGCCAAACCAATTGCATTTCCTATAACCAATGTCACCAGCATGGTTTCTCCAATAGCTCTTCCCAATCCCAAAAATGTTGCTCCCATCAAACCAGTTCTTGAAGAGGGTAGAATAGCAGTTTTGACCATTTCCCATCGTGTTGCACCAAGTGCGTATGCGGCTTCTTTCTGTGAATGAGGAATAGCCTTAATAACTTCCCTCGATACGGCTGTAATGATAGGAATAATCATTATCGCAAGAATTATTCCTGCTGTAAAAACATCCAAACCAAAAGGAGCCTGGGCAAAAAGAGGAAAACCTCCAAATGTGTTATGAAGAGGCTCTTCTACGTAGTCTCTAATCCAAAATCTGAAAACAAATAATCCCCACAGACCATAAATAATACTGGGGACAGCTGCTAAAAGCTCAACTATAAATGATAAAACGGTTCCAATTTTATTTTTCATCATTTCTGTAATAAATATGGCTATTCCTACGCTGATAGGAACCGCAATAGCCATTGCAATTGTTGAGCTAACAAGCGTTCCTATTATGTAAGGCAGGGCTCCAAAGGACTCTCGTCCCTCAACAGCATTCCAATCGGTTCCTGTTATAAAGTTAAAGCCTTCTTCTTGAAAAATAGGTATAGAACCTTCAGCTAAAGCAAAAAATACAAGGGCAACCATAAAAAGAGTATAAACAGATGCCCCAATTACTAATCCTTTGAAAAATTTATCTCCAAAAAACGATTTTTGAGATTGTAAATCTAGTTTCTTTACAAGCTCGGCATGAGTATTTTTAGAGTCTTTAGGAGGCAAAGTATATCAATAAAGTAAAACTATTCAATAATATATTTTACATATAGAATCAATATAGAAGATATATTCTATATAGAAAAAAAATAAAAATTAGTTGGTAATTAGTGGGTTTCCCTTAAAAGTCAGTGATTTCAATGTTGCTTCATTGACATCAACTACAGACTGAGGTAATGGAACATATCCCAATGGTTCTGCGAACTGTTGTCCATCAGTTATGGCCCACTCTATGAATTCAGCTATTGCTTTTGCTTTTTGCTCATCTATTGATGGATTGGTGCTCAAGTCTTTATAGAGCAAAAGGTAGGAGAAACTAGAGATTGGGTAGGAATCAGGTCCTGATGGATCTGTTATTGTCACGTTAGACCAAGATGCTGAGCCGCTGGGCAAAGTAGATGCTTCTGCGCTTACTGCTGCCCTGGTTGAATTAACTGATGGTGTGATAAAATTACCTTCTTTATTTTGAACTGATGCATAATTCATCTGCGTTGTTAAGGCATATGCTAATTCGACATACCCAATGGTATAAGGTGTTCCTTGAATTGATGCGGCCACGCCTTCATTTCCTGGTGCGCCTATGCCAACTGGCCATTGTACTGATTTGCCCTTACCAATAGTTTGATTCCAGTCAGGACTTACTTTTGATAAATAATCAGTAAATACAAATGTTGTACCAGAACCATCAGAACGATGAACTGTAACTATATTTTCAGAAGGCAAAGTTACATCTGGATTTAGTTCTTTTATCTTTGGATCATCCCATTTAGTGATTTTTCCTAAAAATATGTCTGCAATAACGGGCCCTGTAAGTTTAAGAGGTGTAGTAACTTCTGGAATATTATATGCAAGAACAACAGAGCCTAGGGTTTCTGGAATGTGTACTGCACTCCCTGCTTTTTGGAATTCGGTTTCCGAAAGAGGAGCGTCAGAAGCACCAAAGTCAACTGTTTTTTCAGTGAACTGTTTAATTCCTCCACCACTGCCTATAGAAGCATAATTAAGATTAACATCGGGGTTTACTTTTTGATACTCTACTCTCCATGTATCTATTAAAGGATAAGGAAAGGTTGCTCCAGCTCCATTAATAGAACCTTTTTGTGCATGTACTGAATTCACATAAATTGGAACTAATAGCGATACGGCTAAAAGTGATATACCTAATATCCTATATTTGATTAGATTACTCATCAAGTTTGTATAATTATATAATTATTAATCAATTGTCTATATATTATTCATATACTATATAGAATAGATTAATTTAGGATAAAAAATACCAAAGATATTTCATAATAAGATATCCCTCTTTTGATATAATAAAACCATATACCATTAATACATCCATAAATAATTTCTATGCAAGACAAGCTTTTCTAATCTTATTACAGAGAACCCTAGTAAATCATGTCTTAAAAACAAGACGGACCATCCAGTAACAGTTGAAAATATTAAAAAACTAATTCTAT
>Ga0310906_10000014_pt1 | contig 27569 bp, 33 predicted proteins | sample C48D3metaG_FD_203749 | JGI IMG/M metagenome (GOLD analysis project Ga0310906, IMG submission 203749) | Lab incubated soil microbial communities from West Virginia University Organic Research Farm, Morgantown, WV, United States - C48D3 | ecosystem: Environmental > Terrestrial > Soil >...
TTTGGACATTTTTTCATATACTTAGAACTCATGTCAATCGGGAGTTTAACTTGCCGTTGCCGTTTATGGCCTCTATGTTTAGTAGATGAAGATATTGGTAGCAATGTATTAGATTATCACCCTCCTACCTCCGACCTTTTCTTTTCTTGCTTAAACTCCTCAAAGTCGTTGCGAATTTCATTATCCGACTCTTTCATTGCTAGCATCGCGATCTCGATATCTTTCTTAGTTAAGCCTTCCTCTTCGAGTACGAATTGAAGCAAAGACGTTCCCCTGCTAAGCGATGCGAGTATTGCCATATAGCGCGTAATATTTAATCCGTCGATACCGCTTACGAGTGCTCGGTTCATTAAATATTTAGCAAATACCTTCATCTCGTCGTCTACCTGTTTAGAAAAGTCTTCAAAGGTTGGAGGTTGGTAATTATTCATCGCATCGATTCCCTCCAATCAATCTTTAAATTTGGCGTTACCTTAACTATATTTTGTCGGGGTTCTACCACCATCGGCTGGCGACCTTCAAGCAGGCCGTCTACTTTTTTTCGTAATTTTATTGTCTCTTTACAATACGCCTTAATCGCTTCGTCGTACGTACTAACCCTAAAATCTTTTTTCCAACCGTCTAGCATTAATTTAACCCGCTCCGTTACTCTAATCGCTGTAATAGTCTTCTCGGGATTTACTCCGGAGCCTTTCGGTCTGCCGCGTGTACGTTTAATTGAATCGCCATTAAGATAGGGCTTCGGTCCCTTTCCCCTAGGATAATTAAACATCTAATCTAATCTAGCCGAGGATCCTTATTTTGCTTTATATATTTATCGATTAATTGATTAATCGTAAAGAATCAAATTTTATTATCTTAATTTATCTATCTATCTATGCCTAAAGCCTTTGCCTTTGCCGCCGCTTAGCGATAGCCTAAATGGCCGAATGCGATTTTATCTAATATTCTAGGAGATATTTATTCTTAGCGATTAATCGATTAATCGGAAATTCCTAAGAATCAAAATAAGTTAACCTTTTAGATAAAAAAAAGTAGATACGAAAAAATAAAGGGGGGTAAAGCGTTAAGGCTATTATTCAGGATAACCTTTTACGCTTAATTTTTTTTGCGTCTTTTTTCTTCGAGTTTATCAGCCTGTTCTTCGGTGGTTGGGAGCATAGATAGGAAAACATCTTCCAAAAGACTTTCTCCTAGTTGCATAGGATATGTTTTGGCGTTATCAACCTGCTCTATTTTCCCGTTTTTTCTATACTCTTCGACCATATCCTGATGTCTGGTAAAGTCATACCAGAAAGCATAAACATAGTCTAAGAGTTTATCGTGCCGCGCTTTTAGGACTTTAATAGTCCAGTTATTGTTTTCTGCTAGTTCTGATGCTTTGATATATTCTTTAGATTCTGCTTTGGTTGTCATTTCTTCGTATCCCTAGATAAACATTCGTTCACCTAGCAACCGTTTTACCTTTCGGTAGTAACGATCATAATATACTTATTGTAAACCTAATAAAAATCTTCTATAAATACTGCTGATCATAAAACGTTATCTTTTAGGGTAACAAAAAAAGTATAGGTAGAAACCTTTTATTTTTCTAATCTACGTCGCTTAATCGGTTTTGCTCTCTTATACCAATAAGGGGATTTACAGCGAGGGCATATAACTGGACGCTCTAATCTGTAAAGTCGGGGCTGCCAATTATAATCACACCTATAGCAATGCTCGGCTTGAACTATCCAATTCATTCATATATCCTTCCAGATCTTTTTTACTCTTCACTTCGTACTCCCCAAACCAGGCATTAAGAATATCAGCGTACTCCTTGTTTTGGGCTTCGGTGGCCTTAGATGCGGATTCCGGATTATCCCATATAGAATCGATTCCTGCGATATGTAAATCGTCAGAGTCCGTATTTACTATGTAGACTTTCATTTTTGTAATAACTCTATTGTTTCGATTGTGTCTTGTAGTAATACGATTAGATACGAAGATCTTCGAGCGATTCCGTTTAACTCGTGGTCCTGTAATTCTGAAAAGAGTGCTTTTCTATATTCCCGAGTAGGCTTGATAATATCTCTTTGCAGGTCATCGCTTGTATGTGCCCAGTCCTCTTTACCTGTTAACGCCGTCCATAGTTTGTATTGACCACTGTTAATTTCTCCCATTGATAAGAGTGGAATTCTACCTTCCTCGCCTATCGGTCGCAAATATGGCTCGTCTATTTCTATTCCTCGCGGTGTTTCTTCTGGCTCTTCTTTCGGTGCTTGCGGTACTATTTTGGCTAAATTCTCTAGTTTCTTAGGAATATTCTGTATTTGAAGTTCACGAGAATATTTTTTCTCGTGCCTCGTCTCGGCTGCATTTTTACCCCTCTGTAAATCTACCGGATCTCTAAGCCAATTAGGAAACCATTTCTGCTCTATAGAACTTGTCATCCATATTCCATTTTCTCCGGCATTTTCTGTACTCCATTCGTTTAGAATCTTACTCCTAATTTCTTCTCTTGCCTCTTCGTTATCCTGTATTTCCTTTTCAGTTCTATCAGGATACCAGTCTTCTTTTAGAGCATAGCATAGTTTTGGAATAAAGGTTGCTCCGGTTGCTTTAAGAAGATTCCTAACTTCTGACGCTACCTGATCGTATTTTCTAGTATATTCGGTTTTCTTTTTAAAAATATCTTTAGCGATCTTTAGTAATTTTTCTATCATTTTTCTAATCTTACCTCTTTACCTTTTACCTTAAGAACTGCTTTTGCGTCTCCGATTATTATTATAACCGCTACGACCTGCGAGTATATCGCGTTCGTATCTTTCGAGACTTTTCTGAACTCTTCGGGGATTCTTTGCTAGATCCGTAAGCCTGTTAATCTTCTCAGTCCATCCATCCCGTGGTGCTTCCGATCTTATTGCTGCGCTTCCTGCTACTTCACCATATCCGTATTGAATCCTACACTGGCAGAATCTTCTACCCTTTAGGTCTTGTTGCTTATGCGGATGACTTATAATTTCCGCGTCAGGCCACATATCTTGATTTAGATTAATAACTCTAAATCTTCGCTTCATTATATTTTGTGCCTGTAATTTATTTGCAGACCAAAACATAGGTTCGGCTGAGGCTGAGTGCTCCTTAAGCGAATATTTTCCATGTGTTCGTATTACAATAATTAAGTCTATTTCTTGCTGATAAAGTCGTCGTTGTCTACCATTTGGTTGACGGGGGTCGACCGGACTCGTTGCCTGCTCTAATTTTCTACGTTCGGTATTTATTGCCCTGACGTTCCGCTCCGAAAATTGCGGTCTAATAGGATAGCCTACTAAGGACATTTATCTTTTCTTTCCTCCTGTTCCTGTTCCTGTTCCTGTTCCTCCTGCTCTACGGCTTTCTAAGTAAGGTTCTAGAGCCCTTAATACAAAACGGCTTCTAGTAACGTCACCGCGTTCGTGGTCTAATTCCTGTATCATTTCGACCGGTAATGATACGTTTATCGTCTTTTTCATTTTTGGTAAGAAGAGTATAATTAAGTATTTAATTTAAACCTTCACTCGGACCTGATTGCGTATTATTATTAATATTAATTATATTAATTATTAAGATTAAGAAAGATACTTACGTTTTAGCCGGTTAAGTGCGTTTTTAATATCGAGTAGTGCGTGATATGTAGTAGTATCTATCTTATCATCGGTAGTCTTTGCTATATTATTCCACTCGTCGATTTCATGTTGTAGATAGGAGTCTAGGTCTCGTATTAATTTTTGATAAGATCCCGTATCCTCAATAGGCATCCGTTACGCTATTACGTTAGGAGAAAATAAAGTACTATTTTATTTTTATTTATCATCCTGGCTATGTTCGTTATATTTATGGTCCTTAAGATCTCGAATCTTTCCGATAATTTCTTTTTCGCATATCGGGCAGATAAAATGTCGCGCTATTCCCTTAAATCTTCCTAGAGACGAATGCTTAACATTCTGATGGAATTTAAAACTCTGTCCTCGTATCCTGCAATGATCATTACAATATCTTCGAGTATCCCATAACTTACCTCCATGATTCTTTAACTTTCTCCTTACGATTATTTCGCCACAATTAAGACATTTCCTAAATTGTTTAGGGTCAAGTTCTTCCGCCAAAAGATGGCTTATTTAATAATTCTAAGATTTAAGATATGATGTCAGAAATTATAGTCCTAGTAGTATTACTATTAGCCACGACGTTTAATCCTAACTTCTCGGCAATCCATAGATCGTCCATTCCTAGAATATCGTAAGGGTCAAAGTGATAGAGTCTTATATTAAGAGCCTCTAAAATCTGCGCGTGTTTTATCTTCGTCTTACCGATATTAATTTTAGAGGAACGGTGATAGTCGCCGTCAATCTCTATAAGTTTAACGAGGTTAAAACTTAAGCCTGCGGGTCGATACGCCGGATATAATTTTGTAGCAAAGATATCTATCTTGTATTCCTTACTTCTATCTAGCGGTGGAAATATTTCTGGAATTCTATAGCCTTCGTCGTCTTGACCAAAGTCATAGGAAAAGCCCCAGGACTTTAGTACGTTAGCCGTCTTTAATCTAGCGAATTTATGAGTATCGGGTTCACCTGTTTTCCAGTCTGACTTTCTCTGGATAGGATGCCATTTAGCCTTAGGTTTAGGTTGACCTCTTCGGTTAAAGTGTCTAGTCATTATCTATTATTACCGTTACCGTAATGCTTCTAGGATTTTCTTCTGCTCTTTAAGATAACTGATTGCCTTAAGTATCATAGTAATCCTCTCTCTATCGCCTAATTCCGATATCTCGTCAATAAAGTAGCGTTGAAGTATATCATATTCGTCTTTATCTGGCTCCTCTCTTAACATATAGACCTTACATTCCTCACAAAGTAGGGAATCGTTTAGGCATCGTTGTTTACATCGGAAGCAGGCTTTATTATCTCTCGTCAAAGATTCTCCTTATATCTTCGGGAAGATGTTCCCTGTGTGCTATTACTCTCTTCATCTCAAAGACTTTCGGGTCAACCTTTCTAAATCCAATCCTATGACTCCAATTCCTAGCGGGGTCGATAAGACTAGGGCGAAGGAAATGCGCGTGCCTGGCTACTACTACGACTTGATCGTTTGTCTTTAGGTCTACCCATAACCCCTGATGAGATAAATGTCCACATTCCGGACATTTAGTAATAGACCGGCCACACATCTGCGTGCAGGCTCGTCGCCAGTCAGTCGGTCTTAATTTATCGCTCCATCCTGAACCTAGAGTCATTTTACTGATTCTCGACTCCGAATTGAGTAATCTGGTTACCGTTTATAGTAACTACTATTTTCTTAGGATGCTTTCGCATAAGGAAGCCCATTGCTGTTATTAGTCTATCGTCAGTCGTTGATGCAAAGTTACTTTGCATTTCCTCGCTAGCCTTCTTAAATCCCTTATCCTCTGTAATCTTTTTTAACGCATCTTTTAATTCCTTATTTTCTCCTCTTACAAAGATCATATCCTGATCAAGGCTCCGGTATCGTTCCGCTAGTTTGTTATGTTGTAGGAGTAGATCATCGTATGTTTTCTTTGATATTAGCATCTCGGATTCCGGATCGTCGTCGTCTTCGTAACTCATAAGATTAATTCGACTCCTCGAAATTTTTCTGCTCTATTGCAGATGTGAGATTTTCTATCGAAGTCTTTAGATTATTAATCACAGTTATTAGTTCGTTAAACTTTTGATCTCGCTTATCTGCCATATCTTGAATTCTCTTATTCCGCTCTTCGTCGTTCTGCTTTTTCTGTTCCTGTCTATATTCGCTCTTTGCCTTCCTCGATTCGTTCTGCCATATAGTAGATCCGTATTGCTCCGAGGTCGTCATCTTATAGCGGTGCTTACCGTTATCATATTCGTCCTTAGTCGTTCCGTCTATATTACGAAAATTATTAACTAACTCGATAGCAAGCGGATCCTGATCGTTTGCGGATACCTGTATATCATTCCAGTGCTCGTAATAAGAGCCAGTCCGCTCCGACTTATGCTCTGTAAATAATTTGTACTTACCCGTCATTCTTCTTTAAACTCCACTATTACGTATTTCTTTGACTTTGCTATCGGCCTGACATCTTCTAGGTATGCTTTAGGGACATAGATAATAGCCCTGCCTCCCATTATTGAAACTCTGGCTTTAAACTTCATTAGAGGTTATTCAAATAGAATAACTATAAATACTTTTATTCATATTGAATATACTAGAAATGAGTTTAGATAAAACTGAACGGATAGCCTTGGTAGAGACAAGGCGTATCCACAAGTTCAGAGGACAAGATATGTGGTTAGTAGAATCGGACAAGATCGATAAAAAGTTTTATCATACTAATATGAGAACTTGCGAGTGTCCTTACTTTAAGTATCGAGGCGGTCCGTGTAAGCATCAAGGTTACGTAATGGAAAAAGAGGCTAAGAAATGTATTTGATAAATAGGATTAAGATATTATCGCTTCTCCTAGTAGTAATATCAACGATAGTACTATATTCTCAGATAGTATACGGACAAGACGAGACGGCGGACCAACAGCAAGATGAACGTCTAGGCTATCTTGAGCAGAACCAGACTCAGATACGGGATTTATTAAATGCCTTAAATGAAAATTTTACAAGGCAAGTAAATAGAACCCTAGGTTAGAGGTGTTAAAAATATAGCCCTAAAACTATATTTTTCTAAGTCTACTATACGTAGCCCTCGATTCTCCAGGGCGCATCCTTTGCGATATCCTGTGTAAAAGTCGATCCGTTTAATGAGGTTATCCAGCATGTATTTGCCCCATCTAGCGTATCTACTCCGGCGAATCTAGCGGCAATACAATTTGAAGCCGTAGTTCCGCTAGTCGAGTACGATAGTACATACGCTTTGCCTCTAGTCCCTCCGATTCTCTGATCTTCGGCAGCGGAAGTAAATGTAAGGCTCGTATCCGCTCCCGATATTAAGGTCGCAACGTCTACGTTTAGACCAAATTGTCTCTTAAAAGTTCCCGCTCCTGTTGACTCGTTAACATCGTAGACTAGTAAGTTTAGCGGTCCGGTAGGTGTTCCTATCTTCTTTACGATAACCGTTATCTCTTTTGGTAACATATTATTTAGTAGAGACGCGGACCGGAACATAATACCCGCTCTTATAAAGCCACCATTGGCGTGCATATTACTATAGGCTGCGGGTGTCGTCGGCGATACATTCCATAGTTCGGAATAAGGTAGCGGTGTTACTTCCCCGCTTACGTCGCAAGATTCCCCTGCGTTCTGCGCTACGTGAAACATATCTGTAAACTGTTTTGATATTGTAACCTGCGCTACAGGAGGCGGTGGCACTTCTCCTCCGCCGGTAGGAGGCGGTCCGGAAGGGTCAGGGGGCATACCTGGATCTATTTCTCTTACCGAAAAGTCTCCAAACGTCGGTTCGTTTTGCTGTACTCCGGCGTGTGCATATCTAGCCAGAGGCCCACCATACGTTAAAGTAGACCTGGGATTAAGGGCGCAGGTTGGGAATGCTCCGGTTTCATCGGTTCCGATATTAGAACCGGTATCTGTAAATTCCTCTATCTTTGTCCAGACGTTATTATTTAGTTTATCAATCCAGTGCTCTAGTTTTACACGCGGACCGTCAAACTGAGGTCGACCTTGCGCGTCGATATTATAGCACATAAATTTATCACCGGTCCACTTATCCTCCATATTACCGGTTCCGGCGAGTACAGAACCAGACGTGCACTGGAAATAAGATGAAGAGTGTATCTGCTTCCAGAATGTTACCAGACCGGTAGCCCACTCTAGGTGACTCATGTATCCGCATACCCTGCAATCGTTTGCGGTAAATGAGTGGCCGGTTCTTAAGGCAAGGTTATGTCTACTATCGGCGTCTACTACGGTCGGGAATTGATAAATCGTTATCTCGCAGTTTCTAAAGTCGACGGTATCCTCCATATAGCCTCTATTCTTTGCAACGGTATGGTCCGGAGTCTCTAGATTATTATAGCCCGCGCTTGTCGCAAAGGCAACCCAGACTATTGTATTATGTCCGTGAGATATCGAAAAGGCTTTTGTATTTCCGACGGTAAAACTCCAAGTTGCAGTCGCACCCGATCCTAACCTTACAAAGATATCTGTCTGGTTATGGGTTTGTAAGTAATGCTGCTGTCCTCCGGTCTTTGTAGGGTAAATCATTTTTACCCCGAGAATATCGTCTACCAATTAAACCGATCACTACAGTTTAGACATTTTCTTATAGAAAAGGTATCGACTAGATCGCATTTACATTCAAAGATTATTCCGCAGCCGCTACACTGATGTAAATGGGATTTTTCAAATTGCCCTAGCACTTCCGAAATTCATAACCGTCTTTGCTCCTACGTTATCGATCCTGTGGAATAACTTTTGGAAGTTTCCCTTCGCAAAAGTAGTCTGCGGTTTATTTTCCCATGTTCCGTCGTCTTTTGCACTAAACCATAACTTCCAGTTATTTTTCGGCTTACCCGTCGCATCTAGCGGATCCATATCTACGTAGACGTCTATCTTTACATTTTTCCCGCTATCGACTATCTGGAAAATTCCTTTACACCCAAAAGTCTTATTACTTATAGGTCCAAGACTTTTCGGCATTCCTGGCTCTATCTTAGCCTGCTTATCAAAGTTCGGAGTCTTAGGATGTCTCGGAGTTTCCTTTGACATATGAACCGTTCCTACAGAACTTATGCCGAAGGAATAGCATTGGCCTTCGCCCGATGGATCGCTACCGGAATGGTTTAGACTTCCTACCTTAAACGAAAAGTCGTCAGGATTTTGAAAATCGATTTTCCCGATAAAAGTGTATTCTCCCTGCATAAATTCTACGCCGTCTAACCAAAAAGTGTCCCTTGGGATTTTGCCAAGTTCTGGCTTTGATGCCATCCCGTGGCTTGATCTCTTGTACTCGTAATCTTTAGTGTAATATTCCTTAGTACCTGACTTAGTAGGGAAGAACATTAAGACGCCTTCCTTATCTAACTCGCCGGAAGGTGCTGGCCCTGGCTCCGGTCCTGGCTCCGGTTCGGGTTCCGGATTCTGTTCGAGCCATTGATAATACTCGATATAATAATCTGCGTTCTCTTTAGTGGTAAAGTCAGTTGCTACGTTTTTATCGGAGTTGTCGACCACCTTAAACATCTCGGGCTTATCTTTCATAGATGTAGATTTCCAACTCTTCGGATCTTGGTTTGCACCCCATCCGCCTTCCTTGATAAAACCCTCAGACGGGGGTTCCATTGGCTCCGGCGGTTTAGGCTCGCCGCCTCCCTCTTCCTCCCAAGGGTCTTTGCCTGGAATAGTAGCGTAAAAATCCTTTGCTAATGTTGCAAGGTTCTCGTCTGACTTAACCCATTCTTCTGGTGATGACATTATATTATTATCCTAAAGTGAATAGATAGAATGGTTCGATTTAGGAACCATTCTTTAAGGCGGTAAAGTCTTCTTCATACTAAAACTATCTATCTGTACATTTGCCGGCGTATAATACGAAGCCTGAAACTCTGATCCGAAATTATTAAACTGTAGGTGCAGATATCCTTTCTCCGTAGTACTCTGCTTTTTCGTATAGTAATTAGGCGGAGTTGTTCCGGCGATATGACTCTGTCCTGCGGTTCCTATATTTACGAAAAGTGATCCGCCTCCCTCGAAGCCTACGCTAAACCACTCGTAGTTAGGAGTCTGTAAGTCGTGTTGAGATAAAGCCGGATTATTAGGCTGGGTTGTGAAATATTTTAGAACACCCTGTCTTTCATATCTTGGAGCAGAGCCAGATATCACAAGATGAACGCTTCTCTGCATAAACAGTTGATGGTAGGTATCACGGAAGGTGGTGTTAGTTCCCCGCGTCGCAGATGATGGTGATAGATACATTGCGTCATTTGCAACTACAAATATCCAGTCTACTCCGGCAGTATTTCTTGCCGTCGCTAGTGTAGATGATACCCAGTCGTATTGAGCGTTTGATGTATTATCGTAATCGTTCTCGTAGTCCATAACTAGAATGTAGATATTGTATAGTTTCACTGCATAGAATCTAGAAGATAGGCCGAATGATGTTTGTATTGCATTTCTCTTCGTAGAGGTAGCGTGTTCTAGTCTGCCGAAAGAATATTTTGTAATTGGTTTCTGACCTGCTGATGTGATATTATTAAGCCAGCAATCCGGATTAGTAGAGTCCGGCGTATTACCAACCGTAAAGATAAGTTGCGATCCCCTACTCCCTATCTTACTGATAACGTTAGCCGTATCGGTTGCACAGTTTCCAAATCCGTAAAACGATATACCGAAACTCTCGGGGATATTTGCATCTGCATCTAGATTATAGGCTTCGATCTGAATCTTATAATGTGAGAATACTGAGGGCTGGGTTCCGACAGGGACAACCATCCGCATCCACATAGCAGCATGTTCGTCCGCTGCTACTTCCTTCTCAAGCGCAACGCCGTTAGTCCTATCGACAGGCGAGACTTTGAAAGTCACGCCTGACGGTAGTGTAGTCTCGCTTGCAATCGTCTGTTCGACCGAAGTCTTACTTATTGCAGACGTTCCTCTGCCTATAGACATTACTATACTATTGTTAGTTACCGGAACCGAGAAATACATCACCACATTTTTTAGCGGTTTAGAAGCATGTTTGTTATAGAAATACCAGCAACGAAATAAAGTGACTCCGAGTTCCGCCTCTGCTGTTAATACCTGTCTAAATAAATTGTGAACTGTTGCGTCTGATATCTCGGTAGTCTGCATTGCTCCTCCGAGACCATTTCCACCGGTTCCGGATTTTCTCCTTGAAAAGTCATTTGCGGTTGGGTTGGCTGACATTTGCTATTATCCCCTCGCACAGTTTTTAATAGTTAGAATTACGAGCCGCCACCGTTAATCGATACCGGTTCCTTTGATACTTCGTTTTCCCACCAGCGTTTTACAGAATTCTTGCCAACACCTGCATACTGATAATGTGGTTCTACGCTCTTTGAGGATATCGCTCTTACCTCTTCCTGTGCATGCTCTTCCTCGCCTCCGCCTTCGGTTACCTGAATAATATTATATTCGTAGAAAGTTATTCCTGTAAATTCATCCTTAAACGGTTTTCCTTTCTCTAACTTTTTCGGTACCGCAAAAGTTTCCTTATCCTTTTTCTGGGTTCTCTCTAGATGTGCGTTTACCAGATCGAGTTGCTCGGCTGATAGGTATTGTTTTCTAGGGTTAACCGGTCCGCTTCTTAAAAAGTCAAGTTCACCGCGATTATAATCTAGTTCGGGGTTAAGGTCAATAGTTTCTATCTTTATCCAGGGATGTTCTACCATCCCCTTATAATGTCCCTTTATCGCATCCTGCACTACGACTAATTTTGCTAGTTCGGCTTCGATATCTTTACCCGTCTTCTTACAAGCCGGATCAGGATTATTAGGTGTACAGTACCATACACTATTTACTTCGGGATCATCCCAGGGATGCCTAGGAAAGAAAATAATTTCTACACCAGGTGGTTGTTTACAAAGTTCGCCGTTTCTCACAAAGCCTGTTGTCGCGTATGCGTCTATTTCTTCCCTTGACATTCTAAGCCTGACGTGAAAAACGTCCTTTGGAGAGACGCCTTGCATCTTAGAAGTTCACCCAGGCTGGGTCACCGATTCTACCGTATATAGCCATTGCAAAGATTCCGAATTGTTTTAAAGTTAAGTTAGTTGTTCTTATCGAAGACTGACATACATCATCTTCCTGTACACCGCCTGTAGATGGAATATTTGATGTTTTAGGGGTTGTAGTTCCTAGATGATGTTTTGTAATAACTGACGTTCCTGGCGTTAGAATTTGAGAGATTCCTGTTCTACCTAGATCAGAAGTTGGTCCTACTACTCCGGTCGTTGTCTTCGTCCTAGTTACGCCGTTAGACGTAACGACTTGAATACTTGTGCCGTCGCCACTACAGATTTCTACTCCCATCTTTGTCGTAACATTTGCCGCCTCGTTAGATCCCTCCATACCAATTCCGGTTCTCCATAAGACGTCTGCGTTATGAGTTGCAGACATCTTGATAAAGTAGGCTATCGGAAAAGCCCATGATAGATTAAGCCCTCCTATCTGTGCATTAGCGTAGGAATCAACGGCGGCTGTTGTGTTTAATCTCACAAACATAAATGATCCACCCTGTCTATCTTCCATTCCTGTTGCAATAGCGGCAGTTCCCTCGTAAGCGAAGGCTCCAGTTCTCGGTGAATGTAAATTTATCTGATATGTAAATTTAGCATTACCCACTAAAGCCTCGTATAGAAGCCCTCCATCTTCCTCGGTATCTGACGCATGCGTATGTTTATGAAAGAATGGGAACCATGTAGTTTGTAATTCGTTACGATAATAACAGATATCTTTTGTAAAGCCCGAACCTGTCGCCGTACATTTAGCAAAGTTATGTTCCTCGGATATCGGAAGCGCGGCAATCTGCGCTCCTGTTCCTACGAACCACGACTTGGCATTTGCCTTAACAGGTGCAACATTTTCTAGCGGTCCGTAGACCGATCCTATCGTTACCATTCTATAATTAAGGGAAGGTTAATTATTTGCCTTAAGGGAAGCAATCGATTCGCTTAAGCGTTAAATGTCCAGTAACCGAATACGGCGACTTGCCCTAGAGGAATATTTCCGATTGTATATTTGTTAGTTTGAAGGTTTGTTGATTCGGCTTGTGTTAACTGACCTACATAAATACGGAAGTCAGCAAATTCGTTTATCCCAAATCCGGTATAACTTCCTAGCGTAGTATCATACCTCCCTGCATTTATTAGAAGATCCTTCGTGTGAGTGCTCGGGGATGCAGGCCACTCCGAGGCGTTCGGATTCGACGATTGACCTTGAACTACTCCGTTCTTTCTAACTATAATCGTATTCGTAGCGTAGATGTAAATTATATCTACACGATACCAGATATTGTCACTATTTGTAGTTGGAACCGGCGGACCGCCTGCTGGAATCCCAGTAGTTGAATAATCGGCTGGGTGATAGTCTAGGGGATTATAATCAAACGAGGCAGAGAGAATCGAGAGGAAGCCGGCTATCCTAGTTTTTACATCCGTCCCATTTTCTCTAAATATAATATTTAGGTGACCGTTTTCATCGATATCGGCGGCGTATCCGTAAGACGCAGTATTATCGTCTATCTTATAGTATAGTTTCCTCCGGAATGATGATGTGCCTTGAATCTCCGGAAATATCTGCATCGGTCTTATTAGCATCGAGATACAGAATGCGTCGTAGCCGGTTATCGTTCCGTCGTTATAGGACTTTAAGCGGATATTCGGATTATCGACGACGGAGGTATACTGGTTAAGTGAGTCCGTCGTATTCGGGTTAGCCCACTGACTATTGTACGTTAACGCTATCTGTCCGCCTACTAGACCTTCATCGTAGGTGGGATCGGTTATCGAGGTAGGATAGATATATCCATGATTTTCTATTTCGCTATCCCATAGCGAGTAATCAATCTGTCCTTCGGCTGCGGCATTAAATTTAACCCAGAGCCTCATTCTCTTTCTATCGGGTTCGACTGGTAGAAAATACGCTCTGCCTACCGGTCTAGTCTTTGCAAAGATCGGTAAATCTCTTATCTCTATTATCGAGTGAAATATTTTACCTATAGTTTTCATATCGACAGTCTCCGGAGTATTTTCCTGAGCATCCCTTAGTATCTGATCTTGCACTATTTTGTTTAGAAAATTTGATAAGGGGTCTGTAGATATAGAGCGAAGGTTACGCCAGGAACTCATTGCTATTTACTTACTCACGACGTAAAGCGAATGTGCAGTGGAAGGTCTATCTTGGTTAATTGTATGGTTAAGTCTCTTAGACGCATTCTCTATTACGGAACGCCATACCATTTTACTAACATCGGAAGTAGGTGCAGTCATTCCCCCAAATTCCGAGAATAAATTAGTTAGAATTCCTTCTGGATATAATGTGCCCGAGGATATAATATTCTGGTTAGCGACATAGTAGTCTACAGGGTTTCTAAATATCTCGTCGACTAGAGCCTTCTGGTCCGCCTCTACTTTATGCGTGCCGATTCCTAGAGCGATCCAGCGCGGATAGTCGGCTGCCTGACCGGTCATATACATTGCGCTTCGCGCTAGTCCCTGCGCGGTTAGTTTATTCTTTACAATAGTTAGTTGTTGGGGCTCGAACTTCTCGTTAGAATCAAACCAGTAGATTGTCTGGTCGTTATGACTTCTCTCTAGAGCGTTTTCATACCAGTCTACAAAGGCGGTCATTACTCTAGTGTAATAACTAATATGAAAATCTACGGCTTTCTTATCAGTTGTTGATAAAGTTTGTACTCCTAACTGATCTTTTAGCAAAGTTTTACGAAGTAGTAAGAGATACCGATCCCACTTTCTAAGACGGGAGTATACTTTCTTAATTTTTCGCCAGTCGCTTCTATCCCATATACAGGCTCTCTCTTTATTGATTATATTATAATTTGAAATTAGTTCGGCGTGCGTAAGCGTTCGGTTGATAAGAGTTTTAGGAGGCATAAGGGAAGCAATTACGAGGCGGATGAGGTCATGCGTTCAAATCGCATCTACTGGATTCGACAATCGCCAGTAGTGGTGTAGCCTGGATGCACACCCGCCTGCCGATTAATAGTCTGTCGTATAGTCAAGGGCATTTTGAAATCCCATAGCAGTCATTCTACAGGTATTAGTTCCTAGTCCGTATTCGGCTGCGTTTAATTCGTACGTTACTTCCTGAGCGATTGCGTAGGCGTCAACTTCGTTTACTCCGGTAATTCCCAAGACCTGATCTCTAACAGATATCGGTCGCCCTGGTCTTAGCGGTCTGGTAGGAATAGTTACCTGCGGGAAATTATAGATTAATCTCTTCTTTGCTGCGAATAGGAGGATGGCACTCATATATTCTCCTAGTTCCCTCTGAGAACCGCCAGGTAACTCCACTCTAGCGTCGACCTGTCCCCATCTTTCCTGCGATAAGGGGTCACCCATTTCTAACACAATTACCTTGCCTGGATCAGATACGGCGTAGGAATATGTTGGACCTGATGCGGAGAATATCCAGTTACCGCCGGTATGGTTATTTGATACAGGTGACTCGGTTCCGGTTATATCGTCGACTTGAACTAGACGAACTGCTGAGCGTGTGCCTGGATTAGTCTTGCTGCTATTGTCGTTCCAGACTCTAATAGTATGCTCCTCCTCTATTCCCTTTCTCATAAATAAAATCCAGTATTTTTGCCCTGGCGATAAAGTAACGTTTCGGTTAGCCGGTGGCGGTGCGATTACAGTTGGTGAAAAGTCTATATCATTTACCGGTATAAAAAACTCGGTTATGAGCCCACCTAAAGGTAAACCCCCGACGTCTGCTACAATTCTAATCCTTACCTTTGCGTCTGTCGGACTCTCGATATTTGCATTACATCCGTTACCTACCCTCGATAATACAAATGCGATATAATGTAAGGCGGATACCGTCGGAATAAATTGCTGGCCTATATCGGTCTTAACTAAGGAGGTCCAGTTACTTTGTTCGGACTCTACTATGTTAAGTGTCTCTATATTTCTAGTAACTCCGGCGAGGTAATTAGCAAATCCATCTGATGGCGACGTGCTTCCTCTTCTCGTATAAGGCTGGATAATATACGCGGAGTTATACGCCAGGTCTTGATAGTCCGCAGCGAGACTATAATCAAAATAATCCCGAACATAGGTAACATCTTCGTCTATTTTCGGAAAGTGGAATTGCACAGTATTATTCTCGTCGACGTAGACGTCTGCTCCTACTAAATCCGCGATATGTGATAGTACCTGCGAAGCGTATACTATCGGAAAGTCGAGGTGCGGAATAATTAGGGTAATCATCTCAGAGAGTCCTTCTAGATTAAAATTGCCTCTCTGCTGTAGTGTCTGGTGTCCTCCGCCGGATACGGGAAGTAGAAGTTCATCCTCGAATAATCTCCTTAGAATTCTCCACGCTACGTATTTCTGATCTGATGCGAAAGCGGTTGATAGTATATCTTCCCTCTTTGCGGTCTGTCTTAAATTTATTAGAACGTTATTTGTAATCGAAAGCGTTCCTAATCCTGTGAAAAGATATTGATGATTTTGTAATCTGCCTCTGCTATCCTCTACGCTATTACAGTAGCCGTAAAACATATTTACAATTCGTGATTCGTAACCTTTCCTCCCTCCCTGAATTATCCAGATAGTTCCGTTATCGAGTTTATCCCTATCTACTACTCTATCGATTGTATCGTCTATTAGAATAGAAAAGGCTCCGGCTTGATTTACTCCCTGAGTAAATGATAAATTTGTGATTCTAAAGGGATTAGAGGCTACAGGATTAGCCACAAAGGGATCGAATGTCATTAATGTATTCTGATGGTCCGGAGTCTTGACGATAACTCGAAATAGCATATCTTGGACGTATTCTTGAGCCCATGCCTTATCGAGTCCGTAATACGATTGTTCTATCTGTAATTGGCTCATTTCTCTCTCGCTTATCTCCTATCGGATAAACCGGTCCATCTGTGTCCCTGCGTTATTCCTAACTAACTCTTTGATCTTCTCGTTTCCAATATAGATGTGAATATGCTGACAGCCTTCGCCGTGTCCTCCTCCGCCTCTAGGTCCAGGACTCACATCTACCCTCTCGTTAGGGTGAACTGCTAGTGTCATCGCCCTATCTACTACGCCGTGGAATCCTCCTTGCGCTCCTATCATTGGTGGTGCGCTAAGTCCGCCACCACCGACTACTCCACCTCCTCCGCCACCGCCAGGTATTGCGCCGCTTCCTCCACCGCCCGCACTTACTGTGTTTCTAGCATCGCCAGGACCGTACCATTTGTAGGTAATCGGCATCTGGCCCCAAATCTCGGTATTAGAAGGTGCGACGGGGTATCCAGGCTGTTGGCCTCCGCCCATTCCTCCGCCGCTACCCCCACCCCCGCTAGGAGGAGGGAGTCCACCACCGCCGCCACCTGCTCCACCTCCGCCTCCTGTGCCTCCGGTAGCCGGTGGCCATTGACCGCTCCCGATATATTGACCTGGGAGAATCGTTGCCTTTACCCCGTTAATTGTTTGCGATGGTGTAACTCCCTTAGGAATAAGGGAACCGGTATATGCGGGAACGCTAGAAGGTTGCACATTTCTAGGTCCGGTTGCTGCGCCTCCTGTTCCCGCCATTGTATCAAGACGCCTACCCCACTGATCGAATATTTCGGGCGGACCTTTTGCAATCGTATCTTGAAGTTCTCTATTAAATCTCTCCATCATTGCTTCACCCATAAGTCCGCCGAAGGTAGCGGCTCCTGCTGGGAATCCCCTGAATATTTGTGGAACTATCTGATTAAATTGACCTTGCTGGGAATTCATAAATTGTTGATATCCCATAAGGGTTCCGGTTCCCATACTCTGTCCGGCTTTTAATCCCTGATTTACCCAGATCTGTTGCTGGTTATTCATACCCTGCTGGAATCCCTGACTAATCGCCTCCGCCTGCGCTTCGCCGTATTGGATTTGCGGATACATAGAGCCTCCCATCATACCGGCCATTCCAAGATTTGTGCCCTGTCCGCCGCCGGTCCAGGTAAATCTTCCCGCTCCGAAAATTTCTGTATTACTCGGCGCAACCGGATATTGTGCGCCTCCGCCTCCCATCCCTCCTAACTGAGAACCCATCGCACCACCGGTCCAGTTAAAACGACCGGCTCCCCAAAGTTCGGTATTACTCGGCGCAATAGGATAGCCTTGAGGTGCGCCTCCGCCACCTCCTCCGCCCATATCGCCCATACCCTGTTCCATTCCCTGCTGCGTTCCCTCCATCGCTCCCTGCTGGACCGCGTTCTGCATACCGTCGTAACTCTGTTCCATTCCCTGCTGCGTTCCCTGTTGCATCGCCGCCTGAACTTCGCGCTTGTAAGCCTCTTCCTCCGCGTCAGTCTGCCATAGCCCTTGACCGCCATAACCATAATTTTGACCGATTATAGATTGCTGACCGAATCCTCCCTGTGCCTGAATTAATCCGCCACCGGTCCTATTTCCTAACTTATGTTTTGGAATAACAGATACGAACTCAGGTTCACCACCTTCACCTACGATCATCATTGTAGGTTTTGATATCCACTGTGGACCGATACCCTCTGCTCCGAACATCCCTGGCTGAAATGGATTATAACCTCCGCCTGCCGCTGCCGGATTCCAAGGCTGTCCGAAAGTATTACCCCCGTAACTTCCCTGCGCGCCTGGAGATAAATACATCATACCCTGCGAGATAGAATCTATCTGACCTTTTAGAAGTGTAAGTTTTTGAGATGCCATACTAGTATCTACATCGATCTGTGGGGCTAGCGATTGACGGATATTATCGATCTGTTGCTGTGTTGTGTTAACTTTATTCTGCGCCGGTTGTCCGTTAGCGTCGATATCCGGAGCCCTCGACTGTTTAATTAAATCGATAGATTGTTGTGCTATAGAAGCCGCTACCTGTGCCTGCCGAGGATTAGCAGATATTTCGGGAACGTTTGTCTGCTTAATACTGTTAAGGTCTCCGTTAATTGCATCTATAAGATTACCGAAGAGCGTTTCAAGATTCATACTTAATACGTCGACGGAACTTTTAATGCCCTCCATCGCTCCCTCTACTCCGCCTTTTGTAACGCCTGGAAGTTTATCCGCAAAATTTTCTTGATATACGGTAAGCATCTGACCGGCTAGTTCACCTACCGGTCCTTGCATTCCCGAGAACTTTTCTAAAATTCCCTGAACCGCCTGAGCCGCGCCAGGACCGGTCTGTTGCATTGCAAGTTGTAGTTCGTCAAACATCGCGCGAATTTCCGGATGTTCTGCCGCAAAGGGTGCGAGCATTTCTAATACTGCGGAATTCGCAGCGGTAATTGCAGTTTCAAATCCTGAACTCATATTAGCCTGTAGGTTCTGGCCGAATGTCATTCCTGCCATCGTCGCTACTTCTGCAAACTTAGCCTGAAATACGAGTGCGCTTCTCTCTGTCTCGTCAAGAGTAGCGGATACAGCCGGAGGTAATTTATCAAACGCGGCAGCAAAGGGATCGGCCATTGCATCGGCTATAGATTCCCAGTCGACTCCTTCAAAGATATCTTTAATTTTCGGTGCAACGCCTTCCGCGGAATTTACGATTGCCTCATTATTATCTGCAACATTTTGTGCTATCTGAGCGTTAGCGGCTGCGATAGCATCCTGCGCCGTTCGTAACGTTTCACCGCTAAAGACTCCTTGCCATGCAGATTTAAGATCGTTAAATAATGGCTCCGCCGCCGATACGAGTCCACGCCACGATTCTAATACCATATCCATAAACTGTTCTACTGCTTCACCGCCCTGCGTATTAGCGAGAATAAACGCCTGATACTCTTCGACCGTTCCCTCCATAAATCCAGGTAGGCCTCCAAATAAGTCCGCCATCCCTTGGAGATTACCCTTAAATGTTTCCGCCTCTACCGATGCATCCCTTGAGGATTGTATCCATGACAGGAAAGCCTCGTCACCTGCTGCTACTGCATTCTGGTAACTTAGTAATTGTCCTTCCTGAGTATTTAGCGACTCGGTTAACTGGTCGATATTTACTCTATGTTCGGCTAGGGATCCTGCTATTTCTAAAATCGCATTAGTAGCATTTTCCTCGGTTCCGACTAATTCGTTCATCTGATTGATATGTTCGATAAGGGCATCGTTAGTATCTCCTAATTTTGTTTTTAGAGTCTCATTTGCTTCCGCCCATTCGTTTGATTTCTCGGTAACGCCCTCGATATTAGTAACATAATCCCCAATAGTACTTCGTCCTGATTCTATTTCCTCCCTAATCATAGTCTGAGATTTAGCGACGTCAGCAGTAGGACTTACCATATTCTGCATAGCCGGAGTAAGTTTGTTAGTTACAGTATCGGAGAGATTCTGGCCCTCGTTAACAGTCTGGACAAACGAAGGTAGCAGACCGTCCATAATTCCCTTTTCTAGTTCTAGTGTATCTTTCTGGAGTTGGATTTGAGCGACTGATAATTGTTCCTCCGCCGTTCTACCGTCTTCGGTAGCATTAGTTAACGATTCCATCCCTCCTTTTATTAAAAGGACGCCTTTACCCAAGTCCTCATACTGACCTTTAGCGAGTTGTGCGCCCTGAGCACTTTCGCCTAGTCTACCGGTAGTAACAAAGACGGTATCGCCTAATCTCTCGTACTCGCCTCTTGCTAACTTGACTCCAGTTTCGACTTCTTTAACCCGTGCGATAGTCTTATCCATTGCCGGTTCTACTCCGAAGACTTTACCGAGAACATCAGCCATTCCGGACCACTTTGATAAATCCCAAGCCTCCTTTGCTTTCTGTGCGGCCTCGACCATCTTACCGGATGCTGCTGCGCTAATCATCTCGATATCCTTCATCGCTAGTAGGAACGTGTTTATGCTCGCCAGTGCTATTGCGAATAGAGGTGCTAAACCTCCTACGACTCCGCCGAAGGAAGTTAGTGTTGTTGTTCCTACCCCTGCGGCTTTATTCATTGATCCTAGTGCGCCTGTAAATCCAGTTACCGCCGGAGTTCCTTTCTGAAATGCGCCGGAGACTCCGCCTAGTTCCGCTAGTAATCCGCCGAGTCCGCCGGCTGCGCCGCCAAGTCCTCCCTTAATACCGCCGAGCGCACCGGAGAAAGTAGACATTAAAGTTCCGGCTTTCATCAGTTCGTTTAATTTCGAGAATCCCTTGATTAGAGGCTCGATAGCCTGAGTTGCCATAAGTCCCGCTATAGGTATAATATCACGCCACGCAAAGCCGGAGTTCCGCGCAGCAAAAGTTTGCGCGTTCTGTGCCTTTTCTAATCTAGCCATAGCGCGTTCGGCTTCGTTACTATTCGGTCCGAAGTCCTTAACGGCTTGATTATACGCAGCCTGCGAATCCGAAACTTTCTTATTCGCTAGATTTAAGGCGTCTTGCATTCCAATAGCCTCGTCGATAGCAGATGTCATAATAACAGTCGATAACGCTACTCCTCCGATTCTACTACCTAACGTCGTCCACTCCTGAACACTTCTACCTACACTAGTAGTCGCACTATTTGCGCTAGCAGATACGCCGCCTAATGCGGTATTAAGCGAAGTTATTCCGCCGGTAGACGAGGCTGCACTGGTTCCCATAGAAGTTAGTGTTGTGCCGTACCTCTGAATTGTGGGGATACCGGCGTTAAATGTTGTATTAAGTCCGGTTACTGCGGTTTGAACATTTTGTAATCCTCCGCCGGTAGAGATAGATTGCATAGATTGTTGGACTCTAGAAGAAAATTGTTGTACGTTTCCGGCAGCGGTATTTAGGGTTCCGGTTAATCCCGTTACGGAGGTCTTTAGTGAATCGATTCCCCGTATACCGGTTTGCGTTGAAGTATTAATTGCGTTAATAGCCGTCGGGAGTTTCTGCAGTGAAGTTGCGGTACTATCTGATGCGGACTTTAGGGAATTTAGGGATGTAGGAAGTTTAGAGATTGAAGATGCGGTTCCGCTTATCTTTGTACCTATACTATCTATAGTTGATGATAGTGACTTTAGTTTAGCCTCGGCTTCTGCGATACCTTCTATCTGTACTCTAATTGTAAGACGTCCAGAATTACCGGCACCGGCTTGACTCATTTCCCTAGACTAGCCCCATTTGACATTACTTATAATCCACTTCTGACCGTTTCTCTGTAAGTCTCTCTCTAATTGTGGTATCTGATCTGACCAGAAATAATTACCCCTTATTCTAGAGGTTCCGTAATTCTGGTATGCGCTATAATGTGCCTCTGATCCGTATTCGCCTTCTGACTCCGGCTTTATTATTTTACTATAAACGTGATCTCGCATATATCCGGTTTTTACTCTAGCCTTTTTCTTCGCTGCCTCGACGGCGGTTTTTAACGATGGTTCTAGGACTTCAGATTTAACATTCTTTTTTAGGTTGTTTATAATATTCCCGATTCCCGTCGAAGTTTCTTTGAAGCCACTGCCCGATACTTTCATTTACTATCTCCTTGGTCTTGCCCTCGGTCTTTTTCTCTCTGCCCTTGTTGCTCTTTTTGCTGTTTTGCTATAGAGTCAACAAAATCTATAATCTGTTTTTCGGCAGCCTGATTATTCTTCGCCTTCTGTTGCATAGGGGTTACTCCTCCCTTCGGCTGGTTATCCCTACTGTATTTCATCATAACTTTAAAGCCCTCCTTTATCTGCTCGTTAATTTCAAATCCGCCGCTAAGATCCTTTAGGTAGAGGTAGACGTTAGGCTCCATAAATACAAAGTCGTTCCACACACGCATCCACCAGATTTCTATTTCGTAGACCGGATCCGGAAGGTTATCAATTTTTGTTCCCGCCATCCATGATTCCAAATTCTTACTTATTGCTGGAATAGGTTTTTTTCGTTAAAGTCCGCCACGTCTAATGCGAGGCCAAAATCTGTTACCGATGCATTCTCAAAGTCTTCCTTACTTATCCGGTAATATCGATTCATTCCGTATTGATACCACTCGTATCTGGCATCCATTAAATCGTTATAGGTCTGCGATTTCCTATCCTGGCGTTCCTGTTCGTATGCTAAGGCTTCCTGAATCTTTGTACGGAGTTCTGAGTTATCTCTAACGGTATTCATTATCTGGGCGATTACCTGAACCTTATTAGAATAGAGATATTCTAGATCGGCGACCTTAGCCCTTAGTCTATTATACTGTCTTTGTTCTCCCATTGTAATTCTATGATATCTAAACGGCTTTGGTTTCCAGATATCGGTTCCGTCGTCTTTCTCTCCAACCTTAATATAGATAGGAACCTCTTGCTTCATAGAATATAATTTAACTAGCGCGTCTTTCTGACCTTGAAGGTACTCGGTCCAGTCTTTTCGCTCTTCCGTAGTTAGTGGCTTAACGTTACTTAATCTTTGAACGCTAGGGACTTCGCCCTGCGTACTAACCTCTTCTAAAATCTTTTCTGTTTCTCTTTCTTTAGATTTAGATTGAAGTTCCGGTTGTTCCGTCGTCATGACCGAATTGGTCCGCACTAGATATTAGGGAACCAATCGACCTTTTTCCTAGTTTTCCTAGTTTTAGTAGACTAGACACTAACGGCGGTAATTGTTGCAGATGCGCTCTTAAAGTTAACCGACTCTGTCTGGTATTCGTTAGAACCGGCGTCCATTGGTCTTCTATATTCTCCAAAGGTTGTGTTACTTAGCGTTAGGTCTATCGGAGTCGGTAGAGTCCTAAATCTAAATGCGAGTGACGATGGTACGAAAGTCTCGTGTAGATCAAATAATTCGTTTCCTGCAACCCATGTCGTAAGTGCTCCGGAGAATCTTCTATTACCTACACCTAATTTAGTAGGCGCGTAATTTCCTAGGGGTTTTAACTCTCTAGGATTTCTATTAATATCTAGAGTCATAACACTAAGGTCTACCGCAGTTCCACCTATTGTGAAAGGCTCTAGGGTTCCTGTTGAGAGATTAGTAATAGGAGTTCCCGTAAGCGGTCCTGGATATATCGGTGATGCTCCGATAATAGCGTCAAGAGCAGCCTGAGTTATCCATTCCGTCATGCTAATTGCTCTAAACGTCATATCGATTGAAATCATCTTACCGATGTTAAAAGTTCCAGAAGCAGGGAAGCATCCCCTGTAAAGTCTATATGATACTATATTGTTAACCCTCTGCTTTTGTAAGATAGATAGACCGTGAGCGGGTGTTCCGGTTCCGGCTTGAAGTTCGGTAAGATAACGACAAAATTCTGTATTATTAATAATATAATAAGTCATGTTAAAGGTCTTCATGTTTGACATGTTTAGGTTAGCGAAAAAGTCCGGAGAACCTACGATTGGGATCTCTAGTTCTTCATGTGTTGATGTTTCGTCTATATTCGAGATAAGCCCAACCGTCTTCCATGTGCCATTAGTCGGAGTTACACCTGGCGTTGTTAACCCTTCCTCTATAAAGTAAGCGTTACTTAGTACATCCTGTGGAGATGTTGGAGTGTAAATTACCAATTCTTAATTGTCGAGATTTCAAAAGCGTCAGAAGAAACAAGAGAAGTATCATTTTTAACTTAACAGATGCTTATGGTCTTGTAAAATATGAGCACTACTTACGGAACCTGGGTTGATAAGCCGTGGGCACGTCGACTCGGTGACGCCGCTGACGAGACCGAATTACCAGATGCAGATATCCCCGATCCTAATGGTAAGAAAGGATTAGATTCGTTATCGTTATCCGCAGAGTCGGATCTCGGTCAGGTCTTACAAAAGTTCGACTGGACTCCTGCTGATCCCGCTTGGCCTTCGATTCAGGAAATTTCTACCTATCTAACCGCTGCTATGATTATCGATTTACTTTATTCTGACGAAGGACATCTTAAGAAGGCGGCTGCTTATCGAGAGCACTCCGGTATGATGATTGATAAGGTTCTAGCATCAATGGGAACTACAGGCGATAATCCCGCTATCTTTGTTTCCTCGTCTAACTATATTACAAAGGGACTATACGACCAGACGCATTCTGATAACTCGGTTCCGGAATATCTAAGTGACTTTTAGAAAATGGCAAAATATGTTTCCGCAAATACCGGCGTTGCTCTACCGAGAGAGCCGCATCTAATATTGCAGGGATGGCTTAAGGATAACTGGCTAACGTCTGCTGATCCCGCTTATCCGGATATTCCGCTAAGAGATCAAATCGGTTGGGGTTATCTATGGGTTGATCAGCAAAGAGCAAATACTAGCGTAACATTACAGACGAGGCATGAGCCCGAGATTCCCTATAATTATTACGGTCCTATGTTAAACGATTATAATCCTAGAATATGGGTAGATATCTACGTTAGAAAATTAGATACAGAGTTTGATAACGGTATTCCTCAATTTCCCCCTAAGCGTCTAACTTCTATGAATAATTATATCAAGGATAAAGTCGACTCAAACTATCTTGAATTAAATTCGCAAGGTATTCACTCTATGCAATATGACGGTTTTGATCCGGTTGCAAATCCCGAGGCGAATATCTTTCACGGAATTATTTACATTAGAATATTATATAGATTAGTTGGAATTCCATAAGATAATAATATAATATAAAATAAGATAAGGTAAAATAAAATAAAAGATTAGATTAGATTAGATTAGTATCGTTTTGGTCCTTTCCTTTCTTCCTCTCTTGTCTCTTTTGCTTCCTGTCTTTCCTGTTTCTCCGAGGCTTTAGATTCCTGTCGGGTCTGTTTCCTCTTCTCTCTTTGTTCGGCTTTCTCCTTCTTTTTCTCTTCTTGCGCTGCTTTTCTCCCCGCTATCTCGGAAGGTGGAACCGGTCCGCCGTCGATATTATCCCGATCTGTACTTTCGTCTATTTCTTCCTGAGTTAGATTCTTCTGTGGTTGGTCGGCTTTCTCTTCGCCGGCTTTAAACGCCCTCGGATTTAGATCCGCGGTATCTGGAGCCTCTGTAATTTCTTTAGCGTCCTCTTCGAGATAAGTAGCGATATGAATATTATTATCAAACGTAGCAGTATAGACTCGCCCTTTTGAGGTTGTGGCTTTGTATGTTGGCCTCTGCCCTACTTCCATAGATTCCTTAACGGGTTCAAACTTTAGCACTTCGCCGGTTACCGGATCTACTGATGTTAATAGATCCTGAGCCTGTAAGACGTTAAGCGGTCCTGTGACGTTTAATGTTACCATTTTATCCTATCCCCTCCTCCTTCTTTTCTTCTGAGAAGAACTATGTTCAGTCTGCTGACTCTCTTCCTCCTCGGCTTCCTCCTCGGCTTCCTCCTCCTCTTCGACTTCGCCCTTATCTGCGTATTCGGTCGTAGTCGTCGTCATACTAGTCCTCGCTCTTTCTCTCGCTATCGTTTCCTCTTTACCCGCAATCGAGGGAGTAAATTCTGGAATCTTAATACTACCGTCTCTTATATCGCCTTTAACTATCTTTGTAATCATAGGTGCAGAATCGGCTTCTAGAATCTCGTCTTCTGTCTTGCCCTGATCTCTTGCGCCTGCGGCTCTCTGTCTCTTATTCTTTTTCTGGATCTCTTTTGCCATATCGTGAATCTTTCGTTTATCTTCCGCCTTAGTAACGACTCCGCCGTTAGTCTGCTGAGTAACCTGTGCCTCGATCATCATTAACTCGGATAGGTCCGCTTCCTGTTGTTTCCTTTTGGCTAATTCTTCCTGAGATATCCTTAGCCCTTCCTTAACTTCTTGAATATTAGACAATTGTATATTCTGCCAATCGAAGGCAGACAAAAATGAAGTATGTTCGTCTTTCTTAGAAGAGTTTGGGACCGATCATTCCAAGATCCTGTATTTCCTTAAGTTCGTGAGTCGTCCTCTTATCTTTATGGTCGACACACCTCCATTCTCTTTTATGATACATATTACCTGATTCGTCCATCTCGTCAAAGTCTTCTATCGATCTTCCTTCATTCATGCATTGAATCTTTCCAGAGAGATGTATATCCTGTCTCTGGCCCATACCGGAATATACTGTAGAATACCACCACTGGCAGAACGGTCTAATTCCGAATATGATTTTTGTATCGACTATCTTTTTTTGATATCTAAATCTTAGGATTTCTTTAATATAATCCTCGATTTCAAAGCAGGTAGATTCTATCCATAGGTCAGGCCATACTTGCTCTATTGGAAAGTCGTTAATACTAAACGCTCTAAGTAAAGCCTTCATAGGCCTCGTAGTCGGATTAATTTCCCAGACCTGATCGTTTACTAATCTTACAAAGAAGGTATGACGTTTATCTGTAGGAGTCATTACCTTAACGTGTTTGTCTCTTAGTAACCATTCCTCTGTTATTTCTGGTTCTACTTCTGGTTCCGGATTAGGTTCCGGATTAGATTTTGATTTTGATTCTGATTCTGATTTAGTTAAACGGCGAGCCATATGTTCGTAGATAATTTAATTGTGAGCGTAGGCTTAAGTATTTACCAAGACTGTCAATCAGTGCGGCGTCTAATCCCTTCAATTCACAAACAAGTAGACTACATAATTGTAGTAGACGGACGTTATCCTGGATTTGGGTATGAAGGATCGTCGGGATTGTCCACTGACGGCACGCGAGAATATCTATTACAGTTCCCGCGTATTCGGCTAATCGATATGCCCAACTCTGGTCAGGTTGCGAAGCGGACACGGTATCTAACGGAGGCTGGTAAGTATAAAACAGATGTTCTAATCGTTCTAGATGCCGACGAGTGGATTGAAGAGAGGAATAAGGGTGGATGGTCTGAATTTAGACGAGACGTTGCGGAAATACTGGACGAAGAAAATCGAGGACTTGGACCTGTTCATAATGTGTTTGGAATATGGGAACGGTATGGGGATCCGGACCAGTTTCAACATAATCCTAGAGTTATACTTAAGCCAGGACAATGTGAGTATTATCACCATCACAACTTTATTAGAAACCGGTCGAAGCGTTACCGTGAGTGGATGGAACCCCCGATCTCGCAAGGGTTGGTGCTAAGAGGGAATAACGATTTACGTAGTAAGA
>Ga0310906_10000016_pt1 | contig 26846 bp, 24 predicted proteins | sample C48D3metaG_FD_203749 | JGI IMG/M metagenome (GOLD analysis project Ga0310906, IMG submission 203749) | Lab incubated soil microbial communities from West Virginia University Organic Research Farm, Morgantown, WV, United States - C48D3 | ecosystem: Environmental > Terrestrial > Soil >...
TAACAACATTATTAATTTTCTCAATAATCGAACTGATTTGGATTTCTTCTATGTATAACAATGAATTTAAAGAAAATAGTATACTAGGTGCATGTTACAATTCAAGTTCTTTGTCCTGTTATTGCCTGGTCATAGATTATGTATAATCAGTAAAACAGTAACAAGGAAATACATGCTGACCGTAATGTTAATTTTAGTTAATAGTATCGAGTGTCCATGCTTGGACCATTATCAACATATCGGTATAAATGACATAAGACCAATCCCCTATTTGATCAAAGTAAATATATAAGTTATGTTCTGGGCCTTGAGTAAATTAGTCAATTATTTTGTTTTTCTTAGAAATTCAACTCAAATGGTGGATTTGACAAGCATGCATATTTGAATTAATAAAACCAGTCAAATATGTGATAATATTAACATACTTAGCATAAGAACTAGAATTGACTTTAAGATAATAGAAAGTAAGCCTAACAAGGACTTTATCATTTTACAAAAAATCGATAATTAATAGAATAGAATTGGTTTAGGTTAATTTGAATATTCGCCAAAGGAGCACTCAAGCCCGCCTCATAGTACCTCGGGACTTTGGTTGTTCAAACCCACATCTAGCACGGTTATTACAGAGATGAAAGTGCAAGATCTGGTACAAAATGAAATTATCCCTGTTATTGGTTCTAATAGTTATAACAGATTTGTTGGATCACTCATTTCATCATTATTTCCTAACTAATCGAACCTTACCAAAAACAATATGGAAGATGGTAATTCGAGTCGCAGATCCCGGGTTCAAATCCCCACTAGAGCATTAGTGATTTTTAAGATAGTCAAATATTAATTCATGTATTCTCAAAGATAAATTTGCAAATTTGATTACCGATATGAAAAATTCCTATTCAGCAATTTATACGATAAGAATTATGCAAAGGCACTAAACCAGAACAGGAATCAAATATTCTCGCTTATTCTAATACAATTTCAGAATGCAAATGCATTACATAATTAGTAAAAAAATTCAAATCTCTAGAAATAGAATATGATTATTACTTGATTGCGACATCACCAAAATTACACTAGTTGTAATCTAGGGATCCCCTTCTATATTTGCCTTAAATTGGCGGCTTCGAAAAAGCGATATGGATTAATTAAATCATTTCTTTCTCTAATCTCGTCTGTCTAGCTAAGGAAACCTTAAATTCGATTAGTTCTGGAGTTGTAAACATAGATAGCAAAACATGATTGTCCAATGGTTCCTTGTTGACCTGAATCTCTTTAGCAATCCTATTGTTTCTGCCAGAACCCACCCTTTTTATGATGGATAATTGAATCCCCAAGTGTGCAAAGTTGAAATTTCCGAAGGGTAGTTTTGAAGTAAGGTATTTACAGTCTTCTGCAAGTCTGATCCTCGATTCCCATTCAGATATCATATCAAAAGTTATTAAGTGTCTAAATATAATTTGGTTTGAAATATCTCTTCCATAATAATCTTAAATAGAATTTGTAAGTGACAAAGAGAATGTGGATAATTTCTAAATTGTAGCCCCAATGCCTCTTTACCGACCTTTGAAAAGGCAGAAAAATTGTATAGTCATGATTTAAAATGTTTCAAATATATTTTTTGATGCGTTTGGTTTACAGGTAACGGCGATTTTTCAAGGATGTATTTAATAAGAATGAGATCATGAGTGCATCTATACTCTACGATAAGCATTCTGATTAAAAGAAATTTGTTAACAGAGCATCTGATGAATATAATATCAAGGGCCAACATTGTAAAGATCTATACAAAGTTGTTCATTTATACCGCAACATCTAGACGGCGATAATCGTATGATCAATTTTAACACGGGGTTTTTTGCTTTTCACAAGATAGTCTAAACCGATCAACAAAACTGTTTAACCACTAGTCTCTCTGGATACAAATTTGACAAGTCTACTATCTCGGGTATTATCTCCTCCCAATCATGATAACTTTAGAAATCTATGGTGATTCAAGCTACCGAGTAGTAACTCATGTGATGAATGTTCTTAGACAAATATTTAATTACATATTTGTCCCTTGGTAAGTAGGTATGAATACTATTATTCATATATATTAAGACCAGTGTTCTCACTGGAAGACAGGTCACCAGAATTACAAGAATTTATGATAGTAGCATTTGGTGGTACATAACAATATGAACCCTGCATAGAGCTTTGTGAACTAGTTATCGATCGATCTTCACCGGTATCACTGCCACTAACATCGAATTCCACGTAGGCATAGGTTAAATTAGCCGGGATAATTGAAAATGAAATCACCAGAAATGTAGCCAAAAATAATAAGCAAATCGGGTTCTTAGATTGAATAATACTCATTAAATATATTATTTCTATGTGCTATATCGCGATTATGTTACATTAAACTGAATTTGTTTTACAATAATTTGTTACTGAGTTAGGGCTGATAATCTCCGTATGTATCTATCTAGAAATCCGGGCTCTACAGCACTATCACATACAAAGCAGATGTCACTATGTCTTGTCGTCATGGTCCCTTCTGTCGCAATTATGAAAAAATAATGAATCCTCATACGTTGGTAATATTATTTCATTAACTCCTCAGGCATAAAAAATTCAATCATCTGGGAATAAGAATAGCAAACAATCTTTGAGATATTGTCTCATTTTCTCTCGTTTTTAAAGTAGTCCTACACTCAGCAAAATTTAAGATTTAGTATGGTTACAGTAAAATTTATTGCTTCATTCAACTTATTGTCCATAATTTTCTTTCCTCTGGACAAAAGTGAAAATGAAAATGAAAATGAAATAATATTGTATTTATTCAGAAGCTGTTCCATTATCTGCCGTGGTGGAGTTAATAGATGAGTAACTACTCAAAACTGTAAAAGAACTCGACTGATATATAGGAGCACTATAAATAGGCTGACCGTAGGTATCAGTTTGTATAGAATAGTTATCTAGTGATGTCAATAACAATAGTATAAGTATCAAGGTAGGAATCATAGTCAAAGAACAAAAGGTCTTTAATTTCATATTATGGATGACACTTGATCCTTTAAAAATTTATTGTGGGGAATTAGACCCTCGAGTCAAACTCAAAAAGGGCTATTAAACCATTAAAGATCAATAGGCAGAATATCGACAGGCAACATAACAATCATAATCTTCAGAAATTATTAAAATCGAGGCCGTCCTAGCCATATTTCTTCCTTTTTGTTACTTCTAAATTAATACCAATATCAAAAGCCAGTAAATGCTTTTCAATCATTTTCGTTTTCATAATAAATTAGTTAATAGTTTAGGGATTAGGATTTTCCATATTCTTCGAACGAAACCAGTTCGTGCATTGTCAACCTATTCTTCTTCTTTGTCTTTCCATCAATTTTCTTTCTTGGATATCCAAATCCCACTACGATCACTGGTTTATAATCAATTGGAATAGAGAAATCTTTCCTAACACGATCCTCTTCTATTCCCGTAAATAGAGCAGAACCGACACCATAGTTCCATGCAGCAAGCTGCATATTCTGTACCACTTTGCCAGCATCTATTAGGTGAAAACGAAAATAAGGATTAGTCAAAACAATTATTGCGAAATTAGCCCCAGAAATCCATTTTCCGCTAGTGCTATCATTGGACAATTTCATCAGGTTATCTTTATTCTGTATGACTATGAATCTCCAAGGTTGAGTATTTAAAGAACTCCCAGTCAGCCTCGCTGATTCCAAAATTTTTAACCTTATCTCTGAAGATACACTATTTTGATCACTAAATTCTCTAACCTCGAGTTTGGTTACTATACAGTCATAAGCATCCATGTTATACCATTTATGACTGATTATATTAATCATTTCAGATAATTCTATAAATCAAAATTTATGAAATATTTACATTCTATTAATGTGAGGATGAATCAAAGTTTTTCAAAAAATATTAATGAAAATTAAATAATTTTGGCCACATTTTTATTTGAACTTAGGATCAAGTTCTAATTGTCTAGGAAATTGAAAATTAGCTTTCTTGAATATGACTGCTTTTATCGACTTTAAGCAGATTTTCGCTATTTATCAGCAAACAATCATGTTTTCCTTAGAGAACACGAAAACTAAATCTGGTTATGACATTTACATACGACTAAAAATATTAGATACACTTCCTAGCAGGTCAAAATATTCATTAATTTTGTCCTTTTCATCAGAGGACTATTCCTTTAGAATATTAGTTGAGGAATGAAATAAACCAATCACAAAAATCAACTTGAAATATTCTCCCTGGCTTCACTGGGGGCAAGGAAAAAAAGAAGCCCAAAGTGTATTCACATAATATCAAATGATCAAACAATTGATTTGGTTTTATGGGTCCTGTTTATAATGAGGATTTACCCATTCAATAAAGCTGGCATAGTTTAAGGAGCGGGCATCCTCAAGATAATCGGGAAGAATCTTGATAAAATCAAATCCATTAATAAGATCGAAACTTAACACGAGGTCGTGCAATTTACAGTCTAGCACATTATGAGCATATTCTAATGGTGATAATTTCTCAGAGTGTTCACAGTAGTTATATAGTCTGCCACCTCCGATCATTCTTTTCAAATTCAGGCCCATTGCAATATCCTTTCTCCCTTGATACAACTTGTGACCTATTCCTCTATGTCTAACTCGAGGATGTGTGGATATATCTGCTCCATAAAGAGTATCACCAGCCGGAAAATGGGTTGTAAGCATTCCATTCCCCGTAATACTCTCCCAAGTATGGTCTGCATAAGTAGGATTTAACTGAACAATTAGACTTGTAGCTGATCCTACAATCTTTTTATCAAGCTCAGCAACAAGTTGACCCCCTGGGAATATTTCAAGGTGGCTCTTTAGTTCGTCAGGATGCCAAATATTACCAATTTTTGCTAAATCAGCAAAAGATTCTTCCTGCAACTTTACAATTTCTGGAATATCAGCTACAGTAGTTGGCCTAATAAGCACTGAATCCGAATCAATTACATAAAATGAACTCATTAATTCACTAAGGATTACCCTAATGATTTAAATTTTTTTTCTATGTTTAAATTGGATATAAGATAATTGCAGAACCATCTGCAAATTCTGCACCTATCTACAAGAAACAAACTATTAGATTGTTACACTCAGAGATCAGGTATGTTAAAAATATTGAGATAAAGTGCATAGGTATCAAATTTCGGCGTTACTACAAAAGTAAATTCAATTTCAAACTCTTACGCCAAGTGAAGAGTCGATGAAAATAAAACCTTCCTATCATATTGGGATTACTACTATGCTAATTCAATACAGCGTTAATCATAGCAGTGGCTTAACAAACAACATAAAAACACAATGTCATGTTTCCCATTCTTCCATCTTCTAATCTGATAACTTCAAATATGCTGGAACGATTTTAGGAGTGACAAGAAAATTAGATCGTTTGTGTTAATCAATCTCTAAGAGGATCTATTAGTAGCATTGGAAAATACTTGTCGCAGATAGTATGACGATGTATTATTATTTATTTGGGCTTTTTTAAGAAATGAAACCACTCATATAAGAAATTAAGTCCTCAAAAGCAGAATGTAATATATACTACTATCGAAATTATTCGTCTTCTATGACATCTAGCCCTTTGTATTGATTGTGTAATAATATCGACTATCGGATTGTAACATTGGCTTAAAAAATAAAAGACATTTCATTAAAAGATTCAAGCTGCTAATTATTATTAACCAAAGTAAACAGCTTTTCTCCTAGATGTTGTATCCTTTAATTTGAAAAGAAGTATTGGATATCACATAGACGTTAAGTGTTAAAAAAACACAGTAGTATATGTTTTTTGAACTATTTATCTAAAGCGAATATTTCAAAATTAATGAAAGAAGCACTACAAATTCTTTTAAGATCCTACGAATAACGTAATTATATTGAAAACAAGCATTAATAAGTTCAGAGCAAATTACTTATGTAGGCTAGGAATTATTATTGAATGAAAGAGACTTTCAGTTAAATCCATTTGTTGAAAGGTTTAATGAATATATTAATAAGATTAATGAGTCCTTATCAAGAGAGATAGAGTCATATTCTTGGTCAGAATTTTATCTTCCGCTTAAGTATGCTTGTCATGGTGGTAAACGAATAAGACCACTGATCTTGACTCTAGCAGCCGAAACTATTAACAATGACAATATAAGCTCCCTAAACTCAAAGTCGAGGGAAAACATTTTTGCCGTTTCTTCGGCAATTGAATTACTTCATACAGAATCAGTTATACATGATGACATAATTGATTCAGATAACATTCGGAGAGGCTTACCTTCGTTCCATGTAAAATATGGATATAACGCAAGTATTCTCACAGCAGATTTCATTTTGGGCATCATATTAAATATTAGTGCTAAAACCAATAATAATCGCGTTACCCATGAGTTATCTACAGCATCAATTAAAATGAGCGAAGGTGAGATGCTTGAGTTACGACTCGTAAAGAACCATAAAATATCTCAAGAGGAATACATCACCGTTATCGAAAATAAAACTGCATCATTGTTTGAGGCTTCTGCTAAAATCGGTGCAATTTTGGCAAATGGGAACGAAGATCAAATCAATGCTCTTGCTAATTTCGGACGCCTTCTGGGTATTGCTTACCAGATCCACGATGATTTGGTTGATTATAACAATGAAGAAAGATTGTTTAATATACTTGTCAAACAAAATGACGAGGATAACATATTTATCGAAATAATGGAGAATACATATCTCAATTACTCCCGCCTCGCCAAAAAAGAACTCGATGGTATAGAATGTAATCATCACTCTAAAAAGATACTTCAGGATCTGACAAATCTTAGTTCATTCTCTTAGGAAGCCTGCTACAGCTTATGACTCTAATATTAGTAACCCGTTATCGAAAACTATTCAAATAACTGGCAATATAAAGAGTTAAATGATTACAGTAAACATTAGACATACAATTTGTTACTAATTAATAAAGACGTTAGAAACCAAACCTAACATAATTCTCTTGAACTCCAGGAGACATTCTCAATGCCGTGCAGTAAATATCTAAAAATTCTTTGACCTCGTTCTAAAGTAGAATGTCTTTAGAATTATACGAGATTAACTAGATTTTGATGTCGACTAGAAAATAGAAATTCACCCCTCTAAAAAAGGTCACCTATTTCAAAACTTTTCTTGCAAAACCTAAGTACGTAGTATGCCCGATCATTCTCATTGATGGACGCGTTTTCCCTTCTCTGGCCTCTATTTTACGGATGAATGTTTCTACACAATCGGAATCGATAAAACCACCATGAAAGAAATGAGTTGCCAAGTTTTCCAATTGATTCATTGTAGGACATATACAAACTACCGAAGCTCCGCTCTTCATAGACGGATAAATAATGTCCAAATAATTCCAGGGATCACCAAGGTCGATAACGACCAAATCAACATCTCGGATTTGACCAATTTTCTCAGGGTCATATATCCCCTGAGTTACGTATGGATCCATGCTAGATTTTTCTAGATTCTTCTTTGCTATGGACATAAAATCCTCATTAACATCAAACGTATAAACGTGACCCTCCGGCATGACAATACTTGCAAGAAAGGTAGAAAGGGCAGCACTTCCCGTGCCTATTTCTAAGACTTTAGAACCATTTCTCAGTCCCGTTCTTGCCGCAATATATCCATAGTCCTTTGGGTATACTATTTGGGTGGTTCTCTGAGATTTCATTACGAAATCATATGTGTTTGGAGGCAAAAGGAAAATTTTTTTATCTTTATTCGTCAGAATATGTGAACCATATTCTAAACCAATCGTTGAACCCGCATCGATAATCCCCAGATGAGTATGCAATTTCTTTTCATTTTCAATCCGTATGAGCCATTTCTTATCACTGTTAAAAAAAAATAAGACTAAAGAGCCTTCTGATATTATCAAGGATTTCTTTTATTTATTTAGGGCTAAATATATATTATTTTAAGATTCCACCAAAGGTTAATCTAATCATTTCTTGCAAATAAAACTAATGAAACGTGAGTTTGTATTTCGCATCTCAAGTAATTTCTTAGGAACCAAATCTTGCCTTTTCCTTTCTGTTTTGGTGATATGTAATATGTCGTTTGCTCTAGCAACTAATGAATCATTGTTTGCCTTAGAAGCAGTACAAACCCAATTGACTGAAGATCAAAACAAATTCCATCACATAATTGGCATAGCTCAAAATAATATGAATATGACGTTGGATAACATTTTTGTGCATGTGATTATCTCGGATAACAATGATACCATATTAGGTAATTATAGCAATCAAGTTGCGGTGCATCCGTTAGGTCCATCGGAAGAAACTCCGTTTGATGTTCTCATATATGATAAGAATCACAACAATCAGGTAAAAAATTATACAGTTGACTTTACTTACAATGGGACAAAAATCACCAAAAAAGCTCTTGAAATACACTCTACGAGTTCCAAATTAGATGCAACTGGATTTTACTATATAAGTGGCAGAATTACCAACAATATGAATAATATTTCCACAAGTACAACCGTAATTGCAGCCTTGTATGATAAAAATAATGATCTAATTGGTATATGGAAAGCCCAGTCAGAACCATACAATATACCCCCATTGTCGACAGCTTCCTTTACAATTCCAGTAACAGATCGCTCACAGGGATTCAATATCTACAATTACACATTGTATTCAAATAATTCGTGAATTTGTTTTTTGAAACGAAACGCTACAACGTAATACGGGAATAGTAAAAAAACAGTTTATTCTGCTCGAGGATTCTTTAATGAGAGCACATATTTCTCTATCTCATTAAATCTTAGAATCGCATTTTCACTTTGCATCACCGGAGCAAATGTCTCGTCATTTTTGATTTTTTGCAAAACTTGAATAACCTCATCTATTGTGACTCCATGTTTAAGATCATAATCTACCTGCTTACAGCAATTTGCTATAGTTCCATACCTTTTGTGCTGGCGTTTTTCCCATATACTAGCAGTTTCTGACAATCCTGTAATAAATTTTTTAATAGTTTTTTCAACATGTTCCAAATGCCATTGCTTCATGGGAAAACTATTTTGGGTCAAAAAAATATCATTATATAGTACATCATACATACATATAAGTGAAACTTGCATTTTTCAGGTTTTGGATATTAACCAATTAAGACCCATGATTGAAGATATAAATTTTAATAAAAGCAGGTGTTTTCCACTTTATCCCCACCCCATCTTAATGATAGAGACCTCAGGTTACAAGAATTTTCTAGTAATTTCAGATATTCATATTGGTCTGGAAGACAAAATAAGAAGAAATGGTATACTAATTGATCCTAGACAAAATATAGATGAATCCATAAAGCTATTGACCAACATTCATTGGGAAACTGGTGTCAATGAATTAATCATCCTTGGCGATTTAAAATCATCCATAAGAATCATAACTAGAACCGAATGGGATAACGTTCCTTATTTTTTGGAATCATTAAACAAATTATTCAATGTCTATCTCATTCCAGGCAACCATGATGGCAACATTAAGCAATTATTACCAGAAAATGTCAATCTAATGCGTTCAAAGGGTATTGAATTTGACAACATTCTTTTAACACATGGTCACACTCTCCCTCGAATTGGAATGAATGTAGAAAAGATTATCGTAGGGCATTTGCATCCGATAATTCAAAAAGAAGGAAGTATATTGCAGGGTAACAAAATTTGGGTAAAAATCAATTTAACCAAAAAAGATTTGTTGGAAAAAAACCACAAACAAAATACTAGAAAGCTAGAAATCATTATCATGCCACATTTCAACAACATTCTAGACTACTATGGTAAGAGAAATAGGAACACATCTGGGACAAGCGGAAAATCTAAATTACCTTTGCTTGATAACATGATAAATAGGTTAAACTGGTCTGTAGAAAAAGCTTTTTTATTTACCATGGATGGATCGATCATTGGTTCGGAAGTGGATTTAGCTGAGCTACTTTACTAGCAATATTAATTAGAAAACACACCTTATTAGTAACTATCCATTGGTCTTACTGTCGGCTCATTGTGCTTAGTCCACTCCAGAGTTTTCACGAATGAAACTGTACTTTCCACAGTGGTGAGAACCGGTACTCCCATTTCTACTGCTTTGCGTCGTATTTGATATTCATCATAAAGCATTCCAACATATTTTTCAATTGTGGATGTAGAAGGTATATTTACAATAAAATTTATTTTCCTTTCTGTAAGTAGCGATAGTATGTTAGGATTTCTTTCGGGCTCGCTAATTTTATAGACTAATTCCACATTTTCGAGTCCAGATTTCTTAAAGTATTCTGCAGTATGTTCAGTTGCCAATATTTTGAAACCTAGTGCAGATATTAGGGAAACGATTGGAAGTAGTTTTTCCTTATTTCTGGTTCCTCCTATTGTAATTAATGCCGCTCCTGCAGTGGGTAACGAGTATCCTGCAGCCAAATATGATTTGGATAGTGCATCATAGAAAGAATTCCCAAAACAAGCAACTTCACCCGTTGACTGCATCTCAACTCCCAATACAATATCAGCTCCCTCCAATTGCATAAAAGAAAATTGCGGTACCTTGATTCCAAAGCCAGATTTCTTGAGCCAATGCTCATTATCGATTGTTTGAAAATCAAAACCGAGAATGGATCTTGCAGCCAATTCAATTAGATTCAAGTCATAGAACTTTGATACAAAAGGCATTGAACGAGATGCCCTGACATTAGCTTCAATCACATAAACTTCATTATCCTTTACCAGATACTGGATGTTTAGTGGACCTTTTACGTTCAATGCTTTACCTATCTTAACTGTGTTTTCAATTATGGTTTCCATAGTTTCCCGATTGAGTCGCCACGGTGGAATGCACATCATAGCATCTCCGGAGTGGATTCCTGCGTTATCAATGTGCTCAATAATGGAACCAATTACAATTTCATTTGTGCCCCCAATTGCATCAACTTCGACTTCAGATGCTTCTTCCAAAAATTTACTTATTACTATTGGATAATCAGGACTTACACTAGAAGCTTCCAAAATGAACTGCTCGAGTTGAGTTTCACTCCAAATAACCTTCATGGCCGCACCACTTAAAACATATGATGGTCTTACTAAAACAGGATAGCCTTCTATATTCGCAAACCTTTTAGATTCTGCCAAATTGGTAAACATTTTCCAAGGTGGCTGTTTTATTCCTAACACATCCAGTAAATGACTAAATTTAGAACGATCCTCTGCATTATCTACGTCTTTGCTGGACGTCCCTAGGATTTGGACATCATGTTTGCTCAGTTTAGAAACTAAATTGTTTGCACTTTGTCCGCCAACGCAAGCTACTAAACCTTTAGGATTCTCTTTTTCATAAATATCCAAAACCCTTTCCAAAGTCAACTCTTCAAAGTATAATCTATCTGGAACGTCATAATCTGTGGAAACCGTTTCCGGATTGCAATTTATGATAGATATATTATTTACCCCATTCTTTCTTAGGCCAAATACCATGTTAACAGTTGCCCAGTCAAATTCAACGCTACTTCCAATCCTGTATGGGCCAGCTCCAAGGACAATTATGGATCTGTCTTTTTTAACATCACCAAATGACAAGTCATCTGACTTGCCGTTGTATGTAACGTATAAATAATTTGTTTTTGCGGGCCATTCAGCGGCCAATGTATCAATTTGCTTTACCACCGGAGTTATCCCGAATTTTTTTCTAAACTCCCTAACTTGATCTTCTTGTAGATTCATACATCGGCCAACTTGTTTATCAGAAAATCCAAGTTTTTTAGATTCTTCAATTAGATGCAAGTCAAATTTTGAATTTTTCAATTCATTCTCTTTGTCAATAACATTCTTAATTTTAATCAGAAACCAAGGATCAATAGATGAGAGTTTGTTTATTCTATCAATACTGAATCCAACCTTTATTGCTTTTACAACGTTGAAAATTATTTCATCGTCTGGATGAATTAATGAGTATTCTATTTTTTCTATAATGGAAGTATCATGATTAGCTTTCGAGTTTTCAATTTGTCGATTTATGGAATTATATTCATTTTCATCCCCCTCATTTGCCACTAACCCGTCCTTGCCGATTTCGCACATCCTAATGGCTTTCTGTATAACTTCTTCGAAATTTTTCCCAATAGCCATTACTTCACCAACAGACTTCATAGCACTTCCCAATTTTCTTTTTACTAACTCAAATTTCCTGAAATCCCAGCGGGGCATTTTAACTACCATATAGTCCAACGCAGGTTCGAAACATGCTGAAGTCACTTTTGTGATCGTGTTTACAAGCTCAGGTAACGTATATCCTAAACCTATTTTTGCTGCCATATATGCCAAGGGATAACCTGTGGCTTTGCTAGCTAGGGCCGAGGATCGTGATAGTCGTGCGTTAATTTCAATAGCGCAATATTCATTAGATAATGGATTCAATCCAAATTGGATATTACATTCGCCATTGATTTTACAATACGTTGTAGCTCTTAGTGCGGCATCTCGCAGCATATGATATTCGTGATTATTCAGTGTTTGTGATGGGGCAACAACAATATTATCCCCAGTGTGAACTTTCATCCCCAAGACATTTTCCATATTGCATATAATCACGTTGTTTCCGACAGAATCCCTCATTACTTCATATTCGATCTGCTTCCATTCACCAACATATCTTTCAATCAGAACCTGATGAACCATACTCAAAGACAAACCTCGTTGAACTATTTCCTGCAAATCATATTCATTGTATGCTACACCACCTCCGCGTCCACCTAGAGTATATGCAACCCTTATTATCACAGGGAAACCAATTTCCTTTGAGACTCTCAGGGCTTCCTCATATGAATAGGCAGTAGCACTTTCTAGAACGGGAACGTTGCTTTTCACCATTGCATCTTTAAATTCCTGTCTATCTTCTGTTAACTTTATACCCTCAACAGACGTATTTAGAACGCTTATACCATATTTCTTAAGAACTTCATTTTCATATAGGTCTACTCCGCAGTTTAATGCAGTTTGTCCACCATAACTTAGCATAATAGAATCAGGTCTTTCTATTTCAATAACCCGCTCAACATAGTTCCTATTTATTGGCAACAAATAGACTTTGTCTGCAAATTTACTATCTGTTTGAATGGTTGCAATGTTTGGATTAATAAGGACACTAGATGTGCCTTCTTCTTTCAAGGCCTTTAAGCATTGAGAACCAGAGTAGTCGAAATGGCGGCCAGATATTTGATCTAGCTTTCGCCTGCTTCTCCGATTTTTATTGCTCCGCTACCTAGTACCAGGACCTTATTTATATTCGGGTTTCGAGGCATTAATTTTCATCACAAGTGACATTTTGACTAAAACTATGAACATTAAGAATTAAATTTATATCTTTTCTATGGTGTCACGATTTTATGTGCCTTTACTAGATCTTTAAACTTATCAAAGACATACAAACAGTCGTCAGGACCAGGTGAGGCTTCGGGATGAAACTGTACTGCTATAATTGGCTTTTCCAAGTGTTTTAAGCCTTCAACTGTCTGATCATCAATATTCTTGAACCATATCTCAAAATCAGTCTTGTCTAGGCTCTCTGACTCGATTCCATATCCATGGTTCTGACTTGTTATTAGCGTATGCTCAGAAAATAGGTCCCGACAGCTTTTATTTTGACCTCTATGTCCAAATTTTAGCTTATGTGTTTTCGCACCCCCTGCCAAAGCGAGAATTTGATTGCCTAAACAAATGCCTAAAGTAGGAATGGATCTTTCGATTAGCTTAGAAGCAGTCTCTATAGTTTCTTTACAAACTATCGGATCCCCAGGACCGTTGCTCAAAACCACACCGGCCGGGTTATGAGCTATTACCTGATCTATTGAGGAGTCCCAAGGCAGCCTCACTACCTGGAATCCAAGTCTTAAAAGGTTTCTTATAATGCTATATTTAGTACCGGTATCAATTAGAACAATTTTTGGAGATAACTCTTTTCCGTAATAGGTAGGCTTACTAATTGAAACCTCGGGCATAAAATTATAAGAATCATAATCAAAACTTTCATCGTCCTGGTTTTCAGACTTATCCATTACAATCCTAGCATTCATGACACCATTAGATCTAATCTTTTTTGTCAATTCTCTGGTATCAACATCACAAACTCCTGGAATTTTCTCTTCAAATAGCCATTGATCTAGAGTCTTCTCACAACACCAGTGACTTGAGACATTTGATAAATTATTAACAATCAAACCTCTTGTTTGAATTCTCTCAGATTCAAAAAATTTAGGCAAGCCAAAATCGTCTAATTCCTGCTGAGATGGAACTCCGTAATTACCAATAGAAGGATAGGTAAAACATAATATTTGACCCCTATATGATGGATCGGTAAGTGTCTCTGTATACCCGACCATACCAGTATTGAATACTATTTCTCCTGACACACTTGTTGGAAAGCCAAATCCTTTGCCTTCAAAAATAGAACCATCATCTAGAATTAGTTTTGCCTTATAATCTATTACTCTGTTTAATAAAGTCGGAATTTTTTTGTCCCTCTCAAACCAAAAATTAAAATCATTTATAAATTTTTGTAAATGATTCTTTAGCAGCTAATCCCCTTGCTATAGTTATATTCTCTATCTCTCCATTTTATCTTTGCATGTTTATCTGAGATCAATATAGACCAAACAAATGAAAGGGATACTACAAAACAACCGACTGGAGTGCCTAAAAAGTAAACCGCATTATGCGTATTGGCTTTTTTTAATTGATAAAAATTTGTCCAATAAATACTCATTATGTTTAGGATTGTAAACGACGCCAAAATACTATAGGACAGATCTTGTTCTGCAAGATGGACATAGTAGGCAACCAAACAATATATGAGAACCAGGAATGGAAAAGACATTAAGAAAAATATCCCAATGGTCATGAGGATTGAGTTCAACCGATCCGTAAAGTATAAAGGAATAATTAATCTTTTCAAAGAATTCCAAAGGGTGTTAAAATCTCGTGCCCAGTAGGCTTCCAATAAGTCTTCACCGCGGAACATTTTTAATTTATATCCTTCTTCCTTCAATTTTTTACCCAAAGCTCCATCCTCAACTATTTCTGATTTGACAATAGCATGAGTCCCAACACTTTCGTAGCATTCTCGGGTAATCACGAAAAAACTCCCAAACAGATATCCAATACTGACATTAGGATCATTAACTCTCATAGGAGAGTATCTAGAAAACATAAAAACTGATAACACAGGTAATACCATTTTTACAATAAAATTTGGGTATTTTAAGTTTGGAACTGCAGTAATAACATCCAACTTTTCTTTGATCAGTGTTCCCAATGAATCCCGAACACTTCTATTTGAATGAATCGTATCAGCGTCGGTAAACATCAGATATTTTCCTTTTGAGTTTTGATATCCGATGTAACAGGGCCAGTTTTTACCGACCCAACCTGACGGCTTTTCACCTGCTTTGAATATTCTAACTCTAGGGTCATTTCTAAAATTCTCCATCAAGTCGAATGTAGAATCGGTTGAATTATCATCCACAAGTAACAACTCATAATTCTTTATGTTTTGATCGAGAAGACTTTGAATGCATTTTTGGATATATTTTTCTTCGTTTCTAGCTGGAACAATCACACTGATCAATTCTCCCTCTAAGGCTAAGTTATCGTTAGAATAAATTTTTGGAGATAATTCAAATGACCTCCTTAATACAAAAAAAAGATAAACCCATATTCCAAACGAGCCAATTATGATTACGGCCAAGAATATGTTAATAATTACGGAGATTTCCACCAATGATTCAACTTTCATTTTGACATATAAATATAACACAATACTATCAGGAAATTAGTAAACATTTTTAAGTAAAACTTTTTATAAGCTTAGATAATGCTTAGAAAAATTAAGATTGATAAACATACCTTTAGTTTATTATTCCTTGTAATTTCCACATTCTTACTTTCTCAAAGTTACAGTGTAGCAATTTCATTCGCCCAAACAGAATCAGTATTAGTTTGCGATTTTGTGCAGTATTGTTCCAATCCTGTTGAATTGAGTACGAGTAACAATGATTCTTCAACTGCTGCCACAGTTACGCCTGAGACTGAAGCTCAAACAACAGCAGAGTCTGAAGCTCAAACAACAGCAGAGTCTGAAGCTCAAACAACAGCAGAGTCTGAAGCTCAAACAGCTCCCGATTCAACAGAACTTTTGCCAGATGTTACCTCAAATATTTCTTTGATAATGACCCCAGATTTACCAGGTAACTTGGCAGAGGAAGTTTCTCAAGACTCCCTTAATCAAGATTTGTTAGCTGCTAATGACACTCAACAGATATCATCAAATGCGACATTGGATAGTCAGTTGGTAGTCCCTGAAAATGCGACCGTAATTACACCGGACGCTCAAATCCCACTTGAAAGCACCACTGAAAACATTTCAATGACTATTCAAGACGATAATGGCACTATCACTGCTGACAGTGGTTCATCTAATCAAAGTGAGATTGCAACTACAATTCCTCCCGATAATGCAACTATGTCTATTGACGACAGCAATATGTCTCAAGTTGCCCCAGTTAATGAGACCATTGATACAACAGCAGGAAATGAGACCATTGATACAACAGCAGGAAATGAGACCATTGATACAACAGCAGGAAATGAGACCATTGATACAACAGCAGGAAATGAGACCATTGATACAACAGCAGGAAATGAGACCATCAGTCCAGCAACCTCGGATGTAAATCAGAGCACTGCAACAAATGAGACCATCAGTCCAGCAACCTCGGATGTAAATCAGAGCACTGCAACAAATGAGACCATCAGTCCAGCAACCTCGGATGTAAATCAACAAAATAGTGGTTCTAATGTCAATGAGGTCCAATCTAATTCAGGTCCAAATTCTGAAAATCAAACTGCTCCACCTTCCTTCTTGGATCCTTTAATTAACCCATTCAAGGAACTTTTTGGAATCAAATAGTATCCAATACATTTTTTTGCTTCGTCGATACAACATGAGCGAAATCAGGAATAAAATATCATTTGATGAATTCAGCAAAGTTGAGCTTAAGGTTGGTAAAATTTTAAGTGCAGAAAATATGCCCGGATATAAGAAGATATTAAGATTAATCGTCGATTTGGGCGGAGAGGAAAGAGAGATTATGTCGGGGCTGGCCAAGCACTACCAACCGGAAGAGATTGTAAACAAGAATGTCATAGTATGCACCAATCTTGAACCTAGGAAGTTTGGAGATCAAGTTTCAGATGGGATGATTCTGGCTGCTTCAAACGAAAATGGGAAACCCATTCTATTAACGGTAGTTGAAGACACGATTCCAGGCTCTCAAATTACATAACCAAACGCTGTTGGATATTTTTTTTGATTGGATTAAATTTTTTTCTTTAATATACAAATTAAGCTAATAATATATTCTCCATAATGAATTTGATTTTAGTATAAGGTTATAATCCGCGATAATATTTGATGAGTTGTGGATACTGATTTCATAGACAATGACGATTGTTCAGATGAATCATTACCAACAGGAAGGATAATTCTTACAAAACATTTGTTTTTACCTTCTGGAAATTTCATGTGGGAAATACAAAGTAGAAAAAATAATTCAAGTTACTATGTTGACCATGGCCTAACATTTTGCTCCTGTAAAGGTTTCTATTATAACTACAACAGAAAAAAATGTTATCATCTGTCTGATGCCCATAAGTATATCCAAAATTCAAATTATACAATCTCTCTTTATGAAGACAAAAATTATAATCAGGTGGTTAAAAGCATGATCCTTGCCATTATTTCTAACTCGTAAGGAATAATATCTTAATTTCAAATATATATTAGATAAGAATTCTATCGATCATGCATGATTACGAGAATATACTAATCGTAGGTTCGGGGGGTAGAGAACATGCTCTGGGTTGGAAGATTTCTCAAAATAATAATGTGAAAAAAGTAGTATATGCAAACGGGAATGGTGGGACTCATCAAAATATTCAGATATTACCTACTGAAATAGACAAACTAGTACAATATGCTAAAGAAAAGGAATTATTTACTGTTGTTGGTCCAGAGGTACCATTATCATTAGGAATAGTCGATACGTTTAATTTTTACGATTTACCCATTTTTGGTCCAACAAAAAGCGCAGCTCGACTAGAAACCAGTAAAGAATTTTCAAAGCAGTTCATGAATCGTCATTCTATTCCAACTAGCGAGTTCAAAGTATTTACTGACGCCGAAAAAGCTATAGATTATGTTGAGAGAATTAACTTTAATGCGGTAATAAAAGCTGATGGACTAGCAGCAGGAAAAGGAGTTTTTGTAAGCAACAATAAAACAGAAGCCATAGATGCGATTGACCAGTTGCTGAATAAGAAAATTTTTGGCCCTGCATCCGAAAAAATCATCGTGGAGAAGAAGATAACAGGAGAAGAGGTTTCCCTTATGGCCATTTGTGACGGAGAAACTTTCATGATTATGGATACCTGCAGAGATCATAAGAGAGTTTTTGACGACGATCTGGGCCCTAATACAGGAGGTATGGGCAGTTATTCACCTGTTTCTGAAATAAGTGAAAGTGATTTGGATTATATTTCAGATAAAGTCTTTAAGCCTGCTGTCAACGGAATGCAAGCTGAGGGTAATCCATTTCAGGGCTTTCTTTATGCTGGAATAATGATTGAAAAACAGACCGGCAAACCATTTGTTTTGGAATTCAATGCGAGGATGGGAGACCCTGAGTGTCAACCGCTAATGATGAGAATGCAATCTGACTTGTTTGAGTACATAAAGGCAGCAGAAAATAAATCATTGGATTCCATGCAGCCTATTATGTGGAAGGACAAGTTTTCTACATGTGTCATAATGACATCTAAGGGATATCCTGACAAGTACGAAACCGGATACACAATAAGAGGTTTGGGTAAGCAACCTGAGAATGAAATTATGATATTTCATTCCGGGACAAAACTAAACCAAGATAATGAACTTGTTACTTCAGGAGGACGAGTATTGGGTATAACATCACTGGGCAAGTCAATTGATGAAGCAATGAATAAATCCTATCAAATAGTGCGAGAAATATCATGGGGTGATAATCAACAGCATTATAGAACCGATATTGGCAGAAAAGGCTTGAACTCTGATAGATGAATTAATTCATATTTATCATTCTTTTCTCTGAAATAAGTGTATTCATTTTAACATCTTGATCATTACAAATAATTTTTTCCAAAATTAATTGGAAATCATATCCAAGGCCCACTAAAGTCATGTTTTGAAAACCAATTGAATTAAAAAACTTGTCATAATAGCCCTTTCCATATCCAATCCTGTTACCCGTTACGTCAAACACGACACCTGGCGTTATGACGATATCGAGAAGGTGATTCATATTTTCGCTAGATGTCTCAGGTTCCATTATGCCATATTTGCCAACCTTAAGGCTCTTAGTTGGATCGTATTTGAAAAAACTAATCTGCTCATCTACAATTGTAGGTAGACATACTGTCTTTAAATTCAAAACGGCTTGAGACATTATTTGAAAGGTTTGGACTTCATTTAAAATAGGATAATACAGGCCAATAACTTTACTTTCTGAAAAGTACTTTGAACCAAGGAACCTTTGTTGAGCAGACATACTTTTTATGTAGCAATCATAATAAGGCAAGTTTTTTCGTATCAGGAGATATTTCTTTCGCAAGATTTCTTTTGAATGTACCATTTTTTTACTTTGCGTATGCCTTGGAAGCCTCGACTGTGTTCCGCAAAAGCATGCATATGGTCATGGGGCCAACCCCACCAGGCACGGGAGTGATGAAGCCGGCCTTTTCCTTTACCTTTTCAAAATCCACATCCCCGCAAAGTTTACCATTCACTCTATTTGTTCCGACATCAATTATTGTTGAGCCGTATTTGACCATGTCAGGAGTTAATACAAACGAATCCCTATTTCCTACAGCGGTAATTATTATGTCTGCGTTTTGGGAGAAAAGTTTGAGATTCTTGGTGTGAGAGTGAGAAATAGTAACAGTAGAATTTTTCCTTAATAACAATGATGCCAAAGGCTTTCCTACCAAATTACTTCGGTTAATAATCAATGAATGTGCCCCATCCAATTGAATATCATAAAACCTGAATAATTCCATTATCCCGAGAGGGGTACATGGTATTAGATTTGTTTTATTATTAAGTAACAAACCAGAATTGATATATGTTAAACCATCAACATCTTTCTTAGGATCCACTTTGTTGATTATCTGATATTGATCCAGATGATCTGGTAATGGTAATTGTATTAATATGCCATGAACAGTAGAGTCTAGGTTAAGTTTTTCAATTAATGTGATCAATTCTTTCTGTGAGATTTCACCATCTAATCGATAATCAAGAGTCCGTATCCCTATCGAATTGGCAGCTTTTTGTTTGTTGTTAATATAAACCAATGAAGGCGGATCGGATCCAACAATAATTGTAGCCAGACAAGGTATCACACCTTTGGTTGCTAGTCCAGATATTTCATTTCTTAGATTTTCTTTGACGTGATTAGATACCGCTAATCCATCTATTATCTTAGCTGTCAATATATCCATCTAAGTATAAAATTGATATAATTTTAGTTTTTTTATATAAAAATAATCACAGGACCAAAAATTAGAATCAAAATAATAAAGCAAGCCCAGAATTTGCTTACTTGATTTTGACTTTGATTCTCGGAGAATCCGTTACGTTTTTCAATTTGGCTACTGCTAATTCGCCTGCTTTTCGACCTGACAATAGCATTGATCCAAAAGTGGGGCCCATTCGCGGTAGTCCAAAAGTTTCAGTCACAGACATACCAGCAGCGATTAATCCTGGGTAGACTTCTCCTGTTGAATGAACAACTCCGTCTTCACCACCTTCTACCCACATTGGATTCATACCTTTCCAATCAACCAGACCTCTTTGCATTAATCGTTTTACTGCCACAGAATCGTGACCTGTAGCGTCGATTACTATCTTACTCTCAAAGGCGACTGGATCAACACAAGTAATATTTCTAGGCAGTGCAGATACTGGCATCCAGTTTATGACCACCCCACATACCTTTTTGTTTTTCAAAACAAGATCATCAAATTTGGTCAACTGCAAAAATCTTACTCCAGAATCACAGGTTGCCGATATTAATTTAGAGCAGGCATCAGGACCCCAAGCGGCATACAAATTTTCATTGATTTTCCTATAGGGAACTCCTAATTCGTCCCAAACTTTTTGGGCTGGCGCTCTCACTGTGACTGGATTCATCATGTACCCACCTACCCAATAGCCACCCCCAAGATAATTATTTTGTTCAATTATCAGGGTTCTAGCTCCGCTTTTTGCGATTTCTCTCCCAGCTGATAACCCTGCTGGTCCTGCTCCCAAGATTATAACATCAGAATCGCTGTATTCTTGAATAGTTTCAAAAAACATAGAAGCAATGGAACGAGTAATCTCCTTTTCACTCACATCTGCAAATATTTTCTTATCCATATGACAAGTTCTGTATCGTAATATTAATACATTTTTCGACCACTGATTTTTCAGTAAATCCGATGTCCAAAAAGTGATCTCATGAAAATCTCCAGCTCTTTTGAAGATTATCAACCCAACTTGATTAATAGAATCATGATTTGACTAGACGATAAGATTCAAAGGATCATTGAGAGGAAAAGAGGGTAAGACCTAATCTTAGTTTTTTATACCTTTCTTCCTTTTGCTGATAAGCACATAACATGTAATTACTATACCTATTGAGAGCAACGTAACAACAGAGATGATTGGAAAATACTTTGAAAGTGCTTCTGACAAGCTATCCCATGAATTTCCCAGAAAGTAACCTGAAAAAACCAATATTAAGCTCCATACGAGAGATCCAAGAAACGTAAAAATTACGAATTTTGCAAAAGGCATTCGAGCTATCCCGGCTGGGACACTAATTAATTCTCTAACCCCTGGAGCCATCCGCCCTAGGAATACAGCATAAATGCCATATTTTTCAAACCATTTTTCTGCAGATTCTATCTTTTTCTCACTTACGAAAACATACTTTCCAATCTTGATAATAGCAATTCTTCCTATTTTGAAAGAAATAAAATAAATGACTATAGCCCCGATTGTAGCACCTACAGCCCCCGCAGCAGCCATAAAGAATGTCTCCACATAAGTAAAATTAGATTGGAACCCTACGAATCCTGCAAGAGGAAATATTAGCTCACTTGGGATAGGTGGAAACATAGTTTCAGCAAATGCAGCTATGAATATTCCGAGATATCCATAAGAGGAAACAAGAGATGTTATAATATTAATGATATCCACCTTGACTCAAAAGAGAGTAGAATAATTAATTTAATTAATTTTTGGTATATTTGAAAATTTGAAAATAAGATTAATAAGGTAATAACACTATGTGAACTTATTGAGCGATAAGAGATGTGCTCTTTGTGCGATCGCCCTTCCCAAGGAATCACATGTAAGTATTTGCAGCGATTGTCTAAAGTGTGCTGATTGTTGTGTTGGTCTAGAAAAGTTGTAGAATACGATCAAGTTAGTTCTACAATCTTTAGTGTATCAGTTAATGTGATTATACCGATCACATTACCCTGCTCACTAACTAATACACATTTAGCAAATCTTACTAATGAAACTAGTGCTTTTGCAGGTGTAGATTCATCTACAAGAGGTGGTGGTGGCTCCATGACTGAGCCAATTTTTACCAAGTGTATGTCTTTATCATTATTTTCTATCATTATTTTGGCTAGATCATCCTCAGTTAATATGCCAACCAATCTAGTTCCATTGAAGACTGGCATTTGACTGATACTGTGATCACGCATTTTTAGAATTGCTATACTCAATGATTCTTCACTTTGAATAGTTATGAGATCTCTATTGCATATATCGCCAGCTTTTATAGATGCATCGCTCTCCATCGAGAGCAATATTTCAAATATTCTCTTGGCAGTATCGTAACTTGGCTTACATCTTCCTGACTCGATTTGATTTACCATAGAAGTACTTATCCCGCATAATATAGCTAATTTCTTCTGGGTCACTCCTAATTTTAGTCTGGCCTGTTTGATATAATCAAGTCTAGGTAGCATATTTATCAGTATATTGTTATCATCGACTAATAATTCTATAAAGTACTAAAAGATTTAGGAGGCCTTAGGGTCCAATAGTAATCAATGCGACGGCCGGGATTTGAACCCGGGTTACCAGATTGGCAATCTGATGTCCTAGACCAAACTGGACGACCGTCGCATTCGTGACTTTTTATAAAAATCTAGGTTATATTAATTATATGGTAGGTCATATAGACATCCTCGTCTAACGAACATGATTATGTGTGTTTGAAAGATCGCATTCAACAAAAGAGATACAAATCGCAAAGCTTCGGGCTGTAAATGACAACATATTAGTTCACAATTAGATATTTTACAATTATTGGTAAGAATTTGGAAAACGTATAATTTTTACAGTTCTATCTCATGTGTAGGTTCTAAGATTTTTTCTGTACCAGTAGGTTTTTTCATTACATTGTACTCTTCAAAAAGTGCATCTAAAGTATCTTTCTTTACAAAAAATTCTTTTTCAATAAATTCAGATTCATGATTGTCATTATATTCACGAATCAAGACTTTAAAAACCCCCTTCTTTATTTCCCTTACCAAGAAATCGGCATTTTCTCCTTCATAATTAAAGTAGGTCACATATTCAGAAATAGGTACTTCCAATTTCTCCCAAATAAAGTCAAAAATTAACCAATATGAGTGTATCAACTTTCAAATGATAAGGTATATAACCACCTCTTAATCTTAAACTAGATCAAAGTTTTTTGAAAGCGTTTAAATTTTAAATAGTAAATACGTTTTGTAAAAGTATGCATAAAAAAGATGCTGAAAAACCACCAATGGTTTTAATTTCAGGATCATGTCTCAATTTCAGAAAAGAAAGAGATTCAATTTTAGAATTAGTAGGACAACTAGAGTGGGGCTGCCATTATCAATCGAAGTTTGAATGCTCTTCGGTTGGAAAGACCATGGGTTGGGATTTCTTTAATTTATATTTTGAAATGGAATTTATAACTACATTATCTCAGGTACATCCAAAAATGCTTAAAGAAGAGGGAAACATTTTAGAACAACAGTTCTTGTTATGGCTTGAGAAGCAATTTAAGCGGATGAAAAAGGATTACCACCTAAAGCTTGTTGAAACCCCATTTGAGGTTTCGAAAGGGTTTAGAATAGATCCTGAATTCTATAGAACGGAAGAGACATTATGGGATTTGAGATAGGAGATTTTTTGTTCTCTTCTTAGATACTTTTGAATAGTACGCTCACTGGCAACAGATTGAACTCGATAATAGTTACTCATGAATCTGATGTAGACGGTATATTTTCTGCATCAATAGCACTCATGAGATACCCTCAGTCTAAACTAGTTTTTTCTTCATATGGAAGGGAGAACTTTTTGCGTATTTCAGATTTAATTTACAGGGAAGTTGTCTCAACTCAGGGAAATGGTCTAGTCATTTTCACTGATTTGGGCCTAAATGATGATTCGATTTCCTCTATATCGGACACATTTAGTTTCCTTATATCAAACTCGTGGTCCGTACTTTGGATCGATCACCATCCTTGGTCAGAGAGCGCTTTGAACTTATTTGACAAGAATAAAGCCCTTCAACTGGTCCTTGACAAAGGCGGGAACAAATGCGCTTCGGAATTGATATACGAACACCTTTTATATGGGAATAGCAGAGCGAGTCAATTAGCAAGCATTGCACATACCTCAGACTATCTCTTAAAAGATCAAGAGATACCTCCCTTACCCGAATTGATAGTATATTACAGGACACTTCCAAATTTCTATCCAAAACTTACTTTACTGGCCAAGCGAGTTTCTGATGGGGTATTGTGGGATACTGACATGCAGGCAGACTATAATGTTTACGTCACCCTTCGGAACGATGCAAAATCAAACTCCCTAAAAATGGTTAGGATTCAAGAATTATCTGGTGGCCTTAAAATGGCAGTAGTCCCAGTTTCACCCTTTATCCAAACAAGTTTGTTCTCAGAAGAAATATTCCAAAAAACTATAGCAGATGTGGCTTTCTTCTTTAATAAAGAAGCCAAAGTCAGTATTCGAAGAAATAATCCCTTAATCGAATGCAACAAGATAGCAAATGAACTCATTGAGGGAGGAGGTCACGAATATGCAGCAGGTGCAAAGATGAAATCTGATCCAGGGCAAATTGATGAGGTCTTAAAGGAGCTTGTAATGGCTACTGAATTATGGTTAAAAAAAAGAAAATAAGATAAAAAGATTACTGAGTTAAAGATACCTCAATATACACATCCTCTGGGATCTTTAGACGCATTAACTGCCTGATAGATCTATCATCTGCCCCTAGGTCAATCACACGTCTATGAACTCTCAACTCATACTTATCCCAAGTATTAGTTCCTTGTCCGCATGGGGACTTGCGTGTAACGACTCGCATCTTTTTCGTAGGTAGTGGATGAGGTCCCTTTAGACGTATTCCGTTTTTTTCTCCAATATCCTTAATTTCGGTGCATACATTTTCCAATGTCAATAAGTTTGTGCTTGTGAGTTTAATTCTGGCTTCTTGAGGCATCTATCGTCACTTATTTCTTATTTGGATCGTGTTTTTCAGTAATGTTTTTCACGATTCCTGCTGCAATGGTTGTTCCCATATCTCTTAGCGCAAATCGCCCTATTTCAGGGAATTCCTTAAAGGTCTCTATTGCCAATGGTCTTACTGGCCTGATTTTCACTATTGCAGCATCACCTGTTTTCAAAAATTTTGGTTTTTCTTCGACAATTCCACCAGTTTTAGGATCAATCTTGGCTACAAATTCTGATATAGTAGCTGCAACTTGAGCTGTATGTGCATGCAATACCGGAGTGTACCCTGGTGCCATAGCTGTAGGATGATGAATTACAATAATTTGTGCTTCAAACTCTTTAGCAACACTAGGTGGGCTATCGATATTTCCTATTATATCCCCCCTATGTATGGCCTTTTTGTCCACACCTCGCAGATTAAATCCAATGTTATCTCCAGCTTCGGCATAATCCATTTGGGTATGATGAGTTTCAATTGACTTTATCTCACCGGGGACACCTGAGGGCATAACAATAACCTTCTCGTTTGTTTTCATTTTGCCCGTTTCTACCCGTCCGACAGGTACCGTACCTACACCAGTTATGGTATATACATCTTGAACTGGAATACGCAATGGTTTATTGATAGGTTTTTCAGGAGGAGTAAAAGAATCCAGTGCCTCTGCCAGTGTAGATCCCTTGTACCAGGGCATATTCTCAGATTTTTTTACAAGGTTATCACCTTTCCAGGCAGAAACTGGAATAAAACTTACTTTTGATGTATTATATCCTACCATTTTTAACATTTTCTCAACAGTTTCCTTAACTTCATTATATCGAGCTTCTCCATAGTTAACGTCATCCATTTTGTTTAAGGCAACTACTATTTGCCCTACACCGAGGGTTCTTGACAGGAAGGCATGCTCTCTTGCTTGTCCACCTGGTTCAGTGGCTGCTTCTGTTTCTCCGGGCTTTACTGAAACTACTAGAATTGATGCGTCAGCTTCAGAAGCTCCAGTAATCATGTTCTTGATAAAATCTCTGTGCCCAGGTGCATCTATTAAGGTATAGAAGAATTTTGGAGTTTCAAACTTTTGAAATGCCAAATCAATGGTGATACCCCTTTCTCGCTCATCTTTTA